>Ga0315912_10002009_pt1 | contig 22777 bp, 18 predicted proteins | sample VfabasoilMG_FD_204469 | JGI IMG/M metagenome (GOLD analysis project Ga0315912, IMG submission 204469) | Garden soil microbial communities collected in Santa Monica, California, United States - V. faba soil | ecosystem: Environmental > Terrestrial > Soil > Garden | place: USA: California...
GCCGTACACGCGCTGCATCGGCTGATTGCGCGCGTCGCCTTTCCAGTACGCGTTCGACGTCGTGAGCAGCTTGAACGCCTTCAGCTTGCTCGTCGAGGGGACGTGCGGCCCGACGCAGAAGTCGACGAACGTCTCCTTGTCCTTGATCGTGTAAACGGAGACCTCGCTCTGGCCCTCGGTCTTCTCGTCGATCAGTTGGACCTTGAGCGGCTCGCCGCGTGCGGCGAAGAAACGTTTGGCTTCGTCGCGCGGCCACATCTGGCGCTCGAAGATCAGATCCTGATCTGCGAGCTCGCGCATCTTGTTCTCGATCGCCTCGATGTCCTCGGGGACGAACGGGCGCGGCACGACGAAGTCATAGAAGAAGCCTTCGTCTGTCGGCGGACCGATGCCGCACTGCACGCCGGGGAACATGTTCGTGACCGCTGCTGCGAGCAAGTGCGCCGTGCTGTGGCGATAGAGGGGAAGTGCCTCGGCCGCGTTCTTCGACGTGATGATCTGAATTGGTGTGTCAGCGATCAGTGGATACGTGAGGTCTACCAGCCGATCGCCGACCTTGCCGGCCAGGGCGGCCTTGCCCAGGCCAGGTGAGATCAACGTCGCGAGATCGCCGACAGTCGTACCCGAAGGCACACTGCGACTGGATCCGTCTGGAAGCGTGACGTTGATCTGACTCATGAAAAATCTGAACCACTGAAGCTAACTAGCGGTCCGCCTTCGCCGCTTTCGCGGCTTCGGCGCGACAGCCTTCGCGTGGCTTGCCTAGTCGAAGCTCACGCTTCGGATTCTCGCGTGTGAGCGAAGGCTGGTAGGCGCGGGTGGACTCGAACCACTGACCTCCTCCGTGTCAGGGAGGCGCTCTAGCCAACTGAGCTACGCGCCTGTCCGTCGCAAAAACAGGCGAAAACCCGAACCTTCAGTATAACCTACGCGGCCTTCTTTTCCGTGAGGCGCGTGACCGCGGTGTCCAATGTTTCGTCTTTCGTCGGGGGCGGGGCGCCAAACTCCACGTCGGGCTGACGAACCTGGACATCCGGTGTCAGGCCGCGCTCGTGGATGCCGGCGTTGGCGGGAGTCAGATACCGCATCGACGACAAGAGCAGTCCGCTGCCGTCGGGAAGTTTCACGAGTTGCTGGCGCGCGGCACGACCGAGCGTGCGCTCGCCGACCAATTCGGCGCGCCCGTTTCCACTGAGCGCTGACGCGAACAGTTCGGCCGCGGCGGCCGTTCCCTGATCGACCAGCAGGATGACAGGAGCGGAAATCGAGCCGTCGTTTGAACCGGCGGTGATGTTTTCGCGCTGCGACTTCGTCTGCCGGATGGCCAGCGTGCCGCTCGGCACGAAGAGGCGCGCAGCCGCGATGCCGTTATCGATGTCGCCAGTCGCCGTACCGCGTAGGTCGATAACCAGACGGGCGGCGCCAGTCTTGGTCAGGCCGGCGACGGCCTGCGTCAACTTCGTTGGCGCGTCCTTCGAGAACTCCGCGACCCGCACATAGCCGGTAGAGGCATTGGCCATCCGAGTCGTGACTTCAGCAGCGGTCGTGCGATCGCGGACGAGCGACAACTCGTGTGGATCAGCAGCGTTGTTACGAATGACGAGCAAGGCGACCTTGGATCCCACGGCTCCGCGCAGGAGACGCATGCCTTCATAGGCCGACATGTCACGCGTGGCCCGGCCGTCGATGGCGCGAATGTAGTCGCCAGTTCTCAAGCCGGCTTTCGCTGCGGGCGAACCGTCACGCGCCGACACAACGCGCAGATAGTACTGACGCGTCAATTCGACGCCGATGTCTGCGGGGCCGGGGCTCGCGTTCTGCTCGACGGCTTTGACCAACTCGGGCGTCAGATATGCGCTGTCCGGATCGAGCGCGTCGGAGAGGCCGCGCATCGCACCGCGCATGGCCTGCTGGACGTTTACTTCCTCGACGTAGTTATTCACGACGTGCGACACCACATCGTCGAATACCCGGAGGTGCTGGTAGGTGTCGTCCTTGCCGCGAGCCTGGCCGAGGTAGCCGCCGATGACGGCAAACGCGATCAGCGGGGTCGAGACGGCCAGTATCCAGAGGCGAGTGCGTGAGGTCATGACACTGTTCCTTAACGTGGCTTCAACCATTGTACGGGATTCACAGAACGCCCGTCGATTCGCATCTCAAAGTACAAAGTTGGGGGCCCGGCGGGCGCGAGGCCGACTCTGCCCACCTCTGCACCGGTTTCGACGGTTTGCCCCTGCTCCAGGCCCGTCGAGGCGAGGTATCCGTAGAGCGAGTAGCCATTGCTGCCGTGGTCGAGGATGACTAGAGTTGCGAACCCGGTAAAGGGGCCAGCATACCCGACTGTTCCACCATGGATGGCGCGCACCGGTGCATCTTCGTCGGCAGCGACCTCGATGCCATTTCTTACACCACCGCCCAGGCGACTCGACGGCTGCCCGAAGAACCCAACAAGCCGGCCCTGCACCGGCCAGTCGAGCGCGCCCTGAAATGGCCGCAACGGCACCGCGACGGCTTCGGCGGCCCCAGCCGGCTTCTCGGCGGACAGCGCCACGACCTGTTGCTGAAGCTTGCCGTAGGCATCCTGCAACTCGCCGACGTACTGCGCGTTCAGGTCGCGCCGGGAGTCGATCTGTCGAATGAGCGCAGAGGCCGATGCCACCGAATCATCGGCCGCCGACTTCGCGCGCCGCGCATCCGCGGTCTTTGCCTGAAGCTCCTTGGCCTTCTCTTCGAACGCGGCACGCTCCTGGCGCATCGCCTCGAGCGTCTTGCGATGCTCTTCGATTCGCCGCTCGTTGATGGCCGACAGCGCACCAACGGCGCGCGTGGCTCGCGCGAGCTCGCGAAGGTCCCCGGAGCCGAACAGCATGCGCGCGTAGCCACTGCGGCCGCGCTTGTAGATGTCCACGAGTTGAGTCTTCAGATCGGGTAGCTGATTGATGCGTTGCACTTCGAGATCGGACAAGCGTGTCGTCGTGCTCTGAAGGGCGCGCTCGGCTTCGCCCATCGCGGCCTCGGCCTGCTTGAGCTGAGCCGACTTGATGTCGCGATCGATCTCGCGCTGGCGCAAATCACCGACCAGCGTGCGAGACTCGCCAGCCAATCGGTCGGCCTCACGTTGTAATGCCCGAATCCGATCCGTAATGCGCTGGGCGTCGTTCGACTCCTGCGCGAAGAGAGCCGGGATCAGGAAGAAAGCTGTCAGAAGACAGCAATACGGTGCGAGGGTGCGAAGGGGCGAGGGTGTGATGGTCCGCGTGCGACGGTCCGATGGTCCGAGGGTGCGTGGCATTCTAAATGCTGTGCGGTGCGAGAATTATACAGAGTGGGTCGCATAGCTGGACTGGATGTTGGTGAGCGGCGGATCGGCGTGGCCGTGAGCGACGCGACGGGGACCCTCGCGCGACCCGTCGGCGTGGTCCAGACCGCCGGCCTGGACAAGGACGCGCTGGACCGTGCGGCTGCGGAAATTGCCCGGCTCGCTGGGGAGGAAGATGGCCTGGTTGCACTCGTTGTCGGTCTGCCTCGCCGACTCGATGGGTCGGCCAACGATATGACCCCACGCGTTCAGGCATTTGCACAGACACTCGGCAATCGCACCTCTTTGCCCGTGGTTCTTCAGGATGAGCGATTGACCAGCGTCGAGGCTGAAAGTCGTCTGGCCACTCGAGAGAAAGACTGGCGAGCGCGCAAGGCTCGACTCGATGCCGCGGCTGCAGCCATCATCCTGCAGGACTATCTCGACAGCCGGCCGTGAAAAAACTCTTCCTTTCTCTCCTCGTGGTCGTCGTACTCGTCGCCGGTGGCGCCGCGGCGTTCGTCTTCTACATGGCGAATCGGATTCAGGAGCCGTACAAGGGCTTCCCGGAGCCAGAGCGCTTCGTTGAGATTCCATCCGGTACCGGCGCGGCGGAAATACGGCGCCGCCTGGTTGAGGCCGGCATCGTCTCTGACGAGCTCGCCTTTCGCGCGGCGTTGATGTGGACGGGGCAGTCGCGTGCGCTGAAAGCCGGCGAGTACCGTTTCGATCGACCGATGAGCGTCGTCGAAGTCGTCGAGAAGCTGGCCAGTGGCGACGTCTACGGGCACCCGATCACATTTCCCGAGGGGCTCACGATCAGAGAAATGGCCAGGATCGTCGAGTCGAACGGATTCGGCACCGCCGAGGAGTTCATCAAAGCGGCTCGCGAGGCATCGCTCGTGAACGATCTCGATCCGGCTGCCACGGATCTCGAAGGCTATCTATTCCCGGAGACGTACACGTTGCCGCGCGGCACGCCCGTGACGAAGCTGGTGTCCTTGATGGTCGAGCGATTCCGCAACGTCTACACAGCGCTCGAGGCCAAACGAAGCGGTGCGGTCGATCTGTCCACGAGGCAGATCGTGACGCTTGCGTCACTGGTCGAGAAAGAAACCGGCAAGCCCGAAGAGCGGCCGCTCGTCGCGGCGGTGTACTGGAATCGTTTGAACCAGAAGATGGCCATGCAAGCCGATCCGACGGTGGTGTACGCGCTCGTCAAAGCCGGAACCTACGACGGAAACATCCGCAAGGCCGACCTCGCCTTCGACTCGCCCTATAACACCTATAAGTACGCAGGCCTTCCGCCCGGACCGATTGCGTCTCCGGGGCGTGCCTCGCTCGAAGCGGCGCTCGCGCCAGCTGACGTCGAATATCTCTACTTCGTCAGCAAGAACGATGGGTCCCACGCCTTTGCCGAGACGCTGGCGAAGCACAACGCCAACGTGCAGGAATATCAGGTGCTGTACTTCCGGAAGCAGCGCCTGGAACGACAACGTCAACAAAACGGATCGACTCGATGATTTGACTTGAGCCCGCGGCCGCGCCCAAAATCGCGCCGCTTGCCCATTTCCCACCTAGCGCTCCTCGTCTTCTTGGCGGTGGCGTTGTCGCCCTCCGCTGCTCTCGCAGGGTCTGTGGACCGGCCGTTGGCCGATTACACAGTCACGACCTGGAAAGAGAACGAGGGTCTCCCCGCGGGCCGGATTCGCGGCATCGCGCAGGATCCAGATGGGTATCTGTGGATCGCCACCGATGCCGGCCTCGTTCGATTCGACGGCGTTCGATTCGATACGTGGAGCCCCCGGGGTGAGACGCGTCTCCCCGTTGGTGCTGTCACCGCGCTGGTCAGTGCGCGAGATCGATCGTTGTGGATCGGTGTGAGTGGCCGGATGCCACTGGGCCGGATCAAAGACGGCAAGTTGACGCTCTTTGGCGAGCGCGATGGTTTGCCCGAACGGAGTTTGACGCTCTCGCTGCTCGAGGACCACGAGGGCACGATCTGGGTCGGCACCATTCATGGTCTCTTTCGTCGCCACGGAGAGAGTTGGCAACGGATTGGAGAAGACGATGGTTTAGGGGACGTCTCCACCACTGCGATCTACGAGGACAGTCGAAAGCGCATCTGGGTCGCAACCGTGAACGGCGTCTTCCGAAAGGATCCGGACGGAGATCGCTTCGAACAGATTGATGTCATCACGCTCTCGAGCAATGTGTGGCAAGGCTTTACCGAGGACGCAACCGGCACGGTGTGGATGAGCGACTTCAACGAAGGGTTCAGAGTCCCAGGTGTCACCACTCCTCACCACCGGCAGAAGCCGCTTCGCGGCTGGGGCGTAGAACTGCTTCACGACAGTCGCGGAAATCTCTGGGTTGGAACGCAAGGACAAGGGCTCTGGCGTCTTCGTGAGCGCGATGGCCTGAAAGGCGAGAACGTCAACGTGATCACCGTTGACGACGGTGTTGCCAGCAATGCGGTGTACTCGCTCCTCGAAGATCGCGAAGGCAACATCTGGGTCGGCACGCTCTCCGGGTTGCAGCGACTCACGCCGCATCGAGTGACGCCCGTCAAGAATCTTCCAATTCCCCGTGCGATCGAAGTAACCCCGGATGGCAGCGTGTGGATCGGCACGGCCGCGGGCCTGGCACGCTTCACGGCGAAAGGGCGAACGCTGTACACGCAGGCCGATGGCTTGCCGGGGTCGGTCGTGTTGGGGCTGTACACGGACCATCGCGGCGCTCTCTGGGTTTCCGGAGAACGAGGTGTCGCCCGTTTTTCCGAGGAGCACTTTTCACCGTTGCTGATGGTGCCGGGCGGCGGCATGCAGCGCATCATCAGCATGACTGGCGCCGGCGACACGATCTGGCTGCGCGATTTCTACTTGCGTCTCTTTCGATGGCGCCGTGAGCAGTTGATGTCTGCAGATGACATCCCCGAGGTGCACCGAAGGGGCGCATCGTTTATCCACGCGGGGAGAAGCGGCGATCTGTGGATCGGATCGGCGGGCGGCAAGCTGGTTCTTCGATCGCCCAAAGGCGACGTGCGCACGTTTGAACCGGGCATCGGCAACATCAGCTCGATGCTCGACGATGCGCGCGGGAACGTCTGGGTGGGTGGAGAAGAGGGCGTCAGCCGTTTCGCAGACGGGCACTTCACCACGGTGACGCGTCAGAACGGTTTCGCCGGAGACGTCAAGGCGATCGTCGAGGACGACTTCGGCTTCGTGTGGGTGGGAAACGGCAGCGGCATTCTCCGGCTGGACTCGAAAGAAGTGGACAAAGTCGCTGCCAACCCTTCCTATCAAGTTCGCTTCAGATTGTTCAACACGGCGGATGGTGTTGCTGGAGTGCCATTCAGCGAGGGGAGTCGCAGCGGCGTTCGCTCGCCCGACGGACGTTTGTGGTTCATCACGAGCAGCGGTGTGACCATCGTGGACCCGCGCAACATCGGAGAGGCCCTCGGCCCTCCGTCGGTGCGGATCGAGTCCGTTGCCGCCGACGCGCACTCGTTCGACCCATCGTCGAATCTGCAGCTTCCGGCCAGAACGTCGCATCTGCAGATCGGATTCTCTGCGCCGACGCTGTCGGATCCGATGCGCGTGCGGTATCGCTATCGGCTCGATGGGTACGACCGCGATTGGGTGGACGCGGGCGCTGCGCGACAGGCCACTTATACGAACCTGCCGCCACGCGACTATCAGTTTCGAGTGATGGCAGGAAGCGGCGACGGGACGTGGGGTACGCAGAACACGGCGGTGGCCTTTGTCATTCTGCCGATGTTCTACCAGACGGGTTGGTTCTATCTCGTCTGCGGATTGAGCGCGTTTCTGATCGTGTACCTCTCCTGGAGAGTGCACGTTCGTCAGGTCCGTCGTCAGTTCGCGCTGGTGCTCGCCGAACGGATCCGTATGAGCCGCGCGATTCACGACACGCTGCTGCAGGGATTGGCCGCGCTCGCGTTGCAGGTGGACGATCTGTCGCACACTGACTTGTCGTCAACCCCCGGCCGGAACCGGATCCTCGCCATACGCAGGCAAGTCGAGGGCTACATTCGTCAGGCTCGCCGCTCCATCATGGATCTTCGGACGCCAACGCTCGCGACAGGCGATCTGCCGCAGGCGCTTCGCGAGGCAGCGGAGCTCGCGATCGGCGGCCGCCCAGTTGCGCTCGATGTCACCGTGAAGGGAACCCCACACGCGTGTGCCGCGTCAGTGGAGGAGCAACTGGTCTTGATTGGCCAGGAGGCGGTCAATAACGCGGTGCGTCACGGACAAGCCAGTCGTGTCGCGGTGGAGCTTGATTACCGCGACGACCGCACATTGCTCCGTGTGGCCGACGACGGGGTTGGGTTCGATCCTGAAGCGGCGTCCAGGGCCCCCGGTCACTATGGTCTCGTCAGCATGCGAGAGCGCGCGGAGCAAGTGCGCGGACGCATCAAGATTGCTTCGACCCCCGGGAGCGGGACCGAAATCGAAACCGTCGTTCCCGCATAGCGGTTGAAGGGATCAGACAGATGTTGAGCACCGATACCGTCGATCGCCCCACGTTACAGCGCGCTGGACGAATCCGCGTGCTCTGCGTCGATGACCACCGGGTGATGCTCGATGGACTGGCGCTGCTCATTGGTCGTCAGCCCGACATGGAGGTCATCGCATCGGCGACGAGCGGAGAACAGGCAGTCGAGCTCTATGCGCGTCACCAGCCGGACATCACCCTGATGGACCTTCAGCTCCCGACGATGAGCGGCCTGGAGGCGATCGGCAAAATCCGTGCAGGCTATCCATCCGCTCGCATCGTCGTGCTCACGATGTTCCAGGGCGATGAGGATATCTATCGCGCGCTCGAGGCCGGGGCAGCTGCATATCTCTTGAAGGACACGCTGGCGGAGGATCTCGTCAACGTCATGAGGGAAGTGCACACCGGCAACCGTCCGATCCCTGCGGATGTGGCAGCCGCTCTTGCCGTGCGCAAAGTGCAGCCGTCACTCACCCCGCGGGAGATCGAGGTCGTGAACCTCATCACCCAGGGACTGCGGAACAAGGAGATCGCTGTCACCCTTGGCATCAGCGAAGAAACGGCCAAGGTTCACGTCAAGAACATCCTCGCGAAGTTGAATGTCAGCGATCGCGCTGCCGTGATTGCGGTTGCGGTTCGACGCGGCATTATCCACATTCGTTAGAAGACCACTCCCAAACTCCCAACTCCCAAATTCCCAACTCCCCAACGTTCGAGTCTCGGGTCCATAACTCTCCTTAGGTAGTGCGGCGTACGGACGCGGTCGCTAGACTCAGGCCGCTCAAAGTACGCATTCAGGAGGGGATTCGTGTCATGAAGCGACTGTGTTTCGTGATCGGAATGCTCGTCTCGCTTGTCACTCCACGTGAGGGCTGGGCGCAAGGCATTGGGGCCGCAAGCATCGTTGGCGTCGCGAGGGACTCGTCCGGAGCGGTGTTGCCGGGTGTGACGGTGGAGGCGGCGAGCCCGGTGCTGATCGAAAAGGTGCGCACCGCGGTTACCGACGCCGAAGGCCGGTACCAGATCGCAGAGTTGCGTCCGGGCACGTACTCCGTGACCTTCACCCTTCCAGGGTTTGCCACTTTCAGGCGTGATGGCCTGGAGTTGTCGTCGAATTTCGTTGCCACCGTCAACGCTGACCTGCGGGTGGGCGCATTGGAGGAGACCGTCGTTGTCTCCGGAGATACGCCGCTCGTCGATGTGCGGAGCGTTTCGAAAGGAACGGTGGTCAGCCAGGAAACACTCGCGGTGCTGCCGACGAGCAAGAGCGTGGGTGGACTGCTGGCGCTCGTGCCGGGTGCCGTGTCACCTGCCAACGGTGTAGACACGGGCGGGACCAAAGGCGAACAGTCCGTTCGTATCTCGGTGTTCGGCGCCCGGCCTGGCGACATGCGTCAGATGACGAACGGAATGCTCTACAGCAATCTGAACGGCGACGGCGCCGGCCGCCTGTACTTCGTGAACCCGGTGACGGTGCAGGAGAACGTGATCGATCTCGGCGCCGCCGGCTCGGCCCAGTATCAGCTGGCCGGAGCGGTCGTGAACACGATCCCGAGAGAAGGCGGCAATCAGTGGTCGGGGACCGCGTTCGGTGCGTGGACGAATCACGCCCTGCAGTCGAGCAACCTCAGCGACGATCTCGAGGCACAGGGGCTGACGACGGTGAACGGCCTGCGGACGATCGCCGACGTGAACGCATTGATTGGCGGCCCGATCCTCGCGGACAAGTGGTGGTTCGTCACCTCGGGTCGCGTCAGCGGCAGCACGCTCAGAGCGGCGAGCCTGTTTCACGACGCAAACCTCGAAGACTGGGTCTATACGCCTGACACGAGCCGGCCCGTCGATCCCGACGAGCGAAACCACAACTATCAGTTCCGAACAACCTTTCAGTTAGGGACCAAGGACAGGTTCGGCGCCTCGACTGATATCCAGCGGCACTTCAGGGATCAGGCATTCGGGCAGCTCGATCAAGGGATCGCGCGCATCGAAGCCAACGCGGCAATGTGTCACAACGACTCGCTGACGCAGGCCACATGGAGCCGGCCTCAGTCCAACGTGCTGCTCTTCGAGGGCGGCGTGACCGTTGGCCTGAATACATTCGGGACGGCCAACTTCGGCACGAAGCTCGATGGGTCGGACTACGAGGAGTGCGGCCAGAGCCAGCCATTCCGCGTGAATATCGCCGATGCCGCGCGAGGCGCCAACTATCACGGCGTCGGAGCCATCAGCATTGGCGTCTCGAACCAGTTCAACTCACGATTCGCCATGTCCTATGTGACTGGCTCGCACAACTTGAAGAGCGGCTTCACCATCATTCGCGGCAACGTCACGGGAAACACGATCAACCGCGCGGACGATGTCAGCGGCCTGCCGCTCTCGTATACGTTCACCAACGGGACGCCGACATCGATGACGCTGTTTGCCAGCCGCAACAGCGACCAACATCTGGATCACGACCTCGCGCTCTTCGTTCAGGACCAGTGGGCGTTGCGCCGCCTCACGTTGAGCATGGGCCTGCGCCTCGACTGGATGAGCCAGTCGCTCGGTGCGGTGGACAATCCGGCGAACGCGCTGTTCCCGGCGTACAGCTCGCCGGCGCGCGATGGAGTGCCGACCTGGAAAGACCTCAGTCCTCGTCTGGGAGCGGCCTACGATTTGTTCGGCGACGGTAGGACCGCACTCAAAGGCGGCATCAATCGATACGTCGCCGGAGGATCCACCGGTGTGGCGGCGCAGTTCGGTCCGACGGCGAACTTCAGCACGACGCGTAACTGGACCGACGCCAACGCCAACTTCTATCCCGATTGCGATCTCAAGAACCCGGCCGCGCAGGATCTCCGTTCGCGCGGTGGAGACGTGTGCGGCGCCTACAACAACCCGAGCGTGGCGACCTTCAGCGAAAACACCACGGTCCCAAATGCGGACTTCACGAGCGGGTGGTTCAAGCGCGGATACAACTGGCGGGCGAGTGCGGGCATCGAACAGCAGTTGACGAATCGCCTCGCGGTCAGCGCCACATACGCGCGCACGATCTACGGCAACTTCTCGGTGACCGACAATCTCAACCTGTCGCCGGAGAGTTTCGACCCTTACTGCATCACGCTGCCGGTCGATTCCCGTCTGCCCCGCAGCGGGCAGCAACTGTGCGGGCTCTACGATCAGCGCGCCAACGTCGCGACCAGCAATCTCGTAGGGTTCGCGGACGACTACATCGACAGGTATCCCGTCAGCGGCTTCGAGCAGAGCCCCCAGACCGAACACTTCAACGGGTTCGATCTCTCGATGGCTGCACGGTTGCCGCGCGCTGGAACCTTCAACGCGGGGTGGAGTGTCGGCAACACGATTCAGAACACGGCCATCTCGGCGAACGGTGGTCTGGTGAACAACGCCATCTCGAACTGCTTCATCGTTGACAACCCCGAGCAGTTGACGAGTGAGGTATCGCCCTGCGACGTGAACACGCCGTATCAGCACAGATTCCGCATGAGCGCATCGTTCGAGCTTCCCTGGCAGGGCGTGATCGTATCGGGCGTGTACCAGGACCTGCCTGGTCCGCTGATCGTGGCGAATCGTGTCTACACGAGTGCCGAAATCAACTCTCAACCATCGGGCGGTCTCGGGCGTCCGCTACGCCTGGCTACGCGCACGATCGATATCCTCGAGCCGTTCTCGATGTACGGCGATCGGTTGCGTCAGCTCGATCTTCGCGCGAGCAAGTTGTTCAGGCTCGGTGACCAGCGATTCCAGTTCAACGTGGATCTGTACAACGCGATGAACGGGAGCACTGCCACCTTCATCCGCAACACCTACTCGGCGCCCGGCGCCGTGACGACGACCCCGTGGCTGCAACCCACGCAGGTGCAGGATGGGCGATTCTGGAAGTTCAGCATTCAGTATGACTTCTAGATCGAGAGGCGCGCCTTCCTGACCTTCATTCCCCAAAACAAGTGATAACTCCCAATTCCCAACGTCCAACTTCCAAGGCCACAGGGTTTGGGAGTTGGGAGTTGGAATTTTGGGAGTTGACGCTTTTACGGAAGCGTGGTGCGCGTGTGAATGTGAATGATCGTGTACTGCAGCGGAACGCCGGGGTCGCCGTACGCGAGATGCCACGTGTTCGGTGGTATCGACAACAGGTCGCCGACCTTCACCTTGACCTTGCGTCCGCCAATGAACGGACCGCCGCGCTGCTCGCCGGGCGCGACCAGATACACGTTCTCGGGCGCCACGTCTGATTCCACAATCACGGTGCCGGAGCCAGTGGTCACCAGATAGATCTGCGTGTTGTCGGTGTGAAGCTCGCCGGTCGTGACGCACGTGAACACTACCCACTCTGAGGTATCGTTCTTCAAGAAAAGTGGCGGCACACTCCGCCGATCGAGGAAGGAAGCTATGCAGCGGATCATTGTTGGAACTATCGCTGGACTGGTCGTGCTCGCTCAGGCTGTCACGTTCACTCAAGCCCCGAAGCCGGTGCTGGCCACCGACATCACAGCTGCACAGGTTCAGGCCGTTCTTGCCGCGCCGTCGGCCATCGCAGATCGCCTGATCACAGCCGTTGATATGGGGAGCTACAACGTCGGCGTGGGCGTGCTTCGTCGCACCCCGACGAAGCCTGGCGCTCCAGTCGGCGCCATCATGCACGAGCACATCACCGAGGTCTACTACATCATCTCGGGCAGCGGCACGCTCTTCACCGGCGGTGAAGTGATCAACGCGAAGCCGGCGGCCGCCGACAGCGACATCGTGAAGGTCGTCGTTGGCCCCAGCCTCCAGGGCACGTTCAAGACGCCGGCGCAGAAGCGAAAGGTTGGCCCCGGCGATGTCGTGATCATCCCGCCCGGCGTCTACCACGGCTTCGACGATGTGACGACGGGGATCGACTACCTGGCCGTGCGTCCCGACCCCAACCATGTGCTGCCAGCAGGCTACGTGCATCCAGCGATCAGGAAGTAACTAACCCCTTCCGGCGTCGCCTTGACACTGCGGCGGCAGTCGGATTGAATGCCCGGCATGCGCATCCTCATTGCTTGTGCCGTTCTCGTCGCCTCTGCCTCGCCGGCTTTCGCGCAGGCATTTGCCAACGCAAAGAGCTCGCTCGCTAACTACGCCGTCGCCGATGCGGCGCCGAAAAAGTCCTGCGAGAGCCTCTCCACTTTCAAAGGGAAGGACATCGTCGCCATCCAGGCGCGCGTCGTTCCTGCGACAGCGGACACGCCGCAGCACTGTCGCGTCGTCGGGACGATCTCACCGGAGGTCGCGTTCGAGATCAACCTGCCCGATCGGTGGAACCAGCGTTTCTACATGACAGGAAACGGCGGCCTCGCCGGCGATGCGCTCGACGGCCCGATGAATGCCGATCGAACGTCGGCGCTCACGAACGGCTTCGTGATGGCCCGCACCAACACCGGCCACGATGCGCGAAAGGAGCCGAGCGGGTCGTTCATCCTGAGCAACCCGCAGAAGGCGATCGACTACGCATATCGCGCGGTTCATGTGACCGCAGAGACCGCGAAGGCAGTTGCAACGGATTACTACTCGCAGCCGATCAAGTTCTCGTACTGGAACTCGTGCTCGAACGGCGGCCGCCAAGGATTGCTCGAGGCGCAGCGATTCCACGACGACTTCGACGGCATCGTCGCCAACGCTCCGTGGGTCGATCAGACTGGCTTCACAATTGGCGCGATCTGGAATCAGAAAGCGCTGAGCGAAGCGCCAGTGTCGCTGGACAAGATGAAGCTCGTCGCCGACAAGGCGATGGCGAAGTGCGACCAGGTTGACGGCCTGAAGGACGGCCTAATCGACGACCCGCGGAAGTGCAGCTTCGACCCGGCGCGTGACGTACCTGCGTGCCAGGCAGGAGCCGACTCCGCTGACTGTCTGACTCCCGCGCAAGCGGCGGCACTGAAGAAGGTCTACAGCGGTCCCGTCAGCAATGGAAAGCCGTTCTTCCCAGGTTTCATGGTTGGCAGCGAGGCAGTCAATACAGGCCCGACTGGTGTGGCCGCGACAGGATGGGCGAATGCGATCGTCGCGGCGCAGCCCGGTGGCAAGCCGGCCGATTTCAATCTCGCGGAAGGTGTGTATCGATATCTGGTTCTCGATCCGCCGCAGCCTGAATACGACACGATGAAGCTCGATTACGACCACGCCGCGAAGACGGTGGAGCGGTGGAGCAAGCTCGCCGACGCGAAGGAGACGGATCTGTCGAAGTTCCGCAAGAGCGGCGGCAAGTTGATCATGACGTACGGCTGGGCCGATCAGATTCTTCAGCCGCTGATGGGAGTGAAGTACTACGAGGACGTGGTTGCGAAGAACGGCAAGGACACCACCGACTTCGTCCGCCTCTTCATGGTGCCCGGCATGGCGCACTGCGGTGGTGGCATCGGCCCCGATCGCAATGATGCCGTCACGGCAGTCATCGACTGGGTTGAGAAGGGCAAGGCACCAGAACAGCTCATCGCGAGCAAGGTGACCGACGGGAAAGTCGTCCGCACCCGGCCGCTGTGCCCGTATCCGCAGGTCGCGCGCTACAAGGGGCAGGGCAGCATCGATGACGCCGCCAATTTCAGCTGTGTCGCGCCGCGGTAATCCGCTTATCAGGCGGGCCTGAAGGCCCGCCTCTACATTAGCGGCGGGTCTTCAGACCCGCCGTTATTTCACGACGTCGAGCTTGATTGTCGTGTCCTTCAGAGTGACGGCCAGGTCGCTCACGTTGATACGGATCGCGATGGGGATGTCGAGCGACGCCACAACGGCACCGGTGTCCTGACGTTTGAGATCGAGCTTCACGCCCTGACCGGTCAGGTCAAGACCGCCTTGCGAGATGTGGGCACGCACGTCGCCGACGAGCTCCGGGCGATAGCGCTGGGCGAGCTCCTGAATCAGTGCGGTCACGAAGTCGCGAACAGTGGCGGACTGCTCATTGATGACGTCTTTGATCAGTTCGTTCGCGAACGCGGACACGCGCGGGCCGTACGTGTTCAGCACCTTTTCATTGATGCCGGTGGCGAGCGACTCGATTCTGGGAACCGCGACGGTGGTGACGTCCTTCCCGACGGTATCGACAAACGTCTTCACATCAGACATGTGGGCCTGCCTCGTGCGAGCGTGTTGAGTGAGTCTGCGGGTTTGGGCTACTTGATCTGCGGAACGGGAACGACGACGTCGCCTACTCTGATCTGCGCGTCTACGGGAATGTCTACGTTGAGGAGGTCCTTGCCCTTCTTCTGATCCCGAAGGGTCGAGAAGAGGCGCCCCTTTACCGCAAGCCCGCCGTCCACCAGCGAAATGGTCAGCGTGCCGTTCAACTTCACCGCGTTGCGTTCAACGAGGTTCTCGACAAAATCATCGACGATCGACATGTATTCCTCCTGATGACTGCGGCGCGCGAGTCTTCGACCGCGTCACGCCTTCGGCTGCACGACTTCGATGCGTACATCGTCGGGACCGACGACGAACGAGATCTTCATGTTCTGCCCGGCGGCGTTCGTGAACGGACGCGGCTCGGCCTGAAACGTGATGCCTTTCTTTTTCATCTCGATTGCGGCGGCGTCGAGGTCGTCGAAGGCGAACCCCAGGTGGTCGATCGAGCGCCCCTGCGTGGCGGCGAGCGTCAGTCCCTCGTTGACCTTGTCGATGAGCAGCCAGACGGTGCCGTAGCGCAGACCATCGATGCGTCCCTTGAGCCTGTCGCTCGTGCCGCCGAACACGTTCTGATACCACTTCAGCGTCGCCTCCGGGCTCTCGGAGATCAGATGAATGTGATGAAAGCCGAGCGTCTCCTTGTCTTCGACCACTTCGATGCGCGTGCCCCAGGGGTCCTCAATGAACGCCACTTTGAACAGACCGGGCACATCGCGCGCCGGAGTCGTCACTTTGACGCCCGCCGCCTGGAACGCACGCATCTTCGCCGCGAGATCGGCGAACGAGAACCCGATGTGATCGACGCCTGAGCCTTCGCTGCCTGCATCCGGCTTGCGGTTCGCGAAGATCAACTGCGTCGTCCCGATCTGACACGCGTCGGGACGGTTCATCGCCGTGCAACCGATGTTCGCCATGTACCACTGAACGGCCTCGGGCACATTCGGCGACGCGAGATGGACGTGGTGGTAGTCGGCAGCCCGCGCAACGCCTGGAATCGTGACGAGAATGGCGACGAGTGCGACCAGGGTCAGACGGTTTTTCATGACCGTATAATCTCATCCAAACTTCTTCGCGTATACCGAAGGTTGTTCCGATGCGCAACTCCACGATTTCCATCGCCTGTCTCTTTGCCGTCGTCTGGCTCGCTCACGCAGGCGCACAGCAGCAAGCCGGTTCGCGCGCCATCCTCTATGAGGGGGCCCGCCTCATCGTCGGCGACGGCAGTGCGGCCATTGAGAACGCCGCGTTCCTCGTCGAGAACGCGCGATTTACACGCGTCGGACGACGCGGCGAGGTGTCGGCTCCTTCTGGCGCCCCTCGCGTAGACCTGAGCGGTAAGACGGTCATTCCCGCGCTCGTCGATGGGCACTCGCACATCGGCTACATGAAGAACCTGACAAGCGGGGCAGTGAACTACACGCGAGAGAACATCCTCGATCACATGCACCGGTTCGCGTACTTCGGCGTGGCCGCAAGTCAGTCGATGGGCAGCGACTTCGGCGAGTTGCCGTTCCAGATTCGCGACGACATCCTTGCAGGCAAGTACCCCGATGCCGCGAGATTCCTGACGGCAGGCCGCGGGTTGGCGCCGCTCGTCGAGATCAGCCCGGACAACATGCGACAGGCGGCGTTCCCGGTGACGACGCCGGAGGGTGCCCGCGCGTCTGTGCAGGAACTGGTTCCGCGCAAGGTCGCGTTGATCAAGACGTGGGTGGATGATCGCGGCGGCACCATCAAGAAGCTGACGCCCGAGCTGTACGGCGCCATCCTCGACGAAGCGCACAAGAACAAGTTGCGCGTCGCCGTCCACGCAACCGAGCTGGGTGATGCGAAGGCCTTGCTTCGAGCGGGCATCGACGTCTTCGCGCACATGATCAGCGAGACCGACGAAGAGCTGGTCTCGTTGTTCAAACAGCACCCGAACACCGCGGTACTGTCGGCGTTGGGCGGGCCGCATCGTGCGGTCTATGCGCCATGGCTCAACCCGGTCCATCCGTTGATTCTTGAAACGGTGTTACCCGAGCAGATCAAGCGGCTGCAAAGCCGGTTTCCTCTGAAAGATCCTGAGCCACTCGCGCGATCGACGGCCGCGTGGGATCGACTGGCGCGCGGCATCACCCAATTGAGCGCCGCGGGCGTGAAGATCGGTGTCGGCACCGACGGCGGCGGTCAGCAGGGCGATCAGTTCATTGGCTGGACGATGCACGCCGAGCTCGAGAATATGGTGATGGCCGGCATTCCTCCGGCGAAGGTGCTGGTAGCAGCGACTCGCACGTCCGCCGAGATTCTCGGCTTGAACGATCTGGGAATGGTAGCCGTTGGCAAGAGCGCCGACTTCGTCGTGCTCGATGCGAACCCTCTCGACGACATCACGAACACGAGGAAGATCTCGAGTGTCTATCTGCGCGGTCATCGCGTCGATCGGGAAAAGCTGCGAGCAGGCTTCCTCGAACGACGACCGTAATCGCCCGCCACATCGCTCATCAATCTCGCAGTTCAGCTGGGCTCATATGGCCTCCGGCTTGCAGCATGCCGCGAGGTCATATGCCGCTCGAGAACACCGCGCCACACGGAGGAGCTTTGAACGAACACGTGGAGCGCGTGGACTGGGTGGACTACGCCAAAGGCTTGTGCATCATCCTCGTCGTGATGATGCACGTGACCTTGATCTACGGCAACCACGTGCATCGCGAAGGATGGCTCCACCAGGTGGTGCATTTCGCGCAGCCGTTCAGGATGCCCGACTTCTTCCTGATCTCCGGTCTGTTCCTGTCTCGTACGATTCATGGACCGTGGCGGGAATACTTCGATCGCAAAGTGCTGCACTTCGCCTACTTCTACGTACTGTGGCTGGCGATCCAGTTGTCGATCGTCGAAGTGCAGCTGCTGGTGAGCGAACCTGTCGCGTTCGCCGGAATGTTTGCGCGCGCCCTGATCGAGCCGATCAACACGCTGTGGTTCGTTCACATGCTCGCGGTCTTCTATCTCGTCACGCGACTCGTTCGCTCGCTGCCCGTTCTGCTCGTGCTCGGCGCCGCGGCGGTTCTGCACACCGCCTTCGCCGCGGGAATCATCCACACCGGCTGGCTGGTGCTCGACCAGTTCAGCAACCGGTATGTGTTCTTCTTCAGCGGGTATGCTGCCGCTCCATGGATTTTCGCAATGGCTCGCCGCGTCGCGGAGTGGCCGCGTCGCTCTCTGGCGGTCCTCGCTCTCTGGGCAGTCATCAACGGAGCGATGGCCATGTCCGATCTCCATCTTCGGCCTGGCTTCAGTCTGGTCATGGGGTTTGCCGGCGCCGCCGCGATTGTGTCCATCGGATCCCTGCTGGCGCAGCGAGGCTGGGCGCGGCCGCTCCGTTACGCCGGAGTGAATTCGATCGTGGTGTATCTGACGTTCTTTTTCCCGAAGGGCGTTCTCTCGCAGATCATGATGAGAACCGTCCCTGAATGGGATGTGTCAGCCGTCTGTTTGTTCATTACCGTGGTGGCCGTCATTACGCCACTCGTGTTCCACCGGCTCATTCGTGACACGTGGCTGCGATTCCTCTACGTCCGGCCAGCAGCGTTTCGTCTCGTCGCCGCACGTCCGCAGCGGGTCACAGGAAAATTCTCGCCGACGCCTTTGCCATCGATTCGATAAACGCAGGGAGATTTCGGCAGTCTCGATACGCATGTCGCTCTCAAATGCGTTAGCCTGTCCGAATGAGGGTGACACTTCTTCTCCCATGCGTGCTCGTGCTGTTCAGCGCGTGGCCAGCCGGCGCGCAAGGTCGCGCTGGTGGTCCGCCTCGCCCCGCAGCTCCGGCACCACGCTGGCCGGATGGCACCATCAACCTCGGTGCTCCGCCCGGCGCGTCGGGTCTGTGGGAGGGTGCGGAGCCGCTCGCGACCAATCCAAAGAACTACGAGTCAGTGGGTGGCCGGCCTCGGCCCGGCCTTGTCGATCTCAAGGAAATCCCGTTGCAGCCGTGGGCGCAGGCGATCCTGGATGTGCGTCACGCCAGGTTTCTGGCCGACGAACCGTACACGCGCTGCAAGCCGTCTCCTGCCGCCCGTTCGTTCGGGACGGCGTACGGCATCGAGCTGATGAACATCCCGGGCACCGATCGCATGTATCTGTTTCAAACCGGCGGCGCGCATTCGTACCGCGTGATCTATCTCGACGGACGCTCGCATCCCACCACTGTCGAACCGAGTGCCTTTGGCCATTCGGTTGGATGGTGGGAGGGTGACACCCTCGTCATCGACACCATTGGGATCGACGAGAGCGCCTGGCTCGAACGATGGGCCATGCCGCACACCGACCGGCTTCATACCATCGAACGGGTGACCCGCGTGGACATGAACACGTTGAAGTACGAACTGACCGTGGATGATCCCGGTGCCTACACAGCGCAGTGGACGAGCGGCTACACCTTGCGCTGGACGCCCAACCTCGAGACGTTCGAGTACGTCTGCCAGGAGAACAATTACGGGCCGCAGATGATGGTCGGCGTCGAAGGCGGCGAGACCCGCGCCAGCCCGGTGGTCCCGTAGCGTCCGGCTTTAGCCGGACCTTCAAGTTATACAGACTGTTGCCGATTACTCGTGTATGAGTGTGTCTGGAGTCTCGAGCACAACCCCTACGGACTACGCAGCCCTTCAGGATGAGCGCGCAGTGCTCGTTCTCAAGAAAGCACAAGATGCGAGCAAGGCCCAGGGGCAGGCGCTCGCTGATCTCGTGACGAAAACGACCGAAACCATCGGCCGGATCATCAAGGTTTACGCGTAACGCCCCTGTCCGCCTCTTCCCCCTCTGCTAATCAGAGTTGCTTCGAGCGGGCATCGACGTGTTTCGGACCCTCGAAACGGTACGTCCCGAACAGATCAAGCGGCTGCAGCCGGCGTGAAGATCTCGAACGTCTACCGAAGAGGGCATTGACTGGATCGAAGCTGCTCGTGGACAAGATTCCCCTCCATCCAGTAAGGTGTCGCTCAACCGTCTAACTCTTCCGCAGGAATCGATGCCGAATTGGTATGTATCTCAGGGGAATAATCCTGTCGGCCCCTACACTTTTGACCAGGTTCTTGGGATGGTAAGGGCCGGTCAGGTGCAAGCGAACGACTACGCGATCCAGGAGGGTTCACAATCGTGGACTCGCGTGGGGGATATTGATGCCTTTCGCCAGATGCCATCGGCGCACGCTTTTCAGACGCCGCACTGGGATGTGGCGCTGGCTGAGCCCTGGACACGGTTCGGCGCCCGTCTTCTCGACACCGTGTTCATGTTTTTGGCGGTTGTGCCTGGCTTCGTCACGGCCATAGTCGCTGGGATCCTTCAGGCCCCGGAGAGCCCTGCGATTCCGGCGCTTGGCGCGGTGGGTTTGTTGCTTGTATTCGGTCTCCCGGTTGTCTTGACGATCTTCGACTGGGTACTCCTCGCGCAGACCGGACAGACGCTCGGAAAGCGGATCGCCGGCATTCGAATCGTGCGGGCTGAGGATGGCGAGCCGGTGGGATTCCTTCGGGCTGTCGTCCTGCGGAACGTTGTGAATAGCTTCTTAGGGATGTTCAGCCTTGGGATCTATTTTCTTGTCGATAGCCTCATGATCTTCAACGCCGAGCGCCGTTGCGTGCACGACATGATCGCGGGCACGAAGGTCGTCCGCGCCTAACACGATCAGACGACCTGATACTTCCGAGGGTTGCTGGACACTTCGTGTCGCACTTGAGCGAAACGCTTCATCGCCTCGGCTTTGGACAGACGCGGCTCTCGAAGCCGTAACGCGGCAAGGCCAGACGCCAGTTCCTTGTCACTGAAACGGCTCTTGCTCGAAAAGAGCTTGCGCCGAATGGGTGCTTCGAGCTTCGAGCAGGTCATCAGTCCATAGGCAGCCCCGGCGACGGCTCCAACCATGACTCCCTGCAGCCCGAGAAAGCGGCCGACCGCCGCCCCCGTCAGCGCCATGCCCCCGACGCAGGCACCATAGGCGATATTGCTCTTGTCCTTCTCGCTGAAGAGTTCGAATTCGTCCATCCTGGCTCCTGAAGGTGTCGAAAATCCTAGCACAGCCGTTGACGAGCAGAACTCGAAGGTTCGGCGCGCCAATTTTGTTCGTTTATCTCCTGTGGGCGCCAATTCAGTGGCCGCCAGAACCTGTTGCGCTAATTAGTTGCCGAGCTTAGCTTGCTTGGCTACAATCCGGCACCCGCCTAGTAATTCGTTGTCAGGGCGCTTGGCTGAGGTGATCGCGGTGGACTGGTGCGCTACCTGTTTCGACGAACTGCGAGCTGATGGAACCTGCGCGTGGTGCTCGATCGAGCCTCCTGAGTCACAGTCTGTTGATCTGCCTGCGGGCACAGACATCGATGGACGATATCTGATCGGACGAGTCCTCGGGCGCGGAGGCTTCGGCATCACATATCTGGGCTGGCAGCAGATGCCCGGGCGCAAGGTAGCGATAAAGGAGTACCTGCCGGGGAGCGTCGCCACGAGGAGCCACAGCGGGACGAATGTCGTCCCGTACTCGACCGAAGCGCTCGACGAGTTCAACGATGGGCTCGTCAATTTCATGGAAGAGGCGCAAAGACTCGCAACGTTTCATGGGGACCCTCACATCATTTCCGTGTTCGATTACGTACGAGATCACGACACGGCCTACATGATCATGGAGTATTGCCCCGGACAATCCGCGCTGGATTACCTGGAGGCGGCGGGCCGGCGGATTACTTTCGATGCGGCGATGCATATCGTCGGTCCAACGCTCGATGCCCTTGAAGCCGTTCACGCACGCCAGATCTTTCATCGTGACGTCAGCCCCGACAACATCCTGCTCACGGAGCGCGGAGTGAAGCTGATCGACTTCGGCGCAGCGCGTCTGGCGTTGCGGGATCGGAGCATGAGCTTCTCGGCGGTGCTGAAGCTGGATTATGCGCCTCCCGAGCAATACACCAGGAAGGGCCGACAGGGTCCTTGGACCGACGTCTACGCAACGGGAGCCACGCTGTATCACTTGCTGTGCGGAGAGCCCCCTCCCTCTGCCATGGACCGTTTACAACGAGACGAGTTGCAGACACCGCGGGCACTTGCTCTCGATCTACCGCCGCAGGCTGAGCAGGCGTTGTTGACCGCGCTCTCCCTCGACATTCGCCAGAGATTTCAAACGGCGTCTGATTTTCGGCGCGCGCTCGATGCCGCCAAAACAACTCCTTCCCTGTATCAGCCCGTTGCGCCGCCGGTGGTCTACGAGAACAGTGCGCAACAGCTTCGTGGCCACGAGAGTCCCATTCGCTACGACTACGCTGGGCAACCGAGCCAGCCGGTCGGATTGGGGAACTACGCCCCCGTTTCGCGCCCACACAATCCAGGCGCCGCCATTTCTCCGCGGACGTCGCCGCGCACCGTTGGAAAGGGTCCTTGGATCGCTGCGGGCATAGCGCTCGCGACGCTTCTTCTCGTCAGCGGCATCGTGTATTTCCTGGTTGCTGGCCAATCGAGTCAGGGAGAGTTCTCGGCAGCTCCACCTGTAACAAATACTGGTCAACCATCAGGCTCGGCGCAGGGCGCAGCCACCAGACAAGCTGAAGATGATCTGTCGGTGCCGATCAATCGATTGGAAGAAGTGGGATTTGAGAGCGGCCGAAAGTTTTCAACGATGCTCAGGGAAACGGAGCAACAGAGCTGGCGGTTCGAGGTCGTGGGTGGTACTGAATACGCGTTCGTCGCGGCCTGTGATCACGACTGCACCGAAATTAACCTGACAGTGGCAAGAAACGGTGTGGCGCTGGCGACGAGACGTGGAACCGAGCAGGAAGTCGCGGCATTCGTGCATCGGCC
>Ga0315912_10002010_pt1 | contig 22772 bp, 14 predicted proteins | sample VfabasoilMG_FD_204469 | JGI IMG/M metagenome (GOLD analysis project Ga0315912, IMG submission 204469) | Garden soil microbial communities collected in Santa Monica, California, United States - V. faba soil | ecosystem: Environmental > Terrestrial > Soil > Garden | place: USA: California...
GGGCGCTGGTGGGGCGGGAGCGGGGGTGGGCGGAGCGGGAGTGGGTGGAGCAGGCGTTGGAGGAGCGGGAGTAGGTGGTGCGGGCGCGAGTGGTGCGGGAGCGGGTGGTGCAGGGGCGGGTGGTGCTGGAGCGGGTGGTGCGGTCACGGGTGGTGCGGGGGCGGGTGGTGCGGGCACGGGTGGTGCGGGGGCGGGTGGTGCGGGCACGGGTGGTGCGGGGGCGGGTGGTGCGGGAGCGGGTGGGACTGGTGGCGCGACAGGTTGCGGTATCACCGCGAGTCGCGTGCGCATCACGGAGGTCGACGTGGGGTCGACGGTCGTGAACAACGAGGACGAGGCGGCGCTTCGCGTGATGAGCATTGCTCCGATGCCGTCGGGCGGCTCTCGGCTCGCCACGATGGGGAACGACGGGCGCGTGCACATCGTCACGCTGACTGCGGCCGATCAGGTCACGGGTTCCCCGGTGAGCCTGGTAGCGGCCGATTTTCAGGATCTTTACGCCGATGACGCGGGGGGCGTCGTGCTCCTCGCGCGTCCGGCTCAGGGCAGCGGCACGACCGCTTGCGGCACGCTCACGAACCTCTGCGGGCCGTCCGGATCATTGCCGAGCCAATACGCTTGTTACGACATGTACCTGGTGCGTTTCGACGGCACCACGGAGACCTGGGCATCGAAGCTTTCCGGGTCTTCGAGCGCGTCCCCGCCGTACCTGAACTCACCGACCGATTCGCAGGACGTCGTCTTCATCTGGCAGGCCTACGCGCACCACGGCCGCATCGCCTTCGACGGGACGAACTATGCCGGTTACTACGGCGCCGCCATCAGCGTTTCGCAGACCTGTACCGACCCGCAGAGCACGCTGTCGACCGGGGTGAACATCCACCAAGGCGATCAGATGAAGGTCGTCGGCCCGAGCGGCGGTGCCCCGCTCAGTGGCCACAACAGCTTCGATTGGGGCTGCAGTCACAGCGGCTACGAGCGGATGATCTGGGACGCCGCGGGGAACAAGTTCGTCACCGTTTGCAAAACCGACAACAACAACCGCATCGCGTTCGCCCCGACCTACACGACCATCCTCTCGGTGGACCTCTGGTACAATAACCTCGGTGACCTCGTCACCGGCTCGTCCGGCGGCTACTGGCTCACCGGGAGCATGATCCGCTCGGGGCAGCCGGCGAACTCGAACGGCCTCGCCGACGTGCGTCTGATCCACTTCACGAGCGGCGCCCCGGACGTGAACGTCCTCGTCGCCAACGATTCCGGCCTCAACGTTCGCGCGCCGCACCTGGCCGCCTACGGCGCGAGCCACCTGCTTTCCGCCTACGAAACCTCCACCCGGACGGGCGATCTACCGTCCAGCGACACGACACGAAAGCTCTACGTTCAGGCGCACGACCGCGCGACCGGCGCAGCCGTCGGCGATCGCGTCGAGATTGCGGCCAAGGGCAACCGTTACCAGGAGTTCGTCGGCTTTCCCGACGGCAGCGTCGCCTACGCGGCGCAGGGCAGCACCAACACCCGGGTGAAGATCGTCCGCGTGTTGCCCTGCGGAACGTGAAGCGTGCGTTCACGCCGCCGTGATGGCGCGGTGCTCCGACGCATCCGCGCACTCGTAGGCGATCGGGCACTCCACGATGGCGACGTACGGACGCGTTTCCGCGTTCAGGGTCACGACGGCCGACCCTTCCGGGTGACCGTTGAACGCCTGCTTGAGCGCACCGACGGCGACGCCGCCCCCCGTGAACCGCGCCGCGTTGCACAGCGACTCGTAAGTCCAGCGGCCGTCCGGATCGGCAAAGAAGTCACACGGGATGTTCGCGAGCGGCACGGCGTAGTAGCTGACGCGCATGCCGTTCGGCAGCGTGGTCTCGATGAACGGGTGCACGGGGCGAAGCGGCGACGGAGTGGTCAGGTTGGACATCCACGAGGTCCTATCCGACCACTGAACAGAAAAACAGTACCACGTATATGATTATGATCTTACTTGGTTTTTTGGCGTGGATGGCCGGGTGAGGCCGCGCGCTGAAAGCCGGCCGCTCAGGTCCTAACTTCCGAGCGCCTTCGCGCAGCGAAAGCCGATGCCGGGAACCAACGCTTTCGGATCCTGCGAGAAGCGGAAGGACGGGCGGAGCCAGGTGGCGAAACTTCCGTTCCACGCGCCGCCACGAATGACGCGGCGCTCGCCGGAAGCGGGCCCGGTCGGGTTCTTGGTCATGTCGGGCGTGTAAGGGGCGTACCAATCGGCGACCCACTCCCAGACGTTGCCGACCACGTCGCGGGGGCCGAACTTGGAACTTCCGGCGAGAAACTTGCCGACGGGAGCAGTGGCCGCGTAGCCGTCGTCTTCCGGGTAGAGGGCGGCGAGCGGTGCGCCGTTCTTCTTGCCCCAGGCGACGCATTCGCTACCGCAGGCGTTCAGGTGCTTTGACGTTGGTGGCTCGTCACCCCAAGGGTAGATGCGGCCGTCCGGGCCACGCGTGGCGTACTCCCACTCGGCTTCCGTCGGCAGGCGCTTGTCCTGGGCCTTGCAGTACGTCTCGGCCATCTCGTGGCTGACGCAATTGATGGGGTGATCGTCGAACTCGGCCTTGCCGAACGTGCAGAGCGGCGCGTAGAGCTTCTTCTCCTGCGCCGTGATCTTCGGCCATTCGACTTCGTTCGTGACGCGGCGGCATTTGCCGACGTCGGAGCAGGCCTTGTACTCCTTCGCGGTCGTCTCGAAGAGATCGATGCAGTACGCGCCGAGCGCGACGTTGTGACTCGGCTTCTCGTTGTCGAGCGCGTCCTTCGCGTCGGACCCCTGGAAGAATTGGCCGGCGGCGATCGTCGCCATGTTTTCCGGGCACTTCGGCGCCGCGGGGGGAGGGGGTGGCGGTGGCGCCACGGCGCTCGGGGCCTCCGTCGAACGAAACGCCGCCGGCTTGACGCCTTCGTCGGCTGCGCCGCGCCGGCTCAGCATGATCCCGCCGACGCCGATCACGCCGACCAGCATGGCGCCCGCGATCACGAGCCCGGCGCTCTTGCCCGACGACACTTGCGGACCGTCGCCGGTGGCGGGGCTAGAGCCCGCGGTGCTGGTCACGGGACCACGGCCGGCGAACGAGCCGGGTGCGAGTTCGGTGGGCGCCGTCAGCACGCTCCGCGCCACGCCGGCGCCGGAGAGTGAACGGGCCGACGAGAGCTCAGGGCTCGCGCCGAGCGCTTCGGCGAGAGCGGCCCAGAACTCGGCGGCGCGCGGGTAGCGCTCCTGCGGCTTCACGGCCAGCGCTCGCGCGAACACGGCTTCCACCGCGGCCGGCAGCGCCACGCCCATCGCGCCGGGAGTCGGGCGGCGATCCGTGTTTCCTGATGCAAAGCCTAGTTGCACGATGTCGTCGCCCTCGAGTGCGACCCGGCCGGTCAGCATCTCGACCGCGACCAGGGCGAGCGCAAAGACGTCCGTCCACGGCCCGGTGGCGCCGTAGCTGCGGCTGAATTGCTCGGGAGCCCCGTACTGGGGTGTGAACGAGGTGACGGCCATGCCCGTTTTCGCGAGCGCGGCCTTGAGGTGCGTGTTGTCGCTCATCATCTTCGCGACGCCGAAGTCGAGCACCTTCACCGTTGCTTTGCCGGAGCGCGCGTCACCGAGCACGAACAGGTTCGGCGGCTTGATGTCACGGTGGGCGATGCCCTTGCCGTGGGCCACGTCGAGCGCGGCCGCGACCTGGCCGAGCAGCGCGAACACCTCGCCAATCGTGAACGGCGGCGAGCCGGCGCGGAGCTCGCGGTCGAGAAGCTCGTCGAGGGGCAGGCCCTCGAGCCACTCGAGCACCATGTACGGCATCCACTGCCCGTCCGCTGTCGTGTAGGTCCCGACGTCGCGCGCCTGGACGATCGCGGCGGTGTGGCTGGAGAGCTCGGTGAGGAGCGCACCCTCCTGGATGAACGCCTGCTGGAACTGCTCGCGCTGATCGGCCGGTGCCGAGGACAGGCCGTTGAAGAACTTGATCGCGACCGGCTTGTTCCAGATCGTGTGGATCGCGCGGTAGACGACCGCGAAGCCCCCTTCGCCGACCAGCCGCTCGATGCGGTACTTCTCGGCAACGATGCTGCCGTTGAGCGAGAGAGGGTCGCGTTCGGTCATCGGGGATCCTCGGAGGGGCTACGGCCCGCGATCGTGGAGTCTTGGCCGGCGGGTGACAAGGGGTTCACGCCGGTGAGCGCGCCCCGTTCGGCGAGATCAGCGAGCAGCCGGCTGGTTCCTTCGATCACGCTCGGGCCCACCGCGACGCCGGCCGCTTCGCAGGCCCGGGTCACGGCGCGTCCGAGCGCTTCGCCGCCCATCAATAAGTCGAGGATCTCCGTCGCGAGCGGCGTGAGTTCGAGGTAACGCACGGCGTGCTCGGCGTCGCGGTACACGGCGAGCGCTGTCCGTTCGGCGACCGGCTCGCTTCTGTCGTCCTCGTCCGCCGGTAGGCGGTGCACCGGGTAGGAATAGCGAGCGACCGTCAGCGACGGTGAGAACGAGAGCCGCGCGTCGACGGTGAGTCCGTCGGTCGAACCCCGCGGCGCATCGGGGCTCGACGCGACACTGATCTCGAGCGCCTCGTGGCGCGCGAGATCGAGGAGGTACCGCGGACCGAGGGTACCGTTCTGAAAGCGTGGTGCGCAGAATTCGATGAACTCGGGAGTCACGTCGCGAAGGTAGTGCGTCCGCGGACCGCGCTCGGCGAGAAACAGCGAGAACTCGTCGTCGAAGCGGGCTCCGAGGCGGGCGATGGTCCGCGGGATCGCGAGCCGTAAGGCGCGGAGCAACGTTTTACGCACGAGGTCGCGGTAGACGAGGAGCCGCTCGACGCTCGCTTTCATCGCCAGCGAATCTTCGCCCTCGATCGCGTGGCGGCCGAGCCAGGCGTCGACGCTCGAGGCGTCGATGCGCCTCGGGCCGTAGACGGCCTCCGTCATCGCTGCCTCAAACGCTCGCTGCATGCTGCGGCCTTTCATTCGTCCCCGGGCGCGCGGCACTCCGCTTCCAGATCTCACGAATGGTACGTACTTCCTCCACCAGATCGGCGAGCGGCGGCACGTCGTTGTCGCGCTCGAGCAGGACCGGAACCGGCCCCGTTCGGTTCAGCGCGAGTTCTAGCAGCTCGAGCACCGGGGTGATGACGGGCGTACCGTGGGTGTCGAGAACGAGTCCGCTCGGCGTGTTCGTGTGGCCGGCGACGTGGATCTCGATCACACGGTCGAGCGGCAGCTCTTCGAGCAGCCGGACCGGCGAAAAATCGTGGTTTTTCGCGTTGACGTAGACGTTGTTCACGTCGAGCAAAAACGACGCGCGCGTGCGCTCGAAGAGGGCATGGAGAAATTCGGCTTCGCCGACCTCGGGCTTTCCGAGGTGCGAGTAGTAAGTGATGTTCTCGACCGCCAGCGGGCAGGCGAATCGATCGGTGAGCGCTTCGAGCCGGTCTGCGACCCGGTACGCCGTGTCGCGCGAGAATCGAAGCGGCAGAAGCTCGTGGAAGGCGAGCGAGCCCGCGCTCGTGAACGCGAGGTGGTCGGAGTGCCAAGGCGCGTCGAGCCGGGCGATCTCGTCCGCGAGCTCGCTGACGTACGAAGCGTCCGGCGGATCGGCGGCGCCGAGCGAGAGGGTGAGGCCGTGCGTGACGATCGGGTAGCGGCTCTTCACGCGCTCGAGCGCCGCCGGGTAGTAGCCGCCGCGCCGCATGTAGTTTTCGGGGGAGACCTCGAAAAAATCGACGTCGAGCGCCGGTGCGTCCAGCACCTCCTCGAGAAACTCCCAGCGGAGCCCGAGCCCAACACCGGACGGAACGGGCCGGGATCGCGTGGCGGCCCCGCTCATGTCTCGGCCCCTAGCCGCAGGTGCCGGCTCCGCAGCCAGCCATGCCGCCAGCGGCTTTCTTCTTGGCAGCCGGCTTCGGTGCCGGTGCCGGTGCGGCAGGGGCCGCGGCGGCTGGGGCGGGCGCGGCGGCTGGGGCGGGCGCGGCAGCGGGCGTCGCGGGAACTGCCGCCTCGGCGGAAGCGGGCGCCGGAGCGGGAGCCGCGGCAGCGGGAGCCGCGGGATCCGATGCGGGGGGAGCGGCTGCTTCGGGCGCGGGCGCGGCAGCAGGAACCTCGCTGGCCTCGACCGGGCTGTTTGCGGGCGGGTTGGTGGTGCTGGGGGCGCAAGCGGCCGAACCGACGGCGGCAAGCGCGGTGGCGAAGGCGTACTGGCTAAGCCTCATCGTACAGAACTCCTTTTCGTGATTGAGGGGAGCATATTCAGGGCTTTCTTGCCAGGGTGAGCTCGAAGCTCACGCTGGCTTCCTCGGTCGGTTTCCGCGCCTTCGCGGGGGCGTCGCCCGCCGCGCGCGCGCTCGGGCCGCTGATCGGCCGGATATCATGCGTGCTCAGGGAAACTACGAGCGGCCCGAGCGATCGGATCACTAGGCGATTCGCGGGGCTTTCCGCCGGGTTCGGGCTCGGCGTGACACCGATCTCCACGCTTTCGGGCGCGCGGATGCCGTGGAGGGCGAGGTCGCCGCGCACGACGAAGCTCCCTTGGCGGAGCGGCTCGAGCGCTCGGATCGAGAACACGGCGAGGCCGGCGCCTCCCGGCGACGTTCCTGACGCACCGCCGAGCGCCGCTCGCGCGCGTTCGGTGCGTTCCGTGTCGACACCGAGGCCGTCAGCCATCGTGATCTCGAGCGCGGCAAGATCCGCCTCGATGCGACCGGTCGTCTTTCTCGGGTCGATCCAGTCGACGTCGATGTCGGCACGCAGCTTCGTCATGCTGCCGCGCGCTCGCTCGCCACCCGAAACGATCTCGATCTCCAGCTTTCCCTGTTCGAGCTCGTAGCGTGCTCGCGCTACTCCGGCGTCCTTCGACGCCGACGCACCGGCCGACGCAGGCGACGCGGGCCACGGTTCGGTGCGTAGCGGCTTCGGTGGTTCGCGGCACGCGGCGAGGAAAACGACGGCGATGGCGGCCACACCCCGCGGGTCGATGACGGCTTTCTGGCACGCGGCCATCCGAGCGGAACCCGTTCGCGAAACAGCCATTCGAGCTGCCGGCTCGGCCGGCGGGGCCGTAGTATAGTCCGCGCGTGCCTTACTCCGCCGAGTTTCGCTGCTTCAACGGCTGCGAGGGATCGTATCCGGTCACCAAGCCCATCTACCGCTGCCCGAAGTGCGACGGGTTGCTCCAGGTCGTGCACGACGTCGAGGCGCTGAAGGATCGGACCGGTCCGGTGTGGATGCGGCTCTTCGACGAACGGTACCGCCAGAACGCGTGGCCCTACGGCTCGGGTGTGTGGGGCAAGCGGGAATGGGTGATGCCCCAGATCCCGGACGAGACGATCGTCAGCATGTACGAGGGGAGCACGAACCTCTTCTGGGCGGAGCGCTACGGCAAGACCCTCGGCCTCGACGAGACCTGGGTGAAGCTCTGCGGCAACAGCCACAGCGGGTCGTTCAAGGACCTCGGGATGACCGTGCTCGTCAGCGTGGTCAGGATGGCGATCGAGCAGGGCCTCAAGGTGAAGGCTCTCGCCTGCGCGTCGACCGGCGACACCAGCGCGTCGCTTGCCGCCTACGGTGCGGCCGCCGGCTTACCCGTGGTGGTCCTCCTGCCGTACGGCAAGATATCGACGGCGCAGCTCGTTCAGCCGCTGGCTCACGGAGCGCTGGTGCTCGGGCTCGACACCGACTTCGACGGCTGCATGGCCATCGTGCAGCGCCTGGCGGTGGAGGGCCTCGTCTACCTCGCGAACTCGATGAATCCGTTGCGGATCGAGGGGCAGAAGACGGTAGCGATCGAGATCGTGCAGCAGTTCGATTGGCAGGTTCCGGACTGGGTCATCCTGCCGAGCGGAAACCTGGGCAACGCGGCCGCGCTCCACGCCGGGTTCAAGCTGATGATGGATCTCGGCGTGATCGCCCGCTACCCCAGGCTCGTCGTCGCGCAGGCCGAAAACGCGAATCCGCTCTATCGCGCCTGGTCGGCCGGCAAGCGCACCGTCGAGCCGATCCAGGCGAAAACCACGCTCGCCACCGCGATTCAGATCGGCAATCCGGTCAGCGCGCCGCGCGCGGTGCAGGCGCTCGAAGCGATGAACGGTCTGGTCGAACAGGCGAGCGAGGAGGAGCTCTGCGAGGCGGCGGCGCGCGCCGACCGCACGGGCATGTACACCTGCCCCCACACCGCCGTCGGCCTGGCCGTGCTCGAAAAGCTGGTCGCGCGCGGCACGATCCAGCGCGGCGAGCGGGTCGTCTGCGTATCGACCGCGGCCGGCCTGAAGTTCACCGAGTTCAAGGTGCGCTACCACGAGGGCGCGATCGAAGGCGTGAACCCTCGGCTCAAGAACCCGCCGGTCAAGCTCAAGGCGACCTACGGCGACGTCGTCGACGCGATCAACCAGCGATTTTCGTGAGCGCGCTTCGATCAGCTTGAGTTCAGGGGCTTTGCTGCCCCCGCGCCGCAGCGCGCCGCACGTCCCGCGTCCTCGGCTTCGCCTGCGGGCGCGGGCGCCCTCCTTAAGCCCGCGTCACGCGGGCTTGGGGGCGCGACGGCGGAGTTCCTCGAGAAATCGGACGCGCGCAGCACCCCGAGCAAGCCGCCGTTCGGCAACGGTGGTGCGGTTCCGCGCGGCGCAGTTCGCCCGCGCCGGTGCGACTCCGCGCGGCGGAGCTCGGCTGCGGCGTGGCGGCTCCGCGCGGCGGCAGCGTCGCGATGCACCGAGGCCCCGGGGCCGCGCGGTGCTCGGCGGCGGGGCTACGGGCACGGCGTCGACGCCCTGTCCGGCGCTGTTGTCGATCGCCCCTCCGCCCGAGCTGAATGGGGAGGTCACTCGAGAGGCTCTGAGCCGTCCCAGGCTCGCTCCACTCCCAGCCCCGACCTCCGCATCGTCGTCGAGTCGTTTCGGACGTGAGCGGGCGATGCTCGGCGGGAGATCACTCGGACTACCTCTTGGAATGAACCCTCCACAACTTGCGCACATACTTGACTTTTTCCTTGGCGTATACGATAGTATCGCCTTATTCAAGATGCCCAGCCAGCGGCGTCCACACGTCGGCCTTCGCCGTTCTGCGTCATCGACGAGGTCGGGGCAGCTCGACCTCCCGTTGAAGGGGACCTGGGGCGGCAAGCGACAGAACGCCGGCCGCAAGCCGGGCCCGCATCCCAAGACTCCCCACCGCCGCCGGCCGAAGCACTACTTCGGCCACCCGGTGCACGTGACGCTCCGCGCCGTCCTCGGCGCGCTCCGCTCCCAAGTACTCTATCCAACAATCCGCATCGCCATCGCCCGAGCCACCCGCCACGCCCCTGGGCGCTTTCGCATCGTCCACTATTCCGTGCAGTCGAACCACCTGCACCTGATCGTGGAAGCGGCGGAGCGCCGTGCCCTCACTGCGGGTGTTCACGGGCTCGAGGCGCGCATCACCCGCTACGTCAACGAGCTCCTTCGTCGCCGTGGCGCGTTGTGGGCCGATCGCTGGCACGGCCGTGCCTTGAAGTCGCCGCGCGAGGTCAGAACGGCGCTGGTCTACGTTTTGGCCAATTTCCGGAAGCACTCGGCCCGTTCCGTGCCGAGTGGTGCGGATCCGTGCTCGTCGGGGGCGTGGTTTCACGGCTGGCGGGGCGTCCGCGCGGAGCGCGGCCCTCCGCCCCTTGCGGGGCGGGCGTGGCCGGTGCCGGCCACGGACGAGAAGGTGCCGGTCTCGCCTCCAGAGTCGTGGCTCCTCCGGAAAGGCTTCCTGCGCGCTGGCCGCGTGCGCCTCGACGAATCGCCGAGACCGGACAAGCGTCGTCGCTCTAGCGCCCGCTAGCAGCCGCGGGGGCGCGGAGAAAAAAGGCTCGGGCGGCGGGGCGGGCGTCCACCGGCGCTCCTGCGGCGCGGAGCCGCATCGACGCAGCCGAACTTCCCCGCCGCGCCCCCACGACCCGCGCAGCGGGGCGTCAGGCGGGCGCCCGCGCGCGCAGGCCCTCAGGGCCGAGCACGCGGGCCGTGCTGGGCCCTACCTAGCGGGGGCAGCTCAATCCCCCCTCGAAAAACACGGGCCTCTTAGAACGAAAGGCGCGCGCGTGCTCCGCCGCTCTTCGGACCCGCGTAGGGGGTCAGGGCGAAGCGAGGCTTCTGCGTGACCGAGCCGGCGGCGGGGGGCGGCGGTTCGTCGTCGCTCGTGAGCAGGACGATGCCCGTCACGCCGAGCGTGATCGCGACGCCGAACGCCATGTCGGCGATGAGCGCGCTGCGCTCGGTGTCGTCGGCGAGCTCGGTGCTCGGAGCCTTGTCGTAGTCGCTCTTCGAGCTCAACGCCTGCACACCGAAGATGGTGCCGACGATGGCCGCGCCGCCGGCGATGCCGAGCGTGACGTACGCGGGAACCATGCTCTTCTCTTCCGGCGGCGGAGGGGGAGGGGGCGGCGGCGGGGGCGCGGCCACGACCGCTGCCGCGGCCACCGGCGGCGTTTCACGCACGAGCGAGATCGTCTCCTTGCGCTTCTCTCCGCCCTTCACCTCGATGTCGAGATCCTTCGGCACGTAGCCGGGCGACGTGACGGTGATGCGGTGCTTGCCGGGCGTCAGCTTGAGGGTCATCGGCGCTTCCCCGGGCTGGGGTGCCCCGTCCACGGCAATGCTGCCGAGCATCGGGTTCGTGTCGATGACGAACTCGGCGGCCTGCGTGGCGCGGAGCGCGTCGAGCCGGACCTTTGCGTCGGCCATCTTGGCATCGCCGGCCTTGCTCGCATCCGGGCTTGCGAGGAACCCCTCGTACGCCGTGATGGCCTCCTCGGTCTTGTTCTGGCCGTCGAGGGACTTGGCGATCCAGTAGTCCGCCTGGGGCGAATGGATGGCTTCGTTGGCTTTCTGGAATGCAGCCAGTGCCGCCGTGTAGTCGCCGGAGTTGAACGCCTTCTCGCCCTCGCCGTAGGCCTTCTTTGCCGCGTCCTTTTGCTTCTTGGTCGGCGGCTTGGCCGCGGCGGCCGCAGCCGGGGCCTCGTCACCGGCAGCGGCGCGCGGCATGCCGGAAAAGGTCACGGCAAGGCCGGCGATCAAGCCGACCAGGGCGCGCGTCGAGAGAGCCTTCTTATGCATGGGAATCCTCCGGTGCCCGGACCCCGGGCGGTAACAGGAGGCTAATCCGCACGGGACCGCGCGTACAAGCCCTCCGTTCGCCTATAGTATTTCCGGGGTCGCCCCGCCTTCGCGCCCCGGGCTCATGCCGCGTCCCCCAGAATCCCCGACCGAGCCGGCGTCCTCTCCCGCGGACTCGGGCGCCCCTTCGAGCGATCCGCCGGGCGCCCCCGGTCTGAAGTCCGGGCACGTTCCCGCCGGCACCACGCAACGCACCCTGCCGCCCCCCGAGTGGCTCGGCCGCGAGGGGCCGCGCTCTGCTGCGTCGCTGGCGCTCGACCGCTACCGCCTGGAGGCTCCGGTGGCTCGGCGAAGCGGTCCTCGCGCGGAACTGTCGTCGCTGTTCGCTCGCGTCGAGAGCCCGCCGCTCGACGACGCGACGGAGCGCGCGGCCACAGCGGCGCTCGCGCGCGCGCTCGCGACGCGCGGCAGCCAACTCGACGTCGCGACGCGACTCGCGCGACGCGCCCTGTTGCTCGGCGATGATCCGATCTTGCGCGAAGAACTGGCGGGGTGGTTCGTCTCGCTCGGTGAGCCGGCGCTCGCGGCTGCCGCGCTGCGGCCGCTCGTGCCCGAAAGCGGCGGACCGCAAGCGCAGCCGCTTTTGGTGAGGATTGGGGTGCTCCTCGCGCGTGCCGGTGAGGCGCGAGCCGCGAGCGACGCGCTGGCCGACGCGATGGACGCGGAGCCTTCGGACCCGGTGGCGGCGGAAATTCGCGGCTCGATCGCGCAGTGGGCACCGCAGGCCGTTAGCCCCGACGACGCAGCGCACGCCTTCGTCGTCGCGGCGGCGCGGCGCGAAGCGAAGGGTGATCGAGCGGGCGCTTTCGAGAATCTGATGCGGGCCTTCGAAAGCGCGCCCTCGAGCGCCGAGGCCGCGGAGGGGCTGGTCGCCGCGCTGCTCTCCCGCGGGCGTGTCGGTGCGGCCGACGAGATCGCACGCGAACACGCCGACGCGCTGATGGGCGGAAGGCGCGCGGCTCACCTGCGCCGCTTGCGTCGAGCGGTGAAGGACGGCGACCTTGCGCGCGCGCTCGGCGCCGCGTTCGACGCGCGGCTCGATGCCGAAATCGATCTCGTGAGCGTACTCGGGGCGATCGAGCCGACCGAGGGCGCGAGCGATGCGGCGCTCGGTATCGACGGGTTGCTCGAGCGTGCCGGGCTCCACGAGCTACTTGCCGCGCGGGTCGAGGTGGCGTCCGATTTTCTGGCAGGTCGCGAGCTCGCACGCGCTCGGTTGGCGCTCGGGCGGCTCTACACCGGGCCACTCGGGCGCCCTGATCGCGCGGTGGAGGCGTGGATCGAAGCGCTCGTCGCCGATCCGGGCTGCGAACCCGCGCGCGAAGCGCTCCGGCGCCATGCCGTCGTGACCCGCGATCACACGCCGCTGGTCGAAGCCTTGATCCGCGTCGGAGACGGACACGCGCCGGGGGGGCGCGACGAACGTGTGTCCTGCTTGCGCGAGCTCGTGACGCTGGCCGAAGAGCGCTTCGGTGATCCCGGCCTCGCGCTCTGGGCGATCAAGCGGTTGTCGGCGCTCGTTCCCGGCAATGAGGAACTGGTCACGGCCGCCGAGCGCCTCGCCCCCCGCGTGCGCCTGCAAGACGAGGTGCTCGAGCAGGCGCGCGAGGAAATGAAGAGGCTTCACGGCGCCGAACGTCTCGCGCCGCTCGCGCGCATCGCCGCCATCTTGCAGGGGCGACCGGACTCGACCGACGCCTACGTCGAGGTACTGCGCGAGCTGGTCGAAATCGCCCCGGAGGATCGCGGGCACGCCCAGGCCGCCGAGCGAGCGTTGGCCCGCGCCGGGCGCCACGCCGAACTCGAGGTGCTGCTCGCTCGGTTGGTCGGGCGCGCGGCGTCCGGCGTCGAGCGAGCTCGGCTCCGGTTGGGTTTGGCGACGCTCAAGCGAAGGCGCGGGGATGCGGACGGAGCCCTTTCGGAACTGTTGCCGTTGTTGGCGGAGCCGGGGGCATACGGTGCCGCGTGGAATCTGACGCTCCTCCTTTCGGCCCAGCAGAAGAACGACGCGGCTCGCGCCCAGGCACTCGGGCGGATCGCCGGACAGCTTGCCCCCTCGCTTCGGGCGGTGCTCACGGCGGTGGCGGCCGACGAACTGCTTCGCACCGGCAACGTCGAGGGTGCGCGCCTCGCCGCCGAGCAGGCAGCCAACGCCGATCCTTCCCTGGCACGGCCGGCCGCGGCACGCGCCCGCGTCGGGGTTGCTCTCGCGGGGCGCGCCGGTGCCGAAGCGGTCGAGCGCGCGATGAGCATCGTCGTGCCTCGCTCCGATCTTTGCGCGTCCCTCGCCGCCATCTACGAGGAGCTCGGTGAACCGCTGCTCGCCGCCGCCTGGGCGCAACGCCTCGGTGCACTCCGTCCCGGGGACCTCGGGGCCGCCGTCAAGCGGCTCAATCGCGCGATAGCGGGTGGCGACGGCGCGCGCCTTGCCGACACGCTCGCGTGGCTCCTTTCCCAGCCGCAGGTGCTCGCGCCTGCCGCCGCGACGATTGCAGATGCGATCGAGCACCTTGCCGAACTCGCTCCGGGCCGCGCCGCGGCGCTCGCTCGTCGGGCGCTCGACGTGCTCGGGCCGCGCGACGAACGGCTGCGCGCGGCCGCCCTCAACGTGGCCGACCAGGTCGGCGAGCGCGGACTCGGCATCGCCGTGATCGAGCGCTGGCTCGCGACGGGGTCGCTCGGCAGCGAGCGGGCCCAGGTGCTGCTCGACCTCTCGCGGCGCCGCAAACTCGCCGGCGACGCCGATGGAGCGGCCCGCGGGCTGTGCCGCGCGTTGAGCGAGGGTGCACCGGCCTACGAGGTGATGGTCGAGCTCGATACCGCGCTGCCGACGCGGAGCTCGGACGGCGAGATCGCCCTGCTTCGCGCACGGGCCGAGGCGCTGAGCGCGCTGCCCGAGGCGGACCGGGCCGGCACGGCGCGCGCGTGGCGCGAGCTCGGTGCGGCGCTCTGGGACTTCGCCGGCGACCCGGTCGGCGCCCAGCGAGCGTGGGATCGAGCGGTCGCGCTCGACGGCGAGCACGGCGTGGAGAATCTCGCGAGCGATCTGATCGCGTTCGCGGGCGAGGAGCCGGCGCTCGGGCGCTTGATCGACCACGCCAAGAAGCGGGGCGAAACGCCCGACGCCGCCCACTTTTACGCCGTCGCCGCCGGCGTGGCCCTCGGCTCCGGTCGCGCGGCGGCCGCGTTCGAGTACGCCGCTCAGGCGTTGCACATCGACCCCGCGCGGTCCGAAACGATCGCCATCGCCGAACGCGCGGCGGGCGAGGCCGATCTCGATAAGCTCGATTCGCTCTACGATCACGCCGCCGACGCGGCGCTCGGTCAGTTCGGGGAGCGAGCCGTTCGCTACCGCGCGGCGCGCCAGCTCGAGCGGCGCGGGAATACCGCACGCGCCCTCCGCCACGCGATCCTCGCTTTCGAGGCCGTCCCGTCCGAAGGCGTGGTCTTCGTCACGCTCGCGCGCCTTGCCGATCGCGCCGATCAACGAGCGGACATGGTGCGCGCGATCGAGCGCGTGGCCCAGCGGAGCGAGGACCCGCGGGGCCGCTCCGCCTGGCTGCGGCGCGCGGCACTCTTTGCCGGTGAAAGCGAGGAGGGCGAGCGCCAGCGCGTCGAGGTGCTCCTGCGTGCCCTCGCGGTGCGAGCGGAGGTCGACCTCGTGAGCTCGCTGGCGGCGGCGATGGGCAATCTCGTCCGGCTGCAGCCAGCCGAGCGCGATGCCGCGGAGCTCAGATTTCGCCGGGCGGCGCTGGCAGCGCTCGACCGCGGCGACGGTCCCGAGGGCGCGCGCATTGCGATCGAGGTCGCGCTGTCCGCGCTGAAGACGTTTGCGGCGGCGCCGCTCGCGATTCAGGCCCTGGAGCGGGCCGCCGATTGCGACGGCGACCTCGAGCACTTCGCGCTGCTCGCGGAGCACACGCGAACGCTCGCCGAGTCCGAAGATTCAGCGCGACTGATCGCGAAGTTGCTCGAGCTCTCCGGCAAGAGGTTTGCCAGCATCGGCGCGCCGCTGCTCGAGATCGGTGCGGAGATCGCGGCCCTGCGGGGTGACCTCCCGAGTTCGGCCGCACTGCTGGTCTCCGCAGCCGAGCGCGATCCGGAACGGCTCGAGCTCGTGCGCCGCGCCGAGGTCGTGGCCAAGCAGGTGGGCGACCCGAAGCTCATCGAGCGGGTGCTCGACGCGATGCCGGATCGCGGGCGCTTTGCGCTGCTGATGGACCTGGCGACGGCGACCGACAAAAGTGGCGATTCGGCCAAGGCGCTCGCGGCGCTCGAGCGCGCGCGGGGTCTGGTCGACGTGGTACCGGAGCAGCGGGCGGTGCTGCTCGAGAGATCCGTCGAGATCCTGTCGCGGCTCGGACGCCGCGACGAGCTCGAGGCGCTGCTCGGTGCGGAACTCGTGCGGCCGGAACTCGACGTCGCGCTCGTTCCGCGCGTGGCACGCGAGCTTGCCGCGCTGGCCGGGGCGCGCGGGCGACCGATGGCGGCACTCGACGTGCTCGGCGCCGCGCTCGAGCGCGTGCCCGACCACCCGGCGCTGCTCGAGGACATGGCGCTGCTCGCCCGCCAGGCCGGGTCACGCGAGAAGCAGGCCTACGCCCTCGGTCGTCTGGTCGACCTGGGCGTGGATCCCGCGCAGCGAGTGCCACAGCTTCGTGAGCTCGCCGCGCTGCTCGACGCGCTTTCGGATCCGGCGGCGGCCCTGGTCCGCTGGACCGAGCTCAACGCCCTCGAGCCGAGCGATCCGGAAGCGCTCGCGGCTCTCGAGCGCGAGGCGGAGCGGCAGGGGGATTACGAAGCCCTCGCGCGGCTGCTCGATCGGCGCGCGGCGATCGCGGGCCGCGTCGACGACGTGCGGCGACTCCGGTTGCGTCGCGGGGCCGTGCTCGAGCAACGTCTCGGGCGGCCCGACGAAGCGCGTGCCGAGCTCGAGGCCCTGCTGGCCGCCACCGGCGATCACCTGAGCGTGCTCCGGGTGCTGGCGGACCTGTGCGGGAGGCTCGGCGATCCGCTCGGTGCCGCTCCGCTGTGGCTGCGAGCGGGCGGGCTCGCCACCGATCGCGAAGAAGCGGCCGACCTCTCGCGGCGCTCCTGCCAGGCCTACCTCGAGGGTGGCGACCTGGAGAGCGCTCACCGCGTGCTCGAGGGCATGGGGGCGTGGGTCGAGCGTGCGAAGCTGCTCGAACTCGACGTCGAGATCGAGCGCCGCCGCGAGAATCCGTCGGGCCTCGGCGATGCCCTCGACGAACTCGCAACGCTTTCGCGTGAGCCGGACGAACAACGCGCGCGCTACCTCGTCGAGGCTGCGCGTGCTTCACTGGTCGCCGGGGACCCCACGCGCGCGCTCGAACGCGCGAGCCGTGCGGCCCGCATCGCCCCCCTGCTGGCCGAGGCGCAGCTGCTCGCGCGAAAGCTCGAATACACCGAGCGTGGTCCGGGTGGTGAAGTGGCAGCCAGAGAGACGCTCGCTGCGCTCGGCGGGCTCGACCCGAACCTCCCCGCGGACCAGGCCGAACTCCGCGCGTTTCTCTACGCGGAAGCGCTCGAGATCGTCGACGGCGACGGGCCGGCGCTCGGGTTTCTCGAAAGTGAGCGCGCACGGCTCGGCCCGCGACCGCTCGTGGCGCTCGGCATCGCCGAGCGTCTCGCTGCGCGCGGCGAGGCGGCTGCGGCGCGGGAAGCGTTCGAGCACGCGCTCGGCGGGGACCTCCAGGAGGTCAGGCGGCCGGCGCGGGTGGCGCTTTCGGCTGGCGAAGCGGCCCGGCGCGCGGGCGATCTCGACCGCGCGGAGCGCTGCCTCGAGATGGCCGTCCTCGATCCGCAGGTGGAGGTAGCGGCACGTGCCGCGCTCGAGGCGGTCCGCGCCGAACAGGCGGCGGAGCGTGAGCTGTCACAGAGCGGTCGGGCCCCGCCGCACGTGCCGCGTTCCGACCCTCCGATCCCTCTCGTGCGAACGGCGCCCGTGCGATCCGAGCGAACGTCGAGCCCCGCCTCGGACGTCGTCCGTGCGCATGTCGTCATCGAGGAGGAGGAAGACGCCGCCCCCGCTGCCGCGCCGGAACCCGTCCCCCACGTCGAACCAAAGTCATCGGCGGGCTCGCACAAGCCGCCGAGCCCGCGCCGCCAGACCCTGTCCGGGACGTTCGCCGCCGCCACCGAGGCGGAAGTCGGCCTCCACGTCGCGCTGGCCGAAGGCTCGCTCGAGGCGGGGCACGAACTTTACCGGCTGCTCGAAGGCGACGCGAGCCGCGCCCACGATCTCGTCGCGGTGTCCCGGCGGCTCGCCCTGCTCGCACCCGGCGACCCCCTGCTCCTCGCCCGGCTCGCCCGAGCTGCCCGCGACGATCGGAATCCCGTGTATGCGTCGGCAGTCGAGCACGTCCTCGACCTTCTCCGGCCCGCGCCGTCGCCGCCGCGGCCACCGCCGCTCGATGGGCTGAATACCCACCCGGATGCAGTGCGCGGCCTCTTGTTCCGGGAGATCACCAATCCGACGCTGGAAGCCCTGGCGATCGTCTGGGAGACGGCCGAGCACCTCTTCCGTCGCGATCCAGGTGCGTACGGCATCACCGGTCTCGAACGCATCCAGACCGGCGCTCCGACCGTCCTCGCCCACGCCTACACGGGTGCCTGCCGGGCGCTCGGCTCTGCGCGCACACCGCTATTCCAGCGTCGCACCGCCGGTCCGGTCACGGTCGGCATCGCGCTGCTCACGCCGCCGTCCGTCGTGCTTTCGGGTGACGTGCAGCATGAAGCTCCCGAATTGCATTTCCACCTCGGCGCGATGCTGGCGGCCGCGAACCCGCAGCTCGTGATGCTGTTCGGGTTGCCGGAGTCACAGGCGCGATCGGTGTTGCGCGCGCTCGGGTTTGCGTTCGGTCCGTCGCGTCCGGATGCGAGCGGCATCGGTCCGGCGCTCACGCTGGCCGAGATGTTGTGGCAGAGCATTCCGGCGCGCCCTCAGCGCCGGATCCGCGAACTCTGTGACGATCCGGATGCCCTCGCCTACGATCCGGCGATGCTGCAGGCGCGCATCGCCGTGCGCCGCGCGGGTCTGTTCGTAGCGGGTGACTTCCTGGTCGCGGCGCGCGAGGTCCTGAGCGAGGAGGGGCTCCCCGTCGACGGACTCAGAACGACCGAAGGTTTCGCCGAGCTCTGCGGGAAGAGCCCGTCCCTCGAAAGCTTGCACGCGCTCGCCTTGAGCCCCGAGTACGCCGAGCTTCGCTGGCAAGGGTCGCGTGCCGCACGCTGAGCGCTCCGCGCCGCTTCCAGCGAGGCTTTACTCGCCGCAGCTTTCCGACCATCCTTCAGCACCCCGCATGCGAGCCTTCCGCTGGGCCAGGACAGCGCTGTCACACCCGGAGAGGGGGAAGGCACCCCCGTGGCGCCCGATGGCGTTGGCACGATCGTCGCAAGTAACGCTCGGCATGCTCGCTCTCTGCGCGTTTGGCCCCGCCGGTTGTCTGGTGGCGGACGCCCCGGACTACGGCCCGGCGCGTCAAACCGCGCCGGTCTTCGTCCTGAGCTCCATCAAACCGGAACCCCTGTACCAGTTCGAATTGGAAGTCTCGCGCGACGTCCAGCTGGTGAGCATGGTTGCGACGTCGGAGGATGCCGGCCAAGAGCTCACCGCGGTGCTCTACGTGGACTATCGGACCCCTGACCCGCGGGAAACCTACATCCGCGAGTACGACATCGCGCCGATGCCGTTCGACCAACCGAAGGCGGTGAGCTTCGAATTCGCCCCGCTGCGGGGCCAAGTCAGCCCCGGTTGCCACACGCTGTCCGTGCTCCTCATGCACGAGAGCTCGTGGGACGGCCGCAAGCGCGAGGTCACTGACTTTAGCGACGTCGATGTGGTCACCTGGTTCTTTGTTGCCACGGACATCACGAACCCCGGCGTTTCCGTCCCATGCCCCAATGGTCCTCCACCTGACGCGGGGGTGGAGTGACGCCGGCGAGAATCATCGGCCTCTGCGTCGCGCTCGCACTCCAGGGCTGCGCGGTGACGGAAGTGCCGCCGCTTGCGAGCACGATCGCGAACAACACGTGCGAAGATTCGTCCACGTGCGGCGGCGGTCGCTGCAGCGGGGACATCTGCGTCGCGGGGTCGGGGACGCTCGACGCCATCCTGCTGGAAGTCACGCCGACGGCGTCCACATCGACGCAGGGGCTCGCCGATCTCGCCTACTACACCCGCGTTGGCGGCATGCTCAGCAAGGAAATTACCCTGTCCCCGCCGGTGAATCTCCGGGGCCGCGTCGTTCTGAGCGCGGACGATTGCACGCCGACGTTCATCGGCTCTGACGGCACGCGCACCGACACGGTCGAGCGCACCATTCCCGTCAGGGCAACGTTCACGCCGAACGTCCTTCGCGCGGGCTGGGCCGACGTGGTCCAGCGCATCGCCGGACTTCCGTCGCGCACCTATCGTTCGTTCGCGGTCGATCCGCGCACCGTAGAGGGAGGAAAGCACGAGTTCAGCGTCTGGCTGCCGCCAGGGTTCTACGACGTGTACATCGAGCCCTTGCCGACGCTGGGGGATATTGTCCCCGGCGAGTGTCAGATCCCGCCGCGGCTGCTCCTCCGTCAGGAGGTCAAGGTCACCGGCACCTTGGAGCTCAACCTGGGTCCTCCGACGACGCTCTCGTTCCCGATCCGCTGGCCCACGCCGTCGCTCGACCACTGGACGGTGCAGGTCATCGACGAAACCTCCGGGCGGATCCTGAGCGCACGGTCCGAGCTCGTCTTCGGCCAGGAGCTCGATGAGAACGGCCGCGCGCTCTACCAAGCCAGCGTCAAGTACGTCCCGGTGCAGGCCGCGGAAACCGAAATGGTCGGCATGCTCGTCCGGCTCGTGCCTCCGGTGGACAGCATTGCGCCGACGGTGATCGGCGCGCTCAGTGTGATCGCCGGGCTGCGCTTCCCGGGATTGGACGAGCCTGTCGGAGAACCAGGGAGTGGTGGCATCGCGCTCTCAGCGCCGCTGCCGGCGCCGGTGAAGGTCGAAGGTCAGAGTGTCGAGGGCCTCACCACCCGTGCGGTGCCGGCCGCGGTGACGCTGACGGCGACGCGACTCGAGGGCATGGATCAGTGTTGCTTCGGCTCGTTCGTGCGCTCCGTGCAGGCGGACGAAGGCGGCCTCTTTTCGGTCGTCTTGCCCCCGGGCGACTACCTGGTCGACGCCTACCCCACCGCCGATTCCAGTGATTGCACCGCTGACGATTGCGCCAAGCTGGCGGCCGTCCGCACCACCTGGCAGGTGGGCGCGACGCCCGAGGTCCAGGCCGGCAAGGTGATCGCCTTCCCGCCAGCCCCGAAGATCACGGGCACCGCGCTGTCGGCGGGCGGTAGCGTCGTCTCAGGGGCCTCGGTGCGAGCCAACTCCTCCCCTTTCAATATCCCGAGCGACCTGTGGAACCGCTTGGACGGCCGGGGCAGCACCGTGCCGAGCGCCATTGCCGGACTCGTGGAAAAAGACGGAACTTTCGTGCTTTCGGCCGATCCGGGCGTGTTCGACCTGTTCGTCCAGCCCGATCCGAGCACCCGCTTCGCCTGGTACGTCCGGCCCCTCGTGCCCGTGAGCGGTCCGCTCGCGCTGGGCCGCGTCACGCTGCCGCTGCCGGTTCCGATCGCCGGCCGCGTCTCGATCGAGGGCTCGAGCGAGCCGACCGCGAGCGCCCTCATTCGAGCGTACGTCTTTCTAACCCGCGACGGTGAGTATACTGCCACGCCCCCGACCGACGGCGCCGTTGTGCAGATTGCAGAGACGCGCACCGACGACGCTGGCAACTACGAGCTTCTGATTCCAGCCGGCCTGGACTCGCGACCCGTCGGCGCTAACTAGCGGGGGCGCGTTTGCAGCAGGGCTGCTCGGACCGCAGCGGGTCCGGCGGAAAGGACTGGCCCGAGCCCGAGCGCCCGCTTACGCTTCTCGACGTGAAGCGTTCGACGCTCCCCGCGCGGGCACCGGAGGATCCGCCGAGCGGTGTCCAGCCCGAGCTCGCCGGCGCCTTGCACGAAGTGTCCAACGCGCTGACGGTCGTGCTCGGCTGGCTCGACGTCGCGCGACAGCGCATGCCCGCCGGCAGCGCGCGGGACGCCGTGGAGGTGGCGCGGACCCACGCCCACCTCGGCCATCGCATCGCGCGTTCCGCCATCGGTGCCGAGCCCCCGCAGCGCGGCAGCAGCCGCCGTCCGGCCCGCTCGGTGGCGCGGGCCGCGGTGCTTGCCGTGAGCCCGCAGGCCGACGCTCGTGGCGTCGTGCTGGTGCTCGAAGACGGGGACAATGGGCACGACCTCGTGCGCGACGTGGGCGCCGTGCTCCAGATCCTCACGAACCTCCTCTTGAACGCCATCTCGTTCACCCCCCCTGGCAAAAGTGTCTCCCTGTCGCTGCGCGACGACGGTGCGAGCGTCGTCTTCAGCGTGCGCGACGAGGGACCCGGCATCGATGCCGAGCGCGCCGACAAGTTGTTCTCGGCCGCCACCTCGACGCGCGAGGGCGGCGCCGGCCTCGGTCTCCGGCACTCCGCCGAGCTCGCACGGAGCCACGGCGGCTCGCTCTCGCTCGCGTCGCGCGGTCCCGGGGCCGTCTTCGACCTCACATGGCTGGTCGGTGAGGTGCTGTCGCAGGCCGGCCGCGCACCGCCGCCGCGCCAGCCGAGCGTCGCCGGCGCCCGCGTCCTCGTCGTCGAAGACGACGCCGCCGTGCGCTCGCTCGTCGAGTTCGCGCTCGAGGCGCGCGGCGCTCAGACCATCGTGGTCGCAAGCGGTGACGAGTTCGATGCCATCGTCACGGCGGGTGCTCCGTTCGACGCCGCCCTGGTCGACCTCTCACCGCTCGAGGGGCGAGCTACCGAAGCCCTCGAGACGCTCCGGTCGTCGAGCCCCGGCGTCGTCACCATCCTCATCAGCGGCGTCGCCGGCGGCGTACCTCCCGGCGCCGAGCCGCTCGTCTCGGCCTGGGTCCGAAAGCCGTTCGAAATGTCGGAGGTGCTCTCCGTCATGGGCTCGCTGCTCGCATCGCCCCGCGGCAAGCTCGACTCGGTGCCCTTCTTCGAATAGCGCCGAGCGGGCGCTCCGGGCCTCCGGCCTCCTGCCCTTGCGGACCCCCGGCCCCCTGGGGTAGACCCTCGCCCCTTGGCCGCCATGAAGCGGCGCCGACAAATCCGAAAAACGACCCAACCGAGCGAAGGTGGCGGAACTGGCAGACGCACTAGCTTGAGGTGCTAGCGGGGTTACTCCCATGGAGGTTCAAGTCCTCTCCTTCGCACTGGCTCACGAAGTGAGCACGACGTTCTCGCACGGTCGACCAAGGGGGCGTTCGGACTTGGAGCTTATGGGTCACGGGGTCGACCGACGTGCGGAGACGCAGCTAGACGGGCGGATCTGTCACAGCGCTAGCAAGTCCTCTTCCGACGTTCGGCTTGCGGGGGCGCAGCTAGACGGGCGGATCTGTCACAGCGCTAGCAAGTCCTCTTCCGACGTTCGGCTTGCGGGGGCGCAGCTAGACGGGCGGATCTGTCACAGCGCTAGCAAGTCCTCTTCCGACGTTCGGCTTGCGGGGGCGCAGCTAGACGGGCGGATCTGTCACAGCGCTAGCAAGTCCTCTTCCGACGTTCGGCTTGC
>Ga0315912_10002011_pt1 | contig 22766 bp, 20 predicted proteins | sample VfabasoilMG_FD_204469 | JGI IMG/M metagenome (GOLD analysis project Ga0315912, IMG submission 204469) | Garden soil microbial communities collected in Santa Monica, California, United States - V. faba soil | ecosystem: Environmental > Terrestrial > Soil > Garden | place: USA: California...
TTCCAGTTCAGAGACGGAGTGGGGCATGGGGTTCCTTTCTGTGCGTATTATATACGTACAGAAAGGAACCGCAAAAAAAGAGGAACCCGCAAATCGCCATTTTAAGGTCGCGCACCCCTTGAAACTAGTGGTCTAGCGCACACGTCCCTTGATGTGTTGATATAGTGCGCAGGTGAGGAGTGTCCATGCGTAAACGGAATCTGGTTGCAATGCTGCTGGCGGGCGCCTTTGTGGCGGGCTTCTCGGTGGTTTCGGCGTGGCAGGGCCCGGGGCCGAAGACCTCGGAAACCGTTGCAAAGCCGAAGAAAAAGTCGAATCCGGACGCTCCGGAAGAGAAGCCGCCGGCAGAGAAGCAGAAGATCGAATCGGTCTTTAAGAAAAAGTCCGATAGCGAACTGCCGGTGGGTTTGCCGACGTTTAAGAGCGATGTGTCGACGGTGCAGGTCGATGTCGCCGTGCTTGACAAGAACGGCCGTTTTATTCCGAACATTCCGCGCGGGAACTTCCGGGTGCTCGAAGATGGCGTGCCGCAGGCGATCAGCGGATATACGCTCGGCGAAGCGCCGATGACGGTTTGCATGGTCATTGAATTCTCCAATCTATTCCAGCAGTACTGGTCGAACGGTTGGTATGAAACGCTGCAGGCTTCTTATGGCTTCCTGGAAACGCTGAAGCCCGAAGACTACGTGGCCGTGGTGGCCTATGATTTGCGGCCGGAGATCCTGTCGGACTTTTCGACGGACCGGCGCAAGGCGATGGAAGCGATGCAGCGATTGCGGATCGCGGCCTACTCGGAATCGAACCTTTATGATGCGTTGACCGATACCGCCGAGCGGATGTCGGAGATCGAAGGCCGGAAAGCCATCGTGTTGATTGCCAGCGGTATGGACACGTTCAGCAAGCTGACCTTCGACCAGACGCGGAAGAAGATTCAGCAGGCCGGGGTGCCGGTTTACGCGATTGGCATTCTGCAGGCGATGCGCGAATATTACGATTCGCGAGGCATGATGGGGAGCATCCAGCGGCTGGACTTCCTGCAGGCCGACAACCAGATGCGAACGTTCGCCAAGGAGAGCGGCGGGCAGAGCTACTTCCCGCGCTTTTTCGGCGAATTCCCGAACATTTACCGGGGTATCCACCAGGCACTAAGGAACCAGTACGCCCTGACGTACCAATCGACGAATCTGACGAAAGACGGCAAATTCCGCAAGATCACGGTGCAGCTTGTGAATCCGGCGACGAATGAGCCGCTGCGGATTTTGGACGAGAAGGGCAAGCCGATGAAGTACTCGATCGTTGCCAAGAACGGGTACAACGCGCCGCGCGAAGTGGAATAGCGCGAAACGCCATTTGTCAAGCAAAACAAGTGGCGGGGAATGAGGCGAATACAAACGTGTTGACACGCTTGTAATTCTCCTGCTACCTTCGCTGAGTTCGCTTTATTCCCTAATGAATTCGGCATCCGATCGAACTGAATCAGCCTCCGTCAGGCTGCTACTTGTAGATGACCATCCGGCGGGCCTCGCAGCCCGGTGTTCCGTTCTCAAGGAGCTTGGTTTTGCGACAGAAACCGCCTCTTCCGCGGAGAAGGCGCTCGAGAAATTTCAGGCGAAACCATTTCCGCTGGTGGTGACCGATTACAAGCTTCCAGGCATGACGGGCGTGGACCTGATTGCGCATATTCGGGCGATTGCGCCCGAGACGCGGATCGTGTTGATTTCGGGATTTGTGGATCCACTCGGGTTAACGGAACACTCGACAGGCGCCGATGCGGTGTTGACGAAGAGCGCCAATGAAGTGAACCAATTGATTCGGGCGGTGAACCGGCTGTTGCGGCGATCGGTGGCGAAGAAGCCGGGGTCGGCGAAGAAGATAACGACGACCGCAAAGAAGGTTTCCGGAGCAAGCTAATGCACAAGGCGGCCCGCTGGATAACAGTCTGGGCCGTGTTGGCTGTAGTCGCGAATGGCGCCCCGCCTGCCGCGAAGAAGAAGGCGGCGCCGAAGAAGGCTTCGGCCGCACCCGCGGCCGCCGCGGGCGAGAATGGCGTGGCGGAGCGGTGGCTGACGGGGATGACGGCCCGGCAGCGTGTGGCGCAGCTCGTAGTGATCCGGACGCATGGGAATACGGGCAATCCGCGCGGGCGCGAATGGCGGAACATTCTGCGCTGGGTGCGCGATACGCAGGTGGGCGGAGTGATTGTCGTCAACCGCGTGCGGAGAGGCCTGGTGGTGAAGGCGGAGCCGTATGAATCGCTGCAGTTCATCAACCGGCTGCAGAAGCTGGCGAAGGTTCCGCTGCTGGTGGGCGGGGACTTTGAGAGAAGCGTCTCGATGCGGTTTGACGGGACGATCCAGTATCCGCATGCGATGGCGTATGGCGCGGCGGGGAAGCCGGAGTGGACGGCGGAGTTGGGCAAGATCACGGTGCGCGAGGCGCGGGCGCTGGGCTTCCAATGGGTGTTCGCACCGGACGCCGATGTGAACAACAACCCGGAGAACCCGATCATTGGGATACGGGCGTTCGGGGTGGATGCGGCGACGGTCTCGGAGCATGTGGCGGCGTTCGTTCGAGGAGCGAAGAGCGCCACGCCTCCCGCGCTGGTGACGGTAAAGCATTTTCCGGGGCATGGGGACACGGAGGAGGACAGCCATAAGGGGCTGCCGGTGATCGCGGTGGACAGGGCGCGGCTGGAGGCGGTGGAACTGCCGCCGTTTCGAGCGGCGATTGCGGCGGGCGTGGACTCGGTGATGACGGCGCATATTGCGATGCCGCAGGTGGACAAGGAAGGGGTGCCGGCGACGATATCGCCGGTGGTGATCGGGGAAGTGCTGCGGAAGCAGTTGGGATTCACGGGGCTGGTGACGACGGACGCGATGGACATGGACGCGTTAGCGCGGGAGTATGGCAGCGCGGAGGCGTCGGTGCGGGCGATCGAGGCGGGCGTGGATGTGCTGCTGATGCCGCGGGATCCGGACCAGGCGATCGACGCGGTTATGAAAGCCGTGACGGCGAAGCGGCTGACGATGGCTCGGATCAACGAGAGCGTTCGAAAGGTGTTGCGGGCGAAGGCGCGGCTGGCGCTGCAGAAGTCGCGAATGACGGATGGGGACAATATTCCCGAAGTGACCGAAGACGCGGCGTCGATGGAGCATGCGCAGAGGGTGGCGGATGGCGCGGTGGCGGTGTTGCGCGGGGACCCGAAGCGGGTACTTCCCGTTGCGAATTCCGCCACAACCTGCGTGATCGTGCTGGCTGAGTGGCGCGGAAGCGGGCAGGGGTTGCAGATGGCGGATGAGCTGCGCGCGCGGGCGCCGTTGGCGCGGTTGACTGTGTTGGAACCGCCAATGCCGGCGGCGGCGCTGCCTGAGCCTCCGGCGGGCTGCGAGGTTACGGTGGTGGCGCCGTTCCTGGGGATCGGGAGCAAGGCCAAGTTGAACCCGGCGTACGAGCCTTTGTTGGAACGGGTCGTAAGAGCAGGGAAGCCGGTGGTACTGGCGGCCATGGGAAGCCCGTATGTGGTTCGGGGGTATCCTGAAGCGACGCTGGCATTGACGACGTATTCGACGGTTCCGGTTTCGGAGACGGCGCTGGTGAAAGTTCTGTTCGGCGAGATCAAGCCGATGGGTAAATCCTTTCTGGAGAAATAAAGATGGTTACGATTACTTGGCTGGGACATACTTCCTTCTCCTTTCAGTTAGAGACCGGGGAAGTTATACTCGTGGACCCTTGGATTGACGGCAATCCGAAGTTTCCGGCGGGTTATGACATCGACCGGGTGGATACGATTCTGCTGACCCATGGGCATTTCGACCATATAGGCGGCGTGAGGAAACTGGCGGCGCAGTTTTCCCCGCAGATCTTTGCGAACTATGAGATTTGCACGTGGCTGGGATCGAAGAACGTGGCCAACTGCAATGGCATGAACAAGGGCGGACGGGTATCTACGCCCGGTGGTTTGGGCGTGACGATGACTCATGCGCTACATTCCAGCGGCATTACCGACGATGACGGGTCGATGGTTTATGGCGGCGAGGCCGCCGGGTTTATTTTGCATTTCCCGGATGGGCTGAATGCCTATTTTGCCGGGGATACGGACGTGTTTGCGGAGATGGCCTATTTGAAAGAGCTGCATGCTCCGGAGCTGGCGTTTTTGCCGATTGGCGACCTGTTTACAATGTCGCCTCGCGGGGCGGCGATTGCGTGCCGGTTGTTGGGGTGCGCGGAGGTGATTCCGATGCACTATGGAACGTTTCCGCCGTTGATTGGTACGCCGGCGGAGTTGGCTGGGTTGACGTCCAGCAAGGTTATTGAGTTGACTCCGGGTGTGCCGTACCTTTCGTAATTAGCCACAGATGGACACGGATGAACACGAATTTCAGGCGGCTCTTCTTGTTCCCAGGATGTCGTTGTAGCGGCGGGTGGCGTACCAGGATGCCAACGCTGCCGCTATTACCAGGTCGTCGTGTTCGTATTGGCCTCCGTGGGGGCGGACGGCTGCGATCTCTTTTTCCAGGACATTCGCGTGCCGGAGGCGGCTATTTATGCGGAGGAGTTCGACTTCCAGTAAGTACCTTAGGTTTGCTACCAGTTCGCGGCGGGGTACGGTTCTGGTGCCGGAGTTGGAGAGGCCGACTTCGTGGCCTGAGGTTAGGAGCGTTGGTACGAGGTTGATTTTCATTTGTTGCGCTCTAATGAGCTCGACGGCGACCTGGCCGGGACCGGCGGAGTCGATGACGACGTGGATGTCGACATCGGGGTGGCCCCAACCGGCGGCGCATTGGAGTTCATTGACGATGCGGCGGAGGTGCTTGACGACCTCAATGTACTCGGTGCCGAGCGGGATGCGGTGGAGCGTGCCGAGTTCGAGGATGCGGCGCGCGGGTTGGCGGAGCATGGCGAAGTCGTATTGCCCATGGTTCTCCATGCGAACGCCGAGGACGGCGATGGCGGAGTGGTCCCGATCGCGGCCGAGATCGAAGCCGATGATGTAGTCGGTGATGCGATGCTGTTGCATGGTTAGTATTCCTGTTCGAGTCCGGGAAGGAAGAGTTCAAGGTCGTCGCGGAGACATTTGCGGAATGTTTCGCGGCTGATGAACTGGCCTCCGGGGGCGATGAACTTACATTCGAATTCCTGCTGGAAATCCTCCTTGGACATACTTTTGCGGATAGCTTCGATGGCTTCCGGTTTCATGCGGGGGCAGGCTTCGAGGGTGCCCTGGATGCGGGCCCAATGGGAGGGCTCGGCGTGCCATTGTTCGTAGAAGTAGCCGGTTTGGCCGTTGGGTGTACTTAGTAAGATGATTGTTCCGCCGGAGACGCTCATCATGGGTTCGAGGGCCTTGAATACCTCGGGCGAAGCGAAGGCGGCTTCGTCGACCACGATGAGGCGGGGCGCGGAGAAGCCGCGGATGGTTTCCTGGCTATCGGGCAGCGAGACGATTTGCGAGCCGTTTTCGAGCGTGAAGCCGTCGCATTTGGACGGCGGCGGCAAGAGGCGGCAATCGAGAGTTTGGGCCATTTTACGGGCCTTTTCCATGATCTGTCCGGACTGGCGGCTGGAGGCGCTGGCCAGAAGAATGAGGGCGTAGTCATGAGCCATGGCTTCGAAGAGAACGCGCACGGCGACGGCGGTGGATTTGCCGGACTGGCGCGGACCGAGGATCATGATGCGCGAGTTGGACTCGGTCAGGATTTGAGTTTGGAAAGCGTCGGGTTGGAAGCCGAGCGCTTCGTCGGCCCATTCGACAAGGCTCGGCTGTTCGGCGGTTTCGGCGGTCTCCGGTTCCGCCTTTGGCTGATTGTTGAGCGTATCGGGCACGGGTTCGGCGCCGGTTTCGACGACGTACGGACATTCGGAGATATCGCCGGGGACGGGTTTGGCGTCCTCGGTGGCGGGGATGCCCGGATGTTGCCGGTTGTTTATTTCCAACGACATCTGGGTTGATCCGCTTGTGTGCGCGTGCTTTTTGAGCTTGAGGAGCTCGTTTTGGAGGCGCTGGCGCTCGCGGCTGAGGTGTTGGAGGCGCGCGTTGAGGCGGTCGAGTGTGCCGCTGGCGACGGAGGCGTCCTGTTCGGCGAGGAGGTTGATTTTGGCCTGGTCCTTGAGGCCGGGCGAGTTTGAGATGATGTTGGCGACTTTGTCATGGACGTGGTCGTTCTTGGCGGCCTGGAGGCGCTTGGCTTCCCAGAGGTTGCCGACGAGAGATTCGACGAGCTGGGATTCCATGAAGCCCGCGGGCTGCCAGTATTCGGTGAGATGCGCCTGGAATTCGGCGTATTCCTCGTTGGATTCGCCGGGCAGTTTGTAGCTGCGGACGGCGTAGAGGCCGTGTTTGAAGTTCGCGGTGCGGGAACGATAGAGGCCGTCTTCGGTGACGGGTCCTCTGGATTTAGCGCCGTTGGTCCGGGCGGATTCGGTGCTGTTGGAATTTCGGTTGAGAAGCGACATTCTGGCTTCAGTTTGGCGGGGGTGTCTATAGTAACTGTGGGTTTGGGAATTTGTAGATTTGGCGTAAGTGGTTTTGAATGTGTTGGTTGCGGATCAAAAAATAATTTCGGATCTATGAGGAACGTCAAAGATCTCTCCCGCATTTCGGCGCGAAATTGGTTGGATATTAGCTGAGGCTGACCTGTGAGCTTCTAATTGGGCGCGACGGTTGGGACACTCCGCTTGTGGAGCATAAGGCACATCGTGGGGACGATGGACATATGAAGATCCTGAAAATGGCGCTGCATAGATCGCGATCATTGCAACGAAAAGTCGACGTTCTCCACAGACGCAGCCTTAGCCGTTGGAACTCCAGATACCTTGGGGCCAAACCATTCTTGATCGAGATGACAGACCGCCGACCGGAACCGCGTTGCTTGGTTACCGCTCAGATTCCCGTACATCTTCAGTCCCACTTCGTTGAGCAATCCCGCTACAAACTCAAGATTCCCAGTTTCACGATCCAGATGAAGCACCGCCTCCATCGCCCGGTCGAAGTTCTTCTTCACATCGTCATGGGTCAAGGTCCCGGCGCGGATCCGGTCGAACATTTCCCGGCGGATCGCCGCCTTTTCGGACTCGCCGTCTAGCTTCGGACGCTTATCCTGCCGTCCGTCCTTGAGCGCCCGCAAAAGCCGTTCCTTCACCTTTCCGCGCACGATCACTTCGCTGATTTCGGCTATCGCATCTTGAACCGTTTTACCGGCTTGTGCGATGAAGTAGTGCACCGGGTAGTTCGCGGACTGTTCATTGCAGATTGCCCGCACCCACTGCATCGGTTCCTCCACCTTCCGCTGTTGCAGGAAGTTCCGAAGGAGATCGACGCCCGAAATGGCCGTCGGCACCTGCACGATCTGGACTGGTTTGACGGCGGCGGCACCCACGGATTGCAGGTCGCCAATCAACTTGAGGGCAGGATCACCGCCGGACTCAACAAATCGACCCTCTTGGATGAATTGCAGCTTCGGCAAGAGTTCTTCGGAGATGTAGAACGAACCCTTGGCGCCCGACACTTCGCCGGTGCTCAGATCCAGGATTCCGATTTGCGAAACTCCGACGGTCGCGATCTTGGAGAGTGCACGCAGCCATTGGTCATGGATCTTCTTGTGCTCCGCGTCCATGATGGCCCGCAGTTCCGCCGGTCGGATCTCTTGCGTCCGGCCCTGATAGCGGTAGTAGATCGCGCCTTCCCGAAGATCCTTATCCTTGTTCCTCCGACAGATCACCGGCTTGTGGATCGCTTCCCCCATGTAGATCAGCCCGAGTTTTTTTCCGTCCACATCAATGTCATGGTGCTTCCATGCCAACGCCGGTTCGAAGTATTCATTCAGGTTGTTGGTCGTGATCGTGGGGTCCAAGGTGAAGAACTGGTCATTCTCCATGCCAACCACTTCGCGCGGTTCATTCCGAACCCCGAACACGATGTATCCACCCTGAGCGTTCGCGAACCCCGCCAGCGTCCGGCCGTATTCCGGGATGCCGGACTTGTTGAATGACAGCTTGAACTCGACGGACACGTCGCCATCAGCACCGGAAACCGATGTTTCCGTGAGCCGATCCATGATTCGCTGTATCGCTTCCGGGGAGAACGGAGATCCCATGAACAAATTCTAGTGGAATTGTTCGTGGCCGACATCAGGGAAGCCCGTTTGGCGATTGCAGTTCGACATAATAGAGGTTTCGTTTTGTTGGAGAACCTTAACTATGGCAACACGCGGCAAGCGCACCAAGAACAGCAGCGATCCGGCACCGGCGAAGAGCTACACGCACAAAGACCAGACCGCACTGATGCGCCCCGACGTAGGTACCCAAGCGCAATTCAAGAAGCGCAAGGAACCGGTGCGCTACGCATACGATCACCCCATCCCCTTGTTGCAGTGGGATGGTCACAATCCCGCGCGTGAAAAGGGCGAAGCCCTCATCCGAGAGATTCTGGAAGCCGGGTCGCTGGACTCCGCGAAGGCGGCGGCAGAGAAGCTGAAACGCATGTCGCAACCGTTCCTCGAATGGACCGGCAAGAAGGAACGCGCATCGTTCGACGTGCCGACGCTCCCGCTGTTCGTGCATGAGCGTCTATCCACGAAGGCCATCATCGACACGCTTCAGGGCCACAAGCGCGACAAGCAGATGAGTCTGGACCTGTTCGGCGACCCGGAACACTCCATCACCGATCAGGTGCTCAAGGCGTATGAGCATCAGGACCGGTGGGTGAATCGCATGATTCTTGGCGATTCACTGGTGGTGATGAACTCCATGCTTCAGTACGAAGGCATGGCTGGTAAGGTCCAGATGATTTACATGGACCCGCCGTACGGCGTCAAGTTTGGTTCGAATTTCCAGCCATTTATTCGCAAGCGCGATGTTACCCACGGAGACGACGAAAGCCTAACACGCGAACCGGAGATGGTTCAAGCCTATCGAGACACGTGGGAGCTAGGTGTGCATTCATATCTAGCCTACCTTCGGGACCGCCTTTCGATGGTCAGGGACCTACTGACGACTTCAGGCAGTGTATTCGTACAAATCAGCGATGAGAATCAGCATACCGTGAGGTCCGTCTTGGACGAAGTATTCGGAAGTGACAATTTTGTCGCAACCATCGCATTCACCAAGACGACTGGATTCTCAGGAACCCTGCTGTCTTCAATCGCCGACTACATCGTCTGGTACGCCAAGGATGCGGCCCACGTGAAGTTCCACAATCTCTTCCGCCTCAAAGAAGCAGGAGTTGATGGGGCCACAAAGTACAGACCAGTTTCGACCTATGAGGCAATCCCAACCGGCTGGCATCCGGCGGAAAAACTGGCGACAGTCGATCAACTGACTTCGCAAGGAGCAACGGGATCAGAGGACCCTGTATTTGAGTTTCAGGGTAAGGTTTACCGTCCACCAACCGGCATGCACTGGAAGACAACCACTGACGGGCTGAAACGGCTGGCAGAGAAGACGCGAATTGTTGTTGAGGGCAATTCGATCCGATACGTGCGCTTTCTGGATGACTTCCCGGTATTCCCAATCGCGAACGTGTGGACTGACATCGGCGGTATCCAGAATCGTTCAGAAGGCAAACTCTACGTTGTTCAGACCGCGACTCAAGCTATTGAACGATGTATGCTGATGACAACTGATCCGGGAGACTTGGTGCTGGACCCCACTTGTGGTTCTGGCACTACCGCATATGTGGCAGAGCAATGGGGCCGCCGTTGGATCACAGCGGATGTCAGCCGTGTTCCTCTTGCATTGGCGCGTCAGCGGCTTTTGACGGCAACATTCCCGTATTATGACCTGAAGGATCAAGATCGCCCAAGTAGCGGATTCGTTTACAAGCGACGGCAGAATCGAAATGGCGAAGAAGTCGGCGGCATCGTGCCGCACATCACTCTCAAGTCGATTGCGAACAATGAGCCGCCCGAAGAAGAGGTTCTAGTAGATCGACCCGAACTTGTCACCGGAGTGACCCGCGTCACTGGTCCTTTCAGTTTCGAGTCCACAATTCCCACACCTACGCCTATCGAAGATAAGGGCGAAGCGGACGCGCCGACCGCCACACACACCGAACGAATGCTGGAGATCCTTCGCAAGAGTCCAGTCCTTCGTCTGCCGGGCAACCGCACCGTGACGTTCAAGAACGTGCGCCAGCCCGCCAAGGCATTGTCTCTATCTGCTGAAGCAACGGTCGCGAATGGTAAGGACAAGATAGTTGCGTTCGTATTCGGCCCGGAGAACGGGGCGGTCAGCGAAAAGTTGGTGTACGATGCTGCCCGTGAGGCCAACCTGAAGGGCTACGAACAGTTGTTCGTGATCGGATTCGCCGTAGAAGCCAAGGCGCGCACCTTCATCGAGCAGTGCGCCGAAGTTGTCGGGGTTCCAGCAGTGTGGGTGCAAGCAACGACCGACCTGACCATGAGCGACCTACTGAAGACGATGCGTTCGAGCCAAATCTTCAGTGTGTCCGGTTTGCCGGATGTGAAGCTCACGAAGCAGAAGGACGAATCCGGCGAATGGAAGTACCGCGCGCATTTATTGGGCGTGGATCTGTTCGATCCAGTTTCTATGGAAGTCGAACACTACGGCGGCGACGAAGCGGCAGACCAGCAGAGGGTACCCGCGTGGTTCTTGGACGTGGACTACAACGAGCTTTGCTTCCACGTATCCCAAGCGTACTTCCCACGCACGTCGGCGTGGGACAACTTGAAGCGGTCGCTTCGCGGAACGTTTGAAAATTCCGTATGGGCGCACCTTGCCGGGATGTCGAGTGAACCGTTCTTTGCTGGTGACCATCAGCAGGTCGCCGTGAAGGTGATCGACGACCGGGGCAACGAACTGATGGTGGTGGCGAAGTTGTCCGATGCAGCCATCGAGAAGAGCGCCGGAGAGAAGGTCTGACATGGCCCGCCGGAAAAACAACGGGCAGACATCAATCACCGCAACCGCAGCCGCTCCCAATCCGGCGGCGGTCCCGGAACCGATCCTGAACTCACCCTTTGAGGAACCCACCGAACACTGGTTCATCGAAGAACATGCAGAGCCGATGCGCCGGACGGGTCGTCGCCCACCGTTGGTGTTCCCGCCGCGTATTCAGAAAACCGAATGGGACTTGAGCGACGGCACCATGCGCAAGTCGCAAGAGTTCATCGGCGCGTATGAATTGACGCTGGTGAACCTGATCCGGCAGCGGGTGAAGTCATGGCGCGAACAAGGCTATCCCGGCGTCACGCGCACCACATTGGAGTTGCTTCAATACTGGCGACGCGACGGGAGATCCGCGCGCTTGTTCTTCGCGCAATTGGAAGCGGTCGAAGTAATCATTTTTCTGAACGAAGCCCGTGCCGACTTCCTTCAAGGCATCAACGTCCCTTGGGACCACTCCACCGATGCCGACGTAAAGGCGTTCCGGCGCTATGCATCCAAGATAGCCACTGGCGGCGGCAAGAGCACGGTGGCCGCGATGGTGATTGCATGGAGCATCCTGAACAAGATCACCAACACAAGCGACGCGCGTTTCTCCGATGTCGCCTTGCTGGTATGCCCGAACGTGACGATCCGGTCGCGGCTGAGCGAACTTCGCCCGGAAAACGGTGAAGATAGCGTCTATCGCAAGCGCGACTTAGTGCCGCCGTCCGCGATGGATGGGTTGCGGCAAGGGCGCATCATCATCACGAACTGGCACGTGTTCGAGCCGCAACAACAGACCACCGGCGGCGTGTCGGCGCGCGTGATGAAGTTGGGGAAGCCGGTACGCATCAAGGAACTGTTGCACATCGGCCCCAAGACGACCACTGCACGTGGCAAGCGTTACATCAGTCCAGAAGACCTCGACCGGCAGGTAGGCGCGGGAATGCTGGCCGTCGTGGAAGAAGAGCGGGATGCCCAAGGAAATCTTGCGCGTGTGCGCGTGGAAGGCGTCCGGTTCATCGAGAGCGATACCGCCTGGGATGATCGCGTCTTGCGTCGAGAGATCGGCGGAAAGAAGAACATTCTGGTCATCAATGATGAAGCGCATCACGCCTACCGGATTCGCCCGGAGAACTGTGATGACGATGACGACGAAGAGGACATCGAGGACTTTTACAAAGAAGCGACCGTTTGGGTGGAAGGGCTGGACCGCATCAATGCGATGCGCGGCATCAACTTTTGCATGGACTTGTCGGCCACGCCATTCTTCCTTGGCCGGGTTGGACAGGACGCGAACCGGCCTTTCCCGTGGGTAGTTTCCGACTTCGGCCTGATCGAAGCCATCGAATCGGGGCTGGTGAAGATCCCGCAGCTTGCAGTGCGCGACACGACGGGCGCGGCCATTCCCGGCTATTTCAACATTTGGGAATGGATCATGCCGCAGTTGACGCCCGCCGAACGCGGCGGCACCAAGGGCAGTCCCAAGCCGGAAGCGATCCTGAAGTACGCACACACGCCCATCGCGATGTTGGGAGCGCTGTGGGAAGAGGAACGGAAGCGTTGGTTGGTAGAGCGCAAAGACGACCCGCGCCCGCCCGTTTTCATCATCGTGTGCAAGAACACGAAGATCGCGAAGGTCATGTATGAGTGGCTGGCCGATGACGTGCGCCCGGCGGACATCCCATCGGCGAACATCGACGGCTTCCGCAATCGCAATGGTGAAATCGTCACGATCCGCGTGGATTCCAAGGTTGTGCATGAGACGGATACCGATTCGGCGAAGTCGGATGAAGTGCGGTGGATGCGATTCACGCTGGATACGGTGGGGCGGCAGACGTGGGCCAAGGATTCGCAAGGCCGACCCATCTACCCGGATGGGTTCGCGGAGTTGGCGGAGAAGCTGAAGAAACCGCTCGATCCGCCGGGCCGGTACATCCGATGCATTGTGAGCGTCGGGATGTTGACCGAAGGTTGGGACTGCAACACCGTTACACACATCGTCGGGCTGCGGCCCTTCATGTCTCAGTTGCTCTGCGAACAGGTGGTCGGGCGTGGACTTCGGCGCGCGAACTACGAACTGGTGGAGCGGGCCGATGGCAAGATGGTGTTCCCGGAAGAGGTCGCGAAGGTTTTTGGCGTGCCGTTCGAGGTCATTCCCTTCAAAGCCGATCCCACGGGCGCGCCGCCACCCAAGGAGAAACGACATCACATCTACGCGGTCCCCGGCAAGGCACAGTTCGAAATCACGTTCCCGCGTGTCGAACGGTACACCCGCGCAATCCGCAACCGGGTGACCGTTGATTGGAATTCGGTCGCGCCATTAAACTTGGTACCGGGTACGATCCCGCCTGAAGTGGATATGAAGGCGGGGTTGCCGAACAACCAAGGCCGTCCGTCACTGGTGGGGCCGGGTGCATTGGAGAACATCACCTTGAATCCCTTCCGCAAGGGGAAACGGGTTCAACAACTTGTTTTTGACATGGCGGGCGCGCTGACGAAGGATTACAAGTCGCGCCCCGACTGCGAAGTCCCGGCGCATGTGCTGTTTCCGCAAATCAAGGCCATCGTGGAGCGATACCTAAAGGAGTTCGTCTACGCGCATCCACCGGCGGACATCCTCGACGTGTTCCTTGCTCCGTATTACGGATTGGTGGTCGAACGGCTGGAACAGGCCATCAGGCCGGATACGTCACAAGGCGAAGCACCGGAAGTGCCGATGTACGAACAGAACCGCCCGCCGGGATCGACCGGCGAAGTGGATCGCTGGACCAGTAAGGAACCGGTGGATGTCGTCAGGAGCCACATCAATGCCGTCGTACCGGACACGATGAAGTGGGAGCAGTCCGCCGCCTACTACATCGACAACCATTCGCTCACCGATGCGTTCGTGAAGAACTTCGGCCTTGAGTTCGCCGTCCCGTATTTTCACAACGGCCAGCCACATGACTACATGCCAGACTTCATCGTCCGGCTGAAGACCGACCCGGTGATTCATTTGATACTCGAAACCAAGGGCTACGACCCTCTGGAACAGGTGAAAGCCGAAGCAGCGCACCGTTGGGTGAACGCGGTCAATGCGGACAAGACGTTCGGACGATGGGAATACCGTATCTCAAGGAAGCCGGAAGAAGCCCGGCGGATTCTGGACAGTTTCGGGCAACGTCCCTGAGGAATAAGCCGAACGAATGATGACGGATTAGGACATCGAAGAGAGCTTGAGCCGAGCATTGTCTTTACTGTGGCTGGCTGGTAGGGCGGTAGCGCCACCGAAGTCTTCCTAAAGCGCTTGACGCACTTGGTCGAGCCATTCGCCCTTGTGTACGACTTTTGTGTAACCGCGGGGGTAATGCTCCCGTAGATAGGCCTTGGAATGGCCAACCATCCTTTTTCAGTTTCCCGAAAGCACGTAAGTCGCATTGCCTTCGACGGGGCACTCGAGGACTACGTTTCGAGTCCCATTGAATTCGAACACGACGTACCCATCCCAGAGCTCTTTCCCGATGTAGCATTTGATTGGACGGAGTTTCTTCAGCGATACTAGTCGTCCATAATCGATTACGCGTTCGACGTACAATCCAGGTCGACTCCGCGCCTGTCTGCGATAGTGTCCAATAACATCATCGATGTCCCAAGTGCCGGGTTTGAGTAGCTCAAAGGATAATCGCTCAATCGGAACCTCAGGGACGAACGAGCTAATTGTTGCAGGCTGTAATCGTGGGGACCTGCAGGAATGGGCGGAGAGGTCGGCACATTCGATTTACCGGGCTTTTCATGCACTTTGTCTATGTGCCTTTGAAGCCGATCCTCCCGCACTGGACTTGGGCAGTGTGGACACTGGACCAACTTTAATTTGTAGGGCGCCGGTTCCGCACTCTCATCAACCTCCGTCAATGGATCAGGCTCAACTTGCGCTTCCTCGGATTCGAATGCCGCTTGGTCCGGGTCATCGTCAATTAGCAGTTCATCATCGGAATCGTCCCAATCGTCGAATTGAGTTTGGTCGTTTCCATCCAGCCCCCTATGTCCAGCGGCGATATGGTAGCGCAGTCGTCCGAATGCGACCGACTTTGGCACCGTTGACGGGCTGAGTATGAACCAACATTGTGGACAAACCCACGGTATTCCATCATTCGGAATCCAATCGGGATCTATCGCATCAGTTAAGGGAGCGCCTTGCATACTCTGAAGATATTACAGGTGACGTTGCGGCTAACGACCCGCCTGACTCTTGATGGAATTGCGATGTAGGAGCCGCCGTTCAACTCGGCGGCGCGGTCATCCGCGTTGAAGTAGGCGCTCCCGAAACTGGAGACAGGATAAAGAGAAGACTCGCCGCTACCGGGAGGTCTGGCAACGACGTTCATGCTGGGCGGCATCAACCACCGAAGTCGCGATCCTTGTCTTCTTGCATGTCGGTGGGCAGGTCAGTCCGAATCCGGCGTCCGTTCTTATCGATGATGCCTTGATCCTGAAGCTTACGGACAGCCGCCCTTCCGCGTTCGACCGCGTCCGGATGATGCGGGTCGCGGGTTGGCTGCTGATTCCGGGCTGCTGGGATGGAAATCGTTTTCACCTGCCTCATTTTAGCTCCATTGCAATGTACCTAGTTAGCTGTCCTTCCACAGTGAACGCGCAATCAACGACTAGAAGTTGGCTGGCGTTCGCGGCTGAGGTGTTGGAGGCGCGCGTTGAGGCGGTCGAGTGTGCCGCTGGCGATGGAGGCGTCCTGCTCGGCGAGGAGGTTAATTTTGGCCTGGTCCTTGCATTACGGCGCGAAAAGGCGGGGGAGCGAGGCGAATTCGACCGCCGCTTCCCGTACCCGAATCGCCGGAGAAAACCCGACGGGCAATGCCAGCGACAAGCGAGGAACCTCGATGCCTTGACGAAAAAGCCGTTTCCTGGTTAAAGTGAGCGAGAACATGTTTCCGAGAATAACTGTCGATCCCGCGATCCTGCGCGGGAGACCGTGTATTCGGGGCATGCGGATTTCGGTGGCGCTTGTCGTGAATCTCGTGGCCAACGGAGTGAGCAATGAGGAGATCGTTCGCGAGTATCCAGAATTGACGAATGAAGATATACAGGAATCTCTGCTATTTGCGGCCGTGCTTGCTCAAGATGAGTTCCATCCATTCGTGAGTCCGGCCGCTTGAGGTTCCTGGCGGACATGGGCTTTTCGATTTCCGGTTTCGCCGCCCGAATAGGCGCGGTTTGCGATTCAGCGCAGGCTTGGGCCGCTGGAGCCTAATGGGGTCGAAGTGGATCTGGAGCCTGGGGCGCCGTGAGTATGAGCGTTGGATGAAGTCGCTGCAGATTTTTAGGTTGTTGCTTCAAAAGAATCGTTTGGCCGCGGCGTTGGTAAGACGATATCTTACTTATATGCGGACGACCGTTTCTTCCAAAGGACAGATCGTATTGCCGGCTGAGTTCCGACGGCTCGATGAAGTCGAATCGGGGCAGGAGTTCGATGTGGAACGCATCGATCGCGGGGAATACCGCCTTGTTCGGCGGCAGGCTTCACCGAATGAAGGTGCGGTTGACTGGCTGCTGGCTTGTCCTCAAAAGGGTTACTTTGTGCCAATTGAATCGGAGTCCACGGATTCGCTGTGAGGTATTTGGTTGATGCGAATGTGTTGAGCTTGACGACGAAGCCGTAAGCGGTTTATGAATGTGTTGGTTGCGGGTGGAAAAATAGACTTATATCTCCTGCCAACGGAGTTTGCGGTCCGGCGATTTCTTGAGGTGGCGGGTGAAGGAGAGAGCGGCGGGGCGAACGCCATAGAAAGTACAATGGAGAAAGGGAAGGCGGAGGGCCGAAGCTTGACCGGCTAAGCGGTTGAGAGTAGGTTTAAGAGCGTGACCATTCAACTCAAACCCGAGCAGGAGCGGATCATCCAAGAGGAGATTCGCAGCGGACACTTTCGCAGCGCGGACGAGGTGCTGGATCATGCGCTGGCGGCGTTGCTGGAGAAGGAATCGCACGTCCGGGAACAGCGCAAACCCGGGGAAAATCTCTTGGAAGTACTGAGCCAACCTCCTTTCGCCGGTTCAGAGCTGAATCTGGAACGGCAGAAGGATTACCCCAGGCCGATTAACCTGTAAGCGGTGTCCTCGTGACACGAACGTGCTCTCCGAGTTTTCGCGCAGAGGCGACCCCGATTCGAGGGTCAAGGGCTGGCTTGCATCTGTCGCTCCCCAATCCCTGTTCGTGAGCGTCCTGACGCTGGCTGAAATCCGTCGCGGCATTGAGTTGTTGCCCGCGGGCAAACGGCGCGAACAATTGGAGGTTTGGCTCGAAAGCGAGCTGATCCCGTCGTTTCTGATATCGATTATTCTCCCCGTGACCAAGCCCGGCGACCGGTGGGCCGCTATGTCGGCACGTGCTCAGGAGCGAGGCATTCAGATTGCGGTAATGGACGGATTGATCGCGGCGACCGTGCTCGAACACGGTTTGACTCTCGCTACCCGCAACATCAAAGATTTCTCCGGTTTGTCGGTTGCGGTTTTCAATCCGTGGGATTACTAAAGCGGGTTGACGCGGGCGTGGTCACGGGTGGGGAGCCGTCGATTCGAGTGGCGGGATTCGGAAATTTGAATGCTTCGCGATGCCGGCTGGTTTGGCAGTCGGTTTCGGAAGTGGAGGGAACCCCATTTCCTACTTGCGCGAGCGAGGAGCAATCGTGGTTGCGTTCGGCGTTCGCGGCAAAGTCAAGAGTTGGGGTTTCGGCGACCCTGGCGCGGTCCACTGTGGCCTTGGCACAAGCTAGAATTAAAATGCTATGGCAAGACAGCTAGAGGCGATCTTCGAACATGGCGTTTTGCGCCCGCTTGAGCCGCTAACGCTGCCGGAGCACCAGCGAGTTCGGCTGACGATTGACGAGCAGCCGGGTCAAGCAAGTTTGCCTGGCGCGAAACCTGCCAATGAACGGGCCGCGGAATTGGAGTGGCTCGCAAGGGAGTCCGGAGCATTCGCCGGCCAGTGGGTTGCTCTTCATGGTGGTCAACTCGTCGCGTACGGACCAAGGCTTGCAACGGTTAGCGCCGCTGCACATGCGGCGGGAATTGCTGAACCATTTTTTGCAAGCGTACCGGAGAATGACCTGCCTTTTGGCGGCTGGTAAGCATGTACCAGTTGCCATTTGCGAGCGTCCGTTCCGATCGAAATGCGGGCCGGTTCTGACGTGGTTTGCATCGCGGCGAGCATCGATACCGGTGCGGCGTACTGCATTTTCCGGAGTGAGGTTGCCGAGGCCCTGGGTTTGGACCTTCGTAGCGGGCTTCATCAGAGATTCCGTACTGCGAATAGCAGCTTCGAGGCCTACGGGCACGAGGTGGAATTGATTGTGCTCGATGTTGTCACTCATTCGACGGTTTACTTTTTCGCCGATGAAACCATAAACAAAAATGTACTCGGACGAATCGGTTGGGTCGATCGTGTGCGACTCGGATTGGTCGATCATGACTGCGCGCTGTACCTTGCGGCACATGATGATGTTTAGGCTTCGTTGCGGGGTTGGGGAAGTGAGTCTGGAGCCAGCCTCGTTGTAGTATGTGTGACGTTTGAAAAAGAGCGTTTCCAAGCCTGTGACCTGCCACCTGAGAAGCTGCAAGCGACAGGGCATCCCGGAGCCTGCCGATCAGGGCTGTTCGGCGGGGGCTGTTGGCGGTTGCTGAAGCAGTGTCCAGTAAATGCGGTTGCGCAGGACGATCAGGCTCTGCAACTGGCCTGATTCCGAGTAGGTTTTGCGGGCGGCGGTGAGGGCGCGGTTGACAAAAATGAGCGCGCGATGGGGATCTCCGGCGCGCTCGGCAAGTTCGGCGCGCAACTGCAGAGCGCGGACGGAATCAGGTTGAGCGAGGAGCAAGGCGTCTATCGCGGCCGCGGCCTCATCCGTTGCGCCTTTGCGCATGAGAAGCGAGGTACGAATTAAGGCTTCCGATGCCTGTTGCGCGCTGGATGCCTCGACGGCGTCAGTGATTCGAAGTATGGCGGGCGGCGAAATTGCGGTTCCATTCCAGCCGCTTGCACCGCTGATTTCGAGAACCGCTTCGATCTGATAATCTCCCGGTTCGAGGACGGCGGAGCCGCTCTCATCGAGGGTCCATTCGAGCGCGATCCACGAGCGGCTCGCGAGCGTGAGGGCCGGTTGTTCGGGCGGCGACAACAGTACTGAGTTCCATGACTTTTCCGCTCCGCCCGCGCCCTTTACTCTGAGCCGGATCGCGTCGTACCAGGCTTTGGCCGGGGGCGCCAATATGAGGCTGGGCAGGTTTGGCGCGCGACTGAGGCGGTTGGAGTGCATGACGAGGACGCGGACGAGTACCGGGGCCTCTTTGCGAATTTCCGGATTCCGCCGGCCGTTCACCGAGATGGATAGTTCGGGGCGGGGCACCTGGCCGAAGGAGCTGAGAGCGATTACAAAGGCAAGGGCGAGTTTCATCAGTCCTGCCCCGGAGGAATGGCGTCGTTCACGCAAACGTAGTGGCGGCATGCGCCCTTACCTTGAGCGGCGTTGAAATAGCGCGATTGCGGAGTTCTGGGTTCCTTGTTAATTCCGGTACCGATGCCGGTATCACAGAACTGAACACCGAGCGGCTCACTGCCCGGGGGGACCAGATAGTAGATCTGTGGCGCGGACGTCTGTCCTTGCTTGGGGTAAAGAGAGGAAAAGAAGTAGCGCATGATGCATTCGACGGCGCCACTGTGCTGCTGGGAAGGCATTCCGACCTGAAATCCCACCTCAAGCAGACTCGCCTCCAGTTCCGCAACTTCGGATGGATTCAGAGGTTCGCCGACGCGACTGCGGAACCTAATGTATTCCTGGCCGTTTTGGTAGGCGGTGTACATGCGGTCGACCGCATCGGCGCCGGTTACTTCATCGAGCAGACTGACCGGGTTGCCCGGCGCGTCGGTGATATAGGGTTTCCCAAGCGTGTTGTTCGGGTTCTCCGGCAGGATGAGGTAAAAAGTGTCTTCATCGTCTCCCTCTCCGTGGTGCAGGAGGCCAACGGCGTGCCCTAACTCGTGGGCTACCACAACGTCGTAGACCAACGGCTGGTCGAGACTCGACACCTGGGTCGTGGAGGTAGCGGAGCCGGCGGCCATACGGGGTTGGATGGCGATGTTGCGAGTGAGGCCTGGCCGCCCTCGCGTGAACTGGTTATTGAAGGGCAATATGGCTGTGGAGCCGCCGGACAGGCCTTCCACCTCCTCCATATAGACGCCGTGCTGGGCGACGCGCTGCGGACACTGCTTACAGTTCCGGTTGATCTGGGTGTCGTCGGGTGAGAGCTCGTCCTGCTTCATGTCTTTGTGGACTTCGAGCTGGCTGACGTCGGTGAATAGCCAGATGCCAGGCTCCGCGTCGGCGCCGATGAGGTTCAGGATGAAGAAGTCCTTCTTTTCGAGATTCCCTTCGATGTGGCGGCCATTCTCAATGAAGCCGCGGTACTCCTCGTAGACGGTCAACCCGTCGCCATCGCAACCCGGCAGACCTACCGGCTCCCTCTCCTTGTCATCTTTGTCGGCAGAGCTTACGGCACCCTTTGCGGATTTCCAGACGTCAGCGATGAAGGATTCCGGGGCGCGTTTGGGAAAACGAACTTCCCGCATGTTGCGATCGCCACGCAAGTAGCCGACGATGGGGGGCTGGCCGGGCAATTCGGCGGTGACTTTCAGCCTGCTCCAGCCTCCCCAATCGAATGAGGAAAGCGTGATGGTGTATTCCCGAAGGGGAGGGCCCTTGGTCTCGGCGTTCTGGCCTTCAAAGTCCGTGATGTCGAGCTTTTGGAGATCGTTGTTTAGAAAGGCGATCTGGAGATCGGGGGCCGATTGTGCGACGTTGGCCAGGGGGAAGTTCATAGCGATCCCTGGTTCTTTGGAGGTCTCGAGCAGTTCAAATTTGAACTTCGTGGCCTCGGCGGTTGGCGTGCTGCCGTCCAGGTTCTGGAGCCTGACCTTTACCTTGATGGTATTGCCGATGGTGTCTTCGTTCGGTCCCGCTTCCGGGCGCCAGGTGTCGTAGCCTTCCGGGTCGACGACGAGTTCCAAGATTTCGGGCTTGAGGTCCCATTTGACAACGTAGTCGAACGTTGGGGGCTGCTGGATCAGCGATCCGAAACCGAAGCCCGGGATCTTTACCGTCTTTTGCCCGGTGAGGTTTTGTCCGGCAGCGGGCAGGGCAAATTGAAAGGGATCCGCAGTCACAAAAGGCGCACCGTTATGGCGGAACGGCCACCAGACGGTGCCGTTGGGAGCAGAAAGCGAGGAGCAGAAGCCGCCGCCTTCCGATTGGGCGACGAAGAGCGGCGATTGCGGGCGGAGAGAGTAATTGGCGCCGGCGACCTCCATGTCGAACCGCACTCCGACGCCTGCCTTCGATAAAGGCCCAGAGTATTTTCTGGTTATCGTGCAGGTAGACCCGGGTGTGACGATTTTCGATGAGGAGTTGAATTCAACGACCGGGTCGTAGGTTCCAATCCAGCCGGAGGCGGAACTGCCTTCGTTCAACTTAACCGGGCCTTTGACGGACAAAACGAAGCTGTATTCCTCGGCGAGTCCGAAGGCGCTGATGGTCCCGCGCTCATTGACGGAAACTTCAAGCGTTCCCGAGTAGGCGCCCGTGGCTAAGGGTGATTGGGCGGTCAGGACGCCGCAGGAAACGGCAATAGCAAATCGTATCGCCAGCATATAGATATTTCCTTTTCGTTCTAGGTATCGACGCCTGTTCGGGCGGTCTAGGATGGTTGCACGTTGCGGTGCTGAATTCTAGCGCGTTTGGGGGAGTGTCCCAGTTTTTTAGTTCAATGTCAAAGATCAGATCTCTTCGCCGCATCGTCCCCGAGTACTCGGGTCCGGGGATAGAAGTGTGAACTTTGCTGTGTTATAAGGGGCGTGACCAAGCGCGGCTTCCGCAGGGGAGAGCTTGGCGAATGACTCAACGATTCAAAAGGAAGGTTTAGAAAATGAATCCCAAGACCGTTTTGAAGGGGATTTGCTTTGCTGTTGCAATAGCGCTTGCGGGGACTCCACTGGCGCTTGCTCAAGAACCAGTTTTTGGAACATGGAAGGTCAATTTAGCGAAGTCCAAGTACAGCCCTGGGCCAGCGCCCAAGAGCAGCATGTCGAAATGGGAATCGGCCCAGGGCAATGGTTTCAAACTATCCGTCGACATCGATGCCGCCGACGGAAGTACGCAGCATTGGGAATCTAGCGGCAAGTTTGACGGCAAGGAGAATCCAGTAACGGGGAACCCCGACGCCGATACGATGGCAATTACGAAGAAGGGTGCGAATACCTACGAAATCGTGAACAAAAAGGGCGGTAAGAATACGCTCAAAGCACGGATTGTTGTCGCGGCCGACGGAAAGACGCGGGTCACCACTCAAACGGGAATGAACGGTAAGGGTCAGAAGGTCAACGTTTCGATGTTCTATGAGAAGCAGTGACCTGTGAGCCGTAACAGCGGGCGGCCGGCTGACCGGGCCGCCCGCATCCCTATTCTGGTTGCGGGTACGACTATGGTTCCCTGCGAAGCGCCTTTGTTCGCTGTCTCCCGCTGGGTAGCGCATCTTTGGATCGTTTGCACGATTGCCGATCTCCAGGGCAGGGGAGGGAGAAGCCAGGTTACGCGCCACACGGGCGGGACGATGAAGCTCGATCCGAAGAAATTGCCGGCCGGTTCAAGAATTTGCGGAATGGGGGCCAGAGCCGGCGGGCAGAGCGCCGCGCGACCCGTAAGCCATAAAAACCTTCTCCAGCATTTTCTCATCGAAGGATGAGCCTAAAGGAATGAGATGGTGACTGGGGCTCCTTTCGTTGAGTTTGTGTAGCGCGAAGAAAGAATCGTCGTCGAGGCTGTGGGAATGTGGGAATCGCGGAG
>Ga0315912_10002012_pt1 | contig 22759 bp, 27 predicted proteins | sample VfabasoilMG_FD_204469 | JGI IMG/M metagenome (GOLD analysis project Ga0315912, IMG submission 204469) | Garden soil microbial communities collected in Santa Monica, California, United States - V. faba soil | ecosystem: Environmental > Terrestrial > Soil > Garden | place: USA: California...
AAGAAGCGGTTTCGTCTCCGCCTGCTCCATATCGAAAATCAATCCGGCAGGCAGCGACAGGGCCCGATCGACCAACGGCCGGAGACGCGCCGCCACCGATCGATAACTCCCGTCGGGATCAATCGGGTCCAGCCGCGAGGAGAGCGCCGAAATCTTGAGCGAAAGTTGCACGCGAGGCAGCGCACCGAGGTGATCTTCTTCCAGCAGCGCGGCGGGAGACCAGGCCGACGAGGCACGTCCTAACTCCGCCAATGCTTCCAGGCAATGGTCGCGGTAGAGGTCGGCTTCCTGTTCGCTGATCGTCGCTTCTCCCAACAGGTCGACGGACCAAGCCCGGCCTTCTGTCCACAAACGCGACAACACCGGAGCCGCATCCGCGACCGAGGCTCCCGCGATGAAAGTCCTGGCCATCTGCTCAACCTGGTTTCTAATCGACTTGCCGGTCAATCGCGCGCCCAGGCTCGTGGCGGCCATCGCCTTCAAGCCCCACTGGAGCCCGAAGAGCTCGCGGCTCAATCCGCCGAAATACTCCTCAGCCAGCGAGACGACCCGCTCATCGTCGGCGATTACGGGCAGGACGTCGATGAAACGAAACAGCTGTGCCTTGAAACCGTCGTCCTTCATGGCCAGATTGATCGCTGATTGCGACCACCACCGCCCCTCGAAGATCGTCGGGGAATGGCCGGCGGAGAGTTGCGCGAGATATTCGCCGATGCGACGGATAGCCGGTTCGAGCGAGTCGGGTGAGATTGTCATGGGCGCTCCCGAAAAGAACGAACGATTCGAATACCGTCAGTATACATGGAGCATCGTAATCGGTCATCGATTACGAATGCGCAGTGTTGCGTGGTCGAGTTCGCAAGGACCGTCATGAACCATGGGGCTCGGGATGTCCCGGTCGGGCCATTGTCTGTATGGTCCGACCGGCCCATTTCCTTTCCCTTCCTGCATCGCTTATGATGAGGCGGTCGGCAAGATAAGACTGGTATCTATCAGTGTCACGGCCGGGTGCGTGACGCGGGAGCGAGGGAGGGTGAGGTCATGGCAGAGGAACATACCCACGGTGGACAAGCGCCGCAGGGGGCCGCCAATTTGATTCCGGGCGTCAAGCATGTGATCGCGGTCAGCAGTGGCAAAGGCGGCGTCGGGAAATCGACCGTCGCGTCGAATCTCGCCTGTGCGATGGCGCTGGCCGGTGCGAAAGTCGGACTGCTGGATGCCGATCTGTACGGGCCCAATATTCCGATGATGATGGGGAGCACCAAGGGGCCGGAACAGAAAGACGGGAAGATTGTTCCGGTGGAGGGCTATGGCGTGAAGCTGATTTCCATGGCCTTTCTCGTGCCGGAAGATGCGCCGTTGGTCTGGCGCGGTCCGATGGTCCATCAATATCTCCAGGCATTCTTTCGGGATGTGCTGTGGGGCGATCTTGATTATCTGCTGATTGATTTGCCGCCCGGCACCGGCGATGTGCAGCTGTCGCTCTCTCAAATGGTGCCGCTGGCCGGCGCGATCACTGTGACGACGCCGCAAGAAGTGGCGCTCTACGATGTGCGCAAGGGCATGGCCATGTTTCAGAAGGTGAATGTGCCGCTCCTCGGGATCGTGGAAAATATGAGTCACTTCATCTGTGGCCATTGCGGAGAACGCACGGAGATTTTTTCATATGGCGGCGGTGAGCGGGCGGCAGAGAAGCTCGGCATTCCGTTCCTCGGGCGCATTCCGATCGATCCGGCCATCCGGGACGGCGGCGATAGCGGACATCCGATCGTCACGGCCAATCCGGCGTCGCCCCAAGCCGAGGCGTTCAGAGATATTGCCAAGAAGATTATGGGCGCAGTCGGCGGAACCGAAAAGAGCGGCCCGTCTATCGACAGTTTGCTCAAGAAAATCAAGCAACCGTTTACGACGAACTGATCAACGCGAGGGGGAGGACGGTCATGGCGGAGTTTGTGCGGGTGGCGGGAATAGCCGATGTGCAACCGGGCCACGGGATGGTTGCCGAAGTCAACGGCAAGACCGTGGCCGTCTTCAATGTAGACGGCGCCTTTCACGTGGTCGACAATACCTGTCTCCATCGCGGCGGGCCGCTTGGGGAAGGAGAAGTCGAAGGGAGCGTCGTCACCTGTCCTTGGCATGGATGGCAGTTCAATGTGGCGACCGGCACCTGTGTGAACAATCCGTCGGGCAAAGTTCAGGTCTATCAGGTGAAGGTTGAGGGCAGCGACGTCAAGGCGTTGCTGTAGGTTGAACGGGAGCTGATAGCGTATAGCTGATGGCCGATGGTTGAGAGGGAACTTTGACCGGAGAGTCACCGAATGATCCTTGCCCGTGCTATCGGCTATCAGCCATCAGCTCCGAATGAGTTCATGACATGGCTATGACCGCCAAAGATCAAACTGATCTCGCTGCTGCCCTTGTGCGCCTCTACGTATTTTTAACCCAGTATCTCGATCGCTGTTCCGATGAAGCCGCCCGCGCTGGTTATCCGGAGGAGGAACTGCAAGCGCATCTTGCCGACACCAGGCGCCAACTCATGGACATTCTTGCCGTGAATCCTGTCGTCAAGAAGAAACTCACCGACGAGTGCAAGCGTATTCTGGCGCTAGGCGCCTCCTGTATGAAGCCGGGTTCGGCGGACAAGACGTTACGCGATGCCATTCAGGCGGAGCGAGCCGTGCTCCGCAATAAGACCATCGCGTTGAGCGATCTTGTGGCGGTGTTTCGCGCGCTGGCATGACGTATGAGCGGAGCGGGCTGTGATAAGCATCAATTGGCCGGACTTGACGATCGGGTGAGGGGATTCAGCCGGCCGGTCGAGTTCGAACGAGTGGGGGAGAGCTATCGGGGGCTGCTGCGCTATGAAGCGGTCCGTGTCGCGACCGAGCTGTTCCCGACTCAGGATGCCGCGTTGCTGGCCATGATCCAGCTCTTGCAGAGCCGGGGCTATCGGCAGCTCAAGACGCAGAAGAGCTTCAGCAACGGCCTGTATCTTGGCTCGCAGGAACTCTGGGTCGAGTATCCTGATCCACCGGAAGCCGAGCCGGAGCGAGCCGGCTTCTTGGCAAGGCTGTTGAGCTGGTGCCGTCAGGGTTCGCATAGGAACAGCCCCTCATGAGCTTTATCCCTCTTGATCATCTTCGACCCTCTTCATCTCCCATCGGCCGTCCGCGCCTCCCATCCTGGTTCAAAGTTGAGGCCAAGACCGGGCCGGACTATCTGGATATCAAACAGACGATGGAACGGCTCAATCTGCATACCATTTGCGAAGAAGCGCGTTGTCCGAATCGCTGGGAATGTTGGAATGCCCGTACCGCCACGTTTTTGATTCTGGGCGATATCTGCACCAGACGGTGCCATTATTGCTCGGTGGAAACGGGCCGCCCGCTCGCGGTGGATCATGAAGAGCCCCGGCGTGTGGCAGAGGCCGTACAGGCCCTGGGTTTGCGCCATGCTGTCATCACGTCGGTGAATCGGGATGAGCTGGCCGACGGCGGGGCGGCCGTCTTTGCCGAGACGATCCGGCAGACGAGACGGCTCAGTCCAAACTGCACGATCGAAGTCTTGATACCTGATTTTGAAGGCAGCGAGGACGCGCTGGCGGTGGTGTGCGCGGAGAAACCCGAGATACTCAATCACAACATCGAAACCGTCCGGCGGCTGTTCCCGTCGATCAGGCCGCAGGGAAAGTATCAACGGTCGATCGCATTGCTCGGTCAGGCCAAGCAATGCGGCATGACGACTAAATCAGGATTGATTCTGGGTATGGGAGAGACGATGGACGAAGCGCGGGAAGTCATGCGCGACTTACGGACTGTCAAGTGCGACATCATCACGATTGGTCAGTATCTTCAGCCGACAAGGGAGCATCTGCCCGTCGCGCGGTTCTACGATCCGGTTGAGTTTGCGACGCTCAAAGATGAAGGCTTCATGATGGGCTTTACCCATGTCGAATCAGGTCCGTTGGTCCGCAGCTCCTATCACGCTGAACAGCAGGTCGGTTCTGAACCGTAGAGCAGGATGATGAAGCACAATGTCGTCATCGTCAGCGCCCACCCGGATGATATGGAAATCGGGATGGGTGGCACCGTAGCCAAGCTGGTCGAGTCTCAGAAAACGATTACCTCAGTCGTCATCACGAACGGAGGCCGGGCGTCGAATCCATTTGGCTGGACCGAACAGCGGATGGCGGAGACAAGACGGGAAGAGGCGCTCCGTGCCGCCAAAGTGTTGGGTGTGAAGGAGGTCGTCTTTCTCGACCAACCGGACGCCGTGGAGGAGATCAACATTCACGCGGTGAAGCAGACACTGGTCGAGCTGCTCAGCCGGCTGCAGCCGGCTGAGGTCTATACACTGGATGAGGAACTCGACCGGCATCCGGCGCATCGGCTGGCCGGCAGGTTGGCGAGGGAATGCGTCATTGAATCGGGCATGGTCCTGACCCCCGGCCTCTGGGCCTATGAAATCTGGGGGCCGCTTGCGACCTGGAACCGGCTGGAATATATCGACGGTTCTGTGGCGAAAAAGATGCTGGCGATTGCCGAGCACCGCAGCCAGGTGGCGACGATCCCCTATGGAGAAGGCGTGCTGGGATTGAACCGCTGGCGCGCTGTATTCGCCGACCCCAAAGCCAGCGCCCCCGCCGGCGCCTATGCGGAAGTCTTCCGTCAGATTGCGATCTCACCTCGTTCGAACTGAGTGCCACTTCTGTGCGCAGACGGTAATAACCACAATAGGCTGCCATAGGCGCACCCGCGTCAAGTTTACCTTGCATGATGCGTGATTCCGATGGCTCCAATCCTGGATTGCAAGCCGCGCCCTCGTCATGCCCGTTTTCTCGCCTCATTGTTTCGCGCGGAGCCTGTCAAACAGATTCAGCCATCCAACTGCGTTCCCTGCTGAGGTCACGCTCAGACTGCCTCTTATGCCGGAAGACAAGTCTGCCGATAAAGGTAGGCAACCGGTACCAAGTGGAGCGAGTCATGAACAGTCGGGCAATCAGTTGGAGCCGAGTCCGCCGATGTTCTCGCTATGGGATTGATTCTGTATCGATAGGGTGCGTGGTTTTGCTGCTGAGTGTGTTGTGCCTGGCGGGCGTTGCAGATGCAGCCGGCCCTGATGCCGATCCGCGCGAACAGTATATCCCGCTGTTGTGTGTTTTGATGGAGGAGGCTCCCACGGGAAAGGTCACGTATAGCGGGAAGGTCATCTATGTCATGGTGGTCTTTACGACGCGGAAGGACGCCGAGGGGCTCGAAGTTCATTTTACGGTTGGGCCTGGCCGGTTTTCGATGATGACGCAAACCGCTGCGAAACAGGCGATTGTGAACACAGCGCGCGCGCTCGGCCTCTCCAGTGACTCCTGGAGTGTGGGACTGGGGGCACTCGAACCGGGCCTTATCATCGATGGTCCCAGTCTTTCGGCTATGGTCGGTCTTGCAGTCGCGGCCATGGCGAAGGGGGAATCGATTCCCCGGAATCGTGTGATCACCGGGACGATCACCTCAGACGGTCATATCGGGCCGGTCGGTGGGGTAGGATTAAAGGTATCGGCAGCCCGGCAGGCCGGTCTTCAGATGGTCCTTGTGCCGTCAGTGGATACCAGCAGGGAGAGAGCCCCGGATGCGACGCAGGTCTTTACAGTTGGTTCGGTCAGACAGGCCTATGAAGCGTTAACAGCACCCACCGGACTATGGTCTGGTGTTCGCAAAGGTCTGGCGATGCAACCGGTCCTTCTAGCCAACAATCATCCCGCACAATGACCCTAGGTCCTTGTTCGTTCACGTCGCGTTACCAGCGTACGAAATACGGAATAGCGGCCAAGACACAACCGACGGCGACAAGCACATAGACGTTGGCAATGAAATAGGGGACGACACAGAGGGCAACCCCTACGCAGAGCGGGACGATCGCCTTTTGCCGTTTTCCATAGATCGCGAATCCTGCGCCGAGAGCCCCAAAGATGAGTCCCCAGATCAGGACCGCCGTGCTGCCGATCTCAAACATGCATGCGATTATGCGCGCCGAACATGGCAGCGGGTGTCGTTACGAGTGTGCGGCCAAGGCCTTTGCAACAATGTCCTGCGCCTCTGCTTGAATCTTCGTGAGATGGTCCTTCCCCCGGAAGCTTTCTGCGTAGAGCTTGTACACATCCTCGGTCCCCGAGGGTCTGGCGGCGAACCAGCCCTGGTCGGTCACCACCTTGAGCCCTCCAACCGCCGCGCCGTTGCCCGGTGCGGTCGTCAGCATTGCGACAATCCTGTCGCCGGCCAATTCGGTGGCCTTCACCTGGTCGGGAGAGAGCTTCGATAGAATGGTTTTCTGCTCCGTGGTGGCCGGTGCGTCGATGCGTTCATAGACCGGCTCGCCCAATTCCTTCGTCAGGTCGCGATAGAGCTGCGCCGGATCCTTGCCGGTCTTAGCCATCATCTCTGCGGCCAACAGATTCATGATGATGCCGTCCTTGTCGGTGGACCAGACGGTGCCGTCCTGCCGCAAAAACGACGCGCCTGCGCTTTCTTCTCCGCCGAAACCGAGGGAGCCGTCCAGCAGGCCGCTGACGAACCATTTGAAGCCCACTGGAACTTCGACCAATTTCCGCTTGAGTTTTGCGGCAACGCGATCGATGAGGCTGCTGCTGACCAGCGTTTTGCCGATACCGGCGGCGGGGCTCCATCCATGGCGATGGGAAAATAGATAGAAGATCGAGACAGCGAGGTAGTGATTCGGGTTCATCAATCCGGCGGAGGGCGTGACGATACCGTGCCGGTCATTGTCGGCGTCGTTGCCGAAGGCCACATCGAACCGGTCTTTGAGCGCGATCAGGTTCGCCATGGCAAAGGGAGAGGAACAGTCCATTCGGATCTTCCCGTCCCAATCCAGCGGCATGAAGCGAAAGGTGGGATCGACAGTCGGATTCACGACCTCAATGTTCAACCCGTAGCGTTCAGCAATCGGTTGCCAGTAGGCGATCCCGGAACCGCCGAGGGGGTCGATCCCGAGCCGTAGCTTGGCCGTCTTAATCGCTTCCATATCAATCACGTTGCCAAGATCGCTGACGTAGGCGTCGATATAGTCATGCCGATGCGTGGTTGGGGCGCGCCTGGCCTGATCGAGAGGAAGCCGCTTGACGCCTTGGAGGCCGGCGGTCAGGAGTGCGTTGGCACGGTCTTCAATCCACTTGGTGACCTGCGTGTCGGCCGGTCCACCCGGGGGCGGGTTGTACTTGATGCCGCCGTCTTCCGGTGGATTGTGGGATGGGGTAATGACGATGCCGTCGGCCAAGCCCGATGTTCGGCCACGGTTGTAGCTGAGGATGGCATGTGAGATTACGGGTGTCGGCGTGTAGCCGCCGTCCCGATCGATCATCACGTCCACGCCGTTGGCGGCCAGGACTTCCAGGGCCGAGTCGCAGGCCGGTTGTGACAGCGCATGGGTGTCGATGCCGAGATACAGAGGCCCGGTCGTGCCCTGGCCGAGGCGGTAGTCGCAGATCGCCTGGGTGACGGCGAGAATATGTTGCTCATTGAAACTTCGCTTCAGGGAGGAGCCGCGATGTCCGGATGTGCCGAACGAGACTCGTTGCGCACGAATGGCCGGGTCCGGTTTCTCTGCCAGATAGGCGGTCAGCAGTTTCTGGAGATCGACGAGACTGGAAGCCGGCGCCGGTTGTCCTGCCAAGGGATGCATGGCCATGGAAAAGGTGTAGTCCAGAACGGTATCGCTGTCAACTCTGTGCTCGTGGCGGCTCCGACCTACAGCCAATCAACTCGCTCGCCCTGCTCCATCGGTGGTATACCAAGTGCCCCCACCGTGCTATACTCCGAGCATCAAAGTGAATGGGAGCCTGCGTGAGATGAAAGCAGTGAAATACACTAAAGACGGTGTGATCATCCCGTCATCCTGGGTCAAGGGTTGGGGGAAACCGGTGTCGGTCCGGCGAGGGGCACACATGGTGATTTTAGAGTCGCCGGAACGCCAGGCAAGTCGGCAGCGACTCGCCGGCATGATTCGCAAGCTGCGCCGCGCCGCCCAAGACCTCGGTCCGCTGTCTCCGGAACAAATTGGCGCTGAGGTGGCAACAGTGCGAGCCGAGCGTGCGCGTCGTTCTTGATTCCAATATCCTCATCTCTGGGCTGATGTCTGCGAACAGCCCACCTGCCCAGATTCTCAACGCCCTCCGAGCCGGTCAGATTGTGGCCGTGATGAGCGAGGCCACCTTGGCAGAACTGGAGCAGGTGCTCCAACGCCCGGCTGTCCGCCGGTACTTCAACCACTCCGGGATCACGCCCGACGCGTTTCTCGCGGATCTGCGGCTGCACGCCGATCTGATGATTCCCATTGCCACCACGACCGCGATTCGTGACGAGCAGGATCGCCCCTTCCTTGATCTGCTGGCCACGATCCCCCCACCGCAATACTTTGTGACGGGGGACAAGGATTTCGAGGCCTCCCACTACCACGGTGTGCCGGTCATCTCGGCCGCCGAGTTTGTCCGCCTGCTAAGACGTCGCTAATTCTGCCTCACACCCATCGCAACACCAGAAGGAACACCGCGAATAGGCATACACCGTCTGTTGGCTCTTGGCATCGGTGACGGTGAGGAGATTGCTGTTGGCATCATAGCCGAACTGCGTCACCCCATTGATGGCGTCGGTGAGTTGGGTGATCCGATCCAGCGCATCGGGGGTATAGATGGTCTTTTGGCCCAGCGGGTTGATGAGACTCCGCAACCGCCCCGCCGCATCGAGCATGCGTGTGGTGGTCCGATTCAGCGGATCTTTCACCGAGATGAGATCACCGAGTTCATAGGTCAAGGTGGTGATGTTGTTCAGCGGATCTTTAATCGTGAGCGGCTGGCCTTGGGGAATTTATTTCTCAGGTTGCTTAAGGCGAGATAGCTCTTGTTCAAGACTCTTGGGAACCTCGCTCCGAACTTGTTCATCATATCTCACGAAGAAAAGCGAAATATTATGACGCTTGCCGAGATGCCGAGCTGCACATTTAATGGTTTCAACTTGTGAGACTGAGGCACAAACACGCTTTCCTAGTTGACTGAGCAGGTGTTCGGCCGCCTGGGTGGCTTCGGGCATTTTTCGAAATTCGGACAGTGCTGCGTAGTCGGAAACATAATGCAAATACAAGAGCGCAAAATCAGCCACGGGAGATTCGGCCTGCTTGTTATGACTCCGAAAAATTTCGCATGTGTTATCTGGACAATACTCAGCCGAGGCACTGGCACCATCTAGGCGCATATTTATGGCATCTCTCAGGGTCTTCTTTAACAAGGCTGTCGAATCCGAGGCTGCTAAGGCTTGCTCCAGCGGAAGGATATGAAATAGGAAAACCAGTAGCCCAACTTTTATAACGACTTGGTAAGTACATGGGTTCATGGTGTTTGTCCTGGCTGAATTGGTGACGATGACGCCGAGGGAGGAAGTGCCGGAACACCATTTCCAGGATAAATCTGAATATGCCAATGGTCGCGATTGACACCAGGATAATCTTCAAATTGGCCTGCACCGAACCCGCAACGACTCGCACAGTCCAAAACTTGATTGCTAGAAACAGGGTTGAATGCCGGTCCAGCAATATCGCAAGCTTCCCCTTTGGGATGATGGCTTCCAGGCGTGTGCCCTGTTGCCTCGGCACCACCGGTTACCAGCAAATCTAGGCTTGGATTATTAGTCTGCTGCCGTAGACATTTTTCTACACATTGCAAATTTGTTAACGTTTGTCCTGTCACAGGTACAGTATCAGGCGGATTCTTATTCCATCGAATCCAGCCTAGTGGGTCGAAGAAACGAACTGGGCTATTCCCCACATACACATACACATACACATTGATATCGTTGCCTAAAAACTCCATTGGATCCTCGCTGATAAACCGCTGCATCCTCGGCTGATAGTACCGAGCCCGGTAGTACAGGAGCCCTGTCCCATCATCCTCACGCCCTGTGTACTTGTAGCTGCTCGTGCTGGCTGATCCAGTCTGCGACGTCACGCCAAACGGCTCATAGGTGTACTGGGTTTGCAACGTGCCGGTCCCATCCCCCAATGCAATGGTTGAGCCGAGGGCATCAGGGAGAAGGGCTCGGACTCCAACTCCATCCGTTCTCGTGAAGAATTCATCAATGCCGAGGCCGGTCAAGAGATTGGCGGTCACTGTGGCCCCTGCCTTCTCCTGTATCGGATTGAGCCCATCGTAGACAAAATTGGTCGTGGTGGCATTGATGGTCTTGCCGGTTCTCCTGCCGAAGCTGTCGTAGGTGAAGGACCCTGTCAGACCAGGCCCACTGATCGCTGTGAGCTGATTGCGGGCATTCCACGTGTACGTCGTCGTGCCGCTGGCATCGGTGAACGTGGTGAGATTCCCGTTCAGGTCATAGGTCTCGGTACTCGTGCCGAATGCCGTTTGCTGATTATTGGCGTTGTAGGTGGTCGTAGCAAGCGCCGGTGGGATATTGGAACGGGCGAATGTGCCACCGGTTTTGATGCAGTTCTCGGCTGCGTCATAGGTGTACGTGAGATCGCCCAGGGTCGTCGCGCCTTGCTTGTAGGTGAGCGTCGTCAGCTCTGAGGCCACGTTGTCATCGGTATTATTTGGCAGGAGCCTGCTCACATCTTCCAAGTCTTTCCCAGACGTCCGATTCTTTAATCTGCAAAACAACTTTTAACTTATTTTGAGAAATCGGCTTAAGAGTCCGATGGCAGATTTGACCCGTGGAAGGCATCATCGTTCGAAACGATAGTGAGCGACCATTCCATTTAACACCTGTAACTCGTAATTGTTCGGCATCGCCTGTATCTTCCGCGGAAATGTACCAGCGATTGTTGTTTCGGCTGATCGTGCATACCACGCGCGGGTCATCCCCCTTTTGATTGTGCCAGTTCCCCACTAGCCAGTCTTGCCTTGATCGCGCATCAAGATTAGACGGGTGTGTCTTTGAGAAAGCATGTGGTGTCGATCGAGTCCAGATCTCCGTTACTTCATAAGATAACAGCACCTTCATTTTCTGCTTCGAAAGAGCGGTACATACGTTCGAAACAACGCGACCAGTTGAAGGATAATGGCTTGTGAACGTTACTGCTGCGTTTGTCGATGCAAGGTGGGAGATTCTGTACTTCTCCCAGTTGGAAGTATCGACACCATCAACCATTAACTTGCCATTTGAAATGGAGACTATCCACTTGGTAGGGGAATACACATGTTCCCATATTCCAAGGAGCGGATGGTTCTTCACTTTAGACACCATTCTGAGGATCACGCCTTACTTTCCTCAGGATCATGCGCTACAGGCAACTCTCGTCCGTGCATGGACATAACATTGGGTTTATCGCGCACAGCACCGTGTCGAGTACAGAAAAAGGGGTCGGGAGTCTTTCTTCGCGAGCCCTTCAAGCGGCGACGTGCCCGCAATGTCGATTCCAGGCCAAAGCGTTTCGCCATCTGGCGCAGCCAGGTCTCTACGCCGAAGGGCCAGTCTCGCTCCGTCAAGAAAAGACTCCTAACACCGTTTAGACGGACTTCGTGTTCCGACACAGTACAACCCTACACGGAATTGAGGAATGTGCAAGATCGCAAAATCTTCATAAAGTGTTAGCCGAGAATTCCCTTATAAGACGCAGAGTTTCTAGATTTCACCCCGTGCTTCCGGTAAGATGCCCGCAGATTTGTACGTATTTTCTAGGGGGTGGTGTGTCCCGTCTTCGGCTTGGTCTCCTCGTTCTTCTTGCCTTGGTCGTCTGTGCCGCCGCTTTCCTGTTGTTTTCCAAGCAACTGACCGGTGTGGACTATCTCAAGGAATTTGTCCTGCAACAGCTGGAGGAAAGCCTCGGGCGAAAAATTGATGTGTATCGTGTCAAATTCGTGGTCCTTCCCAGTCTGCGCGTTGAACTCTCCCAGGTGACGATTCACGATCCCGATTCGGATCAGGTGTTCTTATCCGCCAAGCGGGTTGATCTCGTCGTGCGGCTGTTGCCACTCTTTCGCAAGCAACTCGTCGGCAAGCGGTTGTTGATTGAAGAGCCGACGCTCACGCTTCGACGCAATGAGGCGGGTTCGTGGAACCTCCCGGAAGGGTTAAAGGAGTACGAGAACACCGGACAGCACACACTGGAAGCAATGGGTCGAATATTTATGATTCGGGAGGTCACGCTTGTCAATGGCACGGTCACGGTGATTGATGCCTCCAGAACGGATGGCGTACGTTCGCTCCCCCTTGAGCGAGTCGATGCAAAATTGCTGGTTCGGCCGAATCGTGGGACAGCTGAACTCCATCTCTCGGCTGTTCATCCGAGTGCTGCCGGTGTGTCGGCGGTTTCCCTGGACGGTGTGATCAAACACGCGGAAAAGCCGGTGTCGCTCACCGGTAACGCGCCCCGCGAGCCGGCCCCATTGTTTCAGTTCGATGGCCGTCTCGACGCGTCCAATTTGGACCTGCGCGCCGCGGCGGATTTTATCGGTGCTCGCCCGATTCCGGATCGTCTGCAAGGTCTGGTGAATCTCCAAGGCGCGGTACGAGTGATGCCTGGGGTGGCCGGGTATGACCTGGTCCTGTCCGATATGTCAGCGCGTTTGAACGACATGGCACTGACCGGCAAAGCGAACCTCGCCGGCCTCATGACGGTGCAACCCACGTTTGCGATCACCCTCAGCAGTTCGCTGGTGTCATTGGCGCAATTGCTCAATACCGTGCCGACTGCGTGGATCGACCCGCAGATGTCTGCGTGGTTGGCCGATCGGCAGGTCGACGGCAAGGTACAGGTGATGAATGCGACGCTGACCGGGACCGCTTCGGCCGAGGCCGCGCTTTCGGTGACGGGAGAGTTCCGTATCCAGGAGGCGCGGGGCCTGATCGGCCGGGACCGTGTGGCGGCGAGTGATCTGGCGGCGGTGGTATTCGTGGAGCCCGGACGCATGCGCATCACCGGTGTGACGGGGAGCTATGGCACGATCAGGTTGACGGATGGAAAGGCCGTCGTCTCGTTTCTTGAGGCAGGTCCCTGGCTCGAACTAGAAGTGACGGGCGAGATGACAGCATTGCATCTGGTAGATTTTCTGGCCGAAACAATGAAGGTTGAACGATTGACGCAGGTGATGGCCGGAGTTCGGGATGTGGAAGGCACGGCCCGGCCCACCTTCCGCCTCGTCGGCGCGTTGACCCAGCCGGGAGGCATTACCTTTGCCGGAGGAGAGATTACGGTTCAATCCGTGAGCCTGACGCATTCAGCGCTGCCGGAACGGCTGACGGGGCTGCAAGGGCGATTCATTTTGGCCGAGGGAGCGACGCAACTCGAGGAAGTGACCGGCGACCTCGGAGATGTGGCGGTGCAGGTCCAGGGGACGATTACCGGTGGAAGCGCGAGCGTATTTCAAGATGTGTCTGTGCAGGCGCGAGGGGATGCCGCACATCTGATGAGCCTGGTGTCCGGAGGCGCCGCGCCGCCCGGTTCATTTGAAGGCATTATCGGAGCGGCCGTTACACTGTCCGGCTCAACGGCGGCGCCTCACCTCCGCGTCACGGTTGTGTTCGATGAGTCGATGTTCATTTTGCCGGTTTTGGGCGAAAAGCCCATCGGCGCGCCGGCAACCATCGCATTCGAGGGCGACGTGACCAAGGCCGACGCCCTGACGGTGAACCGGGTGGAGCTGATTCTGCCGTCGATCCGGATTCCGGCCAAGGGAAGTATGCGGTTCGGCGATCCATTCAGTATCGATGCTTCAGTGACGACCGGGGCCTTGTCCTTGTCTCGAGTGCCCGAGTGGATTTCAAAAAGCGGTTTTGAGGCCGGAAATATCGAAGTCTCCCTTGACGTCAAAGGAAAGGGCAAGGATTGGCAAGCCTGGCGGATCACCGGGTGGATGGCGCTGACAAACGGCTTGATGGCCGGAGGCGCGGAGGGCCCTATTCAGGATCTCTATGCCCGTGTCAAGCTGGTGCGTAACGGCGCCGAGATCAAACGATTGTCGTTCAAGATCCATGACAGCGATGTGGCCTTGGAGGCCACGGTCAAAAACTGGACGGCCAAGCCGGTGATCACCGGCAAGATCGAGTCGAATCAGCTGGATCTGGATCTGTTGATTCCCAAGGGGGACCGGTCGATTGTGCGGGAATTTCTTGAAAACCTGGCGGCGACGAGCCGGGTGACGATGGCTGCGGCAATCGCACGCGGTCACTACAAGCACATGAAGTTCGGCGGGCTGTCGGCGCGCGTGAACATTCAGGACGGGGTGCTCGATGTCGATCGTATTTCCGGCGAATCGGCTCACGGACAAGTCGCCGGGCGGCTTGTGGCCCAGCTGTCCAGAAAGACGCCGGTGGAAATGGACGTCTCGTTCCGCGCCACCGGTTTGCCGGTCAACGATCTGTTGCAATTCACGGATGGCCATGTGACTGGTGTGACGGGGAATATGCGGCTGAGCGGTTCTATTCGAGGGCATGGCCGCAATCCCCATGGGGTCTATCCGTCGCTCAACGGGAAGGCCGAGGTGTTATTGGAAAAAGGGCACATTCTCAAATCAAGCGAGCGGGCGGTATGGAAAATCATCCGTCTCTTGAACCTTCCGGTCGTCTTGCAGGGAAAAATGGACCTTGAAAAGGAGGGGCTGCCGTACAACAAAATTTCCGGGACGGTTGTGATCCAGAACGGCGTGTTTCAGACCGACAACATGATTATGGACAGTCCGATTCTGAAGCTCACGGCGGCGGGCCAGTACGATTTGCCGACCGATCAGCTGGATCTCGTGATGGCGGTGAGTCCATTCGGATCTTACTCGCAATTCATCAAGACCATTCCTCTCTTCGGCCGGATTCTTGCCGGTGAACGGAAAGGGTTGGCGACGGCGATATTTTCCGTCAAGGGGGCGGTCGAAAATCCCGATGTCACCTACATGCCGGTGAAGTCCTTTGCATCGGGTCTGTCCGGGCTGGCCCAGCTTGCCGTCGATGTGCTGACGAATACGCTGACGCTTCCGATTGATCTTGCGACATCGGATGAAGAGGGCAAGACTCCTGCGCCGGATGTTGCACTGCCGTCTGAATCATCTCCCCCCACTCCGTGACGGAGCCTTATTCTTGACCGACTCCCGCCCCCATGCTAGCATCCGCTTCACAATGTTGAGGACTCAGACACACATGCCTGTATCAGGCCGCATGGTTATCTCTCACCATCCGTTCTTCTGTTCATGAAACGCGCTGCCGTTTCTCAACCTGAAATTGCGACGCTCTTTATTGCTGCGAGCGAACAGGACTCGAACCTTTATTACGCCACCAGATTTATCGCGCCGGACTCTTTCATCTATATGGAGATCAAGGGGGAACGCCTGCTGGTAATGAGCGATCTTGAAATGGATCGTGCCAGGGCCCAGGCCTCGGTTGACCGCGTCTTGTCCTATTCCGAGCTCGAACAGAAGGCAAAAGCGCAGGGCATCAAAGATCCGACAACGGTCGATATCGTGCATGTGGTGTTAAAAGAATTCAAAATTCGCCGGCTCTTGGTTCCGGCGAATTTCCCATTCATCCATGCCACCAGGCTCCAGGAACTCGGGTATAGCCTGAAACCCAAGCGGGATCCATTTTATGAGCAACGGGTGGTGAAAACCGCCGACGAAATTCGCCACATCGAAACAGCGCAGCGAGCTACGGAAGACGCCGTTGCGGCGGCGTTTGAGACTCTCCGACGGGCGACGATCGAGCGGGGATGGCTCCTTCTCGACGGAGAGGTGTTGACGTCTGAGCGGATTAAGAAACTGATCAACGTGAAGCTGATGGAGCGGGACTGTGTCGCTCAGCACACGATCGTGGCCGGAGGGGAACAGGCCTGCGATCCTCACAATGAAGGCAGCGGCCCGTTGCCCGCAGGGCGCAGCATCATTTTTGATGTGTTTCCCAGGTCGGCCACCAGCCGGTATTTTGCCGATATGTCCCGCACAATTGTTCGGGGGGCACCGACTCCGGACCTGAAACGGCTGTACCAAACCGTCAAGGACGCTCAAGAAGAAGCCATTGAGAAGGTCAAGGATGGCGCCGATGGGATGAAGATTCATCAAGGGATCTGTGCGCGATTCGACAAGGCGGGGTATAAGACCGGCTTGGTGAACGGGCGCATGCAAGGGTATTTTCATGGAACCGGCCATGGCGTGGGGTTGGACATTCATGAAGCGCCGCGCATCAGTCGAACCGGTTCTCTTCTGCAAGAAGGCCATGTGGTCACGGTTGAACCGGGGCTCTACTACCCGGGTTTGGGAGCGGTGAGAATTGAAGACATGGTTCTCGTGACGAAGGATGGCTGCCGCAATCTCACCGACTTTCCCAAGTCGTTTGAATTTCAAGATTCTTGATTCCGATACGCAGGCCCCGCAGAGTCTCACCGGCTAGGAGCGAAATGTGGCGCATCGATTTTTCGCTCCGTGATCGTGCGACGGGTCAGCCGGTTATTTGCGGCGGGTCGATGGAAACAGGGTCCTATTTGCTCGCAGGGACTGAGGGTGCGGTGCGCGCACGTTCGCGTCGACGATGCATGGGGCCGGACGTACGATGTCGCGTACGCAGGCGAAGCGGGCGATTCGCGGAGAGCAGCTTCAGCAGCAGATGCAGCAACAGGGCATTATGGTGAAGGCGGTCTCCATGTCGGGCCTTGCCGAAGAGGCAGGCTTTGCCTACAAGAATATTTCGGACGTCGTCGCATCGGTTGATCGGGCGGGAATCACAAAAGTAGTGGCGGAATTACGGCCCATCGGCAATATAAAGGGGTAACCTGACATCCCCGCACGAGGTTTGGCGTATGGAGAATAGAAAAGACGCTCGGTTTCCCGTTCAATTCCGGAGTTCCTTCAGTTCCACCAATATCGTTTCCGGTGTCGGTATCCTTGGAGATTTGTCTATTCGAGGCTGCAGAGTCTTCAGCAGCACTCACGTACACTCGGGCACAGAAATCGAAATGCGCATTGAAGTGTCAGACGAAGAGCCGCCGCTTCAGGTCAAAAAAGCCATCGTTCGCTGGTGCCGTGACGATTTCTTTGGATTGGAGTTCGTCGATCTTACCCCGGACGGGTGGGCCAGGCTTCAGCATGTGGTGAAGGAACTGGAAGCGCAACCCTACGAACGCGAGAGTGAAGCCGGCGAGGCGTTGTAACGATCTGTTGTATTGCTCCTGGTCGATGCAGATGCGTCCGACTGTGAGGGCCTGTCGTAGGCAAGGGGCAAGGGGATGGCGTCGGCTATGCGGCCTCAGCGGTTTTGCGTTTGGCCGCTTGTCCGAGGATGTCCAAGGCGGCGATGCGATAGCTCTCGGCATAGGTGGGAAAGTTGAAAATATTGTCGATAAACGATTCTATGGTTGCGCCCTGCTGAAGTGCGGATTGTCCGACATGCACCAATTCTGTCGCTGAATCGCCTACGATCTGCACACCGAGCAGCTGCTCGCCTGAGGGGTCTGCCACCATTTTGAGGAGGCCTTGGCCGGCCCCCGATATCTGCGCTCTGGCGACTTCTTCAAACTTTGCCCGCCCGATGAGTGGATTTCGGTAGCGTTCACGCGCAGCCTCTTCATCGAGACCGATGCTGGCCATTTCAGGAATGGTGTAGATTCCAAGGGGGATGGTCGACGCGGCATCGCCGACCGGCAGGTTCAGGGCATGCCTGGCAGCTCTGCGCCCTTGTTCCATCGCTTTTGAGGCGAGTGCCGGAGCTCCGACCATGTCGCCGACGGCGTAGATGTGCGGGACATCCGTCTGGCAGAACTGGTTGACTGAGACCGTGCCTTTCTCCGTAGCCGTGAGCCCTGCCGCCGCCAAATTGAGATCTTCGATGTTGGCTTGCCGGCCCAGCGCGACCAGAAGCTTCTCGCTCTTGACCGGAGGGTTATCTTTCAACGTCGTGACGACATGAGCGGCGCCGTCCCACCGAACCTCCAGGATCTGCTGCCCTCCCAGATAGCGCCCGCCTTGCTGTTCGAAAAGTTTCACGAAATGGGTCACGAGTTCATGGTCCATGAATTGAAGCGGGGAGGGGGCGCGGTCGATCAGCGTGACCTGCGTCCCCAGCAGCGCAAAAATCGAGGCATACTCGCATCCGATGACGCCGCCGCCGATGATCGTCAACGAGCGAGGCAGGTAGATCATCGACAGGAGTGAGTCGCTGTCGAGAATGTGTTCGTGATCGACGGGAATGTTTTCCGGATTCCGGGGACGCGAGCCAGTGGCCAGAATAATGGCGTCGGCGGTCAATGATTGGCGGCCTCCGTCGACCGTCAGCATCTCGATGGTGTGCGCGTCGAGAAAGCCGGCGCGTCCGTGAAGCAATGAAATGCCGTTGCGCCTGAGCTGCCGGCTCATGAAGGTGTCATGAGCCGAGATGACATCTTCCAGCCGGCTGAGTAATGTTGCGATTTGGATGTCCGGTTTCAGGCTGAAGTCGAAGGCCGCACCGGCGGATTTGAGCCGATCGAGTTGGAGTGCGCTTTCCCTCAACGTTTTGCTGGGGATCGTTCCGCGGTAGACACAGCTGCCTCCGATGCCCCGTTCACGTTCGATGAGCGCCACGCGCTTTCCCGCCTTGGCGCCCTGGATGGCCGCTTTCTGGCCGGCGGGGCCGGCTCCGATCACAATAATGTCAAAGGCGGTCGATGTGCTCATAAGTTCAACGTGTTCACTATGGCCAGCACCTTGTCCTTACCAGCCAGGAGTTGGTCGACGTCGTTGGGATAGAGGTTTAATTCTGCAAACACCGGATGGTCTCGCAGCTGTTCTTCCGGCATGGCATCCGGGGCGAGGATGTGAGTGGCCAGTCGATCGGCGACACAGGTGAGCATGCACTCCTGGCGGCTGGATGTGGCATGGTCGTAATCACCATAGTATTGAATGACCTCAACGACTTGCTTGGGGAGGCTCCACTTCTCGGCGATGAGGCATCCCACACGCGAATGATAGCCGTCGATCACGATCTGAAACATCGACGTGTCGGCCTGGATCCGTTGCTCACGCGCAACCGTCGCCGCCGTACGGAGGACGACGGGTTTCCCGATTCCGTGCAACAGTCCGCAGAGAAAGGCGCTTTCGACGTTCACGCGTCTGGTTCGAGCGACCTCTTTTGCAAAGGCGCCGCTGGCCAGTGAGTGCCGCCATAACTGCTTGACCGTGTCTTCATGGCCCGGCACCTGAAACGCGCCGGCTTTCAACGATGTGGTAAACGCGATTTCAGACAGCAAATTGATCCCCAGCATGGCGACGGCATGCTGAAGAGAGGCGACGGGGCTTCTGGGCATATAAGCGGGGGAATTGGCGATGCGCAGCACGTGTGCGGCTAAGGCCTGGTCTTGGTGGATGAGGGAAGACAGTTTGGCGGCGTCGGCGGACGGATCAGAGGTAAGGGCCATCACTTGGCTGGCCACCTGAGGCAGCAACGGCAGTTCGATCTCGCCGCGCTCCAGCTTCTTGATCAGCGCTTGCTCCAGTTGTTCGATCGGTGTTGATGCTGTCGGAGATTCAGGGGGCACGGTCACTGCTCCTTCTCGCTTTGTCTCAGGTATGCTCTGATATGTTCCTTTCTCGGTTGTTATGGCCGAAAGTTTAGGGGGGGGGCGGGCAGGGAATCTATCCGCCAAGTCCGGATGACTTTGCAAATCCGGTTGACTATACTTTCTGTGTAGATCGGCAGAAAATCAAAGTAGAGGAGAAAGAATGATGACTCAACTTCCATGGTTGTTCCAGGCGCTCTGGATCGTGTGTGTCTGGGTTGTACTGGACCTTGGAATGGCGCCCGATTCACTAGCTGGCGCAGAGACTATAGCCAAGGAGGCTCAAGAGACGGTCGAGGCGGCGAAAGAGTATACGGCCCAGCAGAAAGACGCGTTTCAACGGAAGGCTCAGGAGGAGTTATCTGCTATTCAACGTCAAATCGAGACCTTGCGAGGCAAAGCGCGGAACGTCTCGGCATCGACCAGGGCGGAACTTCAGAAGTCCATCGATGAGTTGGATAAGAAAAAAGAAGCGGTCAAGGGTAAGTTGGATGCCTTACGGGATGCGACAGATGCAAAATGGCATACCATAAAAACCACAGTGGATACTGCGTTCGACGACATTAAGGGCTCCTATCAGAAAGCCTTGTCGCGGTTGCCTTAATCGGTAGTAGGCAGGATATGCCTCCTACGGCGTACTGTCGGTGCAAACTGAGAGGCAGCGTGTATCAGTGAAGAAAGGTCTGTAACGATGAAGGTAATGAAACTTGCGGATTGTCAGCGATTCAGCAGTGAGAAGATGAAGAAGAACAATCTGTTTCAGACGGAGCGATTCTTCTGCGATGTGTATTGTTTCGAGCCGGGGCAGGAACAACAGGGGCATGTACATAGCGGCCAGGACAAAGTCTATCTGGTTCTTGAAGGGCAGGGGACCTTTCAGGTCGGAGCAGAGAAACAGGTGTTAGGAGCAGGACAAGCGACACTGGCTCCAGCAGGCGAAGAGCATGGGGTGAAGAACCATACCGGAGAACGGCTCAGGGTCTTGGTATTTGTTTCGCCGAATCCGAGCTAGTGGCCGTGGCTTGGCGGCATTGGGTCCGCCGAGATGCAGGATTCCATGACTTCGGCGCGGCATTGAGCCTCCGATGGGAGGACGCCATTGAGGATGGTTTGGAAGTCCGCCGCTGTTCGCTCATCTTGAATCCGGTCGATCAAGACGTGCCCATCGATGAGATCCATATCGATGCGTATGACTCCGGGGACTTGAGACAGCGTCTTGGCAATGGCCTGACGGTGTAGTGAGCAATTCTGTCCGGAAAGTGCCAAGGCGATACGTTCGTTGGCGCGTGGCTCCGCATGGAGTATGCCCGTGCTTGCAAGGGCAAGTGTCAGAATTATTGCCGTTATCCCTTGTTGCGAATTCGTCACCATAGCCAACAACGAATCCTTGCTTTCTACGTGTTGACAAGGGCGGCAGACTGTTGTCTGCCGCCCTTGTGCGTTACTCTAGAAATGTGATCCGCTCTGCAGATCGGCGTGGCTGGCTCATATACGAACCGCCACGCGTTCTGCGATTCTACGGGACCTCGACGATATCTTTATTCATCGGTCCCAAGACGCTGAGCAGCTCACTCTTCTCTTGCTCCGGGACGTTGAAGGTATCGAGCGCTGCCACGAGATCCTCCACCAACGCGTTGAACGCCGCTGTCGTGATCTTCATCCCTTGGTGCGTGGTCTTCATATCCTTGCCCGTGTAGGTGCAAGGACCGCCGCTGGCTTGGCACACCTGATCGACCAGCTGCCGCTTGAGGTTGGGGATGTCGGCCTTCGCGAAGTACCCATTGATCCGCTTGTCGGCTGCCACGTTGGCGACGAATTTCCCCACGACGGCCGTGATGGGACCGGTCCCTCCGAGCCGTTCATAGAGCGAGGGCTTTGTGTCCGCAGCCATGCTGAGTACCGGCGCGCTGACGACGGTCGCAAACAGCGCGACCGCCAGCATTGTCGAAGTGCGAGTCATTGTTGGTCTCCCCTTCATGAGTTAATGTGCTGAAAGACGTATTGTGTCCACTGCAATCGGCAACCGTTGCCTACGGATTCCAGGGAGTCAACGGCATCAACGGCGCGTCTTTGGCGACCGGGGTGATCGTCAAGGCTGCAATGGCGCCACGAAGCGCCGCGGTCAACGAGTGAGTCACGATCGGATAGACCCCCGGTGATTCCGAAATCAGGTCAAACGTGGCGGCGCTGCCAGGTCCCACGACATAGGTCTGGACGCCGACAAACTTGTTGGCCGGATTACCGCTCTCATAGACTGCGTCCCAGATCTCGCCGATGGGATGCAATGAAGAGAATTCGTTCGGGCCGGCGTTCACGAAGTAGAACCGAACCCGCTCGTTCGGCTTGGCTTCCAACGGAGCCGCGCCGATGAAGAACGGATGGTACTTCCAGATGCCGCCGTTGAAGACCACGTTATCGAACTTGCGATCGAACATCGCGCCGACATCGTCAGGATTCTTCCAGAATTCCGATTGGACCAGGAGATACTCCCGATCGGCCTTCGGCCAGACCTTCGCATCCTTCGGGTCCACGATGATGGCGCCGAACATGCCACGGGCAATATGCTGAATCATCGGCGGCGCGCCGCAGTGATAGAAGAACACCCCCGGCTTCTTGGCCACAAAAGTGTATTGAATGGTTTGGCCCGGCTTGATCTCGCGGTAGTTCTTTAAGAAGTCGATTTCCGCGGCGTGAAAGTCCATCGAGTGTCCGAAGAAGTTCGTCTTCGGATTGTCGAGCGTGAAGTTGACCGTGTCGCCTTCTGTCACGCGGACCACGGGCCCCGGCATTTGTCCGTTGAAGGTCCAGGCCTTGTACTTTTCGCCGGTGCCTTCGACGACAATCTCGGTTTCCATCGCGGTGAATTTCACGTCATGCGTCTTCGCCTGTAGTGTGGTCGAAAGCCCCAGCATGCCTGTCAATGCCATGGCTGTGATGCCTGCCATCGCAGCGGTCTGGGGTAGCTGTAATCTCCTCATCCGCGTCCTCCTCCCTGAATGGTTGTGAATGAGCCCGCGCCTCACGTGATCACCGATGAGTGCGAACGTCTTTGTTGGCTAAAAACCTGGTGAGTATAGTACGGGGTGCAGATGATGTCAAAAGTAACTTTTGTTATGTCAACCCAATTTAGAAATGTCCGCTTTCTCCCCAAGTAGAAATGTCCGGTTCATGTGATGGGCCCCGCCGCCAGGAGTTCTCGTGGAGGCAGCGCCCGTTTGCGCCATGGATGAGTCCGCGCCTG
>Ga0315912_10002014_pt1 | contig 22747 bp, 18 predicted proteins | sample VfabasoilMG_FD_204469 | JGI IMG/M metagenome (GOLD analysis project Ga0315912, IMG submission 204469) | Garden soil microbial communities collected in Santa Monica, California, United States - V. faba soil | ecosystem: Environmental > Terrestrial > Soil > Garden | place: USA: California...
TCGGATCGATGAGCTCTTGCCTTGGAACGTCGCGCCGCACCTGCAGACGGCGGAATCGATCGCGGCTTGATCGCCCGACGCCGCGATCTACGTCAAGACGGCCTGGACCGGACGGTTACGCACGTCCTTCATCAGGAGCATGAGTTGGTACGGATCACCCGGACCAACTTCAAAGCCGAAGTGCGCATAGAAGTCTTTCGCCGCGTCATTCGCTGCGTGCACGAGCACAGCACGCGCGCCGACAACGTCAGCAGCTTCTGCAATCCGAAGAAGTGCATTCTTGAGGAGGGCGGCACCGAGTCCGCGCTTTTGATAGCGGTGGTCCACGGCCAGACGCGCGAGCAGTATTACAGGTATTGGGCGCGCTGCTTGTCCTTTGGCGATGCGGTCAGAGGCTTCCTGCCGACTGATGCTGCCGGTGCAAATTGAAAAATAGCCAACGACAACGCCATCTTCGTGGACGACGTACGTTTGGGCGGTGTCGCTGGCTGCGCTCGCGGCTGCCCACTTCTTGAGCCATTCATCGAGTGCGTTGTCTCCGCACTCGAATCGGCTCAAGTCGTGATTCTTAGCGAGTCTTTCAACGTCCGACAGCAAGTTGAGGATCTTCGCTGTCCCGCCTTTCTAGAACACTAGGTTCTTCAAAGAGTCGACGCAGACGCGGCTTCTCGACCGGATCACGGTCAAGTGCCTGCATGAAAGCAGCGAACTGGGCAGGCGGCAGCACAAAGTCGCGCTGATCCTCAATAACCATTTCGGCGGCTTGCTTTGCCTTCGATAGAACGAAGTCGCTGAGGTCCAGACCGCTAAGATCCGCGGCTGTTCGCAGCAGCTCCTTGTCCTTCGCTGTTACGCGGAAGTTCATTCGCTCTTGACGACGTGCGGCCATTGGGTAGTCTCCTATGTGCGCACATTGTACGTACACACAGACCCATAAGCAACCCCGTGCAGGGCTTGACTCGTAATCCGCATTGGGTCAGTATCTTCACCTCAAGAGGTGAAATAATATAAAACTATTCGAAAAAATACTGTCTAACATGCTGTATGACCATGCACCGACAACGGAGAAATAGGAGATGCCCAAAACACTCACACAATTTGGTGTGGAGGTTCGGAAAAAGCGCGTAGAGCGACAAGAGACCCTAGGGGATATGGCCGTCGCATTGAAGGTGAGCCCGTCCTTCTTGTCCGGCATCGAGGTCGGCCGAAAACGGGCACCAGCTGACTTGGTGGAACGGATTATCGAGCACTTGGAACTGGACATGATCGAGGCACAACGGCTTAGGAGACTGGCGGAGGAGACTGGATCTGAGATCCGGATTTCGCTTGCCGGCAAGGGCAATGACGCCCGGGAGGTAGCAGCAATGTTCGCGCGCCGCTTTTCAGAAGGCGATATCGATGAGCTCAAGGACGCGCTCACAGAAATCGAACAAAAACGAGGACGCGCCGGTGGAACGGGGTTTTAGGGTCGCCGGCAAAAGCAGGAAGGAGCTGCGAGCGCAGGCGATAAGTCTGCGCTCGCAGTTACGCATTAAAGAACCGTGGTTTCCGATAGTCGAATTACTGGACGTCTACCTCGGCCAATATTTCCCGCACTTCGTCTTCGACGTAGTGGAAAAGGACGAGCTCGGCCCACAGCACGGCGTCACGACGCCGGATGAATTCAAGATCGAAGTCCGCGAGGACGTTTATCTCGGCGCGCTGGCCGGCCACGGGAGGGACCGGTTCACGCTGGCCCACGAGCTAGGCCACTTGTTGAATCACCGTGGAGTCACGCTATCGCGGACACGGTTCGATCGACGCAAGCCGCACCCACCGTTCGAGGACAGTGAATGGCAGGCGAATACGTTCGCCTCCGAACTGCTCATGCCGATCGAGGCGGCGCGGCTCTATCCAGGCAACGAATTCAGATTGGCGGAACTCTGCGGCGTGTCCGCGGATGCCGCAATTACGAGGCTGAAGATCTTACGAGGAGAAGGACTGCTGAAATAAAAAAGGCGAAACGGAGCGGCTAACTCGGTTTCGCCTTCTACGTTGGCAAAAGATTCCTGAGCTGGAATGGGACAGGGATCTCTCGCGACAACGGGCTGTATCTAAACTGCGACGCCAGTATAGCTTGCTATACCGGCGAGATAAAAGCCCTGGCCGTGAGTTCTGTGAGCCCGTTCCGTCCTTACGAAAAGGAGTAAGGCATGGCAACGAAGCCGCAGCCCGCGCAGAGCGGGAATGTGATCTTCCGTCGCTATCGTCGGACTCGGAACGGCAAGGTTCTCGATGCGCATGAATATGGCATCGAAGCTTGGCCGATTCGAATCCGCGCGAAAAAGCGGAAGCACTAGGCCGCGAGGCCGGGGCGAGCTCAGCGCAAGCTGGGCTCAAACCCTTCTTTCGAATCTCATTTTTTCAACTAACAGGTAATCACGAACATGGCCAAGAGACACGAGCATACGTCACAGTCGGTGGCATCCAAGGCGTCGAAAATCCTGCGGGATCCGCGAGCATCGCGCGCTGAAAAGAGCGTGGCCGCATCTGCACTCACGCAGGCGCGCAACAAAAGACGCTGACCGACGACGTTCGGAACAGTGCGGGGCTGCCGAGACGGAGCCCCGCATTTTCGAAACGAGCAGAGAGGTACTACATGAATAGCAATACGTACACCCGCAATGTTTCGCTCCAATGTCCGACGTGCGGGAACACGCAGTTTGCCACCACCAGCGACGGGCCGGTGCAGGTCGCCACGTGCGCGTCCTGCGGCAGAAAGCTGACCCGAGAGGAATTGCTACGCGAGAACAGCGAGAACATCTCGACGCACGTCGACGAGATCAAGGAACAAGTAGTTGGCGACGTCCGCAAGGAACTGAGAAGCGTCCTGAGCAAAGCGTTCAGAGGTAACAAGAACATTCGGTTCAAGTGATGTCGTTTCAAGTTGAAGTCGCCGATATCATCGCTGGTCTTGCGCTATTGCTTTCTATTTATGCGACAGTTGTAACCGTCCGCTTCAACGCACGACAGAAGTCGCTCATCGAAAGCCAAGACCAGCTCAATAAATTGCTACTCAGCAAGGAGTCCGGCGAGTCCGAGAATGAGAAGCGCGCGGATCTCAGCGCGTCATTCATTAAGCTCGGCAACAATAAGCATCGCCTGAAGATCTGGAATAAGGGCAAGGCTGCGGCGCGTAACGTGACCGCCGAGTTTCCGGAGGGCAACTCCGTTGTGCCAGAGTCGGAGCTGAGAGCGAAATTTCCGCTCGAGATCTTGGATACCTACGGATCAGTCGAGCTCATTGCCAGCTTCCACATGGGAAGTAAGCGCAAACACGTTGTGCTGCTCAAGTGGTCTGATGAGTTCAAGGATCACAACGAGAAAGCCGTGTATCCGACACTCTGACCGCCAGGGCCCTGCGCGGGTCAGGCAGTCCACAGGAGATATCGTGGCACCGACGGATAGCGACGTATTTGCCCAACGTAACGAGTTCCCCTCCTCGGCGAAGGACGAAGAAGAGCTAGGGGAACTCCGCGGCTGGGACGCAATCGGCGAGTGGACTGGAGGCGTCGACCCCGAGACCGTTGACGAGTTGCGGCAGATGCGCGCGCTCGAGCCGCTGTACCCGCTCCTACGTACCCTCGTGGGCCGATCGTTGCGCGACTTTCTGGTCCGCGCCGCGGTTGTCCAAGCGATAGTCGCCTCAGGTCGTGGCAATCTCACGTCCGAGGATCTCGACGAAGTGCTCTGGTGGTTGGACGTCCGCGCACGTGACGTCGTTCTGCGGAGTCTCCGCACGAGCGGGTGGCTTGATTGGGAACCGGCGCACGGGACGACACCCACGGACGTCGGACGCTGGGCGTACGATGTCCTCTCTTTCCTCCAGCGGCGCCTTGTCGAGAGCGAGCTTTTGCCGACGGTCGCGGGTATCGAGTATGCGCTGCGGATCGGTGTCGACCCGGTCTGGCATCTGGCTTCGCTCCGCTCGCGGCTGACTGCGCTTCGCGACGAGATAGAGTCCGCCAGAGCGTCCCATTCGGAGGTTGTCCTCCGACGCACTGCCGCCAAGCTCGACGACGCGCTTAAGCTGTCCGCGGAAATTCGTGCTGTTCTCGACCGCGTGCCTCTCGACCATCGAGCGGCACGCCGCATTACGCGTGACGTTCACGACCTCCTGTCCCGCCTCCACGGCGCCGGCGCCGAGTTGCACGCAGCGGTCACCGAGGTCGGGCGCCAGTACCTTCGCCTCACGGCAGGCCTCACGGTCGAGCAGATCGTGCGAGCTCTCATGCGAAGAAGCCGAGACGATCTGGCGAGCGTGGGTCGCGACGCGCTCCTTCCCGCATTTACGCCAACACCGTTACTGACAACCGAGGTTGTCGCCGCCGCCGCCGAACAGCAAGTGCTGCGCGAACGCAAGGAAGCGAAGCCGGTCACCTGGGAAGAGCCTCCGGAAGCACTGCGTGCGTCTGATACCAATCTTGTTCCGGCGGAGATCTTAGCCTTGCTGGCTGACCTCGCCGAGGTGGCGCGAGCGCGGACGCCGACGCCGCTCGGCGGGGTGGTGCCACGAGGCAGCGCGGCGGAGTCGTTCTTGAGAGCGAGTCTTCTTCCATTGGTCGGCGACCACCGCGCCGGTGAAGGAGTAGCGGGGCAACTCGGCTCCTTGCCGCTCGATGTGGTTCCAGACGGCGATGGTGCGCCGGAGCCGCTCGAAGGCGCACCGCTCACCGCTCTAACGCCGGGCCTCTTGAGCCCGCGGACGGAGAAGATCGGCCATGGATGACGCGGCCCGGATCTGTGCGCGGCTACTACGCGAGGGTGCCGCACCGCGCGCAGAACTCCGAGCGCTCGACCATCCCGACGTGCGCCGTGAGGTCGAGGAGCGACTTGAGCGCGTCGGCCTCGTGCTAGCTACGAGTGCGTACTCGGACCATGTCGGCCTTCGCCTCTCACCAGGCATCACGGCGGATGCGGCGTTCGATGCGGCATCGAACGTCGGACTGCATGCGGACCACTGTGCCCTGTTGACGATCTTGTGGGCGAGGCTCGTGCTGCAGAAGCGTACGGCCGTTGACACGGAAGAAACTCCGGGCCAACGGTCCTTGCTCGCGAGCGATCGCACGGACGAAGCTCGGCGGTTTACGCCGTCGGTGCGGATGGAGACGCTGGTTCGCGAGTTCGGCAACGTGCTGGGCTCGCGCACGCATATCAAGTCGCTCGTGTCTCGGCTTCGCGCTCTCGGGTTCCTCGGTGGCCGCGGCGAGAACATTGAACCAGGACCTCTGCTGGAACTCGGAATCGACGGCGAGCGGATGATCGCTTTCATCCGTCGAGGCGTGCTAGCCGACTTGGTGGCCCGCACCGAAGCGCCAACCGCGGCCGACGACGGCGCCGAGGCGCAGGTGTTGCGTGCACTCGGCGACCTCGGTGGCGGAGCGGTGATGGCCGATCTTACGAAAGTGACCGGTGAGAGACCAGATCGACTTCGCCGCATCCTGCGCGACCTCATTGCGGCCGGACGCGTGCGCAAGGTCGGCGAGCGGGCCGCCACTCGCTACATCACGGTCGAGTCGTAGATGTTTCGTTTCGTCGAGCTATCGCTCCACGGCTGGGATCTGTGGCCGGCGATCAGGGTACCACTCGATCGAGACGTTGCTCTCGTGGTCGGTCCGAACGGGTCCGGCAAGACGACGCTTGTAGACGGAATCCGCCAGCTCCTTGGCGCGCAGCTCTCGTCGAAGCGTCGCGTCCAGAACTACTTGAGAAGGCCTGACTCGCCCGTCCTAATTCGCGCAGTGGTCACCAATCGCGTGGCGAACGGTACGCAGCCGTTCCGCCACGAACGCCTCGTGACGCCGGAGGTTACGCTAGCCTGCGCGCTCGTTCCCGGGCCCGGCGGCGCACCGGACAAGCGGTTCGCGATTCTTGAAGGACGTGCGTCGGTCGACGAGATCCGTCGCCACGTGTTGGACTCTCGCGATTGGTACGCGCCCGAAACCTACGCGCGCGCGCTCGAGCGGGCTGGCGTAACGCGTAGCCTCATGAAGGTGCTCGCGATCGAGCAGGGCAGGACGAACCAGCTGTTCGAGCTGAAGCCGCGGGAGCTCTTCCAGCAGGTCTTGGACATGCTCGGAGACCGCAGTGTGTTGGAGCGGTATAGAGACGCCCGGCGGCAGTACGAGCAGAGTGAGACTGAGGTCTCACGGCAGATGCGGTCGGTGGAGGGCCTCCGATTCCAGCTCGAAGCCAAGCGACGCGAGGTCAAGCGGCTCGACGAGTGGGAAAACGCAAGGGACAAGGTGCACGATCTTGAAGAGCGGCTCCCGGCCGCGGAACTACAAGCCGTGATGCGGGCACGCGAAGAAGCTGCCTCGAAGATCCCTGAGCTGCGTACAAAGCTTCAGCGCGGTGAGACAGAGCTGATAGGTGCGAAGGCCGAGGTCGAAAGAACGCGTGAAACATTGCAGGTTGCCACATCCGCGTTGGATGTTGCGAAACAGGAGGAGAAAGAAGCTCTCGAAGCATGGGGCGCGGCCAAGGGGCTGGAAGCACTCGCGGCTGAACGCGTCAACGAACTCGAGCGCGCCGAGCAGGAGGCGCGTGCGCTTCCTGCCGGGGATCTCGGCAGGTTGGAAACGGCGGCATCAGTCGCGGCGCGTGCCCGCTTCGAGGCCGAGAGCGCCGTCAACGACGTGGGGCGTACGCTCGAAGCGATCACGACGCGCCTCGAACGGCTCCGACAGGGAGAGGCCGTTTACCCTGAAGCCGTGGAGCGCATGGTTGAAGCGTTACGGATCGCAGGTATCGAGGCCACGCTGCTCGCATCGACGGTAGAGCTCACTGATACCGCGCGAGGCGAGGCGATTGAAGCAGCGCTCGGGCCGGCGCGCTATTCGGTCATCGTCGCGCCGTCATATGAGAGTCGCGCGGTCGAACTCGCTCACAAGCTCAGGTTCCCAGGACCCGTGTACCGAGGAGAGTGCGTTGCAGACGCAGCGCCCGCGGGACCGCTCATGCTGGGACCGGGCGCTCCGGCATGGATTCCAGCGTGGATCGAACGTGTGAGCCTCAACGCTGATGGTGTCTGGCAGGACGAGCGTGGCGTGTGGGCGGCCGGAGTGAGCGAACGCGTGGTGGGCAGCACCGGGCGCGAAGCCGCGCTTGCTGAAGCCGAGGACATCTACTCGCGGACGCTGAAAGAGGTCGAGGTGGCCGAGATACGTCGGGGTGACGCTGCCCACGCGTGCGACGCAACGGAAGCAGACCTGGAGACGGAGCGCCGACGGCTAGCGCTGCTCGACAATGCCGCGCAATTGCCACGGATGCGAGAGGCAGCAGTCGAGCAGCGGGCGGCGCTCGAGCGGGCCAAAGTCGGGCTCGACGCTGCGATATCGACGCGCGAGGCGGCCGACAAGAGCTTCAACTCAACCTCTCACGAGCACACGCAAGCAGAGACGAAGGTGCGCGAAACTCAGACACGCCTCACCGGCGAGCGCGACGCGCTACAGCGCGCGGAAAAGGACGCCGGCGAGCACGATCAGCGTATCCGTGAGCTGACGGACCATGTGAAGTCCGAGCTCATCGAACGAGCGAGGCGCGGAGAGCTCGACGGTCCCGACACGGTACGGGAGGACTTGAACCGTGCGCGCAACGCATTCCTGAGTTTAGGCGACCCACCTCCACCAGAAGTGCGCGAAGAGGCGCGGCATCTCGAGGCCAACATCAGTGAGGCGGAGCAGCACGTAGAACGTTGCCGCCGCCAGGCAGCCGACGCGCAGGCGGAGCTCGCTGAGTGCCGAAAACGATACCTAGACGTCATCGCAGGGGCGCTCGAGGACTATCGTCGGCGTGCTGTCGCGCTAGGAGCGGGTGCCGATGTCGTTGTCCGGATGGAGCTGCCAAGACTCGCGGACGACGACCGCTTGTTGGACGAGGCCGCGATTAACGTGGAGTTCGGCTTTGACGGCAAAGAGCCGTTGCCGCTTGGCGATCCGTCGTTTAGTGGTGGACAGCAGGTTATCGCCGGCCTTGTGTTGCTCATGGCCATGGCTGAAACGGATGGTGACGGCTTCTTCATCCTCGACGAGCCGTTTGCACATCTCTCGATCGATCGCGTTGACGATGTCGGACGCTTCCTTCGCAGCACGCGCGCCCAGTTCATTTTGACGGCCCCAACAACCCTAGATCGTGCACAGCTGGACCCCGCTTCTATGGTGATTGTGCTCAGCAAGAAGCGGCCCGGGGATATGTACGCGCCACCGCCAGTCGTCGCAGTCGCGTAGATGGAACAGACCGCTGTCCACTCCTGCCGCTATGTAGAACGCCTCAAGTGGGACGAATGGGCGCCGATTGGACAACTACGCGAGCGGGCGGCACGCCGTGTGCCGGTCTGTGCACTTTGCGGTCGCGAACGTCCTGCTCGCCGAACTCGTTCGCCGGTCTTTATTGAGGTGGAAGCCGCGCGCGCGACCCCTCCCGCGCTGCCGGACGCAGTCGCTCGTGCTGTTGCGGGCGAACTCCTGCGTCGAGCGTCGCGTGTCAACCGACGCGACATACGCACCGGGGGATTGCTCTCCGGGCTCGCAGCCCGCGGCGTACCGTCGAGTCGCGCGGAGCCGTGGCTTGAGAGCTTCCTTCACGCAGGTTGGCTGTGCATCACGTGGCGGCTTCGTGGCGCGCGGCGAACACCATCTTCAGTGCGCGTGCTCGATGCCTCCGCGCTGGAGGAGATCGCACGGCCCGGCGAACGCGCGCGTCGCGAACGCGTACTCGATGATGCAAAGCGCTGCGTAACGCCGCTGCGCCATCCGATTGCGCAAGACGTTGCACGTCTGCTTGCTTCCGATTCCGCCCGCACATTGTCGCCCGACCTCGTGCGCACGCTCGCCGCCGTCGCCGTGCACGTCGAGAGCGGAGACGTCTTGCCGCTGCGTGTCGTTTCCACTCGACACCTCGGCGACTCGAAGGTGCTCGGACGTCTGCGTCGTCGTGTCGAGGCGCTGATTGGCTCACTCGAATTGCTCGGAATCCGTGAAGGAGCCGCGCTCGTAATGCTCGGTGGCACAGGCACGCTGCGATTCGGCGAAACAGAGCTTGACCTTGGGCGCTTCATCCCTTTTCTCGGGCTTACGAGAGAAACGCTCAACTCGGTGAAGGAGATCGAATTCCCTCATGGCGGGCTGTTCGTCGTGGAGAACCTCACGCCGTTTGAGGCGTGTTGTCGCGGAGAAGTAGCAGAAGCCAGAAACACGTTAGTGCTTTGGTCGGCTGGTTACCCAGGACATGGCGTGCGGACGGTTATTGAGCATGCGGCGAGAAGCGCCAGACCCGTCGCGGTATGGGCAGACTTGGATCTTCATGGCGTCCGTATCGCGCGCCTCGTCCGCAAGTGGGTTGGCGATCGCTCTTCCGTGGTATCGCAGCGCATGGCTCCGGAAGACCTGGCCACAGCCCGTGTGTGGAAGCGATTGAGGACGGCGGAGTCCGATGCCATCGGTAACGATCTACTTGAGCACGGCGACGCGTTTCTCGCGGAAGCGTTGCGCGCGATGCTTGAGCAGGACCGATGCGTCGAGCAGGAAGTCTTCCTCGGCTCGAGTTTCGCGTGACCGCCGCCGCCATGTTGCTTTCGTAACGTGGCTGTTCTCGGTCTCGCGTGCAGCAACGTGAATCCAGACCATACACTGATCCGCGCTGCGGGCGGCGGCGGTGGTCCCATCGTGACGGTAGAATGGTTTTTCGCGTGACGGTACAAAGTTGTCTTGGAAGAGGCGCGGCGGATACTTGCACGAATGCGCCTACGTGGTCTTTCATTCGGATTCTTTCGCCACCTATCGCCGTCCAGCGGTCTATTTCGGCGGTATTCATGACGGTATACATGCAGTGCGACGCGCGGGACTTCGGCCGGAATAAGGAGTTAGGTCGCTGGGAAATGATTGAGTGGGAGTAGGCGGCCCCCGCTGCTTGCTCCGGGCCTCATGGTGCACTGGTTTCCGCGCGCCTTGCACGCGGGGTTTCGCGGGAGATCTGGTCGATACCGTTCAGGCCGACGGTCAACGATCAGGAATTCATTCGTTATGGCTGCCAGCCGGACGCGTCCCAAGTCGCGCCTTCCACAAGAATCTCGGCTGAGAGCACGGCGCCGACGCCGAACAGCACGAGGGAGAGCGCGACCAGCAGTAGTGAGACCCAAGCGAACCATTCATTCACACCGCGGCGTGCCCCGTGCTCTTGTTCTTGATAAAGACGAGATAGAGCTATGTAGTCAGCAATGCTCGCAACGACTCCGGCGACCAGCCCGAACACGAACCAGAGCACGACCGTGTTAATTCGAGAAGCTTCGACATCTACGCGTTGTCCCCACACTTGGCCCAAGAATGCGAGCAGGGCGACGACCGCACCGCCATTCATGAGGAAGCAGTAGCGGACCATCTGGCCACTGCGCTCGATGATCGACTTGTAGACTTCGACGCTGAAGTCGTTACTCGCCATAAACGGCTCCTCCTATGAGGCGGTCTAATCGCTGCCCCCACCGGCAGTGGCTCTTGTCATGCAGACGGCGGCGCGACAGTCATCATGTCAGGTCACTCGAACCTTTTTGAGAGGTCGATGCCGATAATCCTGATCTCTTCGACATGAAGGTGCTTGTTCGCGATGGACGTCCAATGATGTCGCAGTGCGTCGAGGAGTGCATCGAAGTCTGCGGTAACACCTGATGGAAGTTGCCAGCGTCTGGCCTTCTCGCGATTGACCAGGGCGAAAATTCCCCGCGCAGATCGGTTGTCGCGAAGGTAGTCGCCCGATAGTTGATTTTCGAGCCGCTCGAAGATCTCTGGTCCCGTCCATCGCTCAGCAAGCTTTAGTTCGGCGGGCACTGGAGCGTCAAACCCCGCTCCGTGGAAGCGAAGGTCGGGCCGCTTGTCGTCGGCGAACTCTTCTTCTTGAGTGATGTGGTAGCGGCCAAGCGCCTTCTCGCGCAGTTCGTGCGCGAGGAAATTTCGCATTTCGGGTTCTACCTTCACACGTTGCAGGACTCTTGCGACGCTGTCGTCCCCATTCTCCAAGTCGTCCTTGAGGTCCATGAGTCGCATGATCGCGAGGTCCGCCAGCTCGCGGTGGTTCGTTGGCGTGCGATCGAGGTGCTCGTAGAAGTCGCGCACATCGGCCGGCGACCAAGGGGCAAGGTCGGCATCCTGCTCGGCCTTCGCGTGCGCGTGTGAGACAAGCCAAGGCCGAGATGCAGCGTGCGGATGTTTGGCTGCGATTTCAGCAAGGGCCACGTAAGCTTCTTTGCCGGGGATCTGCTTCAGTTGGCCAAAAAGCGCGTTGCGCGCATCCTGCGCGTTGTCGCGCAAACCCGGTGAGTACACACCGCCGCCCGAACGATCAATATCCTCGTCTTCGCGGATGTAGTCCTGAATAAGGAGGAAGAGATCCTTCAGGTGTTTGGGCGTAGCGTATCCTTGCCGAACTCCCGTAGCTTCAGAGTTCCGTCCGCTCAGGATGCGCGTTACGAAGACGGACGCGAACGCGGTCTGCGTCTTCGGGTCGGGGATAGAGGCAAGATGCGCAGTCACTGAAGGTATCGCATGCTCAGGGTCTACGCCGATCCATACGCCAAACCAGACTGCCGCTAGTTCTGTTGAGCTGGTGGCGCTTGCCGTCTGTTTCGCCAGCGCGGCTAGCTCGTGATCCGTGACAGAGGCGCTGCCCTGTACAATGGTCAACAGCTTGCTCAGGTTGAAGGTGTTTGTGACGCCGCCGCGGAGATTCTCGAGAAAGGAAGGTGCTAGCCTCTCCCATGCCCATTGGCCGGACCACCTCACATCGCTCAGCAGGTAGTGAGACTCCGTTTCGGGTGACGCCGTTGCCAGCTCTTGCTCGATCTCAGCGAGCAAGAAGTCAACGACGACGTCCGGATGGGCCTCAAACAATTTGGGAAACCATGGCGGGAATCCGTTCAATTCGTGGGCAGCATAGCGGCACGCAACAAGGACTTCGTTCTTGCTAAGGTTGGCCGGCCAATTCGAGGTCTCCGCTGCTTCGATTTCGAGCCCGGCGAGCCCAAAGATGACGTTGATTGGAGTCGAGTTCGACGCAGACCCCTCTGAGCGAAGAATCGGTCGGTACTTGCGCCAGTAGTTGGTGACAGCTTCTCGATAAGCTCGCGCGACTTCTTCGCCGAACTCAGGGATCAGCTCGCGCCAGCGTCCTACCGTCCAACGGTTTGAATTATCAGCGCGCTCCCGCAGGATCTCGTGCAGATACCACTGCGCTTTCGAAATGTCGGTCGGTGTCTTAAGTGGCGGTGCGCGAACCAGCTCGACGTGCGAAACGATAAACTCTCTCGACTTGACGCGGTTGTCGCGCTCGCGCTTTTTCCGCGCCGCGGCTCGCCTTTTCCACTTCTTCTCGTCGCGCGCATGTTCGCTAATGGGCGGGTTGATGAGGAGCTCGAGGCGCTCTTCTAGCTCGGTATTTCCTTTGGCGATCTCTCGGAGCTGGCCGCGCCATAACCGTGGTCGATTGTTTTTCGCGTAGATGTCGAACGCGAGCGTCAGGGCAACAAGCTTGTCATCTTGGTCAGGGAGCGCCGGAATCGAGCAAGTGACACGATCAAAGTCATCCGCTCCAAACGCCCAATGCGCGCCGAGAATCGAAGCCTGCCAGAAACTCGTAAGACGGCTACCGCGTTTGACGAAAAAGGTACTTTCACGCGTCTTCCGCACGTCGTACCAGAATGCGGCCCAATTTAGTTCCGGCCAAAGGGGCACGAGCTTGGCGAACTCCGTCTTGGTGTCGCGCAGGTCGCTCTCCCAGTCACGAATGGCTCTGAGCTTGTGAAGTATGCCGAGCACGTCCTCGCCGAGAGCTTCCGAGCGTTTTGCGCGAATGAGTCTCTCGGCGGCACTGCATGCTGGCGCGATTAAATAGGAGTGCTCCTTTGAGACGTCACAGAATCCGCGGTCAATGTACGGCGGATCACTGAGCAATGCGTTAAGGCCGCTGCTGAGCGCCGGTACGGCATCGATCGGAGCTGCTCGTACAAAGTCGATTACGGCGTCAGTCAGTGAGTCGACGCTGTGGCGTTTTTTGGGCTCTGCCTTACCTAGCACCGATAAGAGCCATGTCGCGGAATCTGCCGTGGGCGTTGACGCCTTTACAATCTCACTCAGCCAGTCGCGTCTGAGCGTCGGCGCTTCGGTCAGGAAGGAATCGCGCAAGTCCTGGACATCATTGGCGGTTGCGACAGCGCCCAGCGCGCGGATCGCGGACATGCGCGTGTACTGGGATGTGCTGGGTGCGATCGCTAAGGCCTTCACTTCGTTCCTTAGGGGCGTCAGCTTACCGAGCCAGACCATTCGCACGAGAAAGTTCACCAGTTCATCATTTGTCGCGTACGTTGTTAGGTGCGCGCGAATATCTTCGGCCAAGTCGGGGTTCGCGAACCGTTGAACCGCTGCGTAGTCAAGAGCACTGCGCCACGATCTGTTCGACGCTAGTTCTTTGCAGACTTTTGCGAGAATCTCCCTTCGAGTCGCCAGCGGTAACGCACTGGGATCCCCGCTCTCTAGAAAGACTTCGGGCGCGATGCGAAGAATCCGCTCCCGGATGCGCTCATCAAGGATGGCAATCCATGGCAGTACCGGTCGCATAGTGGGAACGATCACTTCAACGCCGTACTGAACACGGAAGAGGAGTGCCTCAACTTCCCGGCGCGACGTGGAACGGCTTAGGAGTCCAGCTAACCACTCAGAGGCAAGGAACTCGCGGACAGAGCGATGGTGAAAGCGAACGGTGCCGTAGATAGCTTCGTCGAATACAGGACGAGAGAGTAGCGTCAATTGATCGCGATCGTTCCAGTCGGGAAGAACGGTATGAACCGGTATTCCTTTGCTGTTGTGTGATCCGTCAGGGACCTGGATAGTTGATTCCTTGCCGAGGATGGATGCTGCGGCGAGGAGCCGGGCGCCTTCGCGTGCACGTACCGCGGAAAGTGGCTGCGCCTCGCGATGGTTCTGATCCCGCTCCGCGAGACGGCGCTGTACGCTGTTCTGCATGAGTTCTAGCCGAGTTCCAATGCGATGCTCGTTGGTCCAGAACTCGACGAGTTCCTCAAGATCTTGTGGGCGCGTCGTGAAGGACTCGGCGCCTGCTCGTTCTATTTCGTCAAGAAAGGCCTGAGTGTTCTTGACCCCACGGACGCCTGCAAACGCTTCGATTTGCGACGTGGAGAGGTCGTCAAGTGTAACGATACGGAACCCCGAGGCAGCGTTTTCAGCCGTTGCGTCTTCGGTATCGAGCGCCTCGAGATCCGCGTCGTCGTCGACGTCATCCTCTTGCAACTCGGCAGCTGCGACACTACTCGTTTCAGGCGCTATCGGAAAATGCTGCTCGCATATGTGCAAGTCAGTCTTCGCCCGCCAAGCACTCGCACGACCCGTCAGGACGATACGTGCCCGGGCGTTGGCCGTCTGAATGCGTCGGCCAAGTCTTCGGACCGCCCGCTCGAAGTCGCCGGGGTTACGAAGTCGCGCCTCATCTACCGAGTCCAGCAGAAGCCACGCTTCATCCGTTGATGCGAGCCACTGGTTAAACTCTTCATACGTTCCGATTTCAAACGCATCTTCCAGGTCCTCGGGAATATGCTCCAGCCGTAGAAAGAACGCTGTCTTACCTTCGGCCCTCAGGCGTTTCGCTGCCTCGCGTATCTCCTCGGTCTTTCCTGTTCCGGCTTCAGACAAGATAACCGTCCGACGTCCCCTGAGTACGTCCTCCCACGAGAGGCTTGGTCCGACAGAAAAGGCCTGATCGAAATCGAACGACTCGCTTTCACGAGCGAATTTTGCGATCTCGTGAAAAGTGCGTCCCAATTGGATGAAGCCGCTTGAAGCTTGTGACATGGTCCGATTGTATGCGCGTCGTAGCAAAATCGGGCCCGCCTACGTGGCCGTCGTGAGGCAGCAGCAAAAGGAGATTCAAGCAGAGCCGTCTGCTCCCCAGGGAACCGATACATAGAGCGATCCGTCCTCCATCGGCCAAGGGAAAATCTGGACCGTCCAAAGCAGTCGTTCGGCATGCTGTGACAACGCAAGGCGCGCGCTAGTGAAATGGTCGTCAGCGGGGTAGAGCGCCCGCAGGTCCCGTCCGAAGAGTTCCAACCAATTGTGAAGTTCGAAGACTCGCAATTCTGCGGTGAGCGAGGCGCCTGGAAAATCGTCCTGCTCCGGTAGGCCATCTCTATGGCCGAGCCACTCCGCCGCATGACCGAGCACGAAGGAAATTGGCGGGAGCGCGGCTCGGAGCAAGCTATCCAAGTCCTCGTTGTTTCTGTATCGGAGCCTGGCTTCTTCGATACTTCGTCGTGCCGAGATGAGACTGTCAAGCATCAGGGTTGCATAGCGCTCACCGGCAGTGGGGTCTGCGAACGCACTCTCCCTGGCGGTAAAGTAGTCGCTTGGCGCCGTAGCGACACATTCGTAGACAAATCTGACTACTTCGTCAGGCAGCAGCGCACTTGGCGTTAGCAGCTTGCGTCCGTGTCGCTCCGTGTACGCAATTTTGGCCAGCATCTTCACCAGGATGTGGACCGCGTTCGCTCGCTCGTTATGATCCTCGGACAGAAGCCATCCGGCCACAATGGCGTCAAACACGAGATGAGTTTTTGGCGTGCCGTCGCGGAATACGTTTACCGCCTTTGCGATGGGCCTCCCGTACTCTCTCGAGTGGCTTTGCTCCGTGCCGAGCTCAAGGTTGCCGCGATCGACGCTTTGAATCGCGTTTGAATAGTCGGCGGAGAAAGTCATTCCGTCCAGAGTTGAGAGAGACATGCTCCGGGTCAGTTCCTGGACAACAGCCGTCACTATCTCGCCAAGTGGTGCGGCCACATCAGCGGCGAGCCCTGTACACATAAACGAGAAGGAGAGCGAAGCCGCGGTCGGAGTGGCCGTGACGTTCGTTTGTACCTGAGTACGGTGCGTTGCTTCTTGGCGCCGGGGCCGAAACTGCGCTAGGGCATCGGCGACGATCGTGTCAACGGCGTCGGCAGATCGTTGTCCGATGAGTATTGATAAATCTGCACCGTCGGCCGCGGACTGCGAGATGAAGAAGTTGTCGCTGCAGGCGGCACTCGCCGTGTTCAGGGTCTCCAGCCCGACCGGGTCGTTGACACCCCGGAAACCAACGAGCAGCCGATCATGCGCGAGCGGCAGGACGACGAGATTGACGTTGTCGCGCTCCGATAGGAGGAACGGCGTGAAGCTAGCGCCTTCGCGCGCCAGCGCAATGCAGTCAGGCAGCACCGCTCCAGTTGCGCCGTGAACGCGCCAGTGCAGAGTAGCCAGGTACTTTTCCCATGGTTCTCCCGTGGACGTTTGCAGTGCGTTGTTGTGCGCGTCGCGAATCCACGTCGGAATCTGGCTCACAACTCGCGTGAGCGCCTGAGCGATCATCGGAAAATTCTCGCTGGATAGGGTGTCGAATTCCTCGCGAGCCCAGAATCTGGCGATACGGCGGGCGAGGGGCCGAGGAACTGACATGGTTTCAAGAGGTAGCTTGGCCATCACTCGGTCAAGTTCCTGCTCGAATACGGTTGTCCCGCCGGGGCTATCGACGCCGACATGCTCCCGTAGCGCTGCCGCATCGGTGAGCAGTGACGCAGCCCCATCCAGGATCTGAGTAGCGGCTTGAGCGAACACGGATCGAACGTGAGCGGTCCTCAACAATAGGTGCGCCGTCAGTCGCGCCGCGGATGCAGAGTCAATCGATTGACCGACTGGTGCGCTTCTAAGCGCCGTAACCTCGCCATCGAGGCTTCCTTCGATGGCTGTGATCAAGTCGTCGAGGGTGGCCACGCCGTCGGGGCGAAGCTTTGAGTAAAAATGCTCGCTTACGCCGACGTCCCGGATGCCGACCAATCGAGCGGGCGCTCGACACCGATGCAGCCAGGTGCGCTCTGCTTTTTCCCGTGGATCGTGGAGAAATCCCCGCTGCAAGAATCGAGGAATGTAGTGTTGTCGCTTGCCACTCATCCGCTGCGAATAGTCCTCGGAATGGCATGGCTAATTGCACGCCTTGCACAGTCCACGCGCCGAGCGCCCGTTAGCAGGCGCCTCACTTTTTTGGCCATTCCTTATACTTCGATGGCGACAAATCTATGCCTTCGCTTTGAAGTGCTGCGAGCATCGTCTGATGACGTTTGTCGCTCGAGCCGCGATTGCGATTCCGGAACTGAAGTATCCATGTGTAAACATCCGCGAGCTGCAGAAACCGACTCAGATGGGAGTGGGTGCAGTGGACGGAGTCAACGAGGTTGTGGATATCGCGCCCAAAAGCGAAGTCAGTGCCATTCGCCCTGTATGCGGAAAGGGTGGTCGAGAGGCGCGCGGCAAGATGATCGCTTTCCCGATCACCGATAAGCATGCCCAGAGATTTCTCGGCAGCGACTAAGTCGTTTGCTCGCTCGCATAGAAACATGAAGGCGATTTCCTCAGGGACCTGGCCCGCGTAAAGCAGCGACCGGTTGATCTGAATGTCGATCAGCCGTGCTTCTTTCTCCGATAGTATCCGCGCCATCGCGACGATGACGTCAACACGCTTGCCAAAGTCGCTCCAACTCTTGAAGTTCTTTTTGCGGTGATAGATTTCGGCGGCGTGGAGTTCAGTCGATGAACTCAATGCCATAGTTCCGAAAGCGCTCTTCGCAACGGCGTTCACCTGCGCCTCGACACCATTCAGCGCTGTCTCGTCGATGCAGACCGCTCCGATGTGATAGTGAGGGTACGCGTCGTCGTCCTTCGCCTCGTCGAAAAAGATGAGCTTCATGACTTCTCTTTGCCCAGGTGAGCAGCCGACGAACATGGGCACCTCGAGCGTCCCGTAGCGTTTGCGCCATCCGTAGATTGCAGCCTGAATGCTGGCGGATAAATTGATCGTCGGCACAACGTCCAGAACTTGCAGGCCCTGGCTGTTGCACAAGCCGCTACTTTCCGGTGGCCACTTCTTACTATAGTACCGTTGCTAAAAATCCCGGTTTTCAGGATTTACGGTGCCTTTGATACAGCGATATAGTACCTTTGAACGCGATAAATTCTCGCTTTTACGGAAAAAATGTAGTAGCACTATAGTATGGAGGAGTCACTGCGCCAGTCCGGCAAATCAAGGCTAGCCGCCGTTCTCAGCACGGCGGGCGATGTCGTGCATATCAAGGACGTTGAGGCGGCGCTGACAGTGCCCCGGACGCGCGCGGCGAAGCTCCTTTCCAGCTGGGCCGCGCAGGGATGGCTCCGCCGCGTCGGGCCCGGCACCTACGTGCCAGTCCAGCTGGCGCTTCTTGGTGCGAAGCAGGTTGTGGAGGACCCGTGGGTGCTTGTTCCTGCGCTGTTTGATCCGGCCTATATCGGCGGTCGTACTGCCGCCGAGCACTGGGACCTTACCGAGCAAATCTTCCGGGACATCTTCGTCTACACCGCGCGACCGGTGCGGCAAAAGACCGTCGAAAGCCAGGGGGCGTTGTTCTCGCTTAAGCATGTCAAACATGAGTACATCTTTGGCACGAAGACGGTTTGGCGTGGGCAGACCCGCGTTCAAGTTTCAGATGTCCACCGCACGATCATCGATATGCTTGATGATCCGACAACCGGCGGCGGCATTCAGCAGGTCGCCGATTGCTTCGAGCAGTACATGCAGCGCAAGGACGGCGAGCCGCGCGTTCTGATCGAGTATGCCGACCGGCTTGGCAACGGCGCAGTGTTCAAACGCCTCGGCTTTCTCGCCGAGCGTCACCCGCAGGGCGATGCAATCATCAATGCAGCGAAACTCCGGCTGTCCAAAGGCTACGCGAAGCTGGACCCAGCGCTAGACTGCGCGCGCCTCATCACGCGTTGGCGCGTGCGCGTGCCAGAAACCTGGCTTGGAACGAAACGCGGATGATCGCCAAGGAAGAAGTCCTGCGCATCGCCGGACAGCTCGGTCTGGGCCCGCAGGTCGTTGAGAAGGACTATGCGCTCGGCTGGCTCCTCGCCGGTATCTTTGCGAACGACAGGTTTGCCGATAGCTGGGTATTCAAAGGTGGCACGTGTCTTAAGAAGTGCTTCTTTGAAACCTATCGGTTCTCAGAAGACCTCGACTTCACCTTGCAAGACCCGTCGCATCTCGACGAGGAATTCCTCAAGGAAATATTCGCCGAGATCGGCGAGTGGATCTACGAGCAATGCGGCCTTGAGATGCCCGCGGACCGCCAGGACTTCGATATCTACGACAATCCGCGCGGCAACAAGAACTGCCAGGGCAAAATCACCTTTCGCGGGCCGGTCACGCCGATAGCGGCGGCAAGCTGGCCTCGCATCAAGCTCGATCTGACAGCGGATGAGCGGGTCGTGCTCGCGCCGGTGCGCCAGCCGATATTCCATCCATACAGCGATGCGCCGGACGCAGATATTGTTGTGCTGACCTACGCCTATGAAGAAGCGTTCGGCGAGAAGGTGCGCGCCCTTGCCGAACGGACAAGGCCGCGCGATCTGTACGATGTCATTAACCTGTACCGGAACACCGAGGCGCGGCCTTCACCGGCCGTTTTGCTCGACGTCCTGCGCCAGAAGTGTGAATACAAAGGTATTGAACTCCCCAAGGCCGCCGATCTCGATCCACACAGAAACGATCTTGAGGCTGGCTGGGAGCACATGCTGCGCCACCAGCTGCCGGCGCTTCCGCCCGTTCAATCTTTCTGGGATGTCCTGCCGGAATTTTTCGCTTGGCTGGAGAGCGGGCTCGCGCCGAAGGTTCCGGCATCCTATGCAACCGCGGCCGGCGAGACGATTCTGCGCGAGCGGACGCTCCGCCTACCGGTGGCGCCTGTTCTGCAGTCCCATCTCGAAGTCATCCGCTTTGCCGCTGCGAACCGGCTTTGCGTCGATCTCGACTATCAGGGGAGCACGCGACGAATCGAGCCGTACTCGCTCCGTCGCACGAAGGAGGAGAACATTGTTCTTCATGCCTGGAATACCGATAAGAACGAGCACCGCAGCTACCGCGTCGATCGCATCCAAGGGGCGCACACGACCAGCCAGGTGTTCAGCCCGCGCTATGCTGTCGAACTCACGCCTTCCGGACCCGTCTCGAATCCACCTACCGAACGCCGGTCCTCTTCGTCGGGCGGTGGCGGTTATGGCTCCATCAGGGGATTAGCCGATCCAGGTCCGAGAAGGCCATCGACGCGCCGCAACACGTCGCGCGGGTTTGGTTCGTCGTACATGTCAGGTCCGACTTACGTTTACGAGTGCATGTACTGCAATAAGAGGTTCCGGCGCAAGAAGCAGTCGAACACGCTCAACCCGCATAAGACGCCTGACGGGTGGGACTGCCCCGGACGCACCGGCTATCTCGCGGACACGCAATACTGACGTTCCGCGTGTCGCCGAATCCCGAGAGATCCTTTCGGGCCCCTCGGGGCCGGCGTGCTTCGCAAGACGCTCATGCACATCCGCTCGCTCCGGTTCGGCGCTCTCTTGGCCGTGCTCTCACTCCTTAAGAGCAGCAATTGCTCTGAGAAACCGCTTCACCTCGACAAAGAGATAAATCTGATCGTCGGCCGTAATGAGCCGCGCATGCATGGTGCACAGCCGGATCGGATAGAGCCGCTGGAACGACTCCGTGACGAACTCCATTCGCCGAAACACGGGTTTGAAGGCCATGTTCCAGTTCTCCTTCTTGATGATGATCTTCTCGTAGTCCGTGAAGTCTGCATAAGCGATGAGCGGAAGCCGTCTCTCTCCTTTCTCTTCTGCTCGTCTGCGTTTTTCCGCCCACGCTTGCCTCATATCGTCCGAGAGGCGGCTGTCCGTCCAGTGTTCCCCGAACGCACGCGTCATGCACTCGTCGATGAAGCGCCTCACCATCGTTTCAAAGCGCAGCAGCCTGTCGTGCGCCTCGTTCGTCCGCTCGAACCCCGCTTCTTCCTCAGCGTCCCACGCGGTGATCGTGTAATCCTCGATCAAGATCGGCGCGGGCGAGGAGAGCTCGGCGATATCGATGGCTTCGTCGAATGCATCCGCCGGGAACGCCGTCAGGGCGGGATCAAGTCCGCGCTCCTCATAGAACGAGCTGCGCGCACCAAGATTCTCGAGAATATCCTGCGGAACGACGATCCGTTCCCTCCAGTCGCCGAGCAGGCTCCGCAGATTGCCAGTCAGCTCCTCGTCGAACGCTGGCGCGAGCCGGAGGGCTGCACCGATACCTTGCAGCTCCGCAAAACCTCGCATCGATTGCACGGAGTTCGTTGTGTCGAACCAGGCAGTGCGCATGGAAGCGATCGTCCGCTGCAGCTCGGCGCCCTGCAGCACCAGGGGTGCGAGGGCGGATCCCATCTCCTCCCTCATTCGCGCGAAGAGCCGCATCGTCTCAAGGACCTCGGGCTGACGGAACTGCTCGCGTATCGCGTTCATCGCCGCGCTAGCCTCAAACGCGGTTCGTTTGAGCTCGTCGAACGCGCTCGATCGCCAGAATTCTTCCAACGGGCCGAGCACCGCACGCGCCATTTCCCTTTGCGCCGCGGAAATCGCCATGAGTTCGCGGACGATCGGGTCCATCTTGATCGAGCGCATGCCCTCGATCGTCTGCCGGATGGCAGGATCCGCCGAAAGAGAGCGCAACGCCGCGAGCGATTGGCGCATCGCAGGGTCGACGTTCGCCCCGAGCGTGAGCGCCCTACTGCGATCGATGACGCGCGGCTCTCGCTGTTCAGTGCCTTGCTGCTCTGCCGCCGAGTTTTCGGAAACGTCTGTGCCGTCTTTGCTGTCGCCCATTCTAATCTCCGCAGGAGCGGAGGATGATTAACACACCCAGGCGCGTGCGCCAATAAAGACACTTCGTCGCTGCTCGCGTCACGCGGTCCGTATCGGTTCTAATGCCGTCCTGCTCCGGTCTTTGGAACGACGGCGGCGCGTTTTTCGCTCGTGCGATTTCTTCTGCTGCTGTTCGGTCAAGCCGGATCGGCACAACCGCAACTCGCGCGACGTCCGAGCGTGCGTGATCGCAATACTTGTCGTCGAAGTGTTGAACACTGTGGGTCAGCGGCACGAGACAAAGGCGACGGATCGGTATGAGCGGCGATTCAAAGCGTGAAGAAGCGACCTGAGAAGAGCAGGAATGTCTCAACGGTTCGCCGAGGTCCTCGTGACCGTTAGCTCATCGAGTCGTCGGTTTAGTATGTTTCGGGGATCAATCGCGCACCAGCGGTCTCTTTCGACGGTAAAATTTTTCGCGTCTGACGGTAAAGCTGGCCGGGGGCCTGAACGCGGGGGGATGCGGAAGGAGCGATTACGACAACAGGTGCTTCGCTGTCCTTCGCGATCTATCGAGGTCTATCTCCCTCCAGCGGTTCGTTTCAACGGTATGTCTGACGGTATCGGTGCGGTGCGACGTGTAGAACGCCAGGCAGAACAAGCGGTTCAGTGGCTGGGAGATGATTGAGTGGGAGTGACTCCTCGGAAGTTTTCTTGGGCGGTCGAAAAGGCCGTGCTGGACCGCGGGGCAATCGCGCTATGCTATTGCTCGAAGCACTAGGTCATCTTCGAGATTTGGGGGTTGGCGTCATGACCAGTAAGAGTCGCTCGTTCCTTCGCGTGTCTGTCGTTCCTGCACTGCTGCTCGGCGGCGTATGCGCGACCGCACAGGCCGCTCCGACGAACTGGTCCGATCCCAACACCTGGCCGAACCGCAAGGTGCCAATCGCCGGCGACAAGGTCACGATCGGCCGCGACAAGGA
>Ga0315912_10002015_pt1 | contig 22740 bp, 33 predicted proteins | sample VfabasoilMG_FD_204469 | JGI IMG/M metagenome (GOLD analysis project Ga0315912, IMG submission 204469) | Garden soil microbial communities collected in Santa Monica, California, United States - V. faba soil | ecosystem: Environmental > Terrestrial > Soil > Garden | place: USA: California...
AGCGGCGTCACCTTGCCCGGCGCCTCGGCCGGGATGGGGATGCCGGTGGGCTGGCCGAGTCCGAGCTTGCAGAGCAGCTCGTAGACCGGCCGCATGAGTTCGCTCTCGCGCGCCCGCTCCGGCGGCACGAGTCGCGTCAGGAGCGTCGCCATCCCGATGTTGCTGGAGTGGACGATGATCTCCTCGAGCGTCAGCGGCTCCTGCTTGGGGTGCGTGTCGCGGATGGGCCGGCCGTCGAAACGGCGGCAGTCGACCGGCGGGCCGTCCGGATCGGCCAGGCCGAGCTCCATCGCGGTCGCCATCATCAGCGGCTTGAAGGTCGAGCCCGGCGCGTAGATCTCCTGCACCGCCGCGCAGACGCTCCCCACCTCGCCGCGATCTGAACCGTCGGCCAGGTCGATGCCGGGAACAGAGCACAGGGCGAGCACGTCGCCGGTCGAGGGCTGGAGGGCGACGACCGTGACCCGGCTGGCCGAGAGCGCGGCCAGCGCGGCCAGCGCCTCCTCCTCCACGATCTGCTGCAGGCGCGCGTCCAGCGTGATCGAGACGTCCAGGCCGTCCACCGGCGCCAACCACTCGTGACCCGGCTCGACGACCTCGCGTCCCAGGTGGTCGACTCGGTAGCGGCGCGCGCCGTCGTGTCCGGCGAGCATCGCCTCCAGCCCCGCCTCGAGGCCCGCGACGCCGTGGTTCTCGTGGTTGACGTAGCCGATGAGGTTGCCTGCGGTGGAACCCCACGGGTAGCGACGGTCCCAGCCCGATCGCAGGTCCACCCCGTAGAGCAGCCGCCGCCGTTCGGCCTCGAGGTCCTCGAGCTGCGAGGGGTCGGACACGGGTTCTCCCAGCACGGTCCAGCGTTCGCCCGAGAGCCGGCGCGCCAGGTCGGCGGCCGGAGCGCGCACGATCGGGGCCAGGAAGCCGGCAATGGACGCGATGAGCTGGCCGCGGCCCTGCTCGTCCTCGGAGCGCATCTGCACGTTGCGCGGCAGCACCTCGACGCGCAGCGTCTCCGTCGAGCTGGCGAGGATGCGCCCGTGCCGGTCGAGCAGGCTGCCACGCCGAGCCTCGATGGTCTCGGCGCGCAGCGACTGCCGGTCCATCCGCGCCGCGGCCTCCTCGTGCAGCGTGAGCGAGATCCACGACACGCGGCCGGCCAGGGCGAGCAGGCCGACGAAGAGCAGGATGCCCATGATGAGGATGAGATGGCGGGTGTGCTGCATCATCGCTGCACACCGTCCGGCTCGCGCCCGGCAGCCTCGCCGGCCTCGTCGATGCGCGCGAAGGAGGCGAGCAGTTCGGAGTGCACCGTGCGGATGCGGCGCTGCACTCCGTGCAGGTCGACCTGGCAGCGCGCGAGCGCGTAGCCCTCGGCGGTGGCATCGGCGCGCACCACGGCGGTGAAGCCGCACAGCAGCAACAGCGCGGTCGCGACCAGGCCTGCCAGCCAGGGTCGCGCGCGGAGTCCGGTGGGCGACGTCGGGCGGTTCATCTCACAGCTTCCTCAGCACGCGCAGTCGTGCACTCCGGCTGCGACGGTTGCTGCGCTGCTCGTGGAGCGAGGCCGAGACGGGGCGACGGGTCACGAGCTGGGCACGCCCTTCGGCGCTGGCGGTTCGGAAGGCTTCCTTGACGAGGCGGTCCTCGCCTGAGTGAAAGGAGAGCACAGCGAGGTGCCCACCTCCACGCAAGAGTTCCAGCGCGAGCGGCAGCGTCTCCTGCAGGAGCGGCAGCTCGCGGTTCACCAGCATGCGGATCGCCTGGAAGGTGCGGGTCGCCGGATGGATGCGGCCGCCCCTCCGGCGCAACACCTGTTCGACGAGTTCGCGCAGGTCACCGGTGGTGCGGAAGAGCCGGCCCGCGCGGCGCTCGACGAGGGCGTGGGCGATGCGCGCGGCGCGGGGCTCCCCGCCCAGGTCGCGCAGCGCCTCCTCGAGGGCGGCAGCGTCCAGGCGGTTGACCACGTCCGCGGCGGTGAGGTCCTGCCCCGGGTCCATGCGCATGTCCAGCGGCCCGTCCTCGCGCAGGGAGAACCCGCGCTGCACCTCGTCGAGCTGCATCGAGGAGACGCCCAGGTCGAACAGGATCGCGTGGGGCCTCACGCCCAGGCGCGAAAGCCTGCGCAAGCAGGTCGCGGAGTCGCCGTGCTGGAAGCTCACCCGGCCGGCCCAGGGCGCGAGGTTCACCTCGGCCAGGGCCAGCGCCTCGCGGTCCCGGTCGCAGGCGTGCACCTGGCCGTCGGGGGCGGAGGCCTCCAGGAAGGCCCGGGTGTGACCGCCCGCCCCGACCGTCAGGTCCACGAGCACTTGGCCCGCGGAGACGCCGATGAGCTGCAGCACCTCCCCCGCCATCACGGGAACGTGGCTCATCGGCGCCTCCAACGGAACCTTCCAGATCATCGGAACACTTCCTTGGCTTGGGTCTCGTAGTGGTCGACGGACTGGGCGCAGCGCGCGCTCCAGTCCTCGGGCCGCCAGAGTTCGACGCGCTTGCCGACCCCGGCGAAGACCACCTTGTCGCCGAGCTGCGCTGCGCGACGCAGCGACTCGGGCAGCAACATGCGGCCGTTCTTGTCGAGCGGACACTCCTCGGCGCTCGAGAAGAAGGTGCGCGAGAACTCGCGCACGTCCTTCTCGCCGAGCGAGCCGGCGTGGACCTGCGCGCTCATGTGCTCGAACTCGGCCGGCGTGTAGAGGAACAGGCAGTGGTCGAAGCCCGTCGTGAGCACGACCTCCTCGGCCGACTCGAGTCGCCGCAGCACCTCCAGGATCTTGCGCGGCACCGAGACGCGGCTCTTCGCGTCGATCGTGTGCGTGAAGGCTCCCGTGAACAGCTTCATCGCGGATTCGGGGTCGGAGGTGCGGAGTGGACTGCGGCGGGCGTCGTTTTACCACTTTACCCCACTTCATGGGCAAGGGGGCCACTCGAAAGGATTTCGCTCCACCCCGAGGCCTGGGCCGGCCGGGTCCTCCCGGGGCCTCGAGCCCAGCTGGATTCGGCTGGTGCGGCACCTCGAAGGTGGGCTGCCGGGCATGCTCCGCCTGGAGGCCCCGAAGCAGATGGGCGGCTGGCCCGTCGGCCCTGCCGGCTCGCGGCCCGGTGCGGTCTGGCCCGGCCCGGTGCGGTCTGGCCCGGTGCGGTGCGGTGCTGCCCGGTGCGGTGCGGTGCGGCCCGGCCCGGTGCGACACGACGCCACGAGGCCGGTGGCACCGGCTCTCAGCCACCAGCGGCTCGCCTGGTGCGCAGGCTGCCCCGCTGAGTCCATCGCGGAGCGCGCAGGATGAGGCGACCGCGCTCGCACCCCGGGCCGGCGCTGGCCGCCACCCCCGACTCGAGAAGTCCGGAGCGGACTAGTTCAGTTCGGGCTGCCGACGCGTCCTGCCGCCTGACCGGCGCCTCGGAGGCGCCGGCTCGACCGCTCCGCGCTCGAGCGACGGCGCCGCTTCCGGGACTGCGGCAGCAGGGTCCGAACGCTCCGCCCCCGCGTCGGCGTCGGACTCCGCGGGCTGCTGTGGCTGGCCCTGGAGGTCGGGAAGGAGCCAGTCATCTCCGACGCCGGAGCCGGCGTCGGACGGCAGGTCGGTGGCCAGCAGTCGCGTGAGCTGCTCGCGCGTCTCGACGAGTTCCGCGGCATCCAGGTGAGGCGCGGGCACGACGAGTTCGGGCTGGTCCACGGCCCGGGCGACGACCATGACCTCGCGGCCGTCGCGCACCTCGAAGCCGCGCAGGCGCACGTGACGCTTGCGCAGCAGCACCAGCCCCACCAGGTAGGCGAGCCGCTGGTAGACCGGCTCAGAGCGCTGGAGCAGCCGCTCGAAGATCTCGCGCAGCAGCTTGTAGTCCACCACCGGACGCGCCGCGGCGCGGGCAGGCACCCGCCGTTTCCAGTACAGGGACCCGGGATCGACCGGCGCCTGCTGCTCGCAGCGCCCGCACAGGTCGTCCCGGCGCGGACCGGCTGCGTCCAGGGTGAGCACCACCGTGACCGCATCGCCCTCCTGCAAGCCGGCCTGGCAGCGCGAGCAGGTCGCGGCCGAGGCCGGGATCTGCCAGTCAGGCGACTCGCTCATGGCATCGGCTCGCGGGGAAGGGACGGGTGCGCACGACGCTAGCAGGCCTCCGGCAGGGCCACAAGCGGTCAGCGGGCGTTGAAGGCATCGGCGATTGGCACTAGCCTCGGCCGGATGCCCGTCACCTCGTTCACGCACCTGCACGTCCACAGCCATTACTCCCTGCTCGATGGCGCCATCACGATCGAGGACCTCGTCGACCAGGCGGTCCAGCACGAGATGGGCTCGCTGGCGCTCACGGACCACGGGAACCTGTTCGGTGCGATCGAGTTCTACACCGCCGCACGCGAGAAGGGCATCAACCCGATCATCGGCTGCGAGGCCTATCTCGTGGACGGCGACGCCACCCGCAAGCTGCCTGCCGGCGAGTCGCGCCCACGATTCCACGTCACCCTGCTGGCGCGCGACCGCACGGGTTTCCAGAACCTGTCTCGGCTCTCGTCGCTCTCCTGGACCAAGGGCTTCCAGCGCAAGCCGTGCATCGACAAGTCGATGCTGGCGGCCCACCACGAGGGCCTCATCGCCCTGTCGGGCTGCCTGTCGGGCGAGGTCGCGCGCCACCTCCAGGGCAACCGGCTCCAGGAGGCCGTGCGCAGCGCCGAGACCTACGCCGAGATCCTCGGGCGCGAGAACTTCTACCTCGAGGTGATGAGCAACGGCCTCGCGCCGCAGCGAGTGGTGCGCGACGCCATGCCAGACGTGGCGCGCGCCACCGGGCTCAAGCTCGTGGCGACGAACGACATCCACTACCGTTGCGAGGGCGACTCGGTCGCGCAGGACGCGCTCATCTGCATCGGCACGGGCCAGCGCATGCACGACAAGGAGCGCCGCTTCCGCATCGAGACGAAGGAACTCTACTTCCGCTCGAGCGCGGAGATGGCCGCGCTCTTCAACCCGGAGGGCGAGGCCTACCGCAGCACCGCGGAGATCGCCGCGCGCTGTCGCCTCGAACTCGACCTCGACGCGATGCACCTGCCCCGCTTCGAGATCCCCACCGGGGAGCCGGCCCCTGTGTTCATGCGCAAGCTCTGCGAGGAGGGGCTGCGGCGCCACTACGGCGAGATCACGCCGGCCGTGCGTGAGCGCTTCGAGAAGGAGTTCGCCGTCATCGAGTCGATGGGCTTCGTCTCGTACTTCCTCATCGTGTGGGACCTGATCCGGCATGCCCGGGAGCAGGGCATCCCGGTGGGCCCTGGACGCGGGTCGGCTGCCGGCTCGATCGTGTCGTACGCCCTCGACATCACCCGCCTGGACCCGATCCGGTACGACCTCCTGTTCGAGCGCTTCCTGAACGCCGACCGCATCTCGATGCCGGACATCGACATCGACTTCTGCCGCGACCGGCGCGAGGAGGTCATCGAGTACACGCGCCACAAGTACGGCAGCGATCAGGTCTGCCAGATCGTGACCTTCGGCACCATGGCGGCCAAGGCGGCGGTCCGCGACGCCGGCCGGGTGCTCGACATCCCGCTGGCCGACGTGGACCGCATCGCCAAGCGCATCCCCGAGCTGCCGAAGACGCGCCTCAAGGACGCGCTGGCGGCCGACAAGGAACTGCGCGACATGCTCGACGCGGACGAGCGCCTGCGCGAGCTGCTGGACGTGAGCACTCGCATCGAGGGCATGGCACGCAACACCTCCACGCACGCGGCCGGCGTGGTGATCACCGAGAAGCCGCTCATCGAGCACGTGCCGCTCTGCGTGGTGCAGGGCGCGCTCAACACGCAGTTCCAGATGAACGATCTCGAGAAGATCGGCCTGCTCAAGATGGACTTCCTGGGGTTGAAGAACCTCACCATCCTGCAGAAGGCAGCGGACCTCGTGCGGGCGTCGCGCGGCATCGAGGTCGACTACGAGGACCTGCCGCTCGACGACCCCGCCACCTACGCGCTGCTGCGCACCGGCGAGACCTCGGGCGTCTTCCAGCTCGAGTCGTCGGGCATGCGCGAGCTCATCGTGCGCCTGCAGCCCGACTGCTTCGAGGACATCATCGCCCTCATCGCCCTGTACCGCCCCGGCCCGCTGCAGTCGGGCATGGCGGACAGCTTCGTCAACCGCAAGCACGGCGTGGAGCGCATCGAGTACGCGCACCCGCTCATGGAGCCGATCCTCAAGGACACGTACGGCGCCATGATCTACCAGGAGCAGGTGATGCTCCTGGCGCAGACGCTCGGAGGCCTCTCGCTCAACGAGGCCGACGGCCTGCGCAAGGCGATGGGCAAGAAGAAGGCCGACGTGATGAACCGGTACATGGAGACCTTCCTGTCCGGCTGCGCGGCCAACGGCATCCACGCCACGGTGGCCGAGAAGATCTGGTCGGACATGAGCCAGTTCGCGCAGTACGGCTTCAACAAGTCGCATTCCGCCGCCTACGGGCTCATCACCTTCCGCACGGCCTACATGAAGACGCACTACCCCGCGGAGTCGATGGCGGCGCTCATGTCGTGCGACGCGGGCGACAGTGACAAGCTGGCGGAGTACGCCGAGGCCGCACGACGTGCGGGCATCGGGCTGCTCGCTCCGGACGTGAACAGGAGCCAGGCCGACTTCTCCCTCGAGGGCACCTCCATCCGCTACGGGCTCGACGCCGTCAAGGGCCTGGGCACACGTGCCGTGCGCTCGATCGTGGAAGCCCGGCGCGCCGCGGGAGGAACCTTCTCCAACCTGTCGTCGGTCATGGACCACCTCGACTGCCGGGCCGTGAACCGGGCGGCCTTCGACGCCCTGGTCCGGGCCGGCGCCTTCGACAGCCTCGGGCACTCACGCACCGCGCTGCTCGCCTCATCCGACCGGCTGCTGCGCGACGCCGGTCGCGACCACGCCGACCGCGCCATGGGTCAGGCCTCGCTCTTCGGCGCCGCGAGCATGCAGGTCGAGGTGCGCCTCGACGACGCACCGCCACCCAGTGACCGCGAACTCTACCTCATGGAGAAGGAGTCGCTCGGGTTCGCCGTGAGCATCGACCCGATGGCCGAGTACCGCTCGCTGCTGCGCATGCTGGCCACGCACGAGATGTCCGAGCTGGCCGAGACAGCCGATCGGTCCGAGGTCGTGCTGGGCGGCATGGTGGCCGGCCTGCGCACCACGGTGAGCAGCAAGGGTCGCTCCCAGGGCCAGGCCATGGGCATCTTCCGCATCCAGGGGCTCGGCGGCAGCTGCAGCGCCGTGATGTTCAGCAAGCCCTTCGCCGAGTACCGCGGCCTGCTGCGCGACGACTGGATCGGCCTCTTCAAGGGTCGCCTCGACAAGAGCCGCGACGAGCCCTCGTTGCTGGTGGACGAGGTCGTCGACCTGGCGCGTCCGCACGTGGCCCGCAACCGGCGCCTGCTCATCGACGTTCCAGCGAGCAGCCGTGAGGAGGCGCAGGCGCGCCTGCAGTCGCTCGGCCTGTTGCTGTCCCGCCACCCGGGCGAGACCGAGACGTACGTCTCGGTGGAACTCGAGCGCGGGCGGCGCAGCGTGTGGAAGCTCCCCAACCGGAACAGGGTGGCGATCGGGCAGGAACTGGTCGTCGGCCTCGAGCAGCTGCTCGGTGCCGAGCACGTGCACCTGCGCTGAGAGCCGACGCGCAGCGCGCTGCTAACCGGCGGCCGGGAGCGGCACCTCGCGCGGCACGTTGCTGACCGGCTCGGGCAGGTCGTCGCCGAGCACGTCGATCGTCAACCAGCCCAGCACGAAGTCGGCGAACTCGACGGGCCTGAGGCCGAGACGCACGCCCACGACGCCGGCGAAGATGTCCACCTCGAACAGGTCCCAGGCGCGCGGCGCCGGCCGGCCCTCGCGTCGCGACTGCCAGAGCGTCGCCCGGTCGGGCGCCCCCAGCAGGTCGATCGGATCGGGGTCGCCCTGCTCGCGCCGCAGGTCGCCGAAGTCGAGCCAGCGTCGCGATTGCGGGACGATGAACGCGCCCAGCGACTCACGCACGATCGGAGGGTGGCGGCCCCAACCCCGGTCCTGCGGCTCGTGCCGCTCGTCGCGTCGCCCCTCGCCGCTCGGCGCATCGCGATAGACCTGCCAGCGGTAGAGCAGTGGCACCGTCCAGGCCGGGAACCCGGTGTCCGGGTCGAAGGGGTCGGGCTCGGTGCTGTCGTCCCAGAGGCTGTAGGGCAGCGGCGACTGGTACTCGCGCCAGACGCCGTGGACCATGCGATCGTCGTAGCCCCAGCGCAGGCTCACGATGGGCGAGAGGCCGACGCCGATGTTGACCAGCGGAGTGGCCTGCACCGAGACGCCGATGCCCCAGCCGCACGCCAGGCTCCACGGCACCACGTCCTGCAGGTCGGCGACGCGCGAGCGGAAGTAGGTCGCGCAGCCGCTGCACAGCCCGGTGAGGGCCAGGATGAGTCCGAGGATCGAGCCGGGGGTGCGACGGCGGACGTTCATCGACGCCCGCTCTCCGCGCCCTCCCCCTTCCCTGCTGCGGCCTTGCCGGCCTTGCCAGCGGAGGCCGACTTGCCCTTCGCGCCCGCCTTCGCCTTGCCGGTGCTGCCGCCGGCCGGTGCCTCGTCGTCGGCCTTGTCCTTGGCCGGCGAGCCCGCCGCCGGCTTCGGCACGTGCGACACCAGCTCGAAGAACACGCGCTGTCCCTTGTCGCCCAGGCGGGGCGTCGGCAGCTTGACGATGCGCGTGTATCCGCCCGGCCGGTCCTTCATGGCCGGACCGATCTCGTCGAACAGCGTCCGCACGGCCTCGCGGTCACCCAGCACCTGTACGGCGCGGCGCACACGATGCAGGCTCTTCTCGCGGGCCAGCGTGATGAGCTTCTCCGCCATGGCCCGGTACTCCTTGGCCTTCGGCGCCGTGGTCACGACGCGGCCGTGCACGAACAGTGCCGACACCAGGTTGCGCGCCAGGGCGCGACGATGGGACGAACTGCGGCCGAGTCGCCGGCCCCGCATGCGGTGTCTCATGGATGCTTCCTCGCCCTCGTCTTCGTCTTGCGCGCCGCCGCCTCGGTGTGCGGCCGGTGGTCAGTGGCCCGAACCGCTCTGCTGCAGCTCGGGGGACAGGTTCATGCCCAGCTGCAGGTTGAGGCCCGCCAGCTTCTTCTTGATCTCGGTGAGCGACGTGGCGCCGAAGTTGCGCACCTTCAGGAGGTCCGCCTCCGTGCGCCGCACCAGGTCGCCGACGGTCACGATCTTCTCCGAGTCGAGGCAGTGCCGCGAGCGCACGGAGAGGTCGAGGTCGTCGATCGGCTTGGCGAGCACGCGCATGAGCGCCTCGGTCTCCTCGTCCACGCCCTGGTCGGGCTGGCGCTCGGTCGCGTCGGCCGGCACGACCTTGTCCAGGTCGTGGTAGTGCACGAAGGCGTTGAGGTGCTTGCGGTAGATCAACGAGGCCTCGACCAGCGCGTCCTCGGGCGAGACCGTTCCGTCGGTCCAGATCTCGAGCACGAGCCGGTCGTAGTTCGTGATCTTGCCCACGCGCGTCTCCTCGACGTGGTAGCGGACGCGCTCCACGGGCGAGAAGTTGCTGTCGATGTCGATCACGCCCAGGGGGCGCTCGACGCCGGCATGGTGCTCGTCGGCCGTGACATAGCCCCGGCCGCGCTTCACCGACAGCTTCATCGAGACGGCCACGTCGTCGGTCAGCGTGCAGACGACATGGTCGGCGTTGAGCACCCGGACGCCCGCGGGCACCTGGGCGTCGCCGGCCTTGAGCGGCCCGGCCTTCTCACGCGAGAGCGTGATCTCGGCCGCGTCGGTGCCCTCCAGGGACACGAGGATGCCCTTGAGGTTGAGGACGATGTCGGTCATGTCCTCGAGCACACCGGGGATGGTCGTGAACTCGTGCACGACGCCCTCCACGGTGACGCCCGTCACGGCCGTGCCTTCGATCGACGAGAGCAGCACGCGCCGCAACCCGTTGCCGATGGTGTGGCCGAAACCCTTCTCGAAGGGCTCGATGCTGAACTTGGCGTAGGCCTTGCTCAGGGTGCCCTGGTCGACGTGGACCTGCGAAGGGAGCTCGAAGTTGCGCCAACGAATTCTCATGGCTGTCAGGTACTCCGGATTGCGGTGCCTCTCGGCCCCATGGGGGTTACTTGGACATGAGCTCGACGACGAGCTGCTCGCGGATGTCGAACATGACGTCCGAACGGGCCGGCAACGAGGAGATGTGCGCCTCGAGCGCATTGCCGTCGCGCTCGAGCCACGGGGGCTTGGGATAGCTGGCCCGGAACTCGAAGGCCTCCTTGGCCAGCTTGCGGATCTTGTCGCGCTGCGTGAAGGCGATGCGGTCGCCGACGCGCACCTGGCGCGACGGGACGTCGCACCGGTGGCCGTTGACGAGCACGTGGCCGTGGCCGATGACCTGCCGCGCCCCGCGGCGGCTGGTCGCGAAACCGGCGGCGAAGAGCACGTTGTCGAGCCGCAGCTCGAGCAGCGAGAGCAGGTTCTCGCCCGTGTTGCCCTTCATGCGGGTGGCATGCTGGTAGTAGCGGCTGAACTGCCGCTCCTCCACACCATAGAAGCGCTTGAGCTTCTGCTTCTCGCGCAGCTGCGTGCGGTACTCCGAATGACGGACGCGCGTCCAGGGGTGGGCCCCGGGCGGGAAGTTGCGCTTCTGGATGGCGCACTTCGAGGTCTCACAGCGGTTGCCCTTCAGGAAGAGCTTCACGCCTTCCCGGCGGCACAGCTTGCAGGCACTGGTCTTCATCGTGGACTGTTCTTCCGGTCTGGATGTGCGATGGCGAGCGGCACGGGGATCACACACGCCTCCGCTTGCGTGGACGGCAGCCGTTGTGCGGCAGCGGTGTCCTGTCTTCGATGGCCTTCACCTTGATGCCGGCCTGGGCGATGGCCCGGATGGCCGACTCGCGGCCTGAGCCCGGCCCGCGGACGCGGACCTCGACGTCGCGCACGCCCAGCTTCATGGCCTTGGCCGCGCAGCGCTCGGCCGCACGCTGGGCTGCGAAGGGCGTGCTCTTGCGGGCGCCCTTGTAGCCGGCGGAGCCTGCACTGTCCCAGCACAGGACCTCGCCCGTGTGTGGGTCGCAGAAGCTCACGATGGTGTTGTTGAACGTCGCCTTGACGTTCACCACCGCGCGGGAGACGACTCGTCGGATCTTGCGGGTTCCCATGCTGACTCTTGTTTCCTCGGCTGGCCTGCTGGCTCGGATCTACGGTGTGGTCGACGTCGACCCGGTCACTTCGCGCCCTTGACCGACTTCTTGCCGGCCACGGTCTTCTTCGGACCCTTGCGCGTACGCGCGTTGCTCTGCGTGTTCTGGCCACGCACCGGCAGGCCGCGCCGGTGGCGCAGCCCGCGGTAGCAACCGATCTCACGCAGGCGCTGGATGTTCTGCGCCACCTGTCGGCGCAAGGCGCCCTCGACCATGTACGAGGCGTCGATCTCCGCGGCGATGCGCTGGACGTCCTCGTCCGTCAGGTCCTTGGCGCGCAGCGGCTGCGGGAAGCCGAGCTTCTCGCAGATCTTCTTGGCCGTGGCGGGACCGATGCCGTGGACGTACGTGAGCGCCACGAGCACCCGCTTGTTGTTCGGAATGTCGACACCGGCGATACGCGCCATGTGGTTTCTCCCGCGGAGGGGCCTACTTCCCCTGCCGCTGCTTGTGTCGTGGGTTGGTGCAGATCACGCGCACGACACCGAAGCGCCTGATGACCTTGCAGTTCTCGCAGATGCGCCTGACTGACGCTCTCACCTTCATGGCTTCGCCCTTCCACCGGGGACCGGGCCCCGGTACACGATCCGGCCCTTCGAGAGGTCGTAAGGGCTGATCTCCACCGTGACGATGTCTCCCGGCAGGATCCTGATGTAATGCATGCGCATCTTGCCGGACACGTGCGTGGTGAGCAGGTGCCCGTTCTCGAGCTTGACGCGGAAGACGGCGCTGGGGAGCGCCTCGACGACCGTCGCCTGCACGCGGATGGCTGTGTCGCGTGTCATCAGGCTCGCTCCGGTACGTCGTTCTGGAGCGCGTCGAGGACCTCGGCCGTGACGCGCTCGACGTCCTGGTCGCCGTCCACCCGCACGAGGATGCCCGCGCGCTCGTAGTAGTCCACGAGCGGCGCCGTCTGCTCGTGGTACACCGCGAGCCGCTGCCCCACCACGGCGAGGGTGTCGTCCGCGCGGTGCTTGAGCGCCCCACCGCAGTCGTCGCAGACATCGGCGACGGCCGGCGGGAAGAACTCGAGGTGGAAACTGCGTCCGCAGGATCCGCACGAGCGGCGGCCCGTGAGGCGGGCGGCGAGGCGCGAGTCGGGCACCTCGATGTCCACCACGACGTCGAGGGCGACACGCTGGGATGCGAGGCGCCGATCCAGCTCCTCGGCCTGCGCGCGATTGCGCGGGAAACCGTCGAGGAGGAAGCCTCCCGTGCTGCGGTCGAGCCGTTCGAACAGCACGCGGAAGACGACGTCGTCCGGCACCAGGCGGCCAGCATCCATGTGGCTCTTGGCCTGCTTGCCCGCCGCGGTGCCTGCCGCCACGGCGCTGCGCAGCAGGTCGCCGGTGGACAGGTGCGCGAGGTGCAAGCGCTCGCAGACGCGCTGCGCCTGCGTTCCCTTGCCAGCACCGGGAGCGCCGAGGATCGCCGAGCGGAGCGTCACGTCTTCCCCCCGCTGCCGCCCTTGCGCGCCCAGCCGCTGCTCTCGGTGCCCAGGCCCTCGTAGCGCCGCATCAGCAGCATCGAGTTCACCTTGTCGATCAGGTCGAGGACCACACCGACCACGATGAGGATGCTCGTGCCGCCCAGGAAGGTGGCCAGCGCGGGTGGCATGTTGGGCACGTTGCTGGAGAGGAGCTGCGGCAGCACCGCGATGATCGCCAGGAATGTCGCTCCGGCGAGCGTGACGCGGAACATGACCTGCTCGAGGAACTCCGCCGTGCGCGCTCCGGGTCGCAGGCCCGGGACGAAGCCGCCGTACTCCTTCAGGTTGTCGGCGATCTCCTTCGGCTGGAACATGAGCGACGTCCAGAAGAAGGAGAAGATGAAGATGAGCGCGGTGTAGAAGAGGATGTACCAGAAGCCTCCCCACTCGAAGGCGCGCTCGAAGACGCGCGTCCCGAACAGGTTGTCGAGCACGGTCGGCACGACGAAGAGGAACGAGGCGAAGATGATCGGCATGACGCCGGCCTGGTTCACCTTGAGCGGCAGGTAGTGCCGCTGGCCGCCGTAGACGCGCCGGCCCCTGGTCTGACGACCCTGCTGGATGGGGATGCGCCGCTGCCCCTTCGTGACGAACACGATGCCCAGCACGATGAGCAGGTACAGCACCACCAGCGTGGCGAGGGCCTGCACCCCCTCGACCTCGTCGAGCGAGCTGTACAGCTGCATCAGCATCGAGGGCATGCCGGCCAGGATGCCGGCCATGATGATCAGCGAGATGCCGTTGCCCACGCCGTACTCGGTGATCTGCTCGCCGATCCACATGATGATCAGCGTGCCCGTCGTCAGCGTGAGCACGAGGAACAGCTTGTAGCCGAACGAATGGAACAGGGCCGGGTCGATGATGTCCTGCGCCGCCGCATCGCGGAGGTTGCCGAACACCAGGAAGATGGCCTGGATGATGCAGATCGGCACGGTGGCATAGCGCGTCCAGCGGTTGATGATCTTCTGGCCGGCCTGACCTTCCTTCGACAGCGCCTCGAGCTGCGGGACCACCTTCACCAGCAGCGAGAAGATGATCGACGCGCTGATGTACGGCATGACACCGAGGGTGAACAGGCGGCAGGAGCCGATCGCCCCGCCCGAGAGGGCATTCATGATGCCGAACGCGAACCCGAGCCCGCCCTCCTCGTTGTTGAGGAACTGGTCGAGCTTGGTGTAGTTCACGCCCGGCACGGGCACGTGGAAGCCCACGCGGTACGCGAGCAGCAGCCCGAGCGTGATCAGGATCTTGTTCCTGATCTCCGGGACGCGGAACAGGTTCAGGAAACCGCTCATGAGGTGAGCTCGACACTGCCCCCGGCGGCTTCGATCTTCTGGCGTGCGGTACCCGACACGCGGTCGGCGACCACCTTGACCGGCACGTGGATGTCACCCTTGCCGAGCACCTTCAGCGTGCTGGCCTTGCGCTTCACCAGGTGGGCCGCCTTGACGGCCTCCAGGTCGACGGCCCCCCCCTGCGGGAAGGCCGTGGCGAGGTCGGCCACGTTGACGATGGCGTAGGTGGTCTTGAAGAGCGCGTTGGTGAAGCCGCGCTTGGGCAGCCGGCGCGCGAGGGGCATCTGTCCACCCTCGAAGCCGAACTTGCCGCCCGTGCCGCTGCGCGAGCCCTGGCCCTTGTTGCCGCGGCCCGCCGTGCAACCGCGACCGCTGCCCGTGCCGCGACCCACGCGGCGCGGCTTCTTCAGCGCGGACCCGGGGTACTTCACGTCTTGCAGGTTCATGCGATGGTGACTCCGCGCAGCTTCTCCACCGTGCGGCGGCCGCGCACGGCCAGCAGGCCCGACAGGGTCGCCTTGACGAGGTTGACCGGGTTGTTGCTGCCCATGCTCTTGGTGAGGATGTCGTGCACCCCCGCCAGCTCGAGCACGGAGCGCACCGTGGCGCCCGCGATGATGCCGGTGCCGGGAGCCGCCGGGATGAGCCGCACCATCGCGGCCCCGAACGTGCCCATCGATTCGTGCTCGATCGTGGAGCCCTTGAGCTCGACGCGCACCAGGTTCTTCTGGGCGTCCTTGACGGCCTTGTCCACCGCGACAGGCACTTCCTTGGCCTTGCCGAACCCGATGCCGACGCTGCCGTGGCGGTCGCCGACCACCACCAGCGCGGCGAAGGAGAACCGACGCCCGCCCTTCACGACCTTGGCGCAGCGGTTCACCTTCACCACGGCCTCTTCGTAGAGGCCGGGTGCGTGCACCTTGAGTTCCCTCTCGGGCTTGGCGTTACCTTCCGTCATCGATCAGTTCCTTGTTGCAGTTGCAGCAGGGCTGCGTTGCTGCCGGTTTCGCAGCCGGTGTCTGGGGTGCCTGGCCTAGAACTGCAGGCCGCCTTCACGCGCGCCTTCGGCGAGGGCCTTCACGCGGCCGTGGTACTTGTACCAGCCTCGATCGAACACGGCCGCGGTGACACCACGGCCCACGAGGCGCTTTGCGATCTCCTGTCCCACGGCCTTCGCCCGCGCCGTCTTGGTGCCGCTGAGCGACTCGCGCAGCTCCTTGTCGAGCGTCGAGGCGGCCGCCAGCGTGACCCCGTTCAGGTCGTCGATGGCCTGCACGTACACCTGCTTGACGCTGCGGTGCACGCTCAGGCGCGGTCGTTCGCTGGTGCCGTGCACCTTCTTGCGCACGTGCTTCTTGCGGCGCGTCCTCTGCATACCGCGGATGCGAGTGGCACGATCCATCATCAGGCTCCCAGCGACTTGCCGACCTTGCGGCGCACGAACTCGTTGACGTAACGGATACCCTTGCCCTTGTAGGGCTCGGGCTTGCGGAGGGCTCGCACTTCGGCGGCGAACTGTCCGACCAGTTGCTTGTCTGCGCCCTTGACGATGATCTGCGTGGGCTGAGGCGTCTCGACCGTGAGACCGGCCGGGACGGGCTTCTTCACCGGCTGGCTGAACCCGACGTTCAGCACCAGGTTCTTGCCCTCCGCCTTGGCGTTGTAGCCCACACCCTGGATCTCGAGCGCCTTCTCGAAGCCCTTCTCGACGCCGCGCACCATGTTGGCGACGAGCGTGCGGTACAGGCCGTGCATCGCGCGCGTGCGCTTCTTGTCGTCGCGCATCGTGAAGCTGACGCTGCGGTTGGCGTCATCGATGCGCACGTCGATGCACGGATCGATGGCCTGCTGCAGGACTGACTTGCCGCCCTCCACCTTGAGGGTGGCGCCAGTGCGCGACACCTTGGTGCCGGGGGCCCACGTCACGGGTTGCTTGCCGATTCTGGACATCGTTGGCCTCTACCAGATGGTGGCGAGCATCTCGCCACCCACGTTGTGCGCACGGCACTCGCGATCGCTCAGGACGCCGTTGGGCGTGGAGTAGATGCCGATGCCCGTCCCGTTGAGCACGCGGCGCACGTCGCCCACGCCGCGGTAGTAGCGACGCCCCGGCTTGCTCTCGCGCTTGATGTGGTTGATCACGCGCTCGCCGAAACGGCCGTACTTGAGCTTGACGAGCAGCTGGCCCTGCACCGCGCCGGGCTGCACCTCGTAGTCGCGGATGAAGCCCTCGCGCTTGAGCACGTCGGCGATGGCCACGCGCAGCTTGCTGGCAGGCATCGACACCTCGGTCCGCCGCACGTGCAACGCATTGCGGATCCGGGTGAGCATGTCGGCGATGGGGTCGGTCATCATGGTCTTCGCTCTCCGGCTCGTGACTACCAGGACGCCTTGCGCACGCCCGGGATCTCGCCCTTGAGCGCCAGCACGCGGAAGCAGATGCGGCAGATGCCGAACTTGCGGAGGTAGGCGTGTGACCTGCCGCAGAGCGAGCAGCGCGACTTGCCGCGCGTGCTGAACTTCGGCTTCATCTTGCTCTTGGCGATCCAGCTCGTCTTGCCCACAGTGCGTTTCCCGTAGTCCCGTTGGTTGGTTTGTCAGTGGGCAGTCAGCGCGCGGCTGCTGCACCCTCTTGGCGGAACGGCATGCCGAGCGACGCGAGCAGCTCGGTCCCGCGCTCGTCGTCGCCTGCCGTGGTCACGATCGTGATGTTCATGCCCTGCATGTGCTTCACGCGGTCGAGATCGATCTCAGGGAAGACGACCTGGTCCGCGAGGCCCATGGAGTAGTTGCCGTTGCCGTCGAAGCGCTTCTTCAGGCCGCGGAAGTCCTTGATACGCGGGATGACGACCGCGATGAGGCGGTCGAGGAACTCCCACATGCGGTGACCGCGCAGCGTCACGCGGCAGCCGATCGGCATGCCCTCGCGCAGCTTGAAGTTCGAGATCGACATGCGGGCCTTGGTCATGGAGGCCTTCTGGCCCGCGATGACCGTCAGGTCGGCGACGGCCTGGTCGAGCACGGCGACGTTCTCGCGCGCGTCGCCCACGCCCATGCTGATGATGACCTTCGTGATCGCCGGCGCGGCGTGGACGTTGCGGATGCCGTACTTCTCCATGAGCGCCGGACGCACCTTCGCCTGGTAGTGGCCGAGCAACCGCGGGAGAGTGGACTGGGTGGACATCTGGACTCCTACTGCTGGTCGACAACCTTGCCGCCGGGACGGGTCACGCGCACCTTGCGGCCGTCGCGCACTTCGGCCCCCAGGCGCACGCCCTTGCCGAGCTCCGCGTCGAAGTACGCGAGGTTCGACAGATCGATCGGGTACTCACGCTGGTTCCGGCCGCCCTGCGGCATCTCCTGCGAGCGGCGGACGTGCTTCCACTTCATGTTCACGCCCTCGACGATGCCCTGGGCGTGCTTGGTGTCCACCTCGAGCAGGCGCCCGGTGCGACCGCGATCGGCACCGGTCAGCACGATGACCTGGTCGCCCTTCTTCAGACGTCCCATCACACGACCTCGCTGGCCAGGGAGATGATCTTCATGAAGTTCTTCTGGCGCAGCTCGCGTGCGACGGCCCCGAAGATGCGCGTACCCACGGGGTTGCCGTCCTTGTCGATGATCACCAGCGCATTGCTGTCGAAACGCAGACGGGAACCGTCTCGCCGGCGGATCTCCTTGCGTGTGCGCACGATGACGGCCCGCACGACGGCACCCTTCTTGACGGTGGCGGTCGGGATCGACTTCTGCACCGAACCGATGATGATGTCACCGATGCCTGCGTAGCGGCGCTTGGAGCCGCCCAGCACCTTGAAGCAGCGGACCGTCTTCGCGCCGGTGTTGTCCGCCACGTCGAGCATGGACTGCATCTGGATCATGCGGCCTCTCCTGCGCCGCGCGCGAGCACCTTGATGAGCCGCCAACGCTTGCGCTTGCTCATCGGGCGGGTGAAGGCGATCTCCACCTCGTCGCCGACCTTGGCCTCGTTCGCCTCGTCATGCGCGACGAGCTGCGTGTACTTGGTGACGATCTTCTTGTAGAGCGGATGCATGAGCCGGCGCTCGATCGTCACGATGATCGTCTTGTCCATCCGGTCGCTCTTGACGCGACCGATCTTCGTGACGAGGCGGCGGGGGCTGGTCTCGGTTGCCATGATGGGCCTTTGGTCGGGCGGTCAGGCGCGCGACTGCGCACCGCGGATGTTGAGCTGTCGCTCGCGCAGGAGCGTGTTGATGCGGGAGATGTCGCGCCGCAGCTGCCCGATGCGGCTCGGGTTGGCCAGGCCTTCGGCGCTGCTCTTGAAGCGCAGGTCGAAGAGTTCCTTCTTGAACTGGTTGCGCTCGAACACCAGCTCGGTGTCGAGCTTCTCGCGCATGTCCTTCACGCGGCCGGCAATGGTCACCGCACCCTCCTCTTGAGCAGTCGGCAGCGCACGGGGAGCTTGTGCGCCACGCGGTTCATGGCGAGCTTCGCCAAGTCGTCGTCCACGCCGCCGATCTCGAAGATGACCGTGCCGGGCTTGATCGAGGCGGCCCAGTACTCCGGCTCGCCCTTGCCCTTGCCCATGCGGGTCTCGGCCGGGATGCTCGTGATCGGCTTGTGCGGGAACACTCGGATCGTGACGCGCGAGCCCGGCGCCGCGCGGTTGGCGGCGACACGGCCCGCCTCGAGGACGCGCGAGCTCAGGAAGCCGCCCTGCGTGGACTGCAGCCCCCACTCGCCGAAGGCGACCGTGTGGCCGCTCGTCGCTTCGCCGCGGATCTTGCCCTTCTGCACCTTACGGTGCTTGAACCGCTTGGGCATGTTCTTCATGACGGACGCCCTGCCACCTGGGTCTCGAAGTCGCTGTACCGGCCGCGGTAGATCCAGACCTTCACGCCAATGACGCCCATCGTGGTGCGCGCGATGCCGGTGCCGTAGTCGACCCACGCATCGAGCGTCGAGAGCGGCACGGAGCCGAGCGACAGCTTCTGCGTGCGGGCGATCTCCGCCCCGCCGAGGCGGCCAGCGATGTGGATCTTCACGCCCAGGGCGCCGGCCTGCATGGTGAGGTCGGCCGACTTCTTCATGGCGCGCCGGTAGCTGGCGCGCCGCATGAGCTGCTCGGCCATGCTCTCGGCGACGAGCTGCGCGGAGAGCTCCGGCTTGCTGATCTCGACCGTGCGGATGGCCACGGGCTTGTTGCAGATGGAGGTCAGCTCCTCGTTGAGCTTCTCGACCTGCGCACCACGCCGGCCGATGAGGAGCCCCGGCCGGGCCGTGTGGATGATGACCGTGACCCGCTCACGCGTCCGCTCGATGTCGATGCGCGGCACGGCGGCCGAGTGGTACTCCTTCTTGACGAACTTGCGGATCTCCTGGTCCTCGAGCAGCAAGGCGCCGAACTCCTTCTTGCCCGCGTACCAGCGCGAGCGCCAGGGCTCGGTGATGCCCACCCGGAATCCGAGGGGATGTACCTTCTGTCCCATGCTCAGCCGTCCTGTTCACCGGCCGCAGCCGGGGTGGATGCCTGCTCGCCCGCCGACGCGGCGGCCAGGGGGGAGAGGCTGATGTGGATGTGGCTCGTGAGCTTGCGGTAGGGCATCGCCCGGCCCTTCGCGCCCGCACGCCAGCGCATGTGGCCGCCCAGCAGCGGGCCGCCGTCCACCCGTGCGGTGGACACGTAGAGGTCGTTGAGATCCAGCGAGCCGCCGGTCTTGTTCTCGGCGTTCGCGACGGCCGAGCGCACCACCCCGGCGACGAGCACGGCCGCGCGCTGCGGCGACCGGTCGAGCATGACGAGCGCCCGGTTGACGGGCTGTCCGCGGACGAGGTCGGCCAGCAGTCGCGCCTTGCGTGCCGTGATGTTGGCGAACATGTGCCGGGCCGTGAACGCCGGTGCCCCCGCGGCCTCGGCCTGGCGCTCGAGCTTGGACTTCGTCTTCGTCATGGCGTCTTGACCTTCGCGGCTTCCTTCTTGTTCGTGTGGCCGCGGAATGTGCGGGTCGGTGCGAACTCGCCGAGCTTGTGCCCGACCATGTCCTCGACGACGAAGAGCTTCTGGTGGCGCCGGCCGTCGTGGACCATGAACGTGTGCCCCACGAAGTCCGGGGTGATGGTGCACGCCCGGGCCCACGTCGTGATCGGTTCGCGACGTCCCTCACGCGCCATGCGGACGACCTTCTTCTCCAGCTTGGCGTCCACGAACGGGCCCTTCTTCAGGCTACGGCTCACTCGACTGCTCTCCGGGCATGTGCGGGTCCAGGTTGGTTCGGTTGCGGATGCGGATCAGCGACGCTTCTTGCGACCGCGGATGATCATGCGGCTCGTCACGCGCCGCGGATTGCGGGTCTTGCCGCCCTTGGACAACTTGCCCCAGGGCGAGCAGGGATGGCGACCACCGGCCGTGCGGCCCTCGCCGCCACCCATGGGGTGGGCGTAGGCCGACTGCGCGGTGCCGCGCACCTTGGGCCGGCGGCCCTTCCAGCGGTTGCGCCCGGCCTTGCCCAGCTTGACGAGGCTGTGGTCGATGTTGCCCACCTGGCCGACGGTGGCGCGGCAGCGCAGGTGCACTTTGCGCACCTCGCCCGACGGCAGGATGAGCTGGGCGTAGTCGCCTTCGCGCGACGACAGGCGGATCGCCGAACCGGCCGAGCGACCGAGCCGTGCACCGCGCCCGGGCTCGAGTTCGACGCAGTGCACGACGGTGCCGAGCGGCATGTGGCGCAGCTCGAGCACGTTGCCGAGCTTGGGCTCCGCCTCGGGTCCGGAGAGCAGCGTCGCGCCCTTCTTCAAGCCGAGCGGGGCGACGATGTAGGACTTCCTGCCGTTCGCATAGTGCAGCAGGGCCACGTTGGCCGAACGGTTGGGGTCGTACTGGATCTCGGCCACGACGGCCGGCACGCCGTCGTGCTGGCGCCGGAAGTCGATCACGCGGTACTTGCGCTTGTGTCCGCCGCCACGGTGCCGCGACGTGAGGCGCCCGTAGGAGTTGCGGCCCGAGTGGCGCTTGAGGCGCACGAGCAGCGACTTCTCGGGCTTGCCCCCCGTGATGTCCGGGTCGCGCACGACGGTCGCATTGCGTCGACCGGGAGACGTCGGGTTGTACTTGTGGATCGCCATGGTCTTAGAGGAACTCCACGGTGTCGCCCTCGGCGAGCGTGACGATGGCCCGCTTCCAATCCGGACTGCGTGCGGCCCGCGCGCCGCGCCCCCTGAACTTGCCGCGCCGCGTCATGGTGCGCACGCTCAGGACGCGCACGTCGAACAGCTCCTCGACGGCCTTCTTGATCTGCACCTTGTTGGCGTGCGGCGCGACCAGGAAGGTGTAGCCGTTCTTCTCGGTCGTGATGTCGGTGCCCTTCTCGGTGATGAGCGGGCGCCGCACGATGTCGTGGACGTCGTTCTTCAAGCAGCACCTCCGGTCTTCGCGGCCGCGCGTGCCAGGGCGGCGTCGCTCTTGCCGAGGCGGGTGCTGAGCACCTGCCAGGCGTCGTCCAGGAGCAGCACGTTGCGGTGCCAGAGCACGTCGTGCGTGTTCAGGTCGGCGGCGCGGATGACGTGCACCCGCTGCAGGTTCCGGAAGGACTTGAGGACGAGCAGGTTGTCGTTCGGGACGACCACGGCCACCGAGCCGGTGAAGCCGAGATCGCGAAGCATGCGTGCCGCAATGCGCGTCGACGGCTCCTTGATGACCGCAGCCGACGCGGCCGCGACCTCACCGTCTCGCAACTTGCCGACCAGGGCCGACCGCAGCGCCTCCCGCAGCGCCTTGCGCGGCATGTGGTAGCTGTAGTCGCGCGGCCGCGGGCCGAAGATGACGCCGCCTCCGCGCAGCAGCGGCGAGTTGAAGTCGCCGCGGCGGGCGTTGCCGGTGCCCTTCTGCTTGTAGGGCTTGCGCTCGGTGTAGTTGGTCTCGCCGCGCGTCTTGGTCTTCACGGTGCCCTGGCGCAGGTTCGCCTCGTACATGCGCACGGCGTCCCACATCAGGCGCAGCTTGACCTGTCCGCCCAGGCCCGAGTCGTCCAGGTCGACCTTGCCCAGCTTCCCGTCGTTCCAGTGGCTCACCGTGGTCATGGCTTGCCGCCCTTCCGCACGAGGTTCGTGGCCCGCACCATGACCAGCCCGCCGATGGCTCCCGGGACGGCACCCTTCACCAGCAGCTGGTTCGCCTTCTCGTCCACGGCCATCACGTCCAGGCCCTTGATCGTGATGCGCTCGTTGCCCATGCGGGTCGCCATGCGCTTGCCGCGCAGGGTGCGACCGGGGTGGGTGTGCATGCCGATCGAACCGGGCCGGCGCACGTTCTGGCTGCCGTGGGAAACCGGTCCGCGCGCGAAGTGGTGCTTCTTGATCGTGCCGGCGAAGCCCTTGCCCTTGCTGGTCCCGATCACGTCCACCTTGGATCCGGGTTCGAACAGGCTGACGGTGAGCACGTCGCCGACCTTGGCCTCCCCGACTTCGCCGCGCACCTCGCGCACGTGGCGGCGCAGCTCGAGCCCGGCCTTCTCGGCCTGGACGCGCTGCGGCTTGGCGACGACCTTCGGCCGGATGCTGCCGACGCCCAGCTGCAGCGCCTGATAGCCGTCCTTCGCCTCGGTCCGGATGGCCGTCACCAGGTTCGGTTCGACGTCGAGGATGGTCACGGGCACCCGCGAACCGTCCTCGCGCCACATCTGGGTCATCCCGCGCTTCGTGCCGAGCAGGGTCTTCACACAGGTCTCCGTTCTTTCCTCACGTCGCGACGCGTTTCATCGGTGCTGGGGGCTGCATCCGGCCGGGTCAGGC
>Ga0315912_10002016_pt1 | contig 22739 bp, 17 predicted proteins | sample VfabasoilMG_FD_204469 | JGI IMG/M metagenome (GOLD analysis project Ga0315912, IMG submission 204469) | Garden soil microbial communities collected in Santa Monica, California, United States - V. faba soil | ecosystem: Environmental > Terrestrial > Soil > Garden | place: USA: California...
AGTCCGATCCGCTATGCTCCCGTCGAACGTCTTATGATTTCCGGCACAATCTGGTTCAGTGGCAGAACCGAGTCGGCAAGACCGGCGTTCACCACCGCTCCGGGCATTCCCCAAACAACGCTTGTCGCCTCGTCTTGTGCGATTACCGAGGCACCACACCCTTTCAGGACCTCCGCCCCGCGCATTCCGTCATAACCCATTCCGGTCAGAACCGCTGAAATAGAGGCCGCTCCATAAGTTTCCTGCACCGACCGAAACATCACGTCCACGGCCGGCCGACATGAGTTCTCCTGTGGCCCTTGATCAAGTACCACCGAAACGGTGCTCCCAACCCTGCGAAGCCGCATATGAAAATCACCTGGCGCAATCCATACGGTTCCAGGTGCTAAAACAGAACCCTGCTCGGCTTCCCGAACGGTTAATTTGCAGTTGGCGTCCAACCGCTCCGCCAGCAGACGGGTAAATACCGGCGGCATATGCTGGACGATCAAAATGGGCAGTGGAAAACTGACTGGAAAACACGGCATGATTTCTCCCAGTGCATTCGGTCCGCCAGTGGAGATTCCGATTGCCACAACCTTCGGCATCACCAGTGGCTTGAAGAGTGGGCGCGCAGTCAGCGGTGCAATAGGCGCGACGGGCTGCGGACACGGCTTCTGTTCCGCCTCGATCGAGAAAAACTGCTTGATTTTTGGGATTAGCTCGCTACGTAAGCTCGCCATCGAACGGTCAAGCGAACCTACATTGGCCGCCTTTGTTACGTAGTCGTTGGCCCCCAAACTAAGCGCTTCCAGCGTGCTGGCTGCTCCCCGTTCGGTAAGCGTACTGAACATGATCACGGGAATATCCTTATGCGTCTGCCGTAGCTTGCGAAGCATCCCTAAACCGTCCAGTTCCGGCATTTCAACATCAAGGGTGATGATGTCAGGGTTAATTTGAGGAACCCGTGAAAGACCGATTGACCCGTTTGCGGCCGTTCCCACAAGTTCCATAGCCGGGTCTTCCTCAATGGCATGGGTAACCAGGCGTCGAATGACAACCGAGTCATCGACGACCAAGACCTTAATCTTGCTGCCACGCCGGATTAGCTTTTTCGTGATATTGGGCATTGGGTAAACCCGGTCTTATTGAATGACACCCATCATACGGAGCTTATCGGTAATAATTTCTTTGGTAAATGGTTTCATCACGTATTCATTGGCACCCGCTTCCAGCGCAGCGGTCATCTGTTCCACCTCTGTCTCTGTCGTCACCATCATGAGCGGGACCGAGGAAAACCGTGGATCAGCACGCACCGACTTAACAAACTCAAGGCCGTTCATCTCCGGCATGTTCCAGTCAACCAGAAGGAGTGCAACATCCTGGTGCTGGGCCTGCACCGCAGCCAGCGCCTCCTTCCCATTGCTGGCCTGACACACTTCGTAGCCGAGTTCTCCCAGCGTTCCCGCCAGAATCATCCGTATCGTTCGTGAGTCATCTATGACCATCGCCTTAGGCATACACTTCCTCCAATATTTCAAGCGCTTCCGAATGTCGACAGACTGCTCTGCCCTCCAACCATCGGTTCCAGCGAACCAGTTCCTGGCCCAAAATCTCTTCCACACGGGGTATTTGCCGTCGTCGGCTAGCCAGCGTCTCTTCACGCTCTTCGGCGAGCGAATCCAAATTTAGTAACCGAATCTGTGGCAACCCTGCGATCCGGGGATCAGCATTGCGAGGAATCCCCGCATCCACCACCAAAAGTCGGTGAGAACGTGCCAAAAGAAATCTTGTGACTGACTCCAGCTCCAGCACAGGCAGCCTAGCTGTTGTCGCTGCAATCAATACATCCACCTCGTGTGCCTTTCGGTTCACATCCTCCCAGGGAACCGTCTCGCCCTTGAACTCCCGGGCAAGCAACGCCGATTGCTCAGAATTTCGAGAAGAAAAATACAGTCCGCCGAGGCGAACCTTGGCAAGGTGACCAGCGATATCCCGCCCCGCTTCGCCTGCGCCCAGCACAAGCACCTGAACCTCCCCCGGATCTGGAAACGCTACCCGTACCGAACGCAATACAGCTGCACCAATGCTTGCCGAACCCTTGCCAATCGAGGTCTCGCGCCTAGCCCGCTTGGCGGCTCGAAGACACTCGGCAACCATACGGTTTAAAATCGGCCCCACCGTGCCCGCTTCGACAGCCCATTGATGGGCTTGCTTGATCTGGGTCACAATATGGGTGTCGCCCAGGATCTGCGAATCGATACCGGCACCGATACGAAACAAGTGTCCCACCGCAGCCGAATCACGTTCCACAAACCGCATGCACTCTTCATGCAATGCCTTGGCCGAACTCCGTAGTTCCCGCAGCATTCGCAGAAGTGGCTCAACAGGATTGCCTTCTTCGTGCACCAGATAAAACTCAGTACGATTGCACGTCGCAAGCAGAAACACCTCGCACACCCCGTCGATGTTCAGTATCCGCGGCAACAAAGCAACGGCCTGCTCCCGGTTAAAACTCAACTGTTCTCGAACCTCAACCGAAGCACGGCGATAGTCGACGCCCGCTAATGTTACTTGGAATGCCATTTGGAATGGAGTGCCAAGAACCCGGCGGCATCGCCACCGGGTTCCTATGCATCGCGGCTCAGCCTATCGCTCCTTGGAAGCCACCACAAGTGCCTGCATTTGAGCCGCCAGATGGCTCAATGCCTGCGCCGCCTTTTGCGTATCGTTAGCCGCCTGGGTGGTTTCGCGAGCTGCCGAGGCAACGCCACTTATGTTGTTGGCGATGTCTCCGGTGCCCTTGGCCGCCTCGTTTACGTTGCGACCAATTTCATTTGTCGTCACCGTCTGCTCTTCCACCGCAGAGGCGATGTTGTTCGAGATATCGTTGATCTGATTGATGATGGAACTGATCTCGCCAATTGCTCCAACCGCACCCTTGGTATCTCCCTGAATTGCTTCGATCTTCTGGCCGATATCCTCGGTTGCCTTGGCGGTTTGTTTGGCTAGTTCTTTGACCTCATTTGCCACAACAGCAAATCCCTTGCCGGCCTCACCTGCCCGGGCGGCTTCGATCGTGGCATTGAGTGCCAAGAGGTTAGTCTGTTGGGCGATTGAGGTAATGACCTTGATCACCTTACCGATCTCGGTACTGGACTCGCCCAGCTTGCTGATCGTGCTATTGGTCGTCTCGGCAACGGCAACCGCATTTTTTGCCACACGCGCAGCTTCGTTAGCGCTCTTGGAAATCTCACGGATGGAGGCCTGCATCTCCTCCGACCCTGACGAGACAACTCCTACGTTCTTGGAAACCTCTTCGCTGGCCGCAGACACAACATTGGCTTGCGTTGCCGTCTCCTCAGCGCTGCCCGCCATTTGCTGGCTGATCGCAGTGAGCTCTTCGGCAGAGGAGGAAAGCGCGGCTGCGTTTTGAGCAATCTGAGATTCCAACTCCAGTTTCTTGGTAATTACCTCCCAGGTAACCATCGGTCCCATGTAGTTACCCTTATTGTCGTAGATCGCGCTCACAAGCAGATCCAGCGACTCGGGACCAACCTTAATCGTTGCACGATGCGGGAGATTCTTCGGATCTGCCAGCATGCGTCTCTGGTGCTCCGGATTCTTGTGGAAGATATCGATTGATTGCCCAATCATGTCGTCCACTTTCACAGGTAGCAGATGGGCCAGCTTTTGGAGCTGTTTTCGAGATGCCGGGTTCATGTAACGCAGCTTGAGATCCAGGTCCGCGTAAAGAACATTGTTCGACATGTTCTCCATCATCGACATGACGCGTGCGGCTTCCACCTCAAGCCGTTTTCGCTCGGTGATATCGGTTGCGTACTTCACCACCTTGAATGGCTTCCCTGTAACATCTAAGACCGGGTTGTAGGTGGCCTGAATCCACGCCTGCCGACCGCCCTTAGCAATGCGCAGATATTCGCCAGACTGGAATTCCCCTCGATTGAGTTTGGCCCAGAAATCGCGATAGTCGGCGCTCTGTCGGAATGTTTCCTCAACAAACATGCTGTGGTGCTTGCCCTTGATTTCATCCAACGTATAGCCTAGGGTGTGAAGAAAATTCTCGTTGGCCCCTAATATAGTCCCATCCATCTGGAACTCGATGAACGCCTGCGTTTTGAGCATGGCGGCTTTCTGCGAGGTGATGTCGCTGGCATATTTGACCACCTTGTAAGGCTTGCCCTTGGCATCCATCAAGGGGTTGTAGGAGGCCTGAATCCAAATTTCTTTTCCTCCCTTAGCAATCCGTTTGTACTCGGCAGCCTGATACTCACCGCGACCGAGCTTGGCCCAAAACTCTTTGTATTGCGGAGTGTTGGCCTCGTACTCATCCATAAACATCCGATGATGGCGGCCTTTAATCTCCTCCAGCGTGTAGCCAACGGTCTTGAGGAAATTTTCATTCGCCGTGAGTATGGTCCCATCCATTTGAAATTCAATCGTGGCCTGGGCCTTTGAGATGGCGTTGATCTGGCTCGTGTAATCGGCGTTGGCGGCCTCAAGTTTTTTGCGGTCGCTGATCTCTTCCCAATTCACTACGATGCCGATGTAGTCATTCTTGTCATTGACAATCGCATTGACGTTCAAGTCGAGAATCAAATCGACCAGCTTGATTTCCGTCCGGATTGGCAAGCTATTCACATCGCTCAGGGTCCGTCGAATCTGCTTGGCACGATCACCGTGGAAGGCGTCTATTTTGGTGCCAATCAGATCCCGAAAGGACACGCCGAACATTTGCTCAATCGTCGGTCCCATGGTCCGCATGATGTCGGCGGCGCGGCGGTTCATGTAGACCAACGCCAGATCCCTGTCGGCGATGAAGACGTTGGTTCCCAGACTATCAAGGGCGCCTTTCAGTCCCTCCACAGCCGCCATAATGTCTGTTTGCTGCTGCTCAAGGACGGCGGTGCCGCCCTGTGTCGATTCACGATTCATTCCTTGCTCCTTGGTATTTACTATCTCTGCCGCCAACGGGGCTATCGCCCCAACTATCTCGCCGACCGTTTCGGGGTCCACTCCAAGGGACTGAAGCGTATCGACTAAGTGTCCTGCCACACGGTCAAAATGCCGCTGTGTGATCTTCATGGGGGCATGCGCCGGACCCATCTTGCGTCCCTTATACTCAGCAGGCCCACCAAGTGCCTGAGCAAAAAAAGCTTTCTGTTTAGCCTTGAGCACACCCATGTTCGTGTTTGTGAAAAATGATTTCAGCTCCGGATCCGCCAGAACCCTGACATAGAAGGCATCCACGGTGGCCCCAATTGCAGGTGCGCCGCCGATACGGTCGTAGATGGGCTCAAGCACTGACGCGCCGCCACGCCCGGAGGCGCGCGATTTCAAATCCGTTCTTGCTTTAGATTTTGCTACTGGCATGTTTGTAATTCCTCGCAGTTCAGATCATCCAACTGGTTACGTAGTTCGCTGATCGGCAGGCACCGAATACCATTGCAGTCCGGCGATGCCAAGGCTGCAGACCTGTCGCACCCTTACGAACACGATCTCCCAGCACAAACATGACCACATAGCAACCAAGGGAAAACACCGAAACAACTACATGAAAAAGTAGCAGTGGCGACGGAGCCGAGGTTGCCTTATTGACTGCACCCCTGGTCAGTTCGATGGCCAGCACGGCGGCTAGATCAACACTGAAAGCTACAATCATCAGCGGAATGTGAACCTCCCTGCGTCGGCGGAAATAGAATCCAGCCGCAAGAATGAGAAGAACAATTGTCGAAGCAATATAGAACATAATTTGTGTTTCCGGGTCAGCAGCACGCCTGCGTTTGTAGGACCCTTTCGGTATTGAGGACGAGCAGGAGCCGCCCTTCCAGTTTGTAAACGCCCTCAATCATTTCCCGTTGTTCTTTCGGAATATTTTCCGGCACATGTTCGTACGTATCGGCCGTCACGTCCAGCACATCTCCGATTTCATCTACCAACAGGCTGACCGCACCCTCTTCCGAACGAACCACGATGTTCATCGGCGCATCGCCGCCGATGCGCTTGGGCAATCCCAGACGGCGGCGCATATCAACCGCAGTCACAATCTGTCCGCGCAAATTGATCAAACCCTCGATTACATCCGGGGCCAGTGGCACACAGGTAAGCTCCAGATACCGCAGAACCTCCTGCACCTGACGCACCTCAATTCCAAAACAGAGATCCTCTACCTGAAAGGTGCAGTACTGGCGGTTACGATCCACAGACGACTCATTCGTGTCGATATTCATCATGACTATCTCCTGGCCACTATCTCCGGGCTCCGGCCAACTCTGATTCAGCCGGTTTTACACCTTCCACGGCCAATGCCAATTGACTCAGCGAATGCAACAGCGTCTCGCGATCAAAACGGTCCACGCAGGCGTCAAACGGACCACCTTCCCCTGCCCGCATCTCCTCAGGCGTGTTGCATAGCGCAACTACCGGAATCCGTGAAAGCGAAGGTTGGCTTCGCATCTGCTCTACCAACTTCTTTCCGTTTCCTGAAGTAAATGCAAGTGAGGTTACAACCGCGGAAACTGTCAGCCGACCGAGTTTGTCCATCGCATCAGAGCCGTTTTCGGCCTCAACCACCGGGTGGCCCGCCAATTCCAGGTAGTTGCGGATCAACCCGCGCGAAAACGCGCTTCCATCGGCCACGAGCACCGTGGCGCGCGCAACCGATTGCGGGGAAACACCAGGTCCCCAGTTGCTGTCAGCCGTGCGCAGCACAGCCGGGAGATCCAAAAAGTCCGTTACCTTACCGCCGATCACCGCCGATCCCGAAAGCCCAGCTCGATCGCCGCGCTTGCGAATCCGGATGCTCTCGTCGTGAATGTCGAGAATCTGGTCCACCATCAGGCCGGCCATACGTTCCCCTTCGGCGAACACGACAACCTGAACTGGATTCGGCACTTCGGTCAGGCTCGTGTTGCTGGGATCGAGGACACCAGCCAGCGAAGTAAGCCGAAGCAACTGCTCTCGATACTGCACAACAAGCTTTCCATCGGCCCGCTCAATCCTCGAAGTGGGGAACTCCTCCAAACGCGCAACCAGCGAAAGCGGTACGGCCAGACGCTCATAATTGCCTGCTCGGAACAGCAGGAAAGTCTGGCACTGTTCATGCGCCTGATCCTTTTTCGAAGTGCCACTTCTTACCGCGTCGTGCGACTCAGTCAAAACGTTGGACCGCTGCCCGACACCCAGAACATCCAGTATCAATGCAACCTTACCATCACCCATGATCGTGGCACCCGCGTAGGAGGTAAGCCCCTTCAACTGCTTTCCAAGCGGCTTTACCACAATTTCCTGCGTATCCTGAATCGCATCGACGACCAAGCCAAACTGCCGGTCTTCGGCCTGCAGAACTACGATGTTGAGAACCTCGGAATTCCTACTGGCATCGGGAAGCTGGAGAACTTCATTGAGATAGGCGATCGGCAACAAATGACCACGCCGCCGATACACAGGCGTTCCGTGAATGCGCTCAATTTGCTTACGTCCCACCTCACCTTCCAATCGCAACAATTCCAATAGACTCACTTGGGGAATCACAAACCGCTCGCCACCGCTATTGACCACGAGGCCCGGAATAATCGCCAGCGTCAGAGGAATCTTGATCTTGACTGTCGTGCCCTCTCCGGCTCTGCTCGTAAGGTCCACCATTCCACCGATCTTTTCGATGTTGGTCTTGACCACATCCATGCCCACGCCTCGGCCGGAAATATTGCTCACCGCCGCCGCAGTCGAAAAACCGGGCATGAAAACCAAATTGATCGTTTCGCGCTCACTCAGCCGTTCAGCCTGCTCTGGTCGGAGCAACCCCTTTTCCACAGCCTTCTTTTTCACCCGTGCAGCGTTGATGCCGCCACCGTCATCGGAAATCTCAATGTTGACCTGTCCACCTTCGTGATAGGCGCGCAACATCAAACGGCCCTGGGCAGGTTTTCCGTTACGGACCCGCTCTGCAGGCGACTCGATTCCGTGATCGCAGCTATTGCGCACAATGTGCGTTAGCGGATCTTTGATTGCCTCAATGATGCTCTTATCGAGTTCGGTCTCCGCTCCATCCATTTCCAACTGAATCTGCTTGCCGCACGATGTCGCCAAGTCACGTACCACGCGAGGTAACTTGTTCCAGATCATCCCGATCGGCTGCATCCGGGTCTTCATAACCCCTTCCTGCAACTGCGTCGTGATCAAATTAAGCCTCTGCGCAGTGCCGTTGAGCGTTGCATCATCCTGACGCGAGTTGAATTGCAAAATCTGATTCCGCGCCAACACAAGCTCGCCAACAAGATTCATCAGCTTGTCAAGCAATCCAACATCGACGCGAATCGTAGCGTCAGTCACCGAACTGGTCTTAGGCGCGACATCTGCCGCAGTAACCTCCAGCACAGCAACCTCGCTGATCGGCGTAGAAACCTCAGCACTTACTTCAACAGCAGCAGCAACGACAGCATCAACGACGGGCACCGCAATTTCCCCACTACAAGCAGCCGTGAGCCGTGCCTTCAGATCCGGGTATGTTTCACCGCTCTCGCTCCCATTGCCTTCAATGCTGCGCAGTTCACACTTCACCGCATCAACAGTCTCTAGAATCAACGAAGTCAAATGCGGAGTAAGAGCAATCTCCCCATTGCGTAACATCGACAACAGGTTCTCTCCAATATGAGTCACCGACTCCAAGATGGAAAACCCCAGAAATCCACAAGTACCCTTCACGGTATGAATGGTCCGGAAGATGCTAGCCAGCAACTCCGGATCACGCGGACGTTTTTCCAATTCAACGATCTCGCCTTCCAGGCGTGCCAAATTCTCGTTGCTCTCAATGAGAAATTCTTTGATGATATCTTGGTCTTCCATCCACATCCTCTATGGGGTTCAGCGGTCGTGAGACTTGCCTGCGTAGCTTCCCAATGGAAAGTACAGCATGCACACGAGTAACCTATCGACGATGTGGCTGGTTGATTATAGGGTATTTGGAATTAATCCAAATTCTTTTTAAAGCGTACAACGGATAACGAAAGTATTACGACGCCGTACACCAACAGACTCAACATCTGCGGCCACAGAATCTCTACACCGATACCCTTGAGGAATACTCCGCGGACAATCTCCATGAAGTACCGCATCGGGTTAAGGTAGGTCAGATACTGCACCGCCACAGGCATATTGCTTATCGGGAACGTAAACCCGCTCAGCATAAACGCCGGCAACGAGAAGAAAAACGACCCCATGTTGGCCTGTTGTTGTGTCTCGGAAATCGTTGACAACAGCAACCCCGCCCCAAGCGTCGTCATCAAAAACAACACTGAGCAAACCATCAAGAACAGGAAGCTCCCGCGAAACGGTACTTGAAAAATCAACAACGACGCAGCGGTTACCACCACCAGATCAATCAGCCCAATCACGGCAAAGGGAACCGTCTTTCCAATGATCAATTCAAACGGGCGCATAGGAGTAACCATAAGCTGCTCCATCGTTCCCATTTCCTTCTCACGAATGATGGCCTGGGCCGTCAAACTGAGCGTCACAACCAACAAAATATTCACCACAACACCAGGCACGAAATAGTTCCGGCTCAACAAATCCGGATTGAACCAAACACGCGTCTCGGCAACCACCGCACCTGGAGGATCAGGGCGAAGGTCCCGCGCATAGGCGTTGATCACACCATTTGCATAGCCGGAAATCAACGACGCCGTATTCGAATTGGTGCCATCCAACAACACCTGGACATCGGCGGTCTGCCCGCGCGTCACGCTGCGCGCAAACCCGGGTAGCACACGCACGACACCATGCACTGTGCCATGTTCCAACAAACTCTGCACTTCGGCCTCGCTCGACGGCAGCGAGGTAATTTCAAATCGCCCCGATCCCTCAAACTGGGCCAGCAATGCGCGGCTCTGCGGCGTATGATCCAGATCCATCCAGGCGATCCGCGCATTGTTAACATCGAACGTAACCGCGTAACCGAAAATGATCAACTGCAGCAATGGCGGAATAAAAAGAATGCCGCGCATGCGTGGCTCGCGAAAAAGCTGAATGAATTCTTTGCGAAGAATGACCGCGATCCGTTCTCTCATAAACTAAGCCACCTTCTGATTCATTTTGCGCACCGCAAACCAAAACACGAGTCCGGTAAAGATCATCAAAAACACAATCTGATCCCAAATCAAACCAAACCCGGCACCCTTCAGAAACATCGCCTTCACTGCTGTAATGTAGTAACGCGCAGGCACCAGAATGCTGAAAACCTGAATCGCGGTTGGCATGGAATCCACTGCGAATGTGAATCCCGACAGCAACATGCTCGGCATGAACGAACTGAGCATTCCCAATTGGTAGGCCGCCGCCTGCGTGCGCGCAGCAGCGGAGATGAAAATTCCCCAGAACATAGTTCCGGTCAGAAAAATACAGGTGGTGACGGCCAGAGCAGAAATGCTGCCACGAAAAGGCACATCGAAAATATATATGCCCACCAGTACGGAGATCAACGAATCGACAAGCCCCACCAGGAAGTAGGCAACCATTTTCCCCATGACAATTTCGCCGGGACGCAGAGGCGTAGAGAGAATCTGTTCCATCGTTCCGTTGTCCCACTCCCGTGCGATCGTCAGCGAAGTAAGCTGCGCCGAAATGATCATCATGATGACACCGATCAATCCCGGCACAATAAAGTTTCGCGACACGAGCGAACTGTTGTACCAGACACGCAGCCGCGCATCCACCGGAGGCACTGGCAATCGAGCCGGAGGACGATCCTGCGTGCGCGCCTGATTCGAAAACGACTGCACAATTCCCTCGGCATAGACCGAAGCAATCGCCGCGGTATTCGAGTCACTCCCATCGACAAGAATCTGAACTTTCGCGCCGCGCTTACTCGCAACATCCCCACCAAATCCCGCAGGAATCACCGCCGCAATCAGAATGTCGCTGCTATTGATACCACGCTCAATCTCTCGCGCATCCTTTGCAAATCCCACAATGTCGAAATAGCGCGACCCACGAAATTGAAGAATCAGACTTCGACTGGCAGCAGTCTGATCATGATCCAGAATCATCATCCTGATATGATCCACATCCAGACTCAGCGCGTAGCCATATAGCAACAACATCAGGAACGGCAGCGCAATCGCCATGAACAGACTCCGCGTGTCCCGGACAATATGGTGCAGTTCTTTCACCAGCACCGCTCGTGTGCGCCGATACGTCATGCCGCTTTGCGCTCCTCGGCTTCAATGAGCGCGACGAAGACGTCTTCCAGCGAAGGCTCAATCTGTTCTAATCGACGAATAATAATCGACCGCGCATCCAAAACACCCCGAATCACCGCAATCGAGCCAGCAACATCGTCCACGGAAACATGCAGTCCGCCGCCGAAGATGGCAACATCGAAAATTCCGGGTAAGGCCTCAATCGCCCGCATCGTATCCAAAGGAGCATTGGTATCCAAACGCAGCAAGCGATGTGTGGATAGCTTCTGCTTCAACTCCTTCGGCGGACCCATCGCAATCACCTTGCCCCGATACATCAACGCCAAACGATGGCAATGCTCGGCCTCATCCATATAGTGCGTGCTCACGAAAATGGTGTGGCCGGTGCTCGCCAATTCTCGAATCAGGTTCCAGAACTGCCCGCGAGCCATCGGGTCCACACCCGAGGTCGGCTCATCTAAAAACAAAACAGGAGGATCATGTAAAATCGCACACCCCAGCGCCAGACGCTGTTTCCAGCCGCCTGATAGCGTTGCGGTGAGAGAATCTTCACGGCCATGGAGCCCAGCCATCTCCAACACATATGCCTTGCGAGACGCACGCTGTTCACGAGGCACGCCATACATCCCGGCAAAGAAATCAATATTCTGTTCCACCGACAAATCGTCATACAGCGAAAACTTCTGCGACATGTAGCCGATGTTGGCGCGCACATTTTCCGGGTGTGTCGAAACATCGTAACCAGCAACAATCCCCTGCCCCGAAGTAGGTGTCAACAACCCGCACAACATGCGAATCGTGGTCGACTTCCCTGCTCCGTTGGGTCCAAGAAACCCAAAGATCTCGCCCTTTTCCACTTTGAGAGAAACGTTATCCACGGCGACAAACGCACCAAACGTCTTCACCAGATTCGCAATCACCACCGCAGCGCCACTCATGCAGCCTCCTGCTCTTGCATGGTCTTAATAAACGCCCCTTCAAGATTCTGAGCGCCAGCCTCTTCTCGCAGCACTTCCGGCGCGGCACAACGGATCATCCGCCCCTTGTGCATGAAACCCACTCGATTGCATCGCTCTGCTTCATCCAGGTATGCGGTCGTAATGAAAATCGTAATCCCGTCTTTGAGCAACTGATAAAGGATCGTCCAGAAATCGCGGCGTGACACCGGATCCACACCATTGGTCGGCTCATCCAAAAACAGAATCCGAGGCCGGTGCAGCAACGTACACATCAAAGCCAGCTTCTGTTTCATGCCTCCGGAAAGCTTCCCCGCTTGGCGATCCCGAAACGGACCCATGCGCGTCATCTCCAACAATTCCGTGCTCAGCCTCTCACGTTCAGCTCCGACAATGCCAAACAGGTCGCCGTAGAATTCCATATTTTCTGCAACAGTCAAATCCAGATACAACCCGAACCGCTGCGCCATGTATCCAATTTGATCCTTAACCTGCTGTGTCTCGGTCGAAACATCGTGCCCGGCAACACGCGCCGACCCTTGCGTTGGATCAATCAACCCGCACAGCATCCGTAGCGTAGTCGTCTTGCCTGCGCCATCGGGACCCACCAAACCAAAAATCTCACCCTCTTCAATGGACAGGTCCAGCCCATCGACAGCAGTTAGCGCGCCAAACTTGCGGGTCAGATTCGTAGCCTCAATAATGACAGCCATACATCAATCCAAAATAATCACAGCATCCGCAGGCATGTTCGACTTCAGCTCATGCTTCGGATTATCCACCGCAATCTTAATCCGATAAACCAACTTCACCCGCTCCTGCTGCGTCTGAATCTGCTTCGGCGTGAACTCGGCCTCAGAAGCAATGAAGGTCACCTTGCCGTCAAAGACACGACCCGAAGTCGAATCGGTTGTAATCCGAGCCTTCGAGCCAATCTTGATCCGACTCAAATCTGTCTCATTGATGTAGCCGCGCAGCCACGGATGCTCCACATCGCCCAGCGTCAAAACCGTAGTCCCGGCCGCAAGGATCTCCCCGGCATCAGCGGACTTCACCAAGACCACACCACCCACCGGAGCCGTCGCAACTGTCTCGGCAATCTGCGTGTCAATCAACTTGATCGCAGCCTCCAGACGAGCAATTTCAGCACGCCGCGAAGTCAACTCCTGGGACCGCCGTTTGACTTCCAACTCATTAGCCTGAGAGCCACGCCGCGCAGCCTTGGCACGCTCCAACTGCGCCGCCGCAAAATCGATCTCTTCCTTCCGCGCCCCGGCGAGAATCAAAGCCTCACGCTCCTGCGCCTTACGCAACCCGGCAGCGGCGTTATCAAAACGGCTCCGAAACTGATCGAGTTGCGAAGTCGAGATATCATCGTTTTTGTGCAGAGTCTGAGCACGATCCCAATCGCGCTTGGCCCGGTCCAGTTCCGCAGCCGCCGCATCCACGACAGCCTTGGCCTCCAGCTTCTCTTGCGGACGCGCACCAGCTTTCAGATCAGCCAGTCTTGCTTCAGCGGAATGAATCTCAGCCGACTTCAGAGCCAAATCGGCATCCAACGTCTGCCGCTGCCACTCCGCACCAGTCTCAGCCTGCTCCCATTGCGCACGAGCCGCAGCAAGCGCGGCTTGCTGTTGAGACTTCTGCGCCAGCAATTGATCCTGATCCAACCGAGCCAGTACCTGCCCCTGCGTAACACTGTCGCCCTCGTTCACCGCGCGCTCCATCAACTTGCCAGCGGTCTTGAAACCAATGGAAACCTCAGATAACTCAATGTTGCCGGAAACAACGAGTTCATTCGCATTGCCATTTTTCGCGCCGGTCCAATAAAAGTAGCCACCCACGGCAGCCGCCACAAGCAAGATAGGAAGAAATTTTTTCATTGAATTACCCTTCTGATCGCACCCATTGCTTGGGCAAGGTCGATTCGAGCAACGTTGAAACCATATAACGCCGCCGTGTGATTGTCGCGAGCACGTTCCAACCGGGTCTGCGCGTCGGTCACCTCCAGCCCCGTGGAAACACCCGCCTCATAGCGGCGTCGAGCCTGAGCCACTTCACTTTGCGCCAGTTCCAGTCCTTCGCGCGCCACCTGAACCTGTTCCTCACTGGTGCGAAGATTGTCCAGCGCCTCGCGAACTTCGAGTTCAATCTGTTCACGGAGATCACGCGTACGGGCTTTCTCTGCGACATACTGAGAAGCAGATTCCATCGTCCGGGCACGCTTTGCGTTGTCGAAAAGAGGTATCCGCACCTGGATACCAACGGCGCGTGTGGCGCGGGAGTTATCTACGGCCGACCCTAGCGCACCATAATTTCCAAAAACACCAACCGAAGGCAGATGGTCTAATCGGCTGGCATCGGCGGAGAGCCGCGCTGAACTCTCACGCTGCTTCTGCGCCGCTAAATCAGGGCGATCCTGCAAAGCTCGCGTAACAGATTGCTCTAAAGTGGCCGTGTCCATCGGTGAGTAAACCAGTTTGTCCGTCAACTGAAGTTCGGTATCCAAACGCAATCCGAGCCACCGAAGTAGCTCCAACGTAGCGCGGCGTCGCGCATTCCGAGCAGCCAGCAAGCGCTGTCGGTCCGCTGAAAGCTGCACCTTGGCTCGCGTGATTTCAATCCCGGTCCCAGTTCCGGCGTCACGTTGATTCTCGGCCTGTTTTTGGATTGCTTGCGAAAGAGCCGCATTCGCCTCGGCAGTCTCCACATCCGCATCGGCCCGAAGCGCGGCAAGATAGGTCCGCGCAACATGAGAAGCAATCGCCTCCTGCGTAGAATCCAGTTCAGACCGCGCAGCACTAATCCCAGTTCGAGAGGCCTGGTACCGTTTCAGCTTGGAAAAATCCAAGACCGATTGGGTAGCACTCACCCGTGCATCAAAGACACTATAAGGACCGACAAAAGTCGGAAAACTGAAACCTGGGATGGGCAAAGAGAATGCTCCGCCCAAGCCGAGACCAGACAGATTCTGCGTGGCGCTCTGAGTGGAAATCAAACCCGAGAACCCAGGCAGCAACTCAGACTTGGCTAGGGCTGACCGCGCCTCCGCCGACTGAATCCCCTCGGACGCAATCCGAATTCGAGCATTTCCATCTATAGAAGTAGCCATCTCCACGGCCCGTTTCAAGCTAAGCGGCAACGGTTGGCCACTCGCCGAGAAAGGCAATACAAACCATGCAATAAGAACAAGTAAATGTTTCATACAAAATATGTTGTTTCGTCTGGAGGCGGCGCATGAAAACCCGCCGCAAGAAAAGTAATCAATCTACTGAGAAGCAGCGAAGCATCCCGCTGATTCAAAGTAGGTTCTTTGCGAAGGAAGGCGCTAGCCATCACACCAATCATCGATTGCACCCGCCACTCTAACTCCTCCCCGGATAAATGCGGGGCAGCCCGACCGAGCGCGGCGAGGAACCGGCTCACCACAGGATGGAAGTGTCGGCGAAACAACTCTGGAAACATCCCGTCAGCATGAAGTCTTCCCATCATCTTAATGAAGCCAGGGGACTTAGGCAAAGCCTTAATGGGGGGAAGCAAGAGTGCCTCCAGCACCTTCTCCACAGGAGGAAAAGGCAAAATTTCAGCCTCAAACTGATCGAGCAAAGCCAGCCTGGCCTCGTTCACAGGACCAATCTTCCGCTGCATGGCATGCTCTAGAAGTTCATCCTTGGAGCCATAATGATAATGAATTGCAGCAACGTTAACTTGCGCTTCTTCAATCACCTGCCTAAGTGAAGTTGCGGCAAAGCCTTGCTCACCAAATAACTTTTCCGCAGCATCCAGGATGCGATCCTTGGTACTCATAATCAGATGATTCAATCATCTGATTGAATCATCTGATTGTCAAGGAGTTTCTTCATCTGGGTGGTGTTCCGAGCTGAATCGGAGTATGATGTTGGCCATGCTTCGAAGAGATTTCGCTAAAGGAATGACTGCCGCCGCGGCGACGGCAGCTCTGCCGTTGTCCGGGGCCACCAATGGAATGTACGTCGCGCTGAGCAGCGCATTGACGCGGCAGACTCCGTTTCCTGATTTTGTTCGCCTAGCCGCGAAGGTTGGTTATGGCGGGGCGGATTTGAACCTTGGCGCGGCGATGCGTGAAGGGTTGGACGCTACTCGAGCGCTTTATCAGGACAACCGGCTTCGGGCTTCGTTCTGCAATGTCCCGGTGCCGATGGCTGGGTTGCAGCCTGCGTTTGATACCGCATTCAAGACTCTTGCCGACGGCGCACAGTTTGCTGCTCAGGTCGGGTGCAACCGGATGATGTTTGTCTTGCCCACCTCTAGCGAAACTCCGAAGCCCGAGTTGTATAAATTGCTGAAGGATCGCGTTTCGGCTTGTGCGGAAGTTCTGGCAAAGTACAATGTCCGTCTTGCGATGGAGTTTCTTGGAGTGAAATCTTTCCGAACGCGTCAACCGCAGGAGTTCATTTGGAGGATGCCGGAGGCTGTGGCTTTTGCGAAAGAGTGTGGACCGAATGTCGGGGTCACTTTGGACGCATGGCATTGGCATCATGCGGGCGGGACTGTGAAGGATATTCTGGATGCGGGCAAATCCCGAATTGTGCTGATTCATATCTCAGACGCTGATCCGAAGATGGCTCCGGATGACGTGCGTGACAATGCCCGTTTGATGCCCGGCGAAGGTGGAATTGACCTTGTGGGCTTACTCCAAGCCCTTGCTCAGATCGGATATGAGGATGGGTTGAGCCCGGAAGTTTTGGGTCGCATTCCGGTGGATATGGCAGTTGAAGATGCAGCTAGGTTGGGGCTTAGCGCCACTCTTGGCGTCATGAAGAAGGCTGGAATTGCATAAGTGTGTATTTTTCATTGCAATAGGCTAGTAGACGTCAGGTTTTTACTGAGGCAATCAGATCACAATATATAGTGGCTGATTTCGCCTACCCACAAAATTGAGTGGTCCCCCTACTTTACTTTTAGTCTGCGAGGAGGTAATATGAAGTCACTTCCCCCGAGGCAACGTCAAAATATTAGTTAGGGAGGGCCAGCCCAGTGCTGAAACTCAAACGCGTCGAACTTCAAGGATTCAAGAGCTTCGTGGACCGCACAGAAATGCGCTTTCACGGCAACGGTATAGCCGGGATTGTTGGACCTAACGGTTGCGGCAAGTCCAACCTGAGCGACGCCATCAGTTGGGTGCTTGGCGAGCAGAGTGCCAAGAGCCTCCGCGGAGCCCGCATGGAAGATGTCATCTTCGCCGGGACGCGTGAGCGGAAACCTCTCAGCATGGCGCAGGTGACCATGACTTTGGTGGACCCGAATTTCACTGAGTTGCAGTCGGTGCTACCTGTCGAGGGTCCAGCTCTCAACAACGGAACTAGGCAGGAAGTTACCATCACTCGCCGGTTGTTTCGCAACGGCGATAGTGAATATCTGATCGATGGGAAGCAGGCTCGGCTCCGCGACATTCAGGATCTGTTCATGGGCACGGGCCTTGGTCCGGAGAGCTACGCGATTATTGAGCAAGGCCGTATCGGCCAGTTGCTGTCCAGCAAACCGCAGGATCGGCGTTCGGTAATTGAAGAAGCCGCTGGCATCAGCAAGTTCAAAACGCGTCGTCGTCTGGCCGAGGCCAAGCTGGAAAGCGCGAAACAGAATCTCGGTCGCGTGTTTGACATTTTGGAAGAGGTTGGCCGCCAGGCGAATTCGCTGAAGCGTCAGGCTGCCAAGGCGAAGCGTTATCGCGAGCTGCATGAAGAGATGGTAGTGCAGTTGCGCCAGACCCTGGTGGGTCGGTTCCGATTGTTGGAGCGGGAAGCGGCTCGGATTGCGCTCGAGTTGAATCAGGCGAATCAGGAGTTCCAGTTGTTCTCAACGCAAGTTGCCGAGCGCGAGCGCGAACAGCATACGCAGCAGGAAGCCTGCTATGCGTTGGAAGCGCAGTTGAGAAGTGCACGTGCAAAGCTTGCAGAGTTTCGCGTGGAAGCCGAGCGGACGCGTGGACGTTTGGAATCGCAAGCTCGCGAGATTGCGACGATTGATGCGCGCATGTCTCAGGGTGAAGGGGAATCCCAGGCAATTCAGCAACGTGTTGCTTCCATGATGTTGGAGTTGGAAGCGCATGGAGCGAAGGTTGCCGAACTGGAGCAGGCCGCGGTGGAAGCTCGTGCGCTGATGGATTCCAAGGGCCGTGAGCGTGACGAGCTTTACACCGATCTTCGTGCGAAGCAAACCAATATTGAAGTAACCCGCCAGCGTGTTTTGCGGTTGCTTGGTGAAACCGCCGGTTTGAAGAATCAGCTTGGGCAGATCGAAACGTATATGGAGTCGATCGAGCGTGAGCGTACCCGCGTCACCCGTGAAGAGGAAATCGCGGCGGCTGATCTGGAGCGGTTGGAAGCTCGGAAGACGGAAGTCAGCGACTTGCTCGCGAATCGTCAGTTGGAACTGGAAAGCACGGTGGATAAGCGGAAGCGCGTGGAGGACGATCTCAACTCTCGCAAACTGGCCGCCTCCGATGCGCGGAAGCTGTTGGATCAGGTGCGTCAGGAAGCATCTACGCTGAAGGCTCGTAAGGATTCGCTGGAAGAGATTCTTTCGCATCGCGCTTATACAACTGAGTCTGTGAAGCGCCTGTTTACGGCGTTTGAGCAAGGCCAGGTAGATGGGCTTCAGCCAGTCGGCGTACTTGCGGATTTTGTGGAAGTGGACCGCGTGCATGAAAAGGCTGCGGAAGAATTTCTGCATGATGAGTTGGAATGGGTGATCGTAAAAGACTGGAGTCAGGCAGAAGCTGGCATCGATCTGATGCGTACCGATCTGGATGGCCGCGCGACCTTCCTTGTGCATCCGGAACCAGGTGACAGTGTCGCCGCGATGCCTGCTACTGAGCCATCGATCGGTCCCGAGACTGGTATCGTTTGCCGGTTGAGTGAAACATTGCGGATGACGAATGGTTTGACGCAAGCGCCATCGGCATTGATTCCGCGCCTGTCGCGCTGCTTCCTTGCCGAGGATCGCGCATCGGCGCAGCGCCTTGGACGTCAGTATCCGGATTACTATTTCCTGGCTCCGGACGGTGCCTGTTACCAGGGCCACGCGGTGAGTGGTGGTCGTAAAACCGGAAGCGGTCCGCTGGCTCTCAAACGCGAACTCCGTGAGCTGACGAGTTTGGTCAGCGCCAAGAACCGTGCTCAGCAGGAGACGGCAATGGAGTTGGAGAACCTGGAAATCCAGGTTGGCGGACTGGGCATGGAACTGGAGCAGATTCGCGCCGAACAACAGAGCCATGAGAAGGAAGCGCTGGCGTTGGATCATGAGATCCGCCGTTTGGCCGAAGAATTCGCTAAAACAAATTCCAAGGTTTCCGTGGCGCGTCTGGAATTGCAACGGTTAGATCGCGAAGCGGAGAAGGCGACAGAGAAACGCGAAGCCAGCTTGCGGATTGTCACAGAGAAGGACGAAGCCCGTATTGCTGAGGAAACTGCGCTGGAGACGGCGCGCGCAGCAATCGAAGAAGCACAGCGGATTGTGGGGCACCTCACAGAAGAACATGCGGCATTGCGCGTTGGTGTGGCGGAGAAGGAAGAACGCAGCCGGTCTGAACGTGTTGCGCAGGCGAGATTGCAATCGCAGGCGCAGGACTTAGAGCGGCGTAAGGGCGAGATTGCTGCGGAGATGGAACGGCTTGGTGTGGATCGGGCACGGCTGCTTGCCGACAATATCACGCTCGACGAACGCGCCGGTGTGTTAGCTGCGGAGATTGAAAAGGTGGATGCCGAAGTCAACCGCATGGCAACCGAAGAGACTTCTCTTCGCGAAAACCTTGCGGCGATGGATGAGGCGCTACGTGCGCTTCGCGGACAGGTGCAGGCTTCGCAGGAAAAGCGTGGGCAGATTGAATTGCAACTTGTCGAGCGTCGCTCGGAGATTCGGTTCTTGGACGAGACTTGCCAGAAGGAACTAAAGTCTCCGATTGAGGAACTGGCTGCGGCGGATGAGAATGTTCTCGACGAGGTTGGACTTGTTGAGGCCGAAGAGAAGTATCAACAGATCAAGGCGAAGATTGAATCGCTTGGATCGGTGAATCCACAGGCGTTGGAAGAATTCGAGGAAGCACAGCAGCGCTACGACTTCCTCAATGCGCAGCGCCAGGATCTGCTCGATTCGATCCGTGACACCGAGAAAGCGATTCAGGAAATCGACGTCGAATCGAAACGACGCTTTGTGGAAGCGTTCACGGTCATCAACGCGAATTTCTCTGAGATCTTTACCAAGCTCTTCGGCGGTGGATCTGCCGAGATGCGGCTGACGGACGAGGCGAACGTGAACGATTCCGGAATCGACATCATCGCTTCCCCGCCTGGCAAGAGATTGCAGAATGTTCTGCTGCTTTCCGGCGGTGAGAAAGCGCTTACGGCGTTGTCATTACTGATGGCGATCTTCCGCTACGCTCCCAGCCCGTTCTGCGTGCTGGACGAAGTGGATGCGCCGTTGGATGAGCCGAACATTCAGCGGCTGATGGGCCTGCTGCGCGAGATGTCGCACCAGACGCAGTTCATCATCATCACGCACGCAAAGCGAACCATGGAAGTTGCGCAGTCACTTTACGGTGTGACGATGCAAGAACCTGGAGTATCGAAACTGGTGTCGGTGAAGTTCAACGTGACACCGCCGCCAATGCCAGGCCAGATGACGATGGCGATGCGCGCGTAAATGGACGTCCAGCGCCGAATCTCGGAGATACTCGCTGCCGAAGCGGCTGCCATATTGGCGGTCCGCGTGGATGACGAGTTCGAGAAGGCAGTGCAAGCGTTGGCAGGGTGTACCGGCAAGGTGTTGACCACCGGTATGGGCAAGGCCGGCCACATTGCGAAGAAGTTTGCTTCGACGCTTTGCTCGACGGGTACGCCTGCTTCGTACATTCATCCCGCCGAAGCCGCGCATGGTGATCTTGGTTTGGTGGATAAGAACGACTGCATTGTCGCGTTCTCCACCAGCGGGATGACACGCGAAGTCCTGGAGATGCTGGAACTGGGTCGGCACATCGGACTACACACTGTGATCGGTGTGACGTCTCATCCAGAGTCGACACTGCGGAGCTTGAGCGATATTGTGCTGGACATGGGAATTGTGACTGAGCCATGTCCGCACGGGTTGACGCCGTCGGCAAGTATCGCAGTAATGTTGGCCATCAGTGACGCACTGGCACTGGTGTTAATGGAGCTGAAGGGCTTCTCAAAAGAAGATTTTGGATTGCGGCACCATGGCGGTTATCTGGGACGGAAGGTTCGGGCGGACAACCTCTAGGGATTGAGGAATACTGGAATCGGCCCATTTCCTAATCCGTAACCCTAAAGACCGTCCGCCAAACCGCTTTCCCATCCCATGTAATATCCACGCGGTAACTCCCAGGACTCAGACCTTTCGGCGCAAACGAAAATGACATCCGGGAAGGCACACTCTCCAGATTGAATTTCTTTGGCGGCAATGTGGTCAACAACCGATTATACGCGTCGTAGATCTTGCCTCCAATTTCTCCTTTGCTCAGCTTCCCTCTTTTTTGCCACATCGTATAAACATGAATGAAACTGTCACGCGTCGAGAAGTCCGATACATCGCCACCGATCGGTTCACTAAGCGATTTCGGCATGGTTCTGGTCGTCCCTCCGTGCAAAAATTCCGGCATTGGTGACAAAGGCATTGTAAGCGTGCCATCCGCTAAAAGCTCAGAGAACATCTTCGCTGTATCAGTCCCCTTCACCGGCACAAGTGAGATCGGTGTCACACTAGCCTGCGAGCTAACGGCAACCCAACTATTGAAGGACCCGCGCGAGCCGAAAAGAATCCCGCCTGGCGTCGTATTACCACCCAGCACACCCACCACATGTCCCATCACATCCAATGAAGGTCCGCCAACAGCCGAACTGCTAAACGCCTGCGCCGTCTGAATTCGCTCCCCAAAACCAGGAATGGAACGGCGACCACCGATGTCCACCCCGCCAAGGATACGGGCCGGACCTTCATTGAAGAGCAGCAATCTCTCACCAATCGCCACCTTGCTCGGATCGCCCCGCGTCAATATGGGAAGTGCCAGCGTCTCACCTCCAAGAATCGCCCAATCCTGATTGCGAGAAAACGCCAGCACCGAATCCACCACCTGCTTCCTGCCATCAAAAAATTCAATCTCAACCTTCGCCGCCGAATCAATCGACAAGAATGATGTGGTTATCAAATTCGCCGCAGAGATGAATCCCGAACTCGTCGCAACCCGCCGACCCGTCTCATCCAGTTTATGTATCCACACCAAAGAGGGAGAAACCTTTTTGAAAATCTCATCCAGCGTCGGCAACACAGGACCAGCAGGGGTTGCCGGAGCTGCTGACGTGATCGGTGGAATTCCAGCCAGTTCAAAGTCGTGGCTTCCGGCCGGTCGTCCATCCACACGGATTTCCACCGTCCAAAACCCATTCTGCATTCCAGGAACAATCAAAAAATTCCAATACGAGCTCATCGAAGTGCCCGACACGTCCATCTTCACGTCACTCGATATGGAACCCGTGCGGCCATCCGGCTGTTTCCAAACCGCACTGAGCACATGATTGCCGGGCTCCACGGACCA
>Ga0315912_10002017_pt1 | contig 22734 bp, 15 predicted proteins | sample VfabasoilMG_FD_204469 | JGI IMG/M metagenome (GOLD analysis project Ga0315912, IMG submission 204469) | Garden soil microbial communities collected in Santa Monica, California, United States - V. faba soil | ecosystem: Environmental > Terrestrial > Soil > Garden | place: USA: California...
TGGGGACTCCTTCGGCGAGGGGACGAGCTTAGCGCCCGCGGCGCCCGGTTTGGTACGCCTCGCTCGGCCCCTCGAGTTTCAGGCCTTGGCTGCTTCGGCTCCGGTCAGGGTCGAGGCGCGAACCTGAGCTCGAAGCTCACGCGCGCCTCGCGTCCCACGCCGTCGCCGAGGACACCGTGGTCCTTCGAGACCGAGAGCCCGCGTCGCTCGCGGGGGCGAATATCGTGCGTACCCAGCACAACTACGAGCGGGCGCCGCGATCGGATCAAGAGCTCGGCGGGGGGGCCGGCCGGCTCGGGCCCCGGCACCAGCGTCAGGGTCACCTCGGCGCTCTCGGGGGCGCGGACGCCGTGCAAGCTGAGCTCGCCGCGGACCGCCCAGTGGCTCACGAGCTCGCGGCGCCGCGCTGGCCGCTCCTCGGCTGGTGCGCTGACGAGATGGCCGGCATCGAGCGCGGTCACCTCGAACGATACCTGTCGCACCGTCTCGCGCCGTGCGGCAGCGATACCCACGCCGAGCTCGAGCCAGTCGAGGGCGCGGGCCGTGTTCGGTCCGTCGATCAGGCCGTCGCTCGACGTGAGCTCGAGCGTCGCGAGGTCCAACGCGACGCGGCCCGTCGTGCGCGAGAGATCGTCGAGATCGACTTCGAGCTCACCCGTGGCACCGCCGAGCTTGCCTCTCGGGGAGGCGTGCTTGGCCGGCAGCTCGAAATCCACGCGGCTTCCGGCGAGTCGATACGGCAACCGTCGTGGCAGCGGGCTCGCCGAAGCGGAAGCTCGAGCCGACGCGAGCCACGGCTCCGTCCGCTCCTGCCGCGGAGCCTTGCGCTGGCAGCTCACGAGCAGGGCGGCGAGCGCGAGCAGCAACGTCGAAGGGACGCTGGCCTTCAATGCCACACCCCGAACGCGATACCCCAGCCGAGGTAGTCGCGCGCCAGGTCGAAGGAGCCCGTCACCCGCCACCAATTCCCCTCCGGGAAGGTGCCGAACACGTCCCACGGCAAGACCTTCACGTCGGCGCCCAGCGTGACGTGGCTGCGCCCGCCGTCGGCGTTCGCGCTGAAGCGGGTCGGCTCGAAGTAGAATCCGCCGCGAGCCTGCAGCCAGTGGGCGATCGGCTCGATCTCGACGGCGAAGCGCGGCGACAGCGAGAGCTGCTGTCCCGAGCGCTGCACGGTGCGATCCAGGAACCCTTCGATGCCGACCCCGTCGGGCACGGTTCCGGTGAGCAAGAGCGAGCTCGTCAAAAGCGCGTGGAAGCGTGGCATCGCTTCGTAGCGCGAGCGAAGGATTTTTCGCACGTCACGCTCGGCGCGCTCGAGCTCTTCTCGGTCGAGCGCGGCCTCGGCGCGGTCGCTCGCCTCGAGGACGCGTTCGAGCTCCGCCACTTCACGACGTTCGCGGTGTGCTTCGGCCAGGGCCTCGCGCGTGCGCCGCGCTCGCTCCCGGGCCTGCCACGCGAGGTAGCGCCGCTTGTGGGCAAGGAGCTCGCTCGGGCTCACCCAGCGCGGGTTCAGCGGGCGGCGTCCGAGCTGCACCGCCGTTCCGAAGCTCAGGTCCCAGGGCAAGGTCATGCGCTGCGGTACGTAGAGCACGTCTGGCGTGTTCAGGAACAGGATGCGCCCTGAAGTCTCGGCGGACACCGCCGTGCGGACGGCGCCGCCCACGCGCACGCGCTCGCCGTTCGGGCGCCAGATGAAGCCCGTCTCGACGCCGACGCCGGTCGTGTTGAGCGCATCGACGCCGCTCGACAGGATCGTCTGGCGTGTGCTCACGTTGAGCGTCACGACGCGTGCCCCGATGCCCACGACGAGCTGATCGTCGGCGAACGCGTAGGCCGAGAGCAGGTGGTTCTGCATGATCTGCGCGGTGAGCTCGTTCTTGGGATCGGCGGCCGCACCGGGGCGCTTCAGGCTGTACTGCTGGAGGTCGGCCGTCACCCCGAAGCCCCAGCGGTCGATCTGCAAGTTGAAGGCGGCGTTCAAGAAGACATAGAGCTTGTTGCCCGCGCTGACGTGCGTGCGGTTGTCGTCACCCGGGTTGGCGGTGCCCGAGTTGAAGAAATCGCCCGAGTTGCCCAGGCCGCCCGGAAAGGTGAGGCCGGCGCCGGCCTCGAAGTCGACGTCGGAGTACGAGTAGGGAACGCGCACGGCCGGGGAGGCCGGGTTCTGGGTGTCGCCGTCGATGCCGTCGGCCATCGCCACGAAGGTGCCCGCCAGCCCCACGACGCGGCTGCCGGCGAGCACGGGCCCCTGCGTCAGGTCGATCGAATACCGATTGGTGACGATCGGTTGACCTTCGGCGCCCAGGGGCTGTGCTCGGGCGTTCGTGGCCGCGAACGCGAGCGAGAGCGCCACGCCGAGAGCATTTCGCATGGACCGGCCCGAGCGCATGCGCGCGCCTACCATAGCCCCGAGGCCACGAGTATAGTCCGGGCAGGCAGGGCCCAGCGCTCTTCCCACCCACGAGAATGCCCTACCACGCGGAGTTTCGCTGCTTCAATGGCTGTGAGGGATCGTACGCGGTCACGCAGCCGATCTACCGCTGCCCGAAGTGCGACGGCCTGCTCACGGTCGTTCACGACATGGAGGCGCTCGCCGATCGCAGCGGCCCCGTGTGGATGAAGCTCTTCGACGAGCGCTACCGGCAAAACGCGTGGCCCTACGGTTCCGGCGTGTGGGGTAAGCGCGAGTGGGTGATGCCCCACATGCCCGACGACACGATCGTCTCGATGTACGAGGGTTGCACGAATCTTTTTTGGGCCGAGCGCTACGGCAAGCAGATTGGGCTCGACGAGCTCTGGGTCAAGCTGTGCGGCAACAGCCACTCGGGGTCCTTCAAGGACCTCGGCATGACGGTGCTGGTGAGCGTCGTGCGCATGGCGATCCAGCAGGGCTTGAAGGTGAAGGCGATCGCCTGCGCTTCGACGGGCGACACCAGCGCTTCGCTCGCCGCCTACGGTGCTGCGGCGGGGCTGCCCGTGGTGGTTCTGCTGCCTTACGGGAAGATCTCCACCGCACAGCTCGTGCAGCCGCTGGCGCACGGCGCGCTGGTGCTCGGGCTCGATACCGACTTCGACGGCTGCATGGCCATCGTGCAGCGCCTGGCCGCCGAGGGTCTCGTGTACCTCGCCAACTCGATGAACCCGCTACGCATCGAGGGTCAGAAGACGGTCGCGATGGAGATCGTGCAGCAATTCGACTGGCAGGTCCCCGACTGGGTCATTCTGCCGAGCGGTAACCTCGGCAACGCGTCGGCGCTCTACGCCGGCTTCAAGCTGATGAAGGACCTCGGCATCATCTCGCGTTTCCCGCGCCTGGCGGTCGCGCAGGCCGAAAACGCGAACCCCCTGTACCGCGCCTGGAGCGCCGGCAAGCGCACGGTGGAGCCGATGCAGGCCAAGCCGACGCTCGCCACGGCCATCCAGATTGGCAACCCGGTGAGCGCGCCGCGCGCCATTCAGGCGCTCGAAGCCATGAACGGCATCGTCGAGCAAGCGAGCGAGCAGGAGCTGTGCGACGCGGCGGCGCGCGCCGACCGCACCGGGATGTACACCTGCCCGCACACCGCGGTCGGCCTCGCCGTGCTGAGCAAGCTGGTCGAGCGGGGCACCATCCAGCGTGGCGAGCGCGTGGTGTGCGTCTCGACGGCGGCCGGGCTCAAGTTCACCGAGTTCAAGGTTCGCTACCACGAGGCCGAGATCGAGGGCGTCACGGCCGAGCTGGCGAACCCGCCGGTCAAGCTCAAGCCGGACTACGGTCAGGTCGTGGACGCGATTGTTAAGAGATTTTCATAGCTCATGCGTCTTGGCGGCGGGCCTCCGGCCCGCAGCGGGCTTCGCCCATACACAAAAGCGCGCTGGGCGGGCTGTTCGGCGCGGTACCCTTAGTCTCTGAACGCCTGGCCTTGGCAGGCCATGAACGTGACCGAGCCGTTCGCCGGCAGGCCTTCCCCCACGAAGCGTAGACTGCGGCGATTGGCGGCGGGGCACGATTTCACGAGCTCGGGATTGCCGATGCCCTGCGCGGGATCGACGTAGCAGTAGCCGTAGCTCGCGCCGTCGCCCTGGCCGTTCTGGCATGCCGCCAGCGCGGGCCCCTCGAGCGATTCGAGACTGCACAGGCAGTAGTCGCGGCAAGCGACCCCGCCCTGGTCACAGTGGCCTTCGAGCTTGAGCTGCTCGCGCACGGCGTTCCTCAGCGCGCCCTCGTCCGCCTCGAGCGGGATGCGGCCGTGGCTCGGGTCACAGCTGCAGCTCGCGCCGCCGGCGGGTATCGCCTCGACCACCGCACACGGCACCTGGCCGAAGTTCGGAGCCTTCGGATCGGACTCGACGGGCAGCGGACGCGGCAAACACTGCTGCGCGAGGCGCGCCTTGAAGATCTCGAGCATCGCGGCGACGGCGGGGTTGTAGCCGTAGGAGGCGTCCGCCTCGGGGAGCAAGCCAGCCAAAGGCGTGGTATTTTTCGGGCAAATGCTCGCGACGATGCCGTTGTCGCCGACTCCGCGCAGCACGGCGAGCTCGCGCAGGCCGGGGTAGGCCTTGGCGGCGATCTGGACGCCCGGCGCGCTCGCTCCGCCGTTGAACTGACAGAGCGGGCGGTCGTAGTCACGGTAGTCCTCCGTGCAGTCGCAGGAGTCGTCGGCCACGTCGGTACAGGGCCGTGGCTCCGGCAACGGGAACGTACAGGCGTACTGCAGGTCGTCCGCGTACACGACGTTCTGCTCGTGGCCGTTGATCGGGTTCATCGCGTCGCCCGCCGCCGTCGGCGGTTCGCCCGTCGCCGTCGGCGGCACGAGGGCTGCGCCCGTCACGGGGTTCTTGCCCGTGCGCGGAGCGATCGATTCACGCATCAGCGGGTCGCTCGGACCAGCTTTGCCGCCGAGGATCACGTCCCAGCGTCCGGCCTTCGTGAGCTCTGCCGCGTTCAGGTAAGTGAGCTCGCGGCCGGACAGGCTCCCTTCGGCAGCGATGTCTTGCCAGGGCACGCCCACGATGCCCGTCAGCAGCACCAGGCTCGGGCTCCGGGGTGGCCTCCCGGCAGGAGCGGCAAAAATCGGGTTCGCGACCGGCGCGCCCGCTCGGTTCGGGACGGTGAGCTGGGTGAGCGCGTTCACGTAGCGTGAGGTGGGATAGAGCAGATCGAGGCCGAAACGTCGCTTCTGGTCGAAACAGCGGAGGTGAGGGGAGTCTTCTGCCGCGGGCAGCACGGCATAGCCGTTCGCATCGCCCTTCGAGCATTCGGCGTCGCTCGCGTTCGGCGTGCAACCGCTCGGAGCTTCGGTGGCGCACGTGTGGCAGCAAGGGTCGTCGGCGTTTTCGGCGCAGGCCGCGGACGCGCGTGGCATCACCACGCCTTGCGACGCGGCGAGCCAGCCCTGTGTGCCGTCGTCGTCGTCGATCGAGCAGTCGTTCTCGTCGGTGAGCATCACGATGGCGAGCAGTGAGTCGGGTCGCAAGAACGCCTTGCGCTGAGCGAGCAACGCCTCGTTCACGAGGCCGCGTTGGGCGACGGTCCGCTCGGGCGCCGTTGCGTGAATGGTCGTCACGTCGAGCGGCGGCTCGGGATCGACGAGGAAGCGGTACCAGGATTCGAGGGAGGCCTCGTAGCCGCAGCCGCGTTCGCCCGCCTTCTTGACCTGATCGCGAAAGCTCTGCGTCAGGCGAGCGGCGTCCGCTTCGCCCGGGGGGTCGTTCTTCGTGCCGCTCGGGTCCCAGGCCAAAAATCCGCTGCCGTTCCAGGAAGCGAGCGGGCCACGCACCGCGGGGTTTGCGGTCGGCAAGAGCTCGGCGCGATCGTCGGGCGTGCGCCCTGTCACCGCATCATCCGCTTCGGCCAGGCACTCCGTGCCGCCGTGCCCGCCCAGACTCGAGGTGATCACCCCGAGGTGGATGTCCTTGATCGCGCTGAACTCGGGGGTGCCGTTCGCACAGTGCCCGTTCTCGTCGGAGACGCCCACGGGCTTGCCCTGAGCGTCGAGGCAGGTGGGCGTGACGAGGCGCTGAACGAGCACCGGCACCGCCTGGGCGAGCACGTCCTGCTTGTCCGCCATCGACAGCGAGTTATCGATCATGAACAGCATGTCGACCTTGTCGACGGCTCGGTTGGCGATCGTGCCCACGTAGACGTTGGTGGTTGTCGGCCGTGCCGGCGCGACGGGCCGCTCCAGGCAGCCTGCGGCTGCGAGCGCCAAAAGCGGGGCGACGCCGGTAACAGCGCGGGCGAAGGCGGTGCTGATGGGGGTGCGCGGTGCGATCGGCTGAGGCATGCCGACACGCATCGCAAGCGTCGTGCCAGCGGAGCGTCAGCAGGAATCTCGGCAGATCGCGCGCGCGACCCACGCCCCGATCGTTGCCGGCGCGCGGGGCTGCCAACGCGCGTTGGCGCCCGCGCGTGGTGCCGCGACTGAAATCAGAAGGTGAGCTTGGCGCTCGCGCCGCCGCTCTTCGGACCTGCGTACGGCGCGACCTCGAGGCGAGTTCGGGCCAGGCGGCGCAGCGGCTTCACGCCGGAGGTCGCCGGGGGCGGCTCGTCGTCGCTCGTGAGCAGGACCACGCCCGTCACACCGAGGGTGATGGCCACGCCGAACGCCATATCGGCGATGAGCGCGCTGCGCTCCGTGTCGTCCGCGAGCTCAGTGGTCGGAGTCTTGTCGAACTCGCTCTTCGAGTTCAGTGCTTGCACGCCGAAAATCGTGCCGACGACGCCAGCCACGCCGGCGATGCCGAGCGTCACGTACGCGGGAACCTTGCTGTGCTCCTCGGGCGGCGGCGGGGGGGGTGGGGGAGGAGGGGGTGGCGCCGCAGCGACCACCGGGACCACCGGCGGCGGCTCCTTGAGGAGGGCGATCGACTGCTTCATGTGGTCGCCGCCCTTGACCTCGACGTCGATGTCCTTCGACTGGTAGCCCGCCGACGAGATGGTGATGCGGTGCTTGCCCGGCGTGAGCTTCAGCGTCATCGGAGCTTCGCCCGGCTGGGCGGCCCCATCGACCGCGACGTTGGCGAGCATGGGGTCGGTCTCGACCGACACCTCGGCCACCATCATGGCCTTGAGCGTGTCGATGCGGGTCCGGGCCTCGGCGACTTTCGGCTCGCCCGCTTTGATCGCGTCGGGATTGTCGAGGAACGTCTGGTAGGCGACGATCGCTTCCTCGGTCTTGCTCTGCTGATCGATGCTCTTGGCGATCCAGTAGTCGGCCTGAGCCGAGTGAATCGCCTCGTTGGCGCGCATGAAGGCTGCCTGGGCCGTCGAGTAGGCGCCGGCGTTGTAGGCTTTCTCGCCCTCGGCGTAGGCCTTGCGGGCCGCGTCCTTCTGCTTCTTGGTCGGGGGCTTCGGCGCTTCTGCCTTGGCGGGAGCAGCCGGCGCGGCGGCGGCATCCGCCTTGGCCGGGGCGGGCGGGTCTGCAGCTCGGGCCGGCAGGGCCAGGAGCGAGGTCGCCGCGAGTCCGGCAAAGAGTCCGGCGGCGTGCAGCGAGAGGGCCTTGGTTCGCATGTAAATCCTCCACCGCCCGGTGGTCCGAGCGGTCTCCACCAGGCTAGATCGCTCTCGACCACGCGGACAAGCCCTCGATTCGCTTATAGTGTCCCGGGGTCTCCCGCCTCCGGGCCCGCGCTGATTAATGCCGCCTTCCACCCCTCCGGATCGCGCTCCACCAGGGCATGCCCAGGCCCCGTCGGCGCGCCGCACGCTCCCGCCCCCCGAGTGGCAAGGGCGTGACGGCCCGCGCTCCGCCGCATCGCTCCTGCTCGAGCGCCTGCCTTGGGGTGCGCCCGTGGCGCGCCGGAGCGGACCGCGAGCCGAGCTCACCATCCTTTTCGCCAAGCTCGAGACGTCCGGAGGCGACGGCGCGGCCGAGCGCACGGCGGCCATGGCTCTCGCGCGCTCGCTCGCGACACGCGGCACGCAGCTCGACGTGGCGACTCGTCTCGCTCGCCGCGCGCTCTTGCTCGGCGAGGATCCGGTGTTGCGCGAGGAGCTTGCCGGCTGGTTCGTGACACTCGGGGAACCCGCGCTCGCTGCGGCCACGCTGCGGCCGCTCGTCTCGCCCACGGGTGGACCCGAGGCCGGCGCGCTACTCGTACGTATGGGGGTGTTGCTGGCTCGCGCCGGGGAAGCGCGCGCCGCGAGCGACGCGTTCGCGGACGCCGCGCTGGCCGACCCGACCGATCCCGTCCCGCTGGAGATCCAGGCGTCACTGTCCGCCTGGGCGCCGACGGCGCTCGAGCCGCACCTGGCCGCGGACGCCTACCTGGCTGCCGCCGATCGGCGCGAAGCACGGGAGGAGAAAGCGGCGGCGTTCGAGGATCTGATGCGGGCCTTCGAGATCTGGCCCGCCCACGGCAGCGCCGCCGAGCGCCTGGCCACGGCACTCCTCGCGCGAGGCCGCGGGGGTGCGGCCGACGAGATCCGACGCGAGCACGCTGCCGCGCTCGGCGAAGGGGGACGCGCGGCCCACCTGCGGCGCATGCGTCAGGCGGTCAAGGACGGCGATCTGGCGCGTGCCCTGGGCGCCGCGTTCGACGCGCGGCTCGACTCCGAGATCGACCTCCGCAGCGTGCTCGGCTCGATCGACGCCGACGAGGGGACCGAGGAGGTGCCGCTCGGCATCGATGGGTTGCTCGAGCGCGCTGGCATGCACGAGCTGCTCGCCGCGCGCGTCGAGCTGGCCTCGGATTTTCTCGCGGGTCGCGAGCGGGCGCGGGCGCGCGTCGCGCTGGGGCGGCTCTACACCGGGCCGCTCGGTCGCGCCGATCGCGCCGTCGAGGCATGGATCGACGCGCTCGTGGCCGACCCGGGCTGCGAAGCCGCCCTCGAGGCACTGCGCCGGCACGGTGTCACCACGCGCGATCAAGCGCCGCTCGTCGAGGCGCTCGTTCGCGTGGGGGAGGCGAAGGCGCTCGGCGCCCAGCCCGAGCGCGTCGCGTGTTTGCGCGAGCTCGTCGCGCTCGCCGAGGAGCGGCTCGGCGATCCGGGGCTTGCCGCGTGGGCCACGGGCCGGCTCGGCGTGCAGGCTCCGGAGACGGACGAGCTTCGCGCCACGGCGCTCCGTCTGGCGCCGCGCGTCGCCTTGCAGGATGAGATGCTCGGCGAGGCGCGGGCCGAGCTCGGCCGCACCCAGGGCCACGAGCGCGTCGGGCCGCTGGTGCGGCTCGCCGCGATCTTGGCCGGGCGCCCCGACGCGGCCGACGCCTACCTCGAGGTGCTGCGCGAGCTGCTCGAGCTGGAGCCGGAGGAGCGCGGCCACGGCGTTGCTGCCGAGCGAGTCCTCACGCGCCTTGGGCGGCATGCCGAGCTCGAGGTGCTGCTCGCTCGGCTCGCGGCCAAGGCCCCGTCCGGGGTGGAACGAGCCCGCGTGCGCTTGGTGCTCGCCACCCTGCGCCGCCGCAAGGGTGACGTCGACGGAGCGCTCGGCGAGCTCTTGCCGCTCCTGTCCGAGCCCGGTGCCCACGGGCCCGCTTACAGCCTGGCGCTCCTGCTGGCGGCGCAGCGCGGAGACCAACGGGCGCGGGCGCTTGCCCTCTGCCGTGTGGCGACGCAGATGTCACCGTCGCTGCGCGCCGTGCTGCTTGCGGTAGCGGCCGAGGAGCAGCTCGGCACGGGCGACGTGGAGGGCGCGCGCCTCTCCGCCGAGCAAGCCTGCAACGCCGACCCCTCGCTGGCCCGCCCCGCCGCGGCGCGGGCACGTGTTGGCGCAGCGCACGGTGGTCGCGCGGGAGCCGAGTGGATCGAGCGCGCGATGAGCATCGTCGTTCCGCGTCCTGCCCTGTCGAGCGCGCTCGCCGGGATCCTCGACGCACTGGGCGAGCCACTGCTCGCGGCGGCATGGGCCCAGCGGGCCGGCGCGCTGCGCCCCGGGGATCTCGCGGCCGCCCGCGCCCGCGTCGAGCGCGCTCTCGAGGGCAACGACGGGGTGCGCCTCGCGGACACGCTCGCCTGGTTGCTGTCGCAACCGCAGAGCCTCGCCCCCGCGGCGGATCTCATTGCAAAAGCCATCGAGCGGCTGGCGACGCTCACGCCCGGCAGGGCCGGGGCACTCGCCCGCCGGGCGCTCGACGTGCTCGGTCCGCGCGACCCGGCGTTGCGCGCGGCGGCGCTCGGCGTAGCCGACAAGGTGGGTGAGCGTGGGCTCGGGATCGCCGCGATCGAGCGCTGGCTCGCGACCGGCTCGCTCGGCGGCGAGCGTGGGCCGGTGCTGCTCGATCTCGCGCGCCGGCGCAAGCTGGCAGGCGACGCGGACGGTGCTGCCCGCGCCTTGTCGCGAGCGGTCGCCGAAGGCGCGACGGCGCTCGACGTGTTGCCCGAGGTCGACGCCGCGCTGCCGACCCGCACCTCCGATGGCGAGATCGCGCTGCTCCAGGCGCGCGCCGAGGTCCTGAGCGCGCTGCCGGAGGCCGACCACCGGGGGACCGCGACCGCCTGGCGCGAGCTCGGCGCCGCGCTCTGGGATCTGGCGGGCGATCGTCTGGGAGCCCTCCGCGCCTGGGAGCGCGGCGCGGCGCTCGATGGCGAGCACGGTGCCGAAAACTTCGCGAGCGACCTCCTTTCCTTCGGCGGCGAGTCGCTGGCTCTGGAACGACTGGTCGAACACGCCCGGCGGCGTGGCGACACGCCCGACGCGGCGCGCTACTACGGGCTCGCCGCCAGCGTCGCGCTGGGCACGGGGCGCCTGCCGGAGGCCTTCTCGCACGCGCGCTCCACGCTCGAGATCGACCCGACGCGGAGCGACGCCATCGCCGTGGCCGAACGCGCCGCGAACGACGGCGAGGTCGATGCGCTCGACGGGCTCTACGACCGGCTGGCGACGGCGGCGCTCGGCTGTTTCGGCGAGCGCGCCGTGCGCTACCGCGCCGCGCGTCAATTCGAGAAACGGGGCCTCACCACGCGGGCATTGCGCCACGCCGTCGGCGCGTTCGAAGCCGTTCCCTCGGAAGGGGTGGCGTTCGTGACGCTGGTCCGGCTCGCCGACAAGGCCGAGCAACGCGGCGAGATGGTGCGCGCCATCGAGCGCGTGGCGGAGCGCAGCACCTCCCGGGAGCATGGTGCCGCGTGGCTGAGGCGCGCTGCCCTCTTCGCCGACGACAGCGAGGAGGGGCGTCGCCAGCGCGTCGACGTGCTGTTACGCGCGCTCGCGGTTCGGTTCGATACCGACGTGGTCGAATCTCTCGCGCTCGCCATGGCGGTGCTCGTGCGCGACCAGCCCGCCGAGCGCGATGCGGCCGAGCTCCGTTTCGCGCGGGCAGGGCGCTCGGTGCTCGCGCGGGCCGAGGGGCCCGAGGGCGCACGCGTGGCCCTGCAGGTGGCGCTCGGTGCCCTCTCGACGTTCGACGCGGGCGTCCTCGCCGTGGAGGCCATCGAACGCGCGGCTGCCTGCGATGGCGACATCGAGGAGTTTGCGCGGCTCATGCCCGCGGCGGCCGCGCTCGCCCGCACGCCGGTGGCCGCGCTGCTCGTCAAGAAGCTGATCGAGATCGGCGGGCAGCGCTTCGCGAGCGCCGGGTCCCCGTTGCTGGAGCTCGGGGCCGCGATCGCGGAGGCGGCCGCCGATTCCGCGTCGGCGGCGCGGCTGCTCGCGCTTGCGGCGCAGCGTGATCCGGAGAACGCGCCGCTCCTCAAGCGTGCGGAGGGCGCCGCACGCAAGACAGGCGACCCCACGCTCATCGCCATGGTGGTCGACGCGATGCCCGATCGCGGACGCTTCGAGCTCATCTTGGATCTGGTGGACGCTGCCGACCGAGCGGGTGACAGCGCGCAGGCGCTGGAAGCGCTCGGACGCGCCCGCGCTCTGCTCGACATCGAGCCCACGCAGCGAGACCTCCTGTTGGCGCGCTCGGCCGCGATCCTGTCGCGCGCCGGCCGTCGCGACGAGCTCGAGGCGCTCTACACGCGCGAGCTCGAACGGCCGGAGCTCTCCGAAGCAGCGATCGTCCGCGTGGCGACCGAGCTCGCGGCGCTGATCGGCACGCGCGGTCGCCCTGCGGCGGCTCTGCTGGTCCTCGCCTCCGCGCTCGAGCGGGTGCCCGGCCATGCTGGCCTGCTCGCCGATCTCGCGAGCGTCGCGCGCCAGGCCGACGATCGCGAGCGCCAGGCGTGGGCGCTCGGCCGCCTGCTCGACGGGGGCGCGGACCCCGCGCAGGAGATCGCCTGGCTGCGCGAGCTCGCGCCGCTGCTCGAATCGCTGGGCGAAGACGCGGCCGCACTGACGCGCTGGTCCGAGCTTTTCAACCTGAACCCGAACGATCCGGAGGCCCTCGTCGCGCTCGAGCGCGATGCCGAGCGCCGTGGCGACTACGAGGCGGTCGTTCGCCTGCTGGATCGCCGCGCCGCTCTGGCCGGGCGCGTGGACGACGTGCGCCGGCTGCGGCTCCGGCGCGCGTCGGTGCTCGAGCAGCGACTGGCCCGTCCCGACGAGGCACGCACGGAGCTCGAAGCGCTGCTTGCGGCCACGGGCGATCACCTGAGCGTGCTCCGGGTGCTCGCCGATCTCGCCGAGCGGCTCGGTGATCCGCTCGCGGCGGCGCCGCTCTGGCTGCGGGCGAGCGGGCAGTCGAGCGATCGCGGCGAAGCGGCCGATGTCGCGCGCCGTGCGTGCCAGGCCTACCTCGACGGGGGCGACGTCGAGGCGGCGCACCGAACCCTCGCGGGGCTCGGTGGCTGGGTCGAGCGCGCGAAGCTGTACGAGCTCGGGGTCGAGATCGAGCGGCGTCGGGAGAACCCGCGGGGACTCGCCGACGCGCTCGACGAGCTCGCAACCCACTCGCAGCGAGCGCCCGATGAACGCGCTCGGCTACTGGTGGAAGCCGCGCGTGCGACGCTGGCGGCAGGCGATCGCGAGCGAGCTCTCGAGCGCGCTGCCCGCGCGGCGCGCATGTCGCCCGGCTTCGCCGATGCCGAGCTGCTCGCGCGACACCTCGCCTACCTTTCACACGGGGCCGGCAGCATCGACGAAGCTCGCGCGACGGTGGAAGCGCTCGGGCGTATCAGCGAGGCGCTCGACCCCGATCAGGCTGCCCTGCGTTCGTTCTTGCTGGCGGAGGCGCTCGATCGCGTGCAAGGGTCGGCGGATCCGGGCCTCGCCGAGCTCGAGCGCGAGATTGCGGCGCGCGGGCCGCGCCCGCTGCTTTCGCTCGCCCGGGCCGAGCGGCTATCCGCACTGGGACGTGCGGGGGAGGCGCTCGGCGACTTCGACGCAGCGCTCGAAGGGCAGCTCTCGGGCCTGCGCTCACGGGCGCGCACGGCGCTGCTCGCCGGTGAGGCCTCTCGTCGTGCGGGTGAGCTCGAGCGCTCGGTCGGCTACCTCGAGATTGCGGCTACCGACGTGGAAACGCAGGCCCCCGCACGGGCTGCGCTCGAACGGGTGCGTGCCGAGCTCGCCAGTCGCGTGCCGGCGGGGACGGTGCCCGACGACGATGGGCCCGAGGTCGTCGCACCGTTCGACCCGCTCGGTCAGGTACTGATTCGGGAGCACGTCGTGCTCGAGCAAGACGACGACGGCGATGCGGCGCCCGCCGTCGCGCTTCCGCTCGTCACGACGGCGCCCCTGCGGAGCGCGCCCGCCCCCAGCGCGGCGTCGGCGCCTCCCGTGGCGCCCCGGGTCTCGGCCATCGAGTCGCCGCTTCCGGCGGTGCCCTCGACCAAGCCGCCGAGCCCGCGCAAGCAGACCCTGTCGGGAACGTTCGTCGGCAGCTCGGCGGAGGAGGTGCGCCTGCACGTCGCGCTCGCCGACGGCTCGCGGGAGGCAGGCTTCGAGCTCGTTCAGCTGCTCGCCTCCGATCCGACGCGCGTGCACGACCGCGTCGCCGTCTACCGCCGGCTCGCCGCGCTGACGCCGGGTGACGCGGAGCTCATTGCCGCGCTCGCCCGCTCTGCCGAGGAGGACAAGAACCCCATTTACGCGGCCGCCGTGACGCACGTGCTTTCCGTCGTGCGGGGCGAGCGGGTCGCCGATCCACCGTCGCTCGACGACATCCAAGCGCAGTCCGACGCCGTTCGCGCGCTCCTGTTTCGCGACACCAGGAGTCCGACGCTCGAGGCGCTCGCGCTGGTGTGGGAGACCGCGGGCCACCTGTTCCAGCGCGACCCCGGTGCTTACGGGATCACCGGGCTCGAGCGCGTCCAACCGATGGCGCCGACGCCGCTCGGTCGTGCCTACGGCGGAGTGGCCCGCGCCCTCGGCTCGCTCAGGACACCGCTTTTCCAGCGTCGGACGGCGGGGCCAGTCACGGTGGGCGTCGCGCTGCTCGCCATGCCGGCCGTCGTCCTTTCGGGAGACGTGGCGAGCGAGACACCCGAGCTGCGCTTCCATCTCGGCGCGATGCTCGCCGCGGCCTCGCCCCAGCTCGTGATGCTTTTCGGTCTCCCCGAGGCGCAGGCGCGCTCCGTCTTGCGCGCGCTCGGCTTCGCCTTCGGACCAGCGCGCCCCGACGCGAGTGGCATCGGCCCCGCACTGAACCTCGCCGAGATGCTCTGGGAGAGCATTCCCGCCCGCCCGCAGCGGCGCCTCCGCGAGCTGTGTCACGACCTCGACGCCCTCGACTACGACCAGGCCCTGCTTCAGGCACGCATCGCCATTCGGCGAGCCGGCTTTCTCGCGACTGGCCACCTCGGCGTCGCCTTGCGCGAGGTGGCTCACGAAGAGGGGCTCGACCCGGCGCTGGTCGGCGCGCCGGGGGGTCTCACCCGGCTGACGGCGGCGAGCCCGTCCGCGACGAGCCTCTACCAGCTTGCACTGGCCGCGGAATATGCTGAAACCCGCTGGCGGGAAGCGCGGGGACCGCGATGACCAGAACCGGTCGGCGAGCCAGGACAGCGTTGTCACACCTTGAGCGATCCGGAAGGCCGAACGGCGGGCATTTGTGGGCAATGGCACGAAGGTCGCATTGGAAGCTCGGCGTGCTCGCCCTTTCGACGCTCGCGACCCTGTCCACGACGGGCTGCATCGTGGCCGACGCCCCGAACTACAGCGCCCCGCAGCGCTCGCCGATCTTCCTGTTCAACCCGCGCCCCACGCCGGGGTCGCTCCAGTTCTTGACGCGGGAGCCGGCCGACCCCGTGGCCTTCGGCGCGACCGTCAGGTCCGAAGACGCAGGTGAGCAGCTCTATGCGGTGCTCTATTTCGACTACAAGCATGAGGGTGAATACGTCCACGACGAGACGCCCTTGCAGCCACTGACGATCGAGCAAGAGCGGCCGATCGCGTTCTACGTCGCCGGATCGCGCACCTTCCTCCAGCCCAAGACCTGCCACACCGTCACGCTGATGGTGATGCACCTGAGCAGCTACGATCAACAGACCAACCAGTTCAAGGGTCCTCCCGACGACCTCGCCTCCGTGACGTGGTTCGCCAGTGTCGACGACGACGGCACGATCTTGCTCAAAGATTGTCCGACGGCTGCGGGCGAGTTGCAGTAGTGGCCCCCTTGCTCGCTCGCTCGCTCTTGATACTCGGGCTACCGCTCGCCGGGTGCGCCGTGTCGGCGGGCGCGCCTTCGTCGAGCAATCTTGCCGTGAACCAGTGCGAGAGCAACGAGGGCTGCGGCAGTGCCGGCCTGTGCATCGACGGCTTCTGCCACGCCACGACCGGCGATCTCAAGTCGCTGCTCGTCACGGTGACGCCTGCCCAATCCGGTGGCACGTACTACCTCGACTACCCCGCCACGGGAAACCTGGTGTCGAGTGGAGGCAAAGCGGAAAACATGAGCTTGCCCGACCTGGTGCAGCTCACCGGCTCGTTCTTCGTCGACCACGGCGAGCGCGATTGCAAGCCGACCTTCATTCCGTCTCAGGGGGAGACCGTGATGCAGAACCCCGACGACGGAGCGATCCCGGCCGACATCTCGTTCAGGCGCAGCCGCCGGACCCCGGGCCTGCCGGTCGAGACCTACCGCGGCATCACCGCCGCGAATGGCTTCTCGTTCGGCGCCAACCTTCCGCCGGACGAGTACGACATCTACATTCGCCCGTTGAAGCAGCCGACCGACGAGCACGGCGATACCATCTGCGCGGTCCCCCCCCGCATGCTGCTGAAGCAGGCCGTCACCGGGAGTCTGGATTTCAAGCTCGTAGGTCCGTCCACGCTCTACTTGCACGTGGTCTGGGCGAAGGGCAGCTCGCCCGCGGGTTGGACGGTGGACATGATCGACCCCTCCACGGGCTACGCGATGTCCGTGCCGCGCGTCCTCTGGGGCGACGAGTTCTTTTCCGAGACGATGACGGAGACGACGTACGAGGTGAAGCTCGACTACGTGCCGACCTACGGTCCCGACGACAAGGGGAGCCTGCAGCCGCTCGCCGTCGGTACCTCCGTCGTGCGCCTCACCCCGCCGGCTGACGTGACGGCGCCCGTGCTCCTGGCTCAGCTCACCGGCGCCGAGCTCGGCGCTGATCCGGACGAGACGACGGTGGCCGAGCTGCGCCAGGTCACCCCCTTGCCCGAGAAGGTCACCGTCCAGTTCCAGGTGGAGCTTTCGAGCAACCAAGCGCCCACTGCAGCCAGCGTGACGCTCACTGCGACCGAGCTCCCTGGCTTCTCCTCCCTCTTCACGTCCTTCACTCGCACCGTGGTCGTCGATGAGCTCGGGACGGCCAAGTTGGACCTGCTCCCCGGAACGTACCGCGTCGTCGCGACGCCGGCGGAACCGTGCTCTCTGGTCTCGTGCCTGGGCACGACCCAGGTGACCTGGGCGATTCCGGCGTCGCCGAGCCTGCAGAAGGGCAAGGTTCTCCAGATGTTCCCCGCTATCGGCGTTGCGGGGCACGCGGAGGTTGCCAGTGGGGCCCCGGCGGTCGGCGCGGCCGTGCGCGCGCTGGCGTCGCCATCGATCCTCGACCTCAACGTCATGAACCGCGGGGACGCCACGGCCGAGGTGCTCCCCCGTGCCGCGTTCGGTCAGGTGGACGCCCAGGGAGATTTCTACTTCGGCGCCGACAGCGGTACCTACGATTTCAGAGTGGAGCCCAACCCGGACACGGGTTTCGCATGGCTCGTGCAGCCCCAGGTCCCGATCGATGCACCGGCGGGCCAGGGGCTCTATCTCAGTCTCCCCCGCTTGCCGCTGCCGATCGTCTACCGCGGCCGGATCACGAACGGGACCGGACACAGCCAGTTGCCCGTCCCGTCCGCGTTGATTCGCGCTTTCGTGTACGTCGCGCCCGACGGCAAGGTGACCCAGCGGCCCACCGACAGCTCGGTAGCGGTACAGGTTGCCGAAACGCACTCCGACTCCTCGGGCGACTACACGCTGTTGGTTCCCGCCGGCATCACGCCGCCTCCGTGACGCCGCCTCCCGTCCGGTCGACGCACGGATGAAACAATTGCCGTCGTAAGCAGCGGGCACATGCTCGCTGCGGGTCTTCCAGCGCCGGCGCCCACGGGCCCCACGGGCTGGCGGGGCCGTCTCCGCCTGGAATTCGAGGCCCGGGGCTCGCGCACGGCCCTGAGCGGACGCGCGCACGTCGGGCCCCTCTACGCTCAGCGGCCGTTCTATCCGGAAAAAGACGGCACCTGCCACGTGTACCTGCTCCACCCGCCAGGGGGCGTCGTCGGGGGCGACGACCTCTCCGTCGAGCTCGAGGTCGGGCCGGGCGCGCGCACACTCGCCACGACCCCCGCCGCCACCAAGCTCTACCGCTGCCCCGAGCGCAGCTCGCAGGTGACGAACCGGCTCGACGTGAGGGCGGGCGGGGTGCTCGAGTGGCTGCCGGGCGAGACCATCGCATTCGGCGGCGCGCGGGCGAGCCTGCTCACTCAGGTCTCACTCGAGGCCGGAGCGCACTTTCTCGGCTGGGAAATCACCTGTCTCGGCCGACCGGCGGCGGGCGATGCCTTCCTCACCGGACGGCTCGACCAGCGCTTCGAGCTCCACCTCGGGGAGCGGCCGCTCGTGCTCGAGCGGATGCTGCTCGAGGCGCCCGGTCCGTTGCGTGACGGGGCCTGGGGTTGGGCGGGCCGCAGCGTGCACGGCGTCCTGCTCGCGACCACGGCGTCGAGCGGCCTCACCGCCGAGCTCCGCGAGCAGGTACGGCCCGAGCGCGAGGGTGATCGCTTCGGGGTGACGACGCTCGGCGCCGTGACCGTGTGCCGGTACCTCGGCGCGCAGGCTGGCGACGCGCGGGCCTGTTTGGGGCAGGCTTGGGACATCCTGCGCCGCCACCTACTCGGCAAGCCGGCCTCCGCGCCGCGCATCTGGACGACTTGAGGAAAGCATGGAGCTTACCCCGCGCGAAAAAGACAAGCTCTTGATCTTCACCGCCGCGCTCCTCGCGGAGCGGCGCAAGGCGCGTGGGGTCAAGCTCAACTACCCCGAAGCCATCGCCTACATCACGGCTGCGATCCTGGAAGGCGCGCGCGACGGTCGCACCGTGGCCGAGCTCATGAGCTACGGCGCCACGCTGCTCACGCGCGCCGACGTGATGGAAGGCATCCCCGAGATGATCCTCGAGGTGCAGGTCGAAGCCACATTTCCGGACGGAACGAAGCTCGTCACCGTTCACCATCCCATCCCCTGAAAGGTCCCCGTGATCCCCGGTGAAGTCCTGACGGCCGAAGGCGAGATCGAGCTCAACCTGGGGCGCCCCACGCTGCGCGTCCGCGTTTCGAACACGGGCGATCGCCCGATCCAGGTGGGCTCGCACTATCACTTCTACGAAACGAACGACGCGCTCGCGTTCGACCGCGAACCGACGCGCGGCTTTCGCCTGAACGTCGCCGCGGGCACCGCCGTTCGCTTCGAGCCCGGCCAGGAGCGCGAGGTCGAGCTCGTGGCCTACGCCGGGGAGCGCCGTGTATACGGCTTTCAGGGTCGCGTGATGGGTCCGCTCGGAGGTGGGTCGTGACGCGCATCGGCCGCGACGCTTACGCCGCGATGTACGGCCCGACCGTCGGGGACCGCGTGCGTCTCGGCGACACCGCCCTCGTGATTCAGGTGGAGTCGGATCGCACCATCTACGGCGAAGAGGTGAAGTTCGGCGGCGGCAAGGTGATCCGCGACGGCATGGGCCAGAGCCAGCGCGGCGACGGCGAGGCGGTGGACACCATCATCACCAACGCGCTCATTCTCGACCACTGGGGCGTCGTGAAAGCCGACATCGGCATCAAGCACGGGCGCATCCAGGCCATCGGCAAGAGCGGCAACCCGGACGTGCAGCCCGGGGTGAACATCGTGATCGGACCGGGGACCGAGGTGATCGCGGGGGAGGGACTCATCGCCGTGCCCGGCGGGATCGACGCGCACATCCATTTCATCTGTCCGCAGCAAATCGAGGACGCGCTGATGAGCGGCGTCACGACGATGATCGGCGGCGGCACGGGCCCGGCTGCCGGGACCAACGCGACGACCTGCACGCCGGGGGCCTTCCACCTCGCTCGCATGCTGAAGGCGGCGGACGGCCTGCCCATGAACCTCGGATTTTTGGGCAAGGGGAACGCGAGCCTGCCCGGCTCCCTCGAGGAGCAGATCCGCGCCGGCGCGATGGGTCTGAAGCTCCACGAGGATTGGGGCACGACGCCCGCGGCGATCGATTGCTGTCTCGGCGTGGCCGAGCGCTTCGACGTCCAGGTGGCGATTCACACGGACACGCTGAACGAGTCGGGCTTCGTGGAAGACACGTTCGCGGCGTTCAAGGGCCGGACCATCCACGCCTACCACACCGAAGGCGCCGGCGGCGGCCACGCGCCGGACATCATTCGCGCGTGCGGCGAGCCGAACGTCTTGCCCTCGTCCACGAACCCGACGCGCCCCTACACGGTGAATACCATCGACGAGCACCTCGACATGCTCATGGTGTGTCACCACCTCGATCCGAGCATTCCGGAAGACATCGCCTTCGCCGAGTCGCGCATCCGCCGCGAAACGATCGCCGCCGAGGACATCCTGCACGATCTCGGCGCCTTCAGCATGATCTCCTCCGATTCTCAGGCCATGGGTCGCGTCGGCGAGGTCGGCATCCGCACCTGGCAGACCGCCCACAAGATGAAGGTTCAACGGGGCTCCTTGCCGGAAGACCCGGCGGCGCACGACAACTTCCGCGCGCGCCGCTACATCGCGAAATACACCATCAACCCCGCGATCGCGCACGGCGTGGCGCACGAGGTGGGCTCGCTCGAAGTCGGCAAGCTTGCCGACATCGTGCTCTTCGCGCCGGCGTTCTTCGGCGTGAAGCCCGCGATGATCATCAAGTGCGGGAGCATCGTCGCCGCACCGATGGGCGATCCGAATGCCTCCATCCCGACGCCGCAGCCGGTACATTACCGGCCGATGTTCGGCGCGGTGGGTGGCGCCCTCGCCGAAACGAGCGTCTCGTTCCTGTCCGGCGCAGCGCTCGAGGCCGACCTGCCGCAGCGGCTCGGGCTCAAGAAGCGCGCGGTGGTGGTCCAGGGCACCCGCCGCATCAGCAAGCGCGACATGATCCACAACGCTGCGCTGCCGAAGATCGAGGTCGATCCGGAGACTTACGAGGTGCGCGCCGACGGGCAGCTCCTGCGTTGCGAGCCGGCGCAGACATTGCCCCTCACCCAGCGCTACTTTCTCTTCTAGCCATGAAGACCGCGCGCAGCGTGACCCGCGAATCCGACCCCGCGCCGAGCGGGGAGGTGGTGCTCGCCTTCGAACGCCGGCAAAAGCACCGCTTCCTGACCACGCTCGCCGACGGGCGCGAGCTCGGGGTGCATTTGCCCCGCGGAACGGTGCTGGCCGACGGGGACATCCTTCGCACCGATGACGGGGAGACGATCCTGGTGCGCGCCGCCGACGAGGAGCTGAGCGTCGCCGTCGCGGCCGACCCGTTGCTCCTCACGCGCGTCGCGTATCACCTCGGCAACCGGCACGTCGCCCTTCAGATCGAGCTCGGTCGTGTGTGTTACCTCCACGATCACGTGCTCGACGACATGGTGCGAAGGCTCGGCGCCGAGGTGAGCTTCCGTTCCGCGCCGTTCCGTCCCGAGTCGGGCGCCTACGGAAATCACGGCGGGCACGGGCACGGCGGCCATGGCGGGCACCACGACCACGACCACAGCCACGGGCACGAGCATTTGCACCCGCGGATTCATGCCCACGGCGTGAAGAGCGGCTGATGGCCCTCGGCGATCTCGGTTTCGCGCTCGGAGCCGACCGCCTCCTGCCTGCGGCGGAGCTCGGGCTCTCGCTGCCCGGCCTCCTGCGCCTGTTGCAGCTCGCGAGCCCGGCGCTACCGATCGGTGCGTTCGCCTACTCACAGGGGCTCGAGGGCGCCGTCGAGCAGCGGGCCATCGTCGACGAGCCGAGCGCGCAGGCGTTCCTTGCTGGCGTTCTGGGCGATGGCGTGGCGCGGCTCGAGCTACCGTATCTTCTGCGGCTCTACCGGGCGTTCCTCGCCGGAGATGCCGGCGCGGCCGAACAGTGGTCGGAGCGCCTCCTCGCGTCGCGCGAAACGGCGGAGCGCAGGGCCGAGGACCAGCATCTCGGGCGGGCTCTCTCTCGCTTGCTCGTCGATCAGGGCGTCCCGGAGGCTGCGTTCTGGGTGAGCTCGGCTGCCGTCACGCACGCCGCGCCGTTCGCGCTCGCGGGAGCTCGTTTCGGGGTACCGGAGAGCGCCCTCCTCGGAGGCTTCGCCTTCAGCTGGCTCGAGAGCCAGGTGAGCGCGCTCACGCGGCTCGTCCCCCTCGGACAGCTTTCGGCGCAGCGCGTGCTCACGGCCGTCGCGGCGGGCATTCCGGCGGCCGTCGCGCTCGGTGCGGCGCTTCCCGACTCCGAGCTCGGCGCCACGCTGCCTGGCCTCGCGCTAGCGAGCGCACTGCACGAAACGCAATACAGCCGCCTTTTCAGATCGTGAGGAATCCATGAGCACTCGTCCCGAAGAAACGCTGCGAGTCGGTGTCGGTGGCCCGGTCGGCTCGGGCAAGACCGCGCTGGTCGACTCCCTGTGCAAGGCGATGCGCGAGCGCTTCCGCATGGCCGTGGTGACCAACGACATCTACACGCGCGAGGACGCAGACTTTCTCGTGCGCAGCGGCGCGCTCAGCGAGGATCGCGTCGTCGGTGTCGAAACGGGCGGCTGCCCCCACACCGCCATTCGCGAGGACGCCTCCATCAACCTCGAGGCCGTCGACATGCTGATGACGCGCCACGGCCCCCTGGATCTCGTGATCATCGAGAGCGGCGGCGACAACCTCGCCGCCACCTTCAGCCCCGAGCTCTCCGACCTCACGCTCTACGTGATCGACGTGGCTGCCGGCGACAAGATCCCGCGCAAGGGCGGGCCCGGCATCACGAAGAGCGATCTCCTGATCATCAACAAGACCGATCTCGCCCCCCACGTGGGCGCCTCGCTCGAGGTGATGCGCCGCGACGCCACGAAGATGCGCGGTGCACGCCCGTTCGTGTTCACCAATCTGAAGACGGGCGACGGCCTCGGCGCGGTGGTCGACTTCATCGTCAAGCAGGGGTTGCTCGGTGAAGCCGGGGCCGCCGCCGTACCGGTGGTGCCGTCGTGAAGACCGCTACGGATCCGGACAGTTGAGGCCGCGGCACACCGCAAATTCGTGGATCTGGAAGCCGCTTGCACTGAAAATTGAAAGATTGGCTTCAGCGCGCGGGTTGGCTTCAGCGCGCGCGTCCGAGCTACGCGACGCCTGCTCGTCTGCGCCGCCTGCGAGCCGCCGCTCCGACCACGCCCAAGGCGACCGCAAGGGCGCCCCAGCCGTTCGAGCTGCGCGGCACCGCGCAGCCGCAGCCGCTGTCTTCGCCAGGCGCCGCCGA
>Ga0315912_10002018_pt1 | contig 22733 bp, 21 predicted proteins | sample VfabasoilMG_FD_204469 | JGI IMG/M metagenome (GOLD analysis project Ga0315912, IMG submission 204469) | Garden soil microbial communities collected in Santa Monica, California, United States - V. faba soil | ecosystem: Environmental > Terrestrial > Soil > Garden | place: USA: California...
CACACCTGGGACGAGATCGCGCGCGCGATCGGCCGGTCCGACCGCGTGCTGATCTTGAAGAAGCCCTTCGACACGATCGAGGTCCGGCAGCTCGCGCACGCGCTGCAGGCGCGCTGGGAGCTCGGCCGGCTGGTGGCGCTCAAGGTCGACGACCTGACCGCTATCGTCGAGTCGCAGACGCGGGAGCTGTCGGAGGCGAACCGCCAGCTCGAGGCGGAGGCGAAGGCGCGTGAGAAGGCGCTCGAGCAGCTGGCCGAGTCGAATGAACAGATTCGAGCGCTCGCCTATCAGGACGGGCTCACGAACCTGCCGAACCGGCGCCTGCTCAACGACTTCCTCGAGAAGGCCCTCGCGCGGGCGGTGCGCAAGGAGCTCGAGTTTGCCGTGCTGTTCGTGGATCTCGACAACTTCAAGCTGATCAACGACACGATCGGTCATCAGGCGGCCGACGAGGTGCTGCGCCAGTTCGCCACCACGCTGAGCGACCTGCTTCGCGCTGAAGACACGATTGCGCTCTACATCGACCAGCATCGCGAGCTCGACACGACGATTTCATTGAAGCCGCTGACGGACACGGTGCTCTCGCGATTCGGCGGCGACGAGTTCGTCATCCTGCTGCCCGATATCCGCGACCGCTTCGCGGCGGGCTCGGTGGCGGGCCGGATCCTCAAGCGCCTGCAACAGCCGTTCTTCGCCGCCGACCAGGAGGTGTTCGTCTCCGTCAGCATCGGCATTGCGACCTATCCCGAGGACGGGCAGACGACGGAGATCCTGATCCGCAACGCCGACACGGCGATGTATCACGCCAAGCAGCAGGGCAAGTCGGCCTTCCAGTACTACTCGGCGGCGATGAACGCGGCGTCGGTCGAGCGGATCCGGATCGAAAGCGGGCTCAGGCGCGCGGTCTACGAGGCGCAGCTCGAGCTGCACTATCAGCCGCAGATCGACGTCAGGAGCGGCGCGATCGTCGGCGCGGAGGCGCTGCTGCGCTGGAAGCATCCGGAACGCGGTTATGTGCCGCCCTCGCAGTTCATTCCGGTCGCCGAGGATACGGGCCTGATCGTGCCGATCGGCGAGTGGGTGCTCGAAGAGGCCTGTCGCCAGGCCTGCGCCTGGCAGGCCGCCGGCCTGCCGCCGATGCGCATGTCGGTCAACGTCTCCGCAGTACAGTTTCGCCGGCAGGACCTGTTCGAGCTCGTTCGCCGGACGCTCGCAAAGTCCGGGCTCGAGCCGGGCCGGCTGGTGCTCGAGATCACCGAGTCCGCGATCATGTCGGTGCGGGAGCGCGCCGTAAAGCCGCTGAGCCAGCTCAGGGAGCTCGGCGTCAGTCTCGCGCTCGATGACTTCGGCACCGGCTATTCATCGTTGAGCTATCTCAACGCTTTCCCGATCACGATCCTCAAGATCGAGCAGTCCTTCGTCGGCGAGATGCTGCGCGACAAGACGGCGGCGAAGATCACGCAGGCGATCGTCTCGATGGCCCGCGTACTCAAGCTCGAAGTCGTCGCCGAGGGCGTGGAAAAGATCGCGCAGCTCGAGCTGCTCCGCGAGTTCGGCTGCGACGAGGTGCAGGGCTTTTACTTCAGCAAGGCCGTCCCGGCCGATGAGTTCGCCGAGCTGCTCCGGCGCTGGCTGGCGGAGACGGGGGAGACGATTCTCGCCGCTCAGTCTTAGGCTGGCGGCCGTACAAGGCTGACGATTCCGCGGAATCGTCGAATACCGCGAAGTAGCCCCACTTCGTCGTGCTGTAGACTCGGGCGCCATGCTCGGAGAGCTGCAGGTCCTGAAGATCGTCAGCGAACGTCTCGAATCGGCGGGCGTGGAGTTCATGTTGACCGGGTCGTTCGCCATGGCCTATTACGGCCAGCCGCGTATGACGCGCGATCTGGATCTGGTGGTAGCGTTGACTGAGCATGACGTCGATCGCGTCGCCGAAGCGCTGTCGCCCGACTTCTACATCGACAGGGACGATGCCTTGAGTGCGGTACGAACCGAGCGGCTCTTCAACCTGATGCACAATGAGTCGGGGATCAAGGTCGACTTGATCGTGCGGAAGAGCGGGGAGTACCGGCAACTCGAGTTTTCGAGACGGAAGCGGGTCTCTCTGGATTCCGTGAGCACGTGGATCGTGAGCCGCGAAGATCTGATACTTTCCAAGCTGGTCTGGGCGGCGGAGTCAAACTCAGAGCTGCAGTTGCGCGACGTCAGGACATTGCTCGATGAGCCGCTCGATTGGGGTTATCTTGAGCGCTGGTCACGAGAGCTTGGGGTCCGGGAATCGATCGCGGCAGTCCAGAAATGAGCGACAACTCACCGCAGATGGAAGCTCTGCTTCGCGAACGTTACCGGCAAATGTCGCCAGACGAGCGTGTTCGTATCGCCGCCTCCATGTTCGAGACCGCGCGCGCCATCGTGCTCTCGTCGTTGCCGCCGAACCTGGACCGCAAACAGAGACGTCTGGCGTTGGTGCGCCGGTTCTACGGCAACGAGTTGCCGGAAGCCGCCTTGATTGCCCATGCTGAGTGGCCTGCTGGCGAGAAGGGGTGACTGCATTAGATCGACTTTTTCTGGTTGTCGGAATGACAAGCGGACGATTCCGCGGAATCGTCGCCTGACGAAACATGATGGATTCTCGCCAAAGGAGGCTGTTCCATGAGCAAGATCTTGCTGGGTGTTGTTCTCGGTATCGCCCTGGCCACAGTTGCATTCGTCGTTCTTGGTCCATCGCTGAGAAGTGGCGGCGGTTCGCCAGTTGGAGAATCGCCGGCCGGCGGAACGAGGGACGCCAGCAGCGAACAGGCAGCAAGCCTCTCAGCGGTGGACGCATCGGTCGCGGAGCCGGTAGCTGTTGAAAGCGGAGTTCCTGCGAGCGCGGACCTTGACGAGCGTTCAAGTGAAGCCGATCGGGCCGGAAACACTGACGCTCTAACTGATGCGCTTGCGGAATTGGCAGCCCTGCCGCCGCCGACCTTGCCCATTGTTCTCCCGAGAGAGTTCAGTTATCTGACGGAGATTCCGAATTTCTACCATGAGCGCCTTCAGCGCGAAATGCCGGATCCCAATTGGTTCGCGCAAACTGAAGCGGACCTGCGCACATATTTTGCGGCGCACCCGGAAATCACGAACAAGTATGGATTCCCGACGATCAGTTGTCGGACCTCGGGGTGTGCCGTTGCGTTCGTAGCCTACGGTCTCGAGTACCCTGCGGTCACAGGCGCGGGGACTGATGGGCCTTCGTTTGCTGCTGTGATGGCTTTCAGACGGGACAATCAAGCGTTCTTCGATGGGCCTTTAGGACCTCGCTTCAACGGTGAGCTGGGTGTCGTCTCGGACTCGCGTGTTGAAGGTGACGTCACGACGATCTACTGGATCCTGCCGAGGGGTGACCGGCAAACGAATGCCACCGGCAGTGGCAGCGCGCCGATATAGAGTTCATTCCCGGAGCCGCCCGATTTACTTCAGCAACTCCTTCAATGCTTTTCCGGTGAACGACCTCTTGTTCGCGACGATGTCTTCAGGCGTCCCCGTCGCGACGATCTCCCCGCCGCCTGAACCCCCTTCGGGCCCGAGATCGATGATCCAGTCCGCCGTCTTGATCACGTCGAGATTGTGCTCGATGACGACGATCGTGTTGCCCTGATCGCGCAGCCGATAGAGCACCTCGAGCAACTGCGCGATGTCGTGGAAATGCAGCCCTGTCGTCGGCTCGTCGAGCACGTAGAGCGTCGACCCCGTCGCCCGCTTCGACAGCTCCTTCGATAGCTTCACGCGCTGCGCCTCGCCGCCCGAGAGCGTCGTCGCGTTCTGCCCGAGCTGGATGTAGCCGAGACCCACCGCCATCAGCGTCTCGAGCTTCCGCGAGATCATCGGCACATTGCGGAAGAACTCGCAGCCGTCCTCGACGGTCATGTTGAGCACTTCCGTGATGTTCTTGCCCTTGTAGCGGATATCGAGCGTCTCGCGGTTGTAGCGCTTGCCCTGGCAGACGTCGCAGGCGACGTAGACATCCGGCAGGAAATGCATCTCGACCTTGATGACGCCGTCGCCCTGGCAGGCTTCGCAGCGGCCGCCGGCCACGTTGAAGCTGAAGCGGCCGGGCTCGTAGCCGCGCGAGCGCGCTTCCTGGGTTGCCGCGAACAGCTCGCGGATCGGCGTGAACAGGCCCGTATAGGTCGCCGGGTTCGAGCGCGGCGTGCGGCCGATCGGGCTCTGGCTGATGTCGATGACGCGGTCGAAGAGCGCGAGGCCGTCGTACTTCTTGTACGGCGCGGGCTCCTCGCTCGCGCCGTCGAGCTGCTGCGCGACGATCCGGTAGACCGTGTCGTTGATCAAAGTGCTCTTTCCCGAGCCCGAGACGCCCGTGACGCAGGTCAGGAGGCCGACGGGGATCTCGACATCGACCTTCTTCAGATTGTTGCCGCTTGCACCCAGGACCTTGAAGACCCGCGCCGGGTCGCATTTGAGCCGCAGCTTCGGCATCGGAATTGCGCGCTGCCCGCTCAAGTACTGTCCCGTCAGCGACTCGGGATTCTTCTTGATCTGGGCCGGCGTCCCGGCTGCGACGATGCGCCCGCCGTGCACGCCTGCCCCGGGTCCGAGATCGACGACATGATCGGCCGCGAGGATTGCCTCGCTGTCGTGCTCGACGACGAGCACGGTATTGCCGAGATTGCGCAGGTTGACCAGCGTCTCGAGCAGCCGCGCGTTATCGCGCTGATGCAGCCCGATCGACGGCTCGTCGAGGATGTACATGACGCCGACGAGGCCCGACCCGATCTGGCTCGCGAGCCGGATGCGCTGCGCCTCGCCGCCCGAGAGCGTCTCGGCGCTCCGGTCGAGCGTCAGGTACCCGAGGCCGACGTCAGCAAGAAACCGCAGCCGGTTGCCGATCTCCTTGACGATCTTTTCCGCGACCTCGCCACGCCAGCCCTTGAGATTGAGCGCGCCCATGAACTCGAGCGCGTTCGTGACGCTCATGCCGTTGATCGCGGGCAGCGAGCGGTCCTGGACGAAGACATTGCGCGCCGCCTCATTGAGCCGAGTGCCCTTGCAGGTCTGGCAGCTTTGCACGCTCTGGTACTTCCCGAGCTCCTCGCGCACGGCATTCGACTCGGTCTCCGAGTAGCGCCGCTCCATGTTCGGCAGGATGCCCTCAAAGGTGTGCTTCCAGTGCCACTTGTTGCCCTTCTTGACGTTCTCGTAGCGGAACTGGATCTCGTCCTCGCCGCTGCCGTAGAGCACGATCTTGCGGATCTTCTGGGACAAATCCTTCCAGGGCTTCTGCACGTCGAATTTGTAGTGCTTCGCGAGCGACTGGATCATCGTGAAATAGAACGCGCTGTGATGATCCCAGCCGCGGATCGCGCCGCCCGCGAGCGAGAGCTCGGGATTCTTCACGATGCGCGCGGGGTCGAAGAAGCGGCGCACGCCGAGTCCGTCGCAGTCCGGACAGGCGCCCTGCGGGCTGTTGAACGAGAAAATCCGCGGCTCGAGCTCGGCGATGCTGTAGCCGCATTTCGCGCAGGCAAAGCGGTTCGAGAACACGAGCTCGGCGCGCTTCGGCTCGTCCATGAAGGCGACCTGGGCCACGCCCTCGCCGAGGTTGATGGCCGTCTCGAAGGACTCGGCGAGCCGCAGCCGCGCATCCTCGCGGACCTTGAGCCGATCGACGACGGCCTCGATGTTGTGGGTCTGCCGGGGCTTGAGCTTCGGCACCTCGCCGATTTCATGGACCGCGCCGTCGACGCGCACGCGCAGGAAACCGGCAGCCTTGAGCGCCTCGATCTCCTTGAGATGCTCGCCCTTGCGCGCGCGCACGACGGGGGCGAGCAGCAGGATCCGAGCGTCCTCGGGCAGGGCCAGCGTCTGGTCGACCATCTGCGTGACGCTCTGCGCCTCGAGCGCGGTGCCGTGGTTCGGGCAGCGCGGCGTGCCGGCGCGCGCAAACAACAAGCGCAGGTAATCGTGAATCTCCGTGACCGTGCCGACTGTCGACCGCGGATTGTGCGAGGCCGACTTCTGCTCGATCGAGATCGCGGGCGAGAGCCCCTCGATATGGTCGACGTCGGGCTTGTCCATCATCGACAGGAACTGCCGCGCATAGGCCGAGAGCGACTCGACGTAGCGCCGCTGGCCCTCGGCGTAGAGCGTGTCGAAGGCGAGCGAGGACTTGCCCGAGCCCGAGAGGCCGGTGAATACGATCAGCCGGTCGCGCGGCAGGTCGAGATCGAGATTCCTCAGATTGTGCGTCCGCGCGCCGCGGATCTGGATGTGCGTCGTGGACATGTCAGCGGCAGGTCTGGCGGTAAATTGGCGCGGGAAGGCCCTGCACGGATTCCGTGGTGTAGACGATCGCGCGGCCGTCGTCGGCATAGGCGATCGACTCGAGCTGGATCAGCGGCGCAGGAGTAATGACGCGGAAAGTCTCGCCCTCGCGCCAGCTCGCGGGCAGCCCGTCACCCGGCGCGAAGGAGAACTCGAGGGCGACATCGTAGGTCATGAACACGAAACGGCGGCCGTCGGGCGCAATGTCCATTCCCGTGGCCACTCGGCGGCTGTCGGCACCGGAACCGAGCTCGGTCGTGGGAATCTGGCCCCGGAACTCGAGCGTCGGCACGCCGTCCCCCGCGAGCGCGGACGCGCTCAGGAGGTAAACCTCGGCCGGTGCCGCCTGGCGATACGGCGTCTTGGTGACGACCCAGAGATCACCGCTTGCGTCGACCGCCATGGCCTCGGCGTCGCGCGGGCCGTCCGGATACGTCGCCCGGACGATGCGCAGCGGCGCGACCTCGTCGGGATAGTCCTCGCGCTCGACTACGAGTGCGAACTGAACGTTGTCGCGGCGGGTCGCGTTGTCTCCGATGTCGCCGAGATAGAGGCACTGCTCCGTGCCGCAGGGCCCGAGCGCAAGATCCTCGAGATCGCGAGGCCGGAATCCCGTGACGTGGACGCGCTGGCCTTCGCTGCCGTCGAGGTTCATCACGTCAAACACACCCGTCGTGCCGTCGTTCATGACGTAGAGGCGCGAACCGTCGGCCGGAATCTCGATGCCGCTCGCCTCGGGCAAGACCGTGATATCGAGCGTGCCCAGCATCTCCGGCTCTGACCACGAGGCGCAGAGATTGTCCTGGGCGCAGGCACAGAGCGGGACGAGCAGGGCGGCAAGGGGGAAAATGCGCGGCATCGACCGATAGTACGCAGGATTCATGAGAGGCAAAAGCGTGGCGACGATCGGGTTTCAGCGGCCTGGAGCGGGCGCGAGCTTGCGGTAGGTCGCCGCCGTAAGCTCTGCCGAGCGGGCCCAGGAAAACAGCCGCTGCCGTTCCCGTCCCTCCCCGACGAGCCTTGCACGGAGCGCGCCATCGTCGAGCAGGGTGGCAACGGCGGCGCCGATCGACTCGGGCCGCTCGGGCTCGAAATACTGTGCCGCGTCGCCTGCGACTTCACGAAAAACGGCGATGTCGCTTGCGGCGACGGGGCAGCCGCAGCTGAAGGCCTCGAGCAACGGGATGCCGAAGCCCTCGCCCCGCGACGGGAAAACGAACAGCAGCGCGTCGCGATAGGCACAGGCGAGCGCCTCATCCGTGAGTGTCTCCTGGGTCACGTGTTCGACGACCTTGAGCGCGCCGATCAGCGCCAGCTCCTCAGCGTTGAAAGCGCCGCCGCCGACGCAACGCAGTGCCAGGTCGCGCCTGTGCAGGAGATCCGCCACGCCGCGCAGGCAGTTCGCGAAGTTCTTGTAGCTCGGACGCTGGCCGACGAACAGCAGGTACGGCCGCCCGCCCGCGGCCCCGTCGGCGCGGCTGGACCCGCCCGATGCAGGCGGCGGCGCCAGGCTGTTGCCCGGCCAGGCGACGTCGATGCGCTCGGCCGCGACTCCGGCATAGTCGATAAGGTCCTGCTTCGTTGCCTGCGAGATCGCGATGACGCGTGCGGCGCGGTCGAGCAGCAGTTTCTTGCGATCGCTCGTCTTGCGGTCGAACGGGAGCCCGCTCTGCGCGAAGCGCTCGTGGATCATGTCGAAGACCGTGAGCACGAAGGGCGTGCGACCAATTTGTTTGAGAAAGCCCGGATCGAAATACGTTGGATGCACGAGCGCGGGCCGCGCGAGTCGAAAAGCGCGCCGGAACGACCAGCGGTTGAAGGCGCGCACGAACGACTTGCGGCCGGGGAAGCGCCGCCCGGCGTCGATCGTCGTCTGCGGCAGCCCGGCTTCCGCTGCGTAGCCGTTCGGTCCCATCCAGCGCGGCACGATGACTTCGATGTCGGTTTCCCGCGCGCGGAGCTCGCGCCAGGTCTCGGCAAAGAGGCGCGAAATTCCGCCGTGCGCCTGCCAGGTGAAGACCTGGGGGTCCCAGAGCACCTTCATTCGAAGCGGCGGCTGTCGGCGACGGTGAGGGAGCGCATCTGCTTCTGCATGCGCTTCAATCGCATGCGGCCGCGGAGGCCGCGCAGCTGTGGCAGCTCGAGTCCGGGATCGCGTGTGAAAATATGGAAGAACGCGCCATCGGTCAACAGGCGCACTGAAAGTCGTTTCGCAAGCGTCTCGAGGCTGCGGCGGCTGAAGAAGCCGATGTGCTGGCCGTGGCCGAAGCCGTAGTACGGCCAGTCGCGCGACGGAATCGGCTCGGGTCGAAGCTCGGTCGAGCAGACGAGGGTGTCGGTATGCGCGAGCAATGCGCCGACCTCGGCTGCGGGCTCGACCATGTGCTCGAGCACCTCGAAAGCAGAGATTGCAGTGAAGCGCCCTTCGAGTGCGGCTTCGAACCCGACGGCGAAGAGGTTCTGCGCATACGGGTCGATCCAGCGAAAATCGAAGCCGTAGTCCCGCATCAGGCGTGTCATCAGGCCGTAGCCGCCCGCATAGTCGAGGAACGGCCCGTCGCGGAGCCCGCCCTCGAAGAGCAGCAGGGCCGTGTGGCGCGCGAGCAGGAGATTGCGCTGGACGAGGCCCGTGTCCTCGACGTTGATCGGGCGGGCGTAGGCCTCGTCGAGCCAGTGCGGCGGGGCAGTCTGCAGCTGATCGCAGTCGGGACAGTGCTGATAGTCGACGCGATGTCGCGACAGAATCGTGGCCTCGAACGCGACTCGCGTCGCGCCGCCGCAGAGCCTGCAGGCCCGATCCGAGCTTTTGATATTGGCGGCGATGCCCGATGATCCCATGCGCCGGCGGCCGCGGGCAATGCGATAATGCGCCATGAATTTTCTTTCCTGGCGCCGCAAGCGCAAGCGCCGCGACCGGCTCAGTGGCGCGCTCGACCAGCTCAAGGCGCTGGGTTTCGCGCCCGCCACGATCGTCGACGTCGGCGCGGCCTACGGCGACTTCGCGCGGCAATGCCACGAGGCATTTCCCGAGGCACGCCTCGTGCTCGTCGAGCCGCTCGCCGAGTACGCGCCGTCGCTCGAGACGGCGCTCAAGTCCCTGCCGCGAGCCGAGATCGTGCGGGCAGTGGCTGCCGCGAGCGCGGGTGAGATTACCTTCAACGTCCACGGCGATCTTGTCGGCTCTTCGCTCTATCTCGAGCAGGAAGACTCGGCCGTCAACGGCGTGCCGCGGACCGTGCCGGCGGTAACGCTCGATGGTCTGCGCGCCGAGCGCGGGCTCGAGCCGCCGTTCCTGATCAAGGCCGACGTCCAGGGTGCCGAGCTCGACGTGCTCGCCGGAGCGACGGAGACGCTGCGCGAGGCCGACTACGTTGTGCTCGAGGTGTCGTTCTTCGAGTTCTTCCGCGGCGGCCCGCTGTTCCACGATGTCGTCGCCTTCATGCAGTCGCGCGGCTTCGTCGCCTACGACGTCTTCGGCTTCCAGTACCGCCCGCTCGACGGCGCGCTATCGCAGGCCGACGTCGCCTTCGTGCGCGAGCAGGGCGCCTTCCGTCGGCACCACTTCTATGCGACGCGCGAGCAGCGCGAGCGCCAGGACACGAGCCTGAAGCAGCATGCGGCGCGCGAGCGGGCGCGCGCCGACTGAGCGATGCATTTCTTCGTCGTCACGCCCGTCCGTAACGGCGCCGGCAAGATCGGGCGCACGATCCAGAGCATTCTCGGGCAAACCTCGCTCCATTCCGGTCGCGACGAATTGAGCTACCTGATCCTCGACGGGGCTTCGAGCGACGCCACGACAGACGAAGCGCGGCGGGCCGGCGGCGACGCCATCGCCATCCGCTCCGAGCCCGACCGGGGCTTGTACGACGCGCTCGCGCACGGCCTGCCGCTCTCGGACGGCGACGTCACGCTCTGGCTCGGCGCCGGCGACGTGCTCGAGCCAACGGCGTTCCAGGTCGCGGGCTCGATCTTCGCGGAGAATCCCGAGGTGCAGTGGCTGACGGGCCGCGCGACGGCGCGAAACAGCGCGGGCGAGATCGTCGAGTCGGTGTTGCCGCATCCCTTCCACCGCCGGCTCATGGATTGCGGCATGTACGGTCTGAAGCTTCGCGTGCTGCAGCAGGAGGGCACGTTCTGGCGCACGGGATTGCAGTCCCAGGTCGATTTCGCGGCGCTCGCGACAACGCGGCTCGCGGGCGACTATCTGCTCTGGAAATCTTTCGCGCAGCGCGCCGAGCTCTACGTCGTGAACTCGATACTCGGCAGCTTCACGCAGGAGCCGGGACAGCTCTCGGCACAGTCGAAGGGTGCGTACCGCGACGAAATCCGCAGGCTAAGGCGTCCTCCCTCCTTATATGAGCGCCTGCTGACGGAGGGGCTGCGCCAGGCCTCGCGCCATCGAATACCGGGTCGCTCGACAAGGCGACTCTTCAGCTACGACCATCGCCGCGAGCGCTGGATGCTCGGCCGGTCCTGAGGGCTTCGTCCATGGGCTTGAGCTTCTCGTAGGGCACGCCGAGATCGATCCCGAAGTGCGTGCTCAGCGCCTTGAGGTACTCGGGGCCCTCATCGATCTCGATCTCCGTGCGCATGTTCTTGCCCGCGATCCGGACCGAGCGGTTCTGCAGCGTGATCCGCCCCTCGGGCAGCGGCAGCGCGGCGATCCGTGTGAATGTGAACATCGAGCTCGGATGCGTCGACGTGTAGTGGTTGCCGTAGGCGATGTCGGCCGGAACGACATGGCCCAGGTCGAAGCTGTAGAGATCCTGCCAGCGATCCTCGTCGCGCCGCTGCAGCGTTAGTCCCAGGGGCTTGCCCTCGACGAGCCGGAAGCCATACCCGTCCTGCCGCGCGCGTCGTCCGGCTTCGAGCGGGATCGGCGCCCTGAGTCCCGGCCCGCCGAAGCCGACGTCGGCGAGCCAACGGCGCCGCTTGAGCGTGACCTCCAGCAACATGTGGCCGCGGCCCGTCAAGCCGTCGGGGGTGTGCACGCGCGCGAGCAGCGGCCGGGCCTTGAAGCCGAAGGCCTCGAGCGCCATCAGCAGCAGGCTGTTGAGCTCGAAGCAGTAGCCGCCGCGCCGGTGGCGCACGAGCTTGTCGACGAGCATGGCCGGCGCGAGCGAGATGCCGCGGCCGAGCAGGATGTCGAAGTTCTCGAAGGGGATCGAATAGGCCTGGGCGCGATGCAGGGCCTCGAGGCCGTCCTCGTTCGGACGGGGCGCGTCCTGCAGGCGTACGCGCCGGAGCCAGGCGTCGGGTCTGAATGCGGTCGCCGTCATCGCCCGGTACTATACTCCGGCGATCCCGTACCCCGTCCGGAGGAGCATTCATGATCCGCCATGCAACCCGCATCGTTACGATTTGCCTGCTTGCCATCGCATTGCCTGCGAATGCCCAGGACGAGGAACACGCAGCCGCGTCGCATGCGGCGGCGACGGAGCTTCATCCCGGCCTCGGCGACTACCATTTTCCGATCACGACCTCGGTGCCCGAGGCCCAGGTCTACTTCGACCAGGGCCTGGCGCTCCTGTACGGCTTCAATCACGACGAGGCAGCGCGTTATTTCCGGCGCGCGTCGGAGCTCGATCCTGCCGCGGCGATGCCGTACTGGGGTCTCGCGCTCTCGATCGGCCCGAACTACAACGACACGGCTGTTGACGAGAATCGCGCGCTCGCAACTTATGAAGCCGTGCAGAACGGACTCATGCGGGCCGAGGGCGGGAGCGAGCGCGAGCGCGCCTATCTCGAGGCGCTCGAGGAGCGCTACCCTTCGGACAACCCCGATTCCGACTGGCTCTCCCATCATCGCGACTACAGCGCCGCGATGCGCGAGCTCGTCGAGCGCTATCCCGACGACCTCGACGCCGCGACGATGTTCGCCGAGAGCCTCATGATGCTGCGCCCCTGGCAGCTCTGGACGGCCGAGGGCGAGCCCGTCGAGGGCACGCTCGAGCTCGTCGAGGTGCTCGAATCGGTGCTCAAGCGCAATCCGAATCACTCGGGCGCCAATCATTTCTATATCCATGCTGTCGAAGCCTCGCCGGATCTCGAGCGTGCGCTCGCAAGCGCCGACCGGCTGATGACGCTGATTCCGGGCGCCGGCCATCTCGTGCACATGCCGGGGCATATCTATCTGCAGACCGGCGACTACGAGCTCGCCGCCGTCGGCAACATCAATGCGATGGCCGCCGACGATGCCTTCGTCACGCGCACGGGCGCGACGGGCGTCTATCCGCTCATGTACGCGACGCACAACGTGCACTTCGTCGCCTTTGCGCGCGCGCAGCAGGGACGTTACGAGGAGGCGAGGGCAGCCGCGGACGAGATGGTCACGCGCGTCGGCGATGCGGATCTCGAGATGCAGATGCTCGAGGCCTTCCGGCTCTATCCGGCGATGGTCGACCTGCGCTTTCATCGCTGGGCCGCATTGAGCGCGGCCGCGGAGCCGAGCGCCGCGCGGCCGTTCAGCCATGCCTTCTGGCGCTATGGCCGGGCGATGGCGCTGGCGGGCACGGGCAACGTGGACGGCGCCGAAGACGAGCAGCGGCTATTCGAGCGCGAGAGCCGGGACGTGCCCGAAGAGGCGCGTTACATCATCAACAATGCGGCAAGCGACATTCTCGCGCTGGCGGCGGCAACGCTCGAGGCCCAGATTGCCAGGGCGGAAGGCAACGGCTCGGCCGAGATCGCCGCGTGGCGGAGCGCCATCGAGGCCGAAGCCGCGATCCAGTACGACGAGCCGCCGGCCTGGTCCTATCCGATTCGGCAGTCCTTGGGCGCGGCCCTGTTACGAGATGGTCAGGCGGAAGAGGCCGAGGCGGTTTTCCGCGAGACGCTCGTGAAGCATGTCCGCGACGGGCGGCTGCTCTACGGACTCTGGCAAAGCCTGCTGGCCCAGAATCGGCCCAGCGAGGCCGCGCTGGTCGAGGCGCAGTTCCGCGAGGCCTGGAGCCAGGCGACCGGGCCGCTCGCGATCGGGGATCTGTAACCCGCGACCGTTCGCAGCCCCGTGCAGCGGATGCGTTTCCTCGAGCTTCGTGTTCCGCCACCCGTCGTCGGGTTGATCATCGCGGCCGGCATGTGGGCCGTTGCACAGTTTCCGCCACCGGTACCGATGCCGAGACTCGTCCAACTGCCCGTCGCGGCATTGCTGCTGGCCGCCGGCGTTGCCGTCGCCCTGGGCGGAGTGGTTTCGTTTCGCCGCGCCCGCACGACAGTAAATCCTCTGAAGCCGGAAACGACCGCGGCGCTGGTCGTCAGCGGCGTCTACTCGTTCACTCGCCATCCGATGTACCTCGGCATGGTGTCGGTGCTGCTCGCCTGGGCCGTGTTTCTTGCTTCTCCTTGGTCGCTGGCCGGACCGGTGCTATTCGCGTTGTACATCACCCGATTCCAGATCGTCCCGGAGGAGCGGGTGCTCTCGGGACTGTTCGGAGAAAGCTTTGCGGCGTACACAAGGCAGGTTCGGCGATGGCTCTGAATGCTTTTGCCCTGGCGACGTTTGCGGTTGCGGCCATTGCCGGCCGCGACGGCGAGACTTCGATCCGCATCGCCACGAGCAAGTGCCGCCTGCTGTAAACGGGCGGCGGGTTCAGGCGTTGTATCGTGGATTGCGCCTGATCCAAGTCTTCATCGGAGGCCGTGCCATGACGGGTTCGAAAGCTTCGCTGCCGGCGGTTCTTCTGTCGATCGCGGCCGCTGCGACCGCGCCGGTGCATTCGGCGCAGGCGCAGATCCTGGGCATCACGCCCGACTCAGAGTACCTGCTGTTCTTGGTCGATTCCTCGGGCAGCATGCGCCGCTACGAATGGGATCGCGTCGTGGCAACGATTCGGGAAACGATCGAGATGTATCCCTCCGTCCGCGGCATCCAGGTGATCAATGACGAAGGCAATCCCCTGCTCGTGAGCTATCGCGACGAGTGGATTCCGGATACACCCACGGCCCGGGAGGCAATTTTCGAGGAGCTCGAGAGGTGGGAGGCTTATTCGACTTCGAATCCGCGCCGCGGCTTGCTGACGGCATTCGATCGCTTCTACGATCCCGACAAGGCTATCGCCGTGTTCGTCCTGAGCGACGACTTTTCGGCAGGGGCCGATGCGATCGATGGCGTCGTCGCGGACGTCAATGCGAGGAACCGCGAACGCGCGGACGAAGTGCCTCGAGTGCGCATCCACACGGTGGCGTTCCCCGTTTTCTACGATGTGCTCGGCCGCAATCAGTTCACCAATTCCACGGGTGCGGCTGTCGCAGTGCTGATGTCCCGATTGAGCGCGAGCAATGACGGCCGCTTCGTGGGCCTGTCGTCACGACGATGGGGCGAGGCGGCGGCCGGGCCGGGCGAGGCGCAGGACTTACCAGCTCCCGCCGCGCGTCGCGTTCTCGTCATCGTCGATGCTTCGGCGAACATGCGGGAGCTGTACTGGCGTCAGGCCGTCTACGCCGTCGAATTGCTGCTCAACGAAGTCGGCGTGGGTGACTCCTTCCAGGTCGTTACTCTGACTGCTGCGGCGCGCAGCGTCGTCGCAGGCGCCGAAGGCCAGTGGCTCGGCGGCGAGGACGGCTCGCTGCGCGAGCGCGTCGCCACCGATCTGAGGGCCATGACGCCGTCGGGCGCTGTCGTCGATCTCGACGAGGTCTTGAACGTCGTCCGCGGGTTCGATCCTGCTCCCGACGAGGTATATCTTCTGGCGGCGAGCGACCCGGACTTCGGGCCGCGCGACGACGGTGGGTTTCAGACCGCGAATCGTGCAGGCGCGGGGATCGACATGCTGCTCTTCGGGGCCGGCGACAATCCGCAGGCCGTGCCCTACTACTGGGCGCTCGCTCTCGAAGGCGGCGGATCCCTCTTGGCGCCGGCGGGGGATTGGCCCTGATGCTGCACCGGCAGCTCTAGCCGCGCAGCAGGCTCTCGAGCCGGTCGAGGTCGTTGACGACGCGCCAGGTGCCGCCCTCGGATTCAACGCGCTGCTGCCAGAGCGCCAGCCGCTCGAGGTATTCGCGCGGATCGAGGTTGTCGCTGCGTAGCTTGGTGACGTTGAGCGCCACGACCTCGAAGCCCTCGAGCTCGACCTCGATGTCGCGGACATAGCCGGCCTCGAGGTCTTCCTTGAGGTCCGAGAAGATGAAGATCGTCTTGCGACCCGGCGCCTTCTCGTTGAGAAACTCCACGGCCTGCAGCAATCCGCCCGTGATGTCCGTATAGGGCGCGGCCTCCACGGTATCGACGAACGAGGCGATCGTCTCGGCGAAGGCGCGCTTCTGCTGGTTGGCCGTGCTCGGCCGGTCGTCGAGCGTGACCTTGGCGACGATGTCCTTCTCGCTGAAGCTGCCCGTGTCGATACGCGCGACGGCGAAGGAATCGAGCCCGTCGAGCTGAGTCAGCGTGTAGCTGATGATCTGCTCGGCCTTGTCGAGCTCCATGGCATAGGTACCCGACGTGTCGAGCAGCAGGTAGACGCCACTGTTGCGCGGGCCCGTGTCGGAACAGGACGCCGACCCGAGGGCCGCTGCCAGGGCTAGCGCGAGTATTGCGGGCCGTTTCATGAGCGCACCTCCGCGTAGCTGTCCTCCGCACGCTTGCGCGCGCCCGATCGCGACTTGCCGCCCCAGGTCGACTCGATCCAGAGCGGCAGGAACAGCACGATGTCGTAGATCCGCACGAGCGCCGATCCCAGGTGGGTGAACAGCACGCCGAGCAGGTGCAGCACGAAGGCGAGGAAGCGCAGGACGCCGATGCCGATCAGGCCGACCACGGTGCGCAACGAGTGCACGAAGGTCTCGAGCGGGATCGCGACGAACACGAGCGCGAACGGCAGCACGAAGCCCATGCCCATCTGCGCGGCCGTCGTGATCCAGAGGTATTCGCCCTGCACGGCCTCGCCGCCGCGCAGCAGTGCCGCCGTGGCCAGCTCGTCCTGCATCAGGACCTCGCGCATGTAGGCGAGCCCGGCCTCGACGCTTGCGAGCAGGAACAGGAGCGTGAACGTGACTCCGATCATGCGCACTCGCATCTTGTCGGGCAGCGCGCCGATGACGGGAAAGAGCCGCGTGATCCGGAGCGACTCCATCAGGAACAGGCCCATCGAGATCTCGACCAGGATGATCACGAGCGCGGCGATGTCGGCCGTGCGGAAGCCGCCGATGAAGCTCGTGCCGCCGACCATCTCGGCCATCGGCCGGGCAATGAGCGAGAAGTTGATGGCCGCGCCGCCGATCGCGACGCCGAGCACGAGCGCGGCGACGAAGAACTGCACGAGCGAGGACGACGAGAGCACGCGCAGCGCCTGGTCGGTGCCGCGGACGAGATCCCCATACTCGGCGATGTGCCGGTCGATCGAGCGCGACCGCTCGAGCACGCTCTCGACGTTGCGGTCGACCTGGTTGAGCGTGGTCTGGATGCGGCGCCACTCCGGCAGCATGCGCTTGAGCAACCCGTGGCGCTCGCGACAGGCGCCGCGATATTCCGTCAGCGCGCGGTCATGGGATTTTACGAGCGAGCGGTGCATCTCGCTGAGGATCGTGCCGACGGTGCTGTCGCCACGGTTATCGAGCTTCGCGACGGCTTCCACGGCCTTGACCCAGCCCGGCGGATCGGGCGGCACGTCGACGGCGCGTTGATGGTCCTCGTCAATGCGCGTGATCGATTCGCTGAGGCGGCGCTGCAAGGCTGGATGCCCGGCGAGATCCTTCCTCACCGTGTCGGCGACGCGCTCGAACTCGCGCTCGATGACGCGTTCCTTGGCCTCGCGGCCGTGCGCGAGCAGCACGTCGCGATTGCGCGTGGCGAGGCGCTTCTCGCCCTTGCCGAGGGCATCGGAAGCGAGCTCCGCGAGCGCGCCAAGCGCCTGAAAGATGGCCTGGATCGCGCGGTGCGCGGGGTTACGCGCCAGATACAGCGCGCCGATCGCAAGCAGGACCCAGATGAAGGCGGAAATGCCGGGATACGGAGTGATCCCAAGCCAGCTGTCGAACGCCATGACTTATCCTCCTGGCAGCCCCGCTGTCGTAGGTTTCCCCCTTAGACCGGTGGCTTTGCGACCCCTTCTTTCGAAAGGTGTGCCTTTTTTCAGAGACGGCGCGCAGGGTCTCGCCGGGGTGCGGTGCTGTCAACCGCGATCGTTGGTGGTGCGCGGGATCTTGCGCGGATGCTCGCCTGCCGCGGCACTGGGCTCGGAGCGGTGGGCGTTATGTCGCCCACGGCACGCTCATATCAGAGCCGGCGGAGGCGGAGCCAGCGGAACTCGACGGCGTTCGTTTCACCCTGGATGCCGATGTGTCCAGAGCCATTGCCGATGCCTTCGGCTTCGAGCACTTTGACGCCGTTCAATGAGGCTATGACGGTCTCGCCGCTGATTCGGATCGATTGGCTTCGGCCGCGACTCCTGTCGTAGGATCTCGAGATGCAACTATTCCTCGAGCGTGGCCTGCGCCGCTGGTCGCGCAGACTTCTCGGCTTCATCGCGCTCGTCGTCGTCGCACCGGCTGTCGTCGCCCAGGTAGCGGCGAGCGTCGCGGTGCAAGCCCCACGGCTCTATGTGTTCGATGGCGGCGTGCTCGCCTCCGATCCGGCGCGATATCGGTTGACCGAGGCCGAAGTGGATGAGGTTCCGCTGTCGATCGCTGCGTATCTGGTCGTTCACCCGCGCGGCGTCCTGCTCTGGGACGCGGGCGCCGTGGCCGACACCGAGCGGGCCGGTGGCGTCGGAACCGAGCAGCGCCTGCTGCGCGCCGACGGGCAGGAACGCTTCGTGACGCTCGGGCAGCCGCTCCTCGAACAGCTCGCGGCCGCCGGTTATTCGCCCGGCGACGTCACGTATCTCGCGCTCTCTCATCTGCACTGGGACCATACGGCCAACGCCAATGCGTTCGCGCAGGCGACGTGGCTCGTGCGGCAAATCGAGCGCGACGCGATGTTTGCGGCCGAGCCGCCGGGTGGTGCGCGGCCGGAAACATACACCGCGCTTGCGAACAGCCGTGTGGAAATCGTCACGGACGAAGAGCATGACGTGTTCGGGGACGGAACCGTGATCATCAAGCACGCGCCGGGGCACACGCAGGGCCACCAGGTGCTCTACGTGAAACTCGCGCAGACGGGCGGGGTTCTGCTCTCGGGCGATCTCTACCACTACCCGCAAGAGCGAACGATGAACCGCTTGCCGACGTTTGAGTTCAGCGAGGAGCAAACACGAGTCGCGCGCGAGGACGTCGAGGCGTTCCTCGCCAGAACCGGTGCGGCTCTCTGGATTCAGCACGAGCTTGTCGCGCATCGTGAACTCAGGAAGGCGCCTCTGTTCTACGAGTGAGGCGCTCACCATGCGCACAAGACTGTTCGATCCTGTGCCCTGCGCTCGCTCGCGTTAATCGCCCGGGCTGTTTGGCTCGTACTCCCAGTAGAAGTTTTCCGCATTCGGCATCTCGATCGACGGCAGCGACTGCGCATCGATTCGGTCGTCGAGCCCGACGATCTCATTGATATAGAGCAGATAGGCCGTCAATGCGTAGATCTCGTCGGACGACAGCGACTGCGGCTGCGGGAACGGCATCGCGCGGCGGATGTAGTCGAACACCGTCGTCGCATACGGCCAGTAGCTGCCCACGGTCTTGACGGGCGCCGCGTCCGCCAGCGTACCGTGGCCGCCCGCGAGCCGGTCGTTCGGGCCGTCCTTGCCTTCGGCGCCATGGCAGGCGAGGCATTTCTGCGCGTAGATCGCCTCTCCGGTGCGTGCAGTGCCGGAGCCCGGCGGCAGGCCGGTGCCGTCGGGCAACACGGTCAGCGACCAGGCCGCGACCTGCTCGGGAGTCGCCTCGACGCCAAGGCCGGGGCTCTCCTGCGCTACAGCCGGTGCGGCGGAAAGCGCCAGCGCGGCAATCACCAGCGAGGCAATTGCGAGCGCGGCGGTCGCGAGTCTCTGGCGCAACGCGCGCTCAGGCATAGACATTGCTGATCGCTCCCTCGCCCGTGACGGCCCAGCTCTGGATCGCATGGTAGTGATAGCGGTAGCTCGTGCCGCGCTCGGCGAGCAGCGCCGCGCGTGTCGGCTGCACGGCGCCCGTCTCGTCGACGGCGCGGCTCATGAGCACGGCCGGACCGCCGTTCCAGCGCCAGGGCAACCGGAAGCGCGTGAGCGCTTTCGACAGCACAGGCTCGGTCAGCGCGGCCTCGGCCCAGCTCGCGCCGCCATCGGCCGAGATCTCGACGCGGCGGATCCGGCCTTCGCCGGACCAGGCGAGTCCGGATATCTGATAGAGACCGGCTCCCTGCATCGTCATGCCGCCCGACGGCGAGGTGATGACCGACTTCACCTGCATCGGAAACGTGAACAGGCTCGCGCGGCCGTCGCGGCCGAGATCGGAATACTTGGACGTCTCGTCCTTCGTCATCGCGGGCTGGTCCGTGACCTGGATCCGCCGCAACCACTTCACGTTCATATTGCCTTCCCAGCCCGGCAGCAGCAGGCGCATGGGATAGCCGTTGCTCGGCCGCAGGCGCTCGCCGTTCTGGTAGAGCGCGACGACGGCATCGTCGAGCGCCTTCTCGAGCGGCACGCTGCGCGACATCGCGGCGGCATCAGCGCCTTCGGCGACGATCCAGCGCGCCTCGGGCCGGACGCCGGCCTCGTCGAGCAGCACGCCGAGCGGCACGCCGGTCCAGTCGGCACAAGAGACGAGGCCATGCAGTCCGCCCGCGCTCTGCTGGGGCGGCTCGGGATTGTTGAGATTGCCGCTGTTGCCCGAGCACTCGATGAAGCGGATCGCCGAGACGAGCGGGTAGCGACTGAGGCTTTCGAGATCGAACAGCAGCGGGCGCTCGACCTGCCCGTGAATCAGCAGGCGATGCTGCGCGGGGTCGATATCCGGAACGCCGTTGTGGTGGCGCTCGAAATGGAGGGCATTGGGCGTGATGATGCCTTCGAGCTGCTCGAGCGGGGTCCGCGAGCCCCCGGCACCGGGCGCGCCCGCGGTTGCATTGGCGGTGCGCTGGACGTGCTCCTCGAAGCGCGAGCGCTCGCCATAGCCGTCGGCCGGAGGTCCCGGTGTGGTCGACCAGGGCGGCACGGCCGGCGGCTGGGCTGCCGCGGGCCGCGGTGCCAGCAGGACGAGGCCGGCGGTGGCGCCAGCGGCAAGCAACGCCCGCCGGTGCAGCAGGCCGTTACCGGCCGCGGGAATGAGCAGGTCGCGGTCTGCGGTCATCCAGTCCCCCTCGGTTTCAGGCCCATCATAACTCGACGATCTGGCGGGTTTCGGCCGATGCCAAGGCCGGTACGCATGCGTACAATGACCCCATAACAAGGAGCTTCTATGGCACGCGGAGTCAACAAGGTCATTCTCGTCGGCAACCTGGGCGCAGACCCGGAAACTCGCTACATGCCTAGCGGCGGCGCTGTCACCAACATCCGCGTCGCCACGAGCGAATCGTGGAAGGACAAGCAGACAGGCGAACAGCAGGAACGCACGGAATGGCACCGCGTCGCGATGTTCGGCAAGCTCGCCGAGATCGCGGCCGAATATCTGCGCAAGGGCTCGCAGGTCTACCTCGAGGGCAGCATCCGCACGCGCAAGTGGCAGGACAAGGAAGGCCAGGACCGCTACAGCACCGAGATCATCGCCAACGAGATGCAGATGCTCGGCGGCCGGGGCGACAGCGCAGCACCCGCGCGCGCCAAGCAGGCCAGCGGCAGCGACGCGCAGGCCGCCGTCGCCGAAGGCCCGCCCGAAGAATTCGACGACGACATTCCCTTCTGAACAGGACGGTCGTCGCCGCTTGAAACAGCGCTTCTTCATTCAGACCTACGGCTGCCAGATGAACGAGTACGATTCGGCCAAGATGGCCGACGTGCTCCGCGCCGCGCTCGGCGCCGAACAGGTGGCCACGCCCGAAGACGCGGACATCCTGCTGCTCAACACCTGCTCGATCCGCGAGAAGGCGCAGGAGAAAGTCTTCTCCGAGCTCGGCCGCTGGCGCGGGCTCAAGGACCTCAAGCCCGACGCCATCATCGGCGTCGGCGGTTGCGTCGCGAGCCAGGAAGGCGAGGCGATCATCCGGCGCGCGCCCTTCGTCGACATGGTCTTTGGGCCGCAGACGTTGCATCGGTTGCCGGAGCTCATCGGCAAGGTGCGCACGGGCACGCCGCGCGTCGTGGACGTCTCGTTCCCGGCGATCGAGAAGTTCGACAGCGTTCCGCAACCCGAGTCTTCCGAGTGCACGGCATTCCTGTCGGTCATGGAAGGCTGCAGCAAGGCCTGCTCGTATTGCATCGTGCCGACCACGCGCGGCGAGGAGATCAGCCGGCCGCTCGCGAGCGTGCTCGACGAAGCGCGGCGGCTCGCGGCGCTCGGTGCGCGCGAGATCACTCTGCTCGGACAGAACGTCAATGCCTATCGCGGACCCACCGCCGAGGGCAGCCGCAAGGCGGATCTCGCCACGTTGATCCGCGAGGTTGCCGGGATCGACGGCATCGAGCGCATCCGCTTCACGACCTCGCATCCCGCGCAGTTCAACGATGCGCTGATCGATGCCTATGCCACCACGGCCAAGCTCGTGAATCACCTGCACCTGCCCGTGCAGAGCGGCTCGGACCGGATTCTCAAGCTCATGAAGCGCGGCTACACGGCCGCGCGCTACGTCGCTAAGATCGAGAAGCTCAAGGCAGTTCGCCCCGGCATTGCGATTGCCACCGACATCATTGTCGGCTTTCCCGGCGAGACCGAGGACGATTTCCAGCAGACGCTCGATCTCGTGCGCACGGTCGGTTTCGACCAATCCTTCAGCTTCATCTTCAGCGCGCGGCCCGGCACCGAAGCGGCCTCGCTCGAGGGCCAGCTGCCCTGGGAAGTCACGCAACCGCGGCTCGCGCGGCTCCAAGCGTTGCTCAACGAGCAGGCCCGCGCGATCAGCCGCACGATGGTCGGCACGCGCCAGCGCATCCTCGTCGAGCGGCGCTCGACACGTCGGGAGCGCGAGCTCGCGGGTCGCACGGAAAACAGCCGCTGGGTCAATTTTGCGGGCGACGCCTCGCTGATCGGACAGTTCGCCGAGGTCGTCGTCACCGAGGTCATGCCGAACTCGCTGCGCGGCCGTCTCGTGACCGGAGCGATGGAAAAGTCCGTTGCCTGACGTCAGCGAACACGAGCACAGCCTCGAGCTGATCCTCTCGCCGGACGATCACGGGCGGCTCGCCAACCTGCGCGGTCAGTTCGACGAGCACCTGCGCCAGATCGAGCAGCGCCTCGGCGTCTCGATCCAGAGCCGCGGCAATCGCTTCGAGATCCGCGGCTCCGAGCCCGGCGCCCGCGAAGGTGGCGAGGTGCTCGAGCGGCTCTTCGAGATGACTGGCGCCGAGGATCTCGATCCGCAGAAGGTGCACCTGACGCTTGCCGACATCGCCAATCACCACGACGGCGACCGC
>Ga0315912_10002019_pt1 | contig 22710 bp, 20 predicted proteins | sample VfabasoilMG_FD_204469 | JGI IMG/M metagenome (GOLD analysis project Ga0315912, IMG submission 204469) | Garden soil microbial communities collected in Santa Monica, California, United States - V. faba soil | ecosystem: Environmental > Terrestrial > Soil > Garden | place: USA: California...
GTCGGGGAGCTGTCGGTCGAGGCGACCATCACGATCAACGACTACCTCGAGTTCGTGAGCCGCATGCTGATCGCGTTCGGCGTGGCCGCAGAGCTGCCGGTGCTGGTGTTCTTCCTGTCCGTGGCGGGGCTCATCACCTACCGGCACATGCTGAAGTTTTTCCGTTACTTCCTCGTGCTCGACTTCATCGTGGCGGCCGTCATCACGCCGCCGGACATGATGAGCCAGCTGCTCCTGGCGATCCCTCTCGCGCTGCTCTACGGCGTATCGATCATCGTGGCCTGGATTTTCGGCCGCAAGCCGGCAGCGGAGCCTCCGGCCGCGACCACCTGACGACGTTCAATCCTCGCGCGCGTACGGCTCGCCCCGCAGGATCGTGAACGCGCGGTAGAGCTGCTCGAACAAGAGCACGCGCGCGAGCCGATGCGGCAGGGTCAGGCTCGAGAGCGAGAGCCGCGCGTGCGCGCCCTCGAGGATCGCGCTCGGAATGCCCTCGGCGCCGCCGATGACGAAGGCGACGTCGCCCTTGCCGCGCCTGCCCCAGCGCTCGAGCCGCGCGGCAAACTCACGGCTCTTCAGCGCGTCCCCCGCCGGGTCGAGCGCAATGACGGTGGCCTCCCGCGGGAGCGCTCGCGCGAGCTCGGCGTCGGTCTTCACTTCTACCTCGCTCACGCGCGCGTAGTGGGCCGCGCGCGCGAGGTAGTCGTCCGCCACCGCTCGCAGGCTCTTCTCGCGGATCTTTCCGACCGCGACGACGAGGATTTTCACGCGCGTCCGGGGGCCGGCTCACTCATGCGCACGCGGCGCGCATCCATCCACAGGCCGTCGAGGTCGTAGAGCGACCGCGCATCCTCCTGGAAGACGTGCACGACGACGTCGACGAAGTCGATCAGCACCCACTGGCCGCGGGGCAACCCCTCGACGGAGATGGCCCGGAAGCCGAGCTTCTCGGCCTGCTCCTCGACCGCGTCGGCGATGGCGGCGACGTGCCGGTCACTCTGCCCCGTCATGAGCACGAGGAAGTCCGCGTAATCGACCTTCCCGGTCACGTCGAGGATCTCGACCTCGCTCGCCTTCTTGTCGAGCGCAGCCTGTGCCGCCGCCAGCGCGATGCGCTTGGCTTCGTCCGATGGTGTTCCGCCCCGTTCGAGAATGCGCGGGCGCGGGCTGGTACGCGCCGGCCTTCGCGTTGATTTAGTAGGCTTTTTCAACCGCGGATCTGTCCTCCACCAATGACCACCCACTTCTCGGCCGTCAGGCTTTCGAGCCCCATGGGGCCGTAAGCATGCAGCTTGGTGGTCGAAATTCCAATCTCGGCGCCGAGCCCGAGCTCGCCGCCATCGTTGAAGCGTGTCGAGGCATTCACCAGCACGCAGCTCGCGTCCACCTCCCGCACCCAGCGCTCGGCGTGCGAGAAGTGCTCCGTACAAATGGCCTCCGAGTGGTTCGAGCCGTAGCGCGCCACGTGCGCGAGCGCGCCGTCGAGGTCGTCCACGACGCGCACCGCCAGGATCTTGGCCAGGAACTCGGCGCCGAAATCGGCGTCGGTGGCCGCCTTGGCCTCCGGAACGAGCTCGCGCGTGCGCGGGCAACCCCTGAGCTCCACCCCTTCGTCGAGCAGGGCGCGCGCCACGGGGGGCAACAGGCGCGCGGCGTCGGCCGCGTGCACGAGCAGGCATTCGAGCGCGTTGCAAACGCCCGGACGCCGCACCTTGCCGTCGACGGCGAGAGCGCGCGCCATCTCGACGCTCGCGCCTTCGTCCAGGAAGAGGTGACAGACGCCGAGGAAGTGCTGCACCACGGGCACCCGCGCGTGCTCGACCACGAAGCGAATCAAGCCCTCGCCCCCGCGGGGAATTGCCAGATCGACGAGCCCTGCCAGCGATACGAGCTCGCGCACACCGTCACGATCTCCGGGCGGCACGATCTGCACGGCGTCGGGGCTGATGCCGCTCTGGGCGAGCGCCTCGCCGATGATGGAGCCGAGCACCCGGTTCGTGTGCGCCGCTTCCTTCCCGCCACGCAGCAGACAAGCATTACCTGACTTCAGGCACAGGGACGCGGCATCGACGGTCACGTTCGGACGCGACTCGTAGATGATCGCCACCACGCCGAGCGGCAAGCGCTGGCGCCCCACCTGGATGCCGCTCGGCATCCGCTGCATGGGTCCGCGACTGCCGACGGGATCGGGCAAGGTCATCACGTGCTCGACCGCGCGCGCGGTGGACTCGACGCCCTTCTGGTCCATCCGCAACCGGTCGAGCATGGCGGGAGCGAGCCCCGCGCTACGGCCTGCGGCGAGATCGAGCTCGTTCTCGCGCTGGATGTCGCCGGAGCGGGTGCGCAGCTCGGCCGCGACCGCCGCGAGGGCCTTGTCCTTCTGGGCACGCTCGAGCGCCGCAAGCCGATGCTTCGCCCCCTTGGCGCGCTCGGCCTGCTCGCGAATCGTGCTCAATCCTTTGGGCTCCACGCTCTAGTTTACTCGCCCGGGGCCGCGGGGGAAGGGCCCGACGCGGGCGTGGGCTCCGGGGCCGCCGTCGGTGCCTGCCCGCCGGCTCCTCCAGCAGACGGCGGCCACGGCGGCAACGGACGGGTTTCGTACTCGGGCGGCGGTATCCCTGGCGGCAGCCGCTGGGGACCGCACCCGATGAGCAGGGCCTCGCCGAGAAGCAGAGCAACAGCGACGAAATGCCTCACAGTGGCAGGTCCTCCGGGGAGGCGCTCGCGGCGTCCCGACCGAGTGGAGCCCCGCCGTCCTCGTCGTCCTCGGAATCCTCCGGAGCGTTGTCGGGATCGCCGCCGCTGGGAGCGCGCCAACCGCTCGGCGCACCCTCGGTCCCCGCGGCGAGGGCGCCGAGCGCTCGCGGGGCGGCAGAAGCCACCTCCAAATCCTCCGCCGGGGGTGGCCCCTCCTTCGCGGCACGCGCGCAAGCAGCCCCGACGAGCGCGCTCACCGCGAGCACGAGGGCGCGCTCGGCCGCGCTCAGCCGAGCCATCGTTCCTCGTCCACGGCGCAGAGAGTCGACACGAGACCGTGCGCGGGAGCGTAACCGAGATCGCGACGGGCGCGCGCGTCGTCGATCATGCAGACGTAGCGGATGAAGTCGAGCTCGGGGGCCGGGAATGAGGTGACCCGCAAGCGAAAGAGCCGTTCCACGCCGAGCCGCGCCACCGTGTGGGGCACGGCGACCGTCGCCCGCTCGAGCAACTCGATCACTCGCGACAGCGGGACGGGCGGCGGCCCCGCCACGTTGTAGACGCCTCGGGCCGTGGGGGCGAGGGCCAGCATGATGGCGCGCACGACGTCGTCTTGATGAACCGCCTGCATCATCGGGTCGAAGCCGAGCAGGGTCGGCACGACCGGAAGCCGCAGGTAGTTGCTGGGCGCGTTCTTGACGGTGCCGAGGATGTGCGCGGGGCGCAGGATGACGGTGGCCACGTCGGCCAGGCGCCACAAGTACGCCTGCGACCCCATGTCGAGCTCGACCAGGTCGCGGATCTGGCTGAACGGCCCGGCGCCCAAGAGCGGCGCATCCTCGTTCAGAAACTGGGGATTGTCGGGGCGTGGACCGTAGACGTTGGCGCTCGAGAGCAGCACCACCTTCTTGATGCCGAAGTGCTCGACGTGCTCGAAGAGCTTCTGGACGCCCGTCACGTTGGAGGTGTGATGCTCGGCCGAGTCTCCGCGCGGATCGTGGTCCACGCCCAGATGAACCACCGCGCTCACGCCGTTCGCGAACACGTCGCGAGCCCGGGCGCTGCGGAGGTCGACCTGGTGGTGCTCGACGTCCGCTGGACGATCGCGAAACGGGCGCCGGTCGAGGCCGACCACCCGGCACTGCCGGTGGAGCGCACGCGCCAGGCGTTTGCCGAGGCGCCCACAGACGCCCGTCACGAGCACGGCTCCGCCGTCGAGCCCCCGCACCGAAGCCGGGGGCATCATAGAAAGATGCTCCGGCGCTGAGCGAGCCCGCGCCTCAAGATGTGCGCCACGGCTTCGCGGACGAGGTACACCTTGTCGGCCACGCCGGTCGCGTCGTCCGGATCGCCCTCGAAGTAGAGCGGCTCGCCGAAGAAGATGCGGTACTTGGTCGGCAGGGGCAGCTGGCCGCCCGGCACGAGCATCTGCGGGATCAGGGGAAACACGGGCAGCCCGAACGCACGCGCCGCCCACGACGCCCGCCCGAGGCTCAAGTACTGCTCCTCGGCGCCGATCACGCCGACCGGCACGATCGGCGTCTTGGTCTCGAGCGCCAGGCGCATGAAGCCCCGCCCGAACTCCTGGAGCTGGTAGCGCTCCTCGAACGGCTTCGAAACGCCGCGCATGCCCTCGGGGAACACGAGCAGGAGCTCCTCCATGTCGAGCAGGCGCCGCGCATTCTCCGGCAAGCCGACCACCTGGCCCATGCGGCTGAAGAACTTCGAGACGAAGGGCAAGGTGGCCGTCCACTTGTCGACCATGGCGCGCGTGATGCGCGGCGGGTTCGCGTCGAAGAAGAGCGCGCAGCCGATGATGGCGGCGTCGATCGGGATTTGCCCCGAGTGGTTCGCGACGAGCATGACCCGACCTTCCGGGACCCGATCCACGTCGTAAACGTCGGTACGAAAGTACGCCCGGTGGAAGAACGCAGAGGCCAGCGCGGCGCTGCGCACGGCTTCCGGATTGAAGCCAAACGGGTCGCCACCGAGACGTTCGTAGCGATCGGCGAGCACGCGGAAGCGTTGCTCGAAGTCGGGCCCCAGCAGGCGCTGCGACACCTCGTCGACCGCGTGCTGGGCACCGTCGACCACGCGCTGGGCGCCGTCGACGACGCGCCGGAGCAGCGGGAGGCCCCGGCCGTAGGCCGCCTCCGTGAAGCGGGCGAGTGCGGTCTTCTGGGCCATTCCGAGCGTCGCAGTAGTAGTACTACGGGAGGCCCCATGCCTGAGGATTTCCCGCTCATCGTCCCTCCCGCGCTCAGGCCGGGCGATCGGATTGCGGTGATCGCGCCATCGAGCCCGTTCGATCGCACGCACGTCCTGCGCGGCCTCGGCTGGCTCGGCGAGCGCTACCGGGTGTCGTTCGAGCCAACGCTCTTCGAGCGCGAGGGCTACCTGGCCGGCTCGGACGAGCGTCGCCTGGGCGAGCTCGACCGATTCCTGCGCGACTCGAGCGTCGCCGCCATCGTGGCGGTCCGCGGCGGGTACGGGCTCACGCGCATCGCCGAGCGCGCGGACTTCGCGGCGCTCCGGGCGGCGCCGAAATGGCTGGTCGGATTCTCGGACGTGACGGCGCTGCACGTCGAGGCGCTGCGCGCCGGCGTCGCCTCGCTCCACGCGCAAAACGTGGGCGGACTCGGCCAGGGGGACGCGCATGCGCGCGAGCGCTTCGTGGAAGCACTCGAGAGCCCGCTCGCGACGCGAAGCTACGAGCTAGCGCCCGCGTGTCCGGGCCTGGCGCGAGGCCGCCTGGTCGGCGGCAATCTCTCGCTGCTCGCCGCGTGCGCCGCTGCGGGCCGTCTCCGACTACCGTCGAGCGCAATCCTCGCGCTCGAAGACGTGACGGAGCAAGCGTACCGAGTCGACCGGCTGTTGACGTCGCTCATCGGCGCCGGGGCACTCGACGGCGTCGGCGGCGTGGTCGTTGGCGATTTCACCGATTGCCCGCCCTCGGCCGGCGTGGAAGCCCTCGCGGTCGTGCGCGAGCGGCTGGGCGCGCTGCGGGTACCCGTGGCGACGGGGCTCCGTTTCGGGCACGGCTCCTGGAACGAGCCGCTCACGCTCGGCGTGATGGCGACGCTCGACGCGGACGCCGGGCGCCTGACGCTCGGTGAGGGGACGGCCGCCGTGCCTAGCGCTCCATCGAGTGTGGGCGAAGCCCGAAGCGGGCCGGAGGCCCGCCGCGACGACCCATGAGTCTTTGGATCTAAGCCTTGCTGTCCTCGAACAGCTCGGCGTCGTCGACGTCCTCGCCGTCTTCCTCCCCCACCCCGGGCGGAAGCGGCGGCGGGCGGCTCCCTGTCGGCGGCGGGGGCGCGAGACGGGCCCCGCCGCCCGGCGGCGGCAAGGGTGGGCGCGCACCCGGCGGCAACGGTGGATGGGCGCCGCGTTGCGGCGGCGGAGGCGGAGGACGGCTGGCACCGGAGCCCGGCGGAGGAGGAGGTGGCGGCTGGCGCGTCACACCCGAGGAGGACGACGGCGGCGGCGGCGGGGGCGGTCGACTGACGCCGCCCGGTGGCGGCGGGGGCGGAGCGAGGCGCGCACCGGCCGGGGGTGGAGGCGCGAAAGCGGCACCGGCGTCGAGCAGAGGGTCAGCGGGCGGCCCTGCTGCGGGGGGCGCCTCGGGCTCGGGAGGCGGCGGACCGGCAGCCGTGTCCTCGGCGAACGGGGCGGGCGGAGGCGGCTCCTGCGCTGCGCTGGTGGAACCACCAACGAGCGCGTCGACCCCGGCCATGTCGTCGTCCGCGGTGTCGTCGAGGTCGGGCTTCGTTTCCGCTGCTTTTGGCGCCTTCGACTCGCGCTTCTTCTTCCGCTTGGCGCTGCCGTTCTCCTTGGCTTCGCCGTCCGATTTGGCTTCGGCCTTCGGTTTCTCCTCGCGCGCTGCGACAGGCGCGGGAGCGGGCTCGGCGAGTTTCTCGAGCGGGGCCGGCGAACCGATCTCGGAAGAGGCCGCTGGCTCGTCCTTCGGGCGCTTGAGCATTCCCGACTTCGCGCGCTCGAGCCCTTCCGTTGCCTCGGGGTCGGCTTGCTTCATGCGCAGCACCCGGCGCCACGCGTCCGCCGCCTCTCGCGGGTCGTCGAGCTTCTCCTCCCAGAGTCTGGCGACCTTGCGGGCGAGCTCGGCGCGCGCCGCGGGATCCTTGCCGCGCAGGATCTGATCCTCGTAGAGCTGGACCATGCCGCGCCAATCGGCAAGCTCCGTGTAGAGCGTCAAGAGTTGCTCGACCACGTCGGCGTCGGAGGGCGACAGATCGTGGAGGCGTCGCAGATCGCCGGCAGCCCCCACCGGATCCGACAGTTGATCGCGACGAATGGCCGAGCGTCGAGCGAGCAGCTTGCGGACGAGCGGTCCGTCGAACACTTCCTCGAGCGCTCGCCCGAGGACCGCTTCGGCTCGCTTGAGGTCGCCCACCTCGTTCGCGAACAGCTCCAGCTGCTCGAGGCATTCGTCGCCCACGTGCGCGATGATGGCGTCGCCGATCCAGGCGAACGCCTGGTCACGATCGCCGAGGTCCTCGAAGGCAAGCCGTGCCGCGCGGGAAAGCATGTTGCTGCGCGTGCGTCCGCCGTCACGAGCGCCCTGGCCGCCCTGCGAAAGCGACTCGGCGAGCGTTCGCCGGAGCTGGTCGCCACCCTTGTCGGTATCGCCGGCGCGGGCCGCCGTCTCGAGCGACTCGACCGCGTCCTCCGTGGCGCCACTGCCGAGCACGATGTCGAAGAAGCCGCGAGCGCGCTCCAGGTCGCCTTGCTCGGCCGCGATCCGCGCGGCCCGCGCGAGGGCGGCCAGGCGATCCGCCGGGTTCTTGCAACGGGTGACCTGGCGCTCGTAGATCTCGATGATGCGCGCCTTGTCGGCGCAGAGCTGGGCCAGACGCGTGAGCAGGGGCTCCACGTCGCCGGGCGGGACGCTCGTGAGCGCCTGTTCGCCATGCTGGATCGACGCCTCGCTGTCGAGCCCGGCATCGACGAGCACCTCCGCCTGGCGCACGAACTCTTCCGCGCGCGCCGGCCCGCTCAGATCCTGGACGAGCAGATCGTGTGCTACCGCGAGGACGTCGAGATCGGTGAGCTCGACGGCGAGCTTCTCGAGACGCTTGGCGAACTCGATATCGGTTCCCTTGGCGCGCGCCACCTCCTTGCCCACGGCGGCGGCGTCCGTCTTGCGATCGACCTCCAGGAAGCGATCGAAGGCGCCACGCAGCGCCAGCGTGCGCGCCGGGCTCGACGGTGACGACAGGTTCCACTCGACGAGCTTCACCCCCACCACGCCCTTCCAGCCGAGCTCGTCGCCGAGCCGCACGTACTCCTCGCGGCACGGAACGTCGCCCCGATCGGCGACCTCGAGCAACGCCGCGAGAGCTTCGTCGCCCTTGCCGACCTTCTGATGCAAGATCTCGGCGCGGCGCCGAGTCATGCGACTCACCTCCTCCTCGTCGCCCTCGACCTCCATCAGCTGCGCGAGGTGCTCGGCCACCCGCGGCCACTCCTCGATCTTCTCGCACAGCTCCGCCAGCCGCTGGATGGCGCCGAAGTCTTCGGGATCGAGCTCGCGCACCACGTCGAGCACGCGCACGGCCGCTTTCGCCTCGTCGAGCGGGCCCTCGTAGAGGTCGGCGAGCTTGGTCGCCACCTCGAGCTTGACGCTGTCGTCTTTCGCACCCTTGAGCCGGAGCTCGAGCGCCCTGGCGGCGGCAGCGTGATCGCCGGTCCCTTCGTACAGCTCCGCGACCTTGGCGAGCGCGTCGTCGTGATCGGGCGCCAGGTCGTCGAGGATGCGCTGGTAGCGCGAGATCGCCGCCTCCGGATCGGAGAGCGAGCCCGCGTAGAGCGCCGCTTCGCGCAGGAGCGCCTGGATCTTCTGCTCCGGCTCGATCGCCGCACGACTCAACCGACCGAGGAAATCCGCGGCGGCCGAGGGATCCTCGCGCTGCAGGGCGTCGTCCGCCAGCCAGCCGAGCGCGTCGAGATCGTCGCCATCCTCGAGCAAGGCGAGCAAGGTCTCGCGCGCGCCGTCGCCGTCGCCCAGGCGATCGCGCTGCATGTCTGCGGCTCGGCTCCGAAGGCTCGAGCGCAGCGCCCCCGCGGGCAGCTGGCCTGCGCGGCGCAGGAAGAACGCCACCATGTCCTCGACGCGCTCGGTCGCTTCGTAGCGCTCCTCGAGATCCTCGGCGAGATCGTCGTCGACCGGGTCGAGCTCCGTCGCTTGCTCGAGCCGCTCGATCGCGCCTGCTTCGTCACCACTGCGCGAGAGGTACGTCGCCTCGATCGCAAAGAGCTTGGCCTTGTCCGTCGGTCGATCCGCGAGCTGGGCGCGCTCGTCGGCCGCCGAGGCCGCCTGCTCCCAGACCTCGGCCTGCGCGAAAGCCTTCTCCGCCTTGAGCCACAGCCCGCCGTCCTTGCGAATCGCCGCGGATTCGGCGAAGGCCTCACCCGCCGGCAGCACTTCGCCGGCGGCCAGCCGCAGGTCGCCGAGCTTGTCGAGCAGGGCCGCGCGCGTGTCGTCCTGGGTGACGGAAGGGAGCGCGTCGGCGATCGCCTGCGCCGCGCGGTCCGGTCGCTCACCTTTTTCGAAGAACTCGATGGCCGTGTCCAGCGCCGACTCGTCCTCGGGCACGAGCACCGCGATGCGCGTCCACGCCTCGCCGGCACCCACCGGGTCCTTGCGCTTCTGCTCGTGGAGACGCGCGATGGCTTTCTCGGCCGTGATGCGCGCTTCGACGTCGGCGATGAGCTCGGCTTCTTGCTCGAGGACACGCGCGAGATCGTCCCAGCGCCCTGCACGCTCCAGGAGACGCTTGAGGCTCGAGCGTGCATCCTCGCTCTCGGGGTCGAGCGCGAGGAGCTCCTCGAGCGCGGCGACCGCGCCGGCCGGATCACGAAGCTGCGTCTCGGAGAGCCCGGCGGCCTCTCGCAGCCACAGCACCCGCTGCTCCATGTCGATGCCGTCGTCGCCGGCGGCGCGACGCAAGAGATCGCGAAGCTCGGCGAACTTTCGCAGCTGCTTCAGGTACGGCTCGAGAAAGCCGATCGCGTCGACGTTGGAGACATCGAGCGCGAGCACCTCACGGTACTTCTGGGCGGCATCGTTCTTGCGAGCCTTGCGCGCGAGCGCCTGCGCCTGCTCGAGCAGCGTGGCCACCTCCCCCTGGTCGACGGGCGGCGCCGACGGCGCGGCGGCCGGCGCGGAGAACCCTGCCGCGCCCCCGGGGGGTGCGCTCTGCCGCTGGACGGGCGCGCCCGATGCGCTGCGAGCCGGGCGCGGCGCAGGCGGTCCGGGAATGACTTGACCGAACTGCTGCGCGAGGGCGCGCGCGTCGTCGGCGAGCGGACCGTTCGGATTTGCGCCGACGTAGGCCGCCGCGCGTGCTGCGGCTTCTTCGGAACGGCCGAGCTGGTCGGCGTAGTACATGGCGAGCTGCACCGCGCGATCGTTGCTGGGCTCGAGCTCGGTAGCGCAGAGCGAGTAGCTGAGCCCATGCTCGCCCGGGTACTCCTCGGCCAGCGATACGAAGAGCTGGGCGGCTTCGTTGGCATCCTGCACGCCCACGCGCTGACCGGATTGCTCCCACTCGAGGATCGTGGCGCCGAGGAGCTGCCGCAACGTGGGGTCGGCACCACCCTCGGCGGCGCGCGCCTCGCGAAACGCCTGGATCGCCCCCGGGAAATCGCGGGCGCTGCGGCGGACCTCACCCTCGTCCTGGCGCAGCGCGATGCGGCGCTCGCGATCCTCGACGAGCCTGAGCTCCATCTCGAAGTACGGGATCGCCTCGCCCCATTGCTCCGCGCCCTTGAGCAGCTCGCGCACCGAGTAGATGGCGAATTGGTTCGTCGGATCGAGCTCGACGGCTCGCCGGTAGTTCTCGATGGCTTTCTTCGGCTGCAAGAGCGGCTCACCGGACCAGAGCCGCCCGAGCTCCTCGTGGATGCCGGCGAGCTGCTGCAAAACGTTTCGATCCTGCTGCGCGAGCGGGCCCAGCGCTTTCGCGCGCCGCTCGAGGAGGGCGACGAGTGCCTTGGTATCGCCCTTTTCCCGATAGAGGTCGGCGAGGCGCTCGGCCGGAGTTTGCTGCGTCGGATCGCGATCGATGGCGATCATCAGGGCGCGCGCCGCCCGGTGAGCGTCGCTCAGCGTGACGGACCACACGTTGGCGGCTTCCGTGAGCCAGTGGCACGCGAATGCCGGATCCGCCGTCGCCGTCCCGACTTTCTCGAGCAACATGGCGTACGCCTTCGGGTCCCGCTGGCCCCCCGCGTGCGCCTGCCGGATCGCGTCCTGGTCGTGCGGATTTTGCACGAGGCGCTGAACCAGCGTCTCCATTTCCCGGGAGTCCATGTATGGCGACGCTATCACGCGGACTTTGGCAGCCGCAACGCAACACAAAGTGCGCTCGTGCGCTCATTTTCCGGCCTTGCCGCAGGGCGTCGGGACGCGCCAGCGGGCCGATCGACGGGGTCACTCGCTCCATGCCGCGCTCCGCTCCGCCGAGCGCAGAGCAGCATCGATGCCAGAACCGTGAAACGCCGCTCCAGCGAGCGTCACCCGGCTCCCCGCGAGGGCCGACTCCAGCGCCGCGACGCGGGCCTCGTGCGCGGCGTCGAAGACGGGCAGCGCCGCACGCCAGCGGCTGACCCACGTGCGCTCGGCACCCGCCGACGGCGAGAGGACCCGCGCAATGCCACGCTCGGCGCGCGCGCTCCACGCGTCGTCGTCGAGGTCGATGTCCTCGTCTTTCGGTCGGAAAAAAGCGCGGAGCAGCGCTTTCCCTGGCGGGGACCGCCCCGTGAGCTTCGAGCTCGAGAACGTGCACGCCCGCAGTCCGTCCAGGGTCGCGCTTTCCGCCACCACGAAGCCGGTGCCTTCGAGCGGGTGGGCGATCGCGCGACGCTCGTACGCCAGGGACACGGTCACGCTCGAGACGAGCTCGGCGAGAGCTAGCTCGCGGGCGGGCGCCCCGAGCTCCGACTCGAGCAGGGTGCTCGCGGCACGCGCGCCGGTGGCGACGACCACGCGATCGAACTCGAGCGTTCGAGTCGGGGTCGGCGTCGCCACCTGCCAGAGCGCGCCTGCGCGCGTGAGCCTTTCCACGGCCTCACCGACACGGAGGTCGACATGCGGAGGGAGTGCTCGCACGATGGTCTCGACGACCTCGGACATGCCGTTTGAGAACGCACGAATGCCCTTGCCGAGATCGCGCCGCGGCACCTGGAAACCGAGAAATTGCGCGGCTTGGCCGGGGGCAAGCGCCACGAGCTCGCTCCCGTCGAAACCCAGCGACTCGAGCGTGAGCTGCCCGATGACGCTCGAGCCGATGCCGAGCTCGTCCGCGAGCGCGCCCATGGCCTGGCTGCTCGCCACGAAGCCCTCCGCGCCGAGCTCGACGACGTACCCGTCCGCGCGCGCGGTCTGGAGCTGCCCGCCGAGGGCGCCACTCGCCTCCCAGAGCGTCACCTCGTCGCCGGCACGCGCCCGAAGCTGGGCGACCCGAAGCCCGGCGATACCGCCGCCGATGACCGCCACGCGTGCCACGCGCTTCACTCGTAGCATGAGCCTTTTGGTGCTGCTCTGGCTCGGCGCGTGCGGCGGACGCTCGGTGGCGCACCTGGAGGCGACCGACAGCGGCGACAACGACGCCCGCGAGCCCGTTTCCCTACTGGAGGGCTGCACCGGGCTCTGTGAACGCTGCGGCCTCGACAGCCTGGTCGACGCCGGCAGCTGCGCCGACTTCTGCGCGGCTCTGGAACGTCAGGCGCTCGCCGCGGAGTGCGCCGGCGCGCTCGGCGATTTCGTCGGCTGCCGCAGCGAGAACTCCGACGCCTGCGCGCTCCGCTCCTGTCCGAACGAGACGAACGACCTGACCGTGTGCATCCTCACCTACTGCGACGAGCACTCCGTCTCAGCGCGCGCGCTCTGCTCGGCGTGGTGACGGCGCGGCAGGCAGGTCGGCGAGCCGCTCGGCGTGACGTAGGACCGTTTTCGGATTGATGCGCCCCTTGTAGACGTAGAGGGCCGCTTCGTCGCTCTCTTCGAGCACGTCCTCACTCACCCGGAGGCGCGAGCTCACGATGAACAGCGTGCGCTCGCCGAGCCCCTGCTTCGCGAGCTCCACGCGCTGCCAAACGCTCGCTCGGCTCCAGAACCCGAGCACCTCCACCAGCACGAGCGCCCCGTCGGAAGCGCGCCGCAACGCCAGATCCGGCACACAGACGCCGACGCCCGGCAGGTCGAGCACCCGCTCGGCCGGGTCGACGCGCCACTCGCCGCCGAGCTCGCCGAGGCCTTCGACGAGGCTCCGCACCTCGTCGCGGGCGGCTATCACCGAGGGTTTCAGCGCCTGCGCCTCGGGCTCGTACGCAAACTCGAGCGGACGGCTTTGATGGGCCCAGCGGATGTCCGCGCGCAGCTTCAGCCGCTCGCACGCCTCGAGCGCGGGCAACAGGAGGGCGAGCTCGAGCCCGTACTTGGCAACGCTCTGGAAGAGGCTGAAGGGACCATCGATCTCGAGGCGATAGCCCCCGGTTTCGAGCGGGCTCACTCGACACAGGAGCCGTCGGAACTTGAGCTGCCGAAACAGCGCTCGGTAGGCATCGGCGCTCGCGCAACCCACCTCGGCGACGACGCGCACAGCGCGCAACAGGATGGCCTGCACCTGGGCTCTTTCGTAGGCCAGCACCAGGGCCTCCGGCTCCGGCGCGCCGCAGGCGATCAGCCGCTGCGCGCTCCGGAGGTCGGCGTAGAGCTCACCTTCGACCGCCGCCTCCGTCGTGCCGCGCCGCTCGGCTACCTCACGCAGAATCGCGGCCCGATCGAAGGGATTTTCGTCGCGGGCGCGCTGCCCGGCCGCGAGCGCGAACACCTCGCGCCGAAGCTCCGCCGCCTGCTCGGCGTCCCCACTTTCGAACTCGCTCGCGTCTTCGACGAGCTTGGCCAGACCCAGGCCGAGCTTGCGCTCGCGGGGCGCGGCGGCGAGGCCCTCCCAGGCCTGGTCGAGCTCCGCGCGCGTCCTTCCGACGTGCGCCCGCGCCACGTCCACGAGCTCTCCGGCGATCGCGAGCGCTCGTTCCCTGAGCTCACCCTTGAGCGCCAGGAGCTGCAGCTCGCGTCCGCGCCTGCGCACTCGAACGTGATCAGGACTCAGCATCGCTCGTGCGCCGTCCGGCAGTGCGGTAGGCCGAATGGGCGCGCCGGCGCTCGCTGGTGCTCGCTTCGCCCGTACCGCTCGACACGAGCTCGTAGAGGATCGCCTGCTTGCCCTCGCGGCGCCGGAGGACACGACCGAGCCGCTGCACGTGCTCGCGCACCGAGCCGCTGCCGCTGATCACGATCGCGATGCTCGCTTCCGGCACGTCGACCCCCTCGTTCAGCACGCGCGAGGTCGTCACGACGCCGTAGTCGCCTCGGGAGAATTTTTGAAGAATTTCGCTACGTTCACGCACCTTCGTCTGATGGGTAATGACGGGCACCAGGAACCTGCGCGAGACGGCGTACGCCGTGGCGTTGTCGTCGGTGAAGACGAGCACGCGATCGCGTCGGTGCCGCGCGAGCAGCTGCCCCAGGCACTCGAGCTTCTGCCCCGAGGCCAGGGAGAGCTCACGCTGTCGGCGGTAGGCGGCGAGCGCGCGGAGCCCCGCTTCGCTCCGTGACGCGCGCATGAGAAAATCGCTCCAGCCCGAGGGTGACCCGAGCCGTACGCCCGACGCGCGCAGGAAGTCGACGTAGATCTTGCGGCTGACCTCGTACTCGGCGCGCTCTTCCTGGCTGAGCTCGATGCTCACGCGCTCCGTCACGTATTCGGCGAGGTACTCGCCCGCGAGCTCGACGATGTCGCGCCGGTACACGACCGGGCCAATCAAGCGTGTCAGCGTCGATTCACGCCCGTCGGTGCGCTCGAGCGTGGCGGTGAGGCCGAGCCGAAACGGCGCCAGGCAGAGCTCCGCGGCAAGCTCGTAGCTTGCCCCCGGCAGGTGGTGGCACTCGTCGAACACCACCAACCCGAAGCGCGCCCCGAAGTTCTGCATGTGCAGGTAGGCCGAGTCGTACGTCGTGACGGTCAAGGGCAAGAGCTCGTACGAGCCGCCCCCGACGATACCCACCTCCGTCGCGAAGCTGGTTCTGAGCAGGTCGTACCACTGGCGCACGAGGTCGAGGGTCGGCACCACGACGAGCGCGTTCCGACGCCGATCGTCGATCGCCATCACCGCGACGTGGCTCTTGCCGGCACCGGTCGGCAGCACGACGACCCCACGCCCCCCGGACTTGCGAAACTCCGCCAGGGCTTCCTCCTGAAACGGGCGCGGCGTGCGTTCGAGCGCGAGCTTCGCTTCGAGCTCCCCGTAAGCGCGCGCCTGGTCGTCGTAGGCGATGCCGTTCTTCCGCAGCCAGAGCACGATCTCGGCGTACGCGCGCGCCGGGGCGCGGTGACAAAGCGTGCGTGGATCGAGCTCCGAGGACGGTGGCGCCGTTTGCTCCGGGCCAAGGCCCCTGAGCTCGAGCGTCCCGGCGGTGAAGGTTAGCACCACCATCAGACAGCGCCCCCCGCCATCAGCTCGACGGGCACGTGCCATGCTATCTCGCCCAGGTAAGTCCCGCGCCGGAGCCGAAAGCGCACGAGCGTTGCCGAGCAATTGCCCATCTTCACGATGCACACGCGGGGCACCGGGTCACAGATACAGAGCTTCAAGAGCTGGAAGTTGAGTCCCCCGTGCCCCACGCACACGACACGCCCTCCGGACTCACGGTAGCGAGCTTCCAGGCGCTGGCGGACCTCTGCGGCCCTCGCCTGCACGGCGTCGTAGCTTTCGCCGCCGAACTCCTCGAAGTCGCCAATGCCCCCGACCCCGCGCGCCATGTAGCTCGGAAACCGCTCGGCGATGTCCGCGAACGTGACACCCTCGAGCGCACCCGCGTGGACCTCGGCGAGCAGCGGCTCGGCGACGGGGTCGGGAACGCTTCCGGCGCTGCACAGGATCTCGGCCGTCTCCCAGGCGCGGAGGAGCGGCGAGGCGTACGTCGCCTCGAACGCGAGCCCCTGTCCCCGCAGCCAGGCCCCGAGCGCCTGCGCCTGACGCCGACCGCGCTCGGTGAGCGGGAGATCGGTGCGGCCCTGCATGCGCTCCTGGGCGTTGCCCTCGCTCTCTCCGTGACGGACCAGCAGGATTTCCAAGGGCTCGCGCTCGCTCGAAGGTCAGTGCTACGTGTCTCCCGAAGCGGAGGCAAGCGCTTGGTACGCATCGACATCAAGTACGAAGGCGAGCTGCATTGCAGCGCGGTCCACGGGCCGTCCGGGCGGACGCTCGACACCGACGCTCCCGTCGACAACCACGGCCGCGGGAGCTCGTTCTCGCCCACCGACCTCCTGGCGACGAGCCTCGGCTGCTGCATGGCCACGGTGATGGGCATCCTGGCCGAGGAGCGCCGCTATCGGCTCGAGGGCATGGCCATCACGGTCGTGAAGCACATGACACCGCCGCCGCGGCGGGTCGCCCGGCTCGACGTGAGCCTCGACATTCCGGCCGCCGGCGCGCAAGGCATCGACGCGGCCGGGCGCGCCGAGCTCGAGAAACGCGCCAACGAATGCCCGGTCCGGCTGAGCCTCCTCCCCGCCATCGACGTACCCATCCAGTTCGCCTGGGGCGCCTGACACCCGCCGGACCCCAAGCTTGCCTGGCATCCTGCTGATCAGTAAACCGCTCGGGCCGCCCTGGAACGACTCGAGCAAGAACCTCGTGCGCGATCTCGCGCTCGGCCTCACGCGTCACGAAGCGCGCGGCCTCGGCCGGCGCACGGGACCCGAGAGCGTCGGGCGAGTCCGGCTCGAGCCGCTCTATCCGGCCGAGCGAGGCGCCTTCTCCCCCGCCCTGCGTGAAAACGTCCGCGTGCTCCTCTGGCTGCTCGCCGGCCCGCGCGCCGACCTCTGGCACTTCTTCTTCGCGCCGAATGCCCGCGCATCACGGGCCGCGCAATTTGCCGCGCGCGCCCGGCGCACGCGAACCATCCAGACGGTGTGCAGCGTGCCTCGCGACGACGCGGACCTCGAGCGCGTGCTGTTCGGCGACCGCATCGTGGTTCTCTCCCGCCACACCGAAGCCCGCTTCCTCGCCGCCGGCATCGCCGCCGAGCGGGTCGTGCGCATCCCCCCCGCGGCGCCCCCGCTCGAGCCGCTCGACGAGGCTCGAAGGGCCGCGCTCCGCAGCACCCTCGGACTCGACGCTCGAGCGCCACTCCTGCTCTATCCGGGCGACCTCGAGTTCGGCAACGGCGCGCGTCTCGTGCTCGAGGCTCATGCGACGCTTCCGCGTGACGTGCGTCTCGCGCTCGCCTGTCGCGCGAAGACGCCCGGCGCTCGCCGCGCCGAGACCGAGCTCCGCGCCCGCTCGCAGGAGCTCGGCACCGCAGAGCGCGTCACCTGGGTCGGCGAGACGCCGCACATCCTCGACCTCCTGGGGACGGCCGACGTCGTCGCCCTCCCCTCCGACGTCGCCTACGCGAAGATGGACTACCCGCTCGTCTTGCTCGAGGCGATGGCCCTCGCACGACCGGTGATCGTCGCGACGGGGACACCGGCTGCCGAGCTGACGGAGCAGGGCGGCGCCATCGCCGTTGCGCCGCAGGCCGAGGCGCTCGCCGCCGCGCTCACCCCGCTGCTCGGCGACGCGGAAGCGCGCACGCGCCTGGGCGCGGCGGCGCGAAATCAGGCACTTTCGGCGTTCGGCCGCGCTCGCATGGCTCGCGACTACGAGCTCCTCTACGATGCGCTCCTCTCGTGACTGAAGCAGACAGCGAAGGCCGTTCGCGCGCCTACTACGACGATTTTGCGACCGGCTACGAGCGCGAGCGCCACTACGGCTATCACGCGCTGCTCGACGAGCTCGAGCTTGGCGTGGCGCTACCGCTCGCCCAGGGCCGCGACGTCCTCGAGGTCGGCTGCGGGACGGGGCTCATCCTCTCGCGACTCCACGCGGTCGCCCGGCACGCCGAGGGGGTCGATCTGTCCCCGGGCATGCTCGAGAAGGCACGCGCCCGGGGGCTTCGCGTGCAGGAGGCGAGTGCGACGGCCCTGCCCCATGCCGACGCGAGCTTCGACCTCGTCCTGAGCTTCAAGGTGCTGGCGCACGTCCCCGACCTGGCATTGGCGCTGCGCGAGATGGCGCGCGTGTGCCGCCCGGGCGGGCGCGTGCTCGCCGAGCTCTACAATCCCTGGAGCCTCCGCTACCTGGCCAAGCGTCTGGCCGGCCCCGGCAAGATCTCGGACGGCCGCACCGAAGCCGACGTGTACACACGCTGGGATCCGCCGACCAAAGTGGGCGCGCTCTTGCCCCCCGAGCTCGCGCTCGAGGAGGTTCGCGGCCTGCGCGTCTTCACGCCCGCGGCCTTCGTCCACAAGATCCCGTTCGTCGGCTCAGCGCTGGCGCGCGCCGAGCACGCCGTGACGCGCAGCCCCCTGCGCTGGTTCGGTGGCTTCCTGGTCGTGGTCGCCACGAAGCGCGGCTAGAGCGCCGGTGGCACCCGCGCGCGCGTCAGTGGGCGCGCGGATCCGTCTCGGGATCACGCTCCGTGGCGGCGAGCGTCGCCACGCATGTCAGCTCCGCCTCGAGCGCCGCGCAGCGAACCCCGACCAGGCTCGACACACCGAGTCCTCCGGCCGCTGCCCGCAGCCCGGCACGCGCCTGCTCGGCATCGCAGCCATCCGTGGCGCAGCGCGCCCGCATCAGGCCGAGCTCGACGTGCCCCACCGGCAGCGACGCGAACTCCTGGACCTCGGCTCCCGGACGCGCGCCCCGCGCGAACGCGCCAACCGCCGGCGCGAGATCGATGGCAATGCGCCGCGCCACGTCGGGCGACAGTGCGTCCGAATCGGTCGGCGCCGGCGGCGGCGCGACCGGCGCGGGCAGGACCACCCCGGAGCCGGGGCGCGCCAGCGTCGCGGTGCACCAGCGATTGCCTGACGCCCCTTGTTGACAGGACAACGCCGCGAGGACGGTGCCGCCACGGCGCACCGCCTGCTCCTCGAGCGCGCGTTCGAGCGCTGCCCGTTCGCAGAACAGATGAGTGGCGGGAACTCCCCGAAAGCTCTCCCAGGTCTGCTCCTGGCGGCACTCGGCGGTAACACGGCCGAGCGAGACGTAGCCCGCGGGGACGACCTCGCTCCTCGCCACGGGCCGTGGCGCCACGACCGACGGCGCCCCCGCGCAGGCTGCGCTCGCGGCGACGGCGAGAACGGGAACGACGATGCAGCGCACCGGCGCTCATTGTCCCCCAAATAGAGAAAAGGCGCGACCGTCGTCGCGCCTTTTCCGGTTGTTGCGCTGCGCTGCCCGACCTGCTCGAGCAAGGCGGCAGTGCAGTTGGGGGCTGCGTTAGACCGGGGGAGAACCGGCGCCAGCAGCGCCAGCGGTCTCGCCGCCAGCACCACCACCAGCGGTACCCGTGCCAGAAGAGCCCGAGGCTCCACCAGCGTCGGCACCGCCGCCCGCCGAGCCACCGCTCGTCGCGCCAGCGCCACCGGTGTCAGCACCAGCCGTACCGCCAGTGCCCGAGCCGGCCTTGCCGCCAGTGCCCGAGCCGGCCTTGCCGCCAGTGCCCGAGCCGGCTTTGCCAGCCGTGCCGCCCTTGCCAGCTGCGCCAGCCTTGCCAGCCGCGCCGCCCTTGGAGCCGCCCGTGCCGCCCGTGCCGGCTGTGTCGTCGTCGTCGCCGCCGCATCCCACTGCAGCAACGCTCGCGCTCAGCGCGACCATCGCAAGTAGGCTAGTCAGCTTGTTCATATTCAATATCCTCCGAAACCTAGGTTAACCATGGGGGCACTGTTGCCCGCCGCGCTCCATGCAGATTCCGTGCCCAACTGCACGCCACCTGTGAAGCAATTCCATAACTGCCTGTAAATTCAACCGATCGGTGACTGGCTACCGGGCCGGGCCACGCAGTGCGTCACCCCCGGACCACGACAACCATGTCAGGCCCCTCATACACTGGACTACTCTTGCCCACCAAGGGGAAACGTCACGAAATTCGCGATGCCGCCCTGAAAATACCGAGAAACAACCGGGCCGGTCTGGGCATGCGCGCGGTTTCTCGCATGATCCTTGAGGATCCACCGGGGAATTCAACCCTCACTGAATTCGCTAGCCGCAAAAAGAGCCCTCAACTCGACGCGCCCGATTCCACCCACGCGGTTCTTGCGGACATTCAAGGTGAGCGGCACGGCTTTCCCGCCGTCGCCGGGACCCGGTAGCACCTCGACCAACATGGTGGCCGCCGGGGAGACGAGCTCGGCGTGGCCTGTGAGCGCCGTGAGCACCACGGCGCACCCGAGGTCGGCGAGCTGCCGCAGCGCGTAGGCCGTCGCCGCGATCCGCGCTGCGAGATCACCCGACTCGCGGATCGCGATTCCCTCGATGTCGTCCACGAGCAGCACCACACGCTCGTAGCGCGCCCACAGCTGCGTGCTGCGTTCGACGAGTAACGCGAGGGTGTCGTCCGCGCCGAAGCGCGCGAAGTACAAATGCGCGCCGACCTTCTGGACGACCGTCTCGACCGCGTCGCTCACCGCGCGGCGCACAGCGTCGTTGGCGTACGCGCTGCCGGAGAGGATGTCTCCATACGTCACTTCCGAAGCGGGATAGACGCGGCGAAGCGCCCGTGCGGCGAGTCGGGCAACGAGCTCCGTCTCCTCCACACCGCGCCCCGCGAACACGACACCCGCCGATGCGCGCGCCGCCATGTAGGCGATCATGAGTGACAACGAAGTGCGACCCGAGCCCGGCCCACCGGTGAGCGCGAGCACCGTCCCGGGCCGCAAGCCGCCCCCGAGTAACGCGTCGATGCCCGCAAACCCGGTCGCTGTCGGCTTGGTGGCCGCGCCGAGACGCGTCGCCACGTCGACCTGGATGTTCGCAAGCGACACCGGGCCCAGAGTGGACGGATGTGCAGGGCTCTCCGGCAAGGCTCGGAGCATACCAGACCCCGGAAATTCGGGTGCTGACGTGAGCGCCCGAGCGAGCGTACGATGCTAGCTCCCCCCAACGGAGCATCATGGCAGAGCCCTTCAAGAGCGAACTCAAGACCGGCGCCGAGCGTTATCTCGCCAAAGTGATGGTGAGCGCCTTCAGTGAGGGCTGGCGCAAGCCCGAGGATTTCCTGCGGCACTTCAAGCCCGCGGACTTGATGCAACGGCTCGAGAAGGTTCCTGATCTCCGCGCAACCATTCTGGTGAAGGCCGCCGGCGTGCACGAGCGCATCGTGCGCAAGAAGTCCACGTCCTCCGCCGCCGAGGATCTGCGCATCGCCATCGACGAAGGGCTCACGACCCCCGCCGATCTCCTCGAGCTGTTCCCTACGGATGACCGCGTGCGGCACCTCGAGCGCTCGAAGCTCTGGAGCTTCCTCACCGAGGAGCATTTCTGGGAGCCGAACGCGTCGGCAGGCGCCGGCCAGGCCGTGGCGCGCATGACTTTCCTCATCGAATCGGCGCTCGCCGAATCGCTGCTCTCCCTGCAGGATTTCACGGACGGCGTCACCTTCGAGACCATCTCTGCTCGTCTGCCGCACAAGGAGCTGCAGCGCGTCGTGAAGCATGCGCTCGAGAGCGGCCGCAAGAAGACGCCGCTCACCGAGGACAGCCTGTTCGACGTCGTCCCCCTCAAGGACTTGCTCGGACACGTGCCGCTCGATCACGTGTACAAGCGCGTCATCGTCGCGAAGCTCGCGCAGCCGGCTGGCTTCATCGGCAGCGCGGTGGGCGAAGAGGCGTGGCCGGAAGACGAGCCGGTGTCCGAAGGTCCCGTCGAAGTCGCCGCTGCGTCGCCGAAGGCCGAGACCAAGCGCGGCGCGCCGCCGAAGCCCTCGAAGGCAGAGCCGAAGGAAGCCGAAGAGACCGTGACGGACGACGAGCTCGAGGAGGTCCCCGTGCCGACCGGCGGCACGCTGAGCTCGCGACCGCCCGCGGAAGAGGAAGCGCGCCGCAAGGTGGCGGATCGCCTGGCTGGCATCAATCGCCTGCCGCCGCGCCACTCCGACCTCTCGACGCCGATCCTGCTCTCGATCGAGAGCATGTACTCCGAGCTTCTGACGGCTCCGACCGACGAGGCTCGCGAGATGTGCATCCGCGACTCGTTCCCGAACGAGGCGCACCTCTCCACCGCGCTGCTCGCGCTCATCGAGCTGCTCGATCCGAGCATCGACGTGAACGATCCGGTGATCCGCGACGCGGATGCCGACTCGCTCATCAAGGTCGTACTGTTCGAGGAGCGCCGCCGCTACGAGCAAGCGAACCCCGCGGGGCGTGGTCCCGCGGTGGCGCCGGCGCCGCCCGGCTCGGGGGGTAAGCGTTCGGTTCCGCCGCCGCTGCCCGGCGGACGCAACGGCGACGAGAAGCGCGCTCGCTAGCGCCTCTCGACCGCGACCCTGGAGTCCGAGGCGCCCTGCGGCTCACTTCGCGTGAGTCGCAGGGCGTCTTTTTGCTCGTGCCGACGGAGGGACTTGAACCCCCACGACCTTGCGATCGCGTGGACCTGAACCACGTGCGTCTGCCAATTCCGCCACGTCGGCTTGGGATGGGCGCCTCTTCTAGCCGCCGTCCCGGTTTTCGGCAAGGCCTCTGGCGACGCGCCTAGAGCACGCCCAGGCGGCGCCGGACCGCGAGTGCCCCTTCGCTCAACCAGAACGCCAAAAGGTCGTTCACGAGCCGCGTGCCCTGGGCCAGGGTGGCGCCCTGCGCGCCGGAGAGGTCGCCCTCGGTCTTGCGGACGATCTGGACGGCGGTCGGCAGATCGTCGCACACGACCACGGCGGCCCGCGCTGCACCCAGCCGGCTCCGCTGCACCCAGTCCTTGAAGTCGACGCTCGGCGAGGTCGCGTAACCCCGGGCTGCGTCCTCGATGCTGCCACGCCCGAGCCACGGCATCGCCCGCGAGACGCGCTTGGCGAGACCGGAGACGGCGTCGTCGGCCCCCGGGGGGGCGCGGAAGGTCGGGTCCACGCTGCGCGCCGCGCCGGCCAGGAGCAGCTCGAGCGCCTCG
>Ga0315912_10002020_pt1 | contig 22680 bp, 14 predicted proteins | sample VfabasoilMG_FD_204469 | JGI IMG/M metagenome (GOLD analysis project Ga0315912, IMG submission 204469) | Garden soil microbial communities collected in Santa Monica, California, United States - V. faba soil | ecosystem: Environmental > Terrestrial > Soil > Garden | place: USA: California...
TGCACATGGACTCAAACCTGGACTGTGGTAGCTACGGATAACTGTGGCAACTCTTCTTCCTGCCAGGTTCCATTCTCATGGACCATCGATACAGAAGGCCCGGTATTTACACAGTGTCCTTCCGTCTCTCAGGTAGTTCCTTGCAACACACCGCCGACCAGCCTTACTGCCATTGCCTATGCAGGTGTTGTAACGGATAACTGCCATATCGGATCACTTGTCGCTACGGCCAATGGTGGACCGGTTAATGGCGCAGGATGCACCTGGTCTCAGACCTGGACTGTCACTGCTACGGATGACTGTGGTAACTCGGCTTCCTGCCAGGTTCCATTCACATGGACCGTGGATCAGGCTCCGCCGGTATTCACCGCTTGTCCTACAGTTGCTGTGACCCTGCCTTGCAACGCTCCGCCGACCAACCTTACGGCTATTGCCTATGCAGGTATTGTAACGGATAACTGCCATATCGGATCACTTGTCGCTACGGCTAATGGTGGACCGGTTAATGGTGCAGGATGTACCTGGTCTCAGACCTGGACTGTCACCGCTACGGATGACTGCGGTAACTCTTCTTCCTGCCAGGTTCCATTCACATGGATCGTGGATCAGGCTCCGCCGGTATTCACCGCTTGTCCTACTTCATCTATAGACAAGGGATGCAACCCAATTACTTTGCCAACAGAAACAACAGCCATAGCTGATGCAGGAGTTATAACTGACAACTGCCATATCGCATCTGTTCATGGAGTAACTGGACCTATCACAGGTAACTGCAACAGGTCTCAAACCTGGATTATTACCGCAACAGATGATTGCAGCAACACTGCAAGCTGTTCGGTAACCTATTCCTGGAAAGTTGACACAGAAGCTCCGACCCTTGCGTCAGCAGAAGGTGCTGACGGCTACATCGGCTGCAACCCGACCACGGCTCAACTGAACGGTGCATTCACTGCTCCGACCTTCACTGACAACTGCGGAACTCCGGCTGTTGTGCCTGTGACTACGCACAACGGAACAGGCTGCTCACAATCCGACACCCGCACATGGACTGCAACAGATGCCTGTGGCAACAGCATCGCTGTATCGCAGACTATCTCTTACAGTGTTGATACGGAACTTCCGACCGTTGCTACTGCCGAAGGCGCTGATGCCAACCTCGGCTGTAACCCGACTCCGACTCAGATAGAAGGCGCCTTCACGGCACCGGGCTTCGCTGACAACTGCGGTACTCCGGGTGTTGTGATTACAAACAGCCACAGCGGAACGGGTTGTGCTCAATCCGATACCCGTACCTGGAAAGCAACAGACGGTTGTGGTAACAGCATTACTGTTTCCCAAACCATCAGCTACAGTGTCGACACGCAAGTTCCGACCGTAGCTACCGCACAAGGCGCGAACATCTACATCGGCTGTAACCCGGCCGGGGATGATAAAGCGAGTGCATTTATTGCTCCGGGCTTCTTTGATAACTGCGGTACTCCGACTGTGGTTGTAACAAATAGCCATAACGGAACGGGTTGCTCACAATCCGATACCCGTACCTGGACGGCTACAGATGGTTGCAACAATAGTTTCGCTGTATCCCAGACTGTCAGCTATACAGTCGATACGCAGGCTCCGACCCTCGTTACGGCCGAAGGAGCTGACGGCAACATCGGTTGCAACCCGACTTCCGGCGATATCAACGGCGCATTTACCGCTCCGACCTTCAATGACAATTGCGGCGAACCGACGGTGGTACCGACAACTGTACACAACGGCACCGGTTGCACGCAATCGGATACCCGTACCTGGAAAGCTACAGACGCCTGTGGTAACAGCATTGCTGTTTCCCAGACGATCAGCTACACTGTAGATACGCAGGCTCCGGCTGTTGTTACGGCGGAAGGCAACGATGCCAACATCGGCTGCAACCCGACTTCGGCTCAGATCCTGGCAGCCTTCTCGGCTCCGTCCTTCAATGACAACTGCGGAACTCCGACCGTTGTACCGGTGACAGTGCACAGCGGAACCGGTTGCTCGCAATCCGATACCCGTACCTGGACAGCTACTGACGCTTGTGGTAATAGCATTGCTGTTTCCCAGACCATCAGCTACACTGTAGATACGGAAGCACCGACGCTGGCAACAGCTGAAGGTGCCGACGGCTTCATCGGCTGCAACCCGACTTCGGGTCAGATCAACGGCGCATTCACTGCTCCGACATTCAACGATAACTGCAGCACTCAGACGGTTACAGCTACGACTACGTACGGCGGATCCGGATGTTCACAATCCGCTACCCGTACCTGGAAGGCCACGGATGCATGCAGCAACAGCTTCGCTGTATCTCAGACGGTCAGCTACTCGGTAGACATTGCTCCGCCGACCATTACCTGCCCTGCCAATACGACTATCGATTGTCCTGCCACGCCTGTATGGCCTGCAGTGACGGCATCCGACGCATGCGGCACGCCTTCCGTAGCTCAACTTGGCACGGAGACCGTGAGCGGCACATGCCCGGTTGTTTATACGCGTGTTTATATTGCTACGGATGGATGTGGTAACACGGCGACATGCAGCCGCACGGTAACTGTACGGGATATTACACCTCCTGTAATAAGCTGTCCGGGCGCTACAACGGTAAGCTGCGCTTCCCAGGTTCCTGCTGTCAATACCGCTTCGGTAACAGCCAGTGACGCCTGCAGCGGTACAGCCACCGTTACGCATGTAGGTGATGTAATCAGCGGCCAGGCTTGTGCCAACCGGTACACCATCACACGCAAGTACAAAGCCACGGATGGATGTAACAATACGTCCACCTGTACGCAGACGATTACGGTCAATGACGTAACGCCTCCGACGATTTCCTGCCCGGCAGCCACTACGGTAAGCTGTGCTGCGAATGTGCCGGCTGCCAATACGTCTTCTGTGACGACCAGCGACGGATGCGGCGGAACGGTAACCGTATCCCATGTCGGTGATGTAATCAGCGGCCAGACCTGCGCGAACCGTTACACGATCACGCGCACCTACAGGGCCAGCGACGTTTGCGGAAACACTGCTGTATGCACACAACTGATTACTGTCAACGACGTGACGGCTCCGACGATCTCCTGCCCTGCAAATACGACTGTAAGCTGTGCCTCCCAGGTACCTGCTGCGAATGCAACCCTGGTCACTTCCACAGACGGTTGCGGTGGAACGGTTACCAAGACCCATGTTGGCGATGTAATCTCCTCACAGACTTGCGCAAACCGTTATGTCATTACGCGCACCTACAGGGCTACCGATGTATGCGGAAACAGCGCGACCTGCTCGCAGATCATTACGGTTAACGACGTAACGGCTCCGACAATTACGTGTCCTTCCAACACGACTGTAAGTTGTGCTTCCCAGGTACCTGCAGCGAATGCTAACCTGGTTAATTCAACGGACGGTTGCGGCGGTACGGTCACCAAGACCCATGTCGGCGATGTGATCTCCGGACAGACATGCGCAAGCCGTTATACCATCACGCGTACCTACAGGGTATCCGATGTATGCGGTAATACCGCAACCTGCTCGCAGATCATTACGGTCAACGATGTAACCGCTCCAAGCCTCAGCATTACGCCTCCGACTCAGTTGATCCATTGCACAGCGCCTGTAGTATTCGGAACACCGACTGCCTCTGACGGCTGCGACGGATCTGTTACGGTTGTTGTCACGGTTGCCGACGCAGTGACCACCAACCCGAATGAAACGGTGACGCATTGCAGGACCTGGAAAGCAACGGATGCCTGTGGCAATACGTCCACTGTTTCCCAGTGTATCACGGTAGGCATGTGCCCGGGAACCTTCCCGACCGCCACCACTTGCGGCGACTTCACGAGTGGTACAGCGGATCCATTCCATACCATATGCTACCAGAATGGAAACAACGGCAAGGTGAAGAATGCAACGCCGGGTGTGGTCTTCTACTGGACCAGCTTCATTGCACCGGCGGCCAATTTCACCGTGAAAGTTGAACAGTGGAAAGATTGTTCAAGTTCGAACCTGGCCCTGCTGCACCTGCAGAGCAACAACCAGATCTATGTACGGTCGCTCAACTGTAACAACCCGATACAGGGCACTGAGACGGTATACAACAACAATTTGCAAGTTGGAAGCGTAACTGTTACCGGTGCCGTAGCCGGCCAGGTATACATCCTCTCCGCCAAGTATGACATCAAGTCACTGGTGGGATCTCCGAACGGTCCGGCTATCAATTGCATGTTCCACTTCCAGACGAAGGCTACGGTAGGTGCTACAACCACCAACCTGACGACGGTAACGGACCTGGAAGCTGCACAAGGCTGTACTGTAAGCTACCGTATGGAAGAAGAACTCGAGGAAAATGGCGTATCGCTGAAAGCGTACCCGAATCCGTTCACCGATAAGACCACGATTGAATTTGTGGCCGAAGAGGGAGCTACGGATGTATCCATCGAACTCTTTAATGCAGTCGGTGCCAAAGTATCTGACATCTACCAGGGAGCTATAGAGCCCGGCGAGCTCAAGACTGCTACCCTGGATGGAAACACTCTGGCAGAAGGCGTTTATTTCTGCCGGTATACTTCCAATGGCTATAGCCGTACAATTCGGGTTGTGCTGATGAAATAACCCGGTATTAATATTGGCTCAAGAACCCTTCCCGGAAACAGGGAGGGTTTCTTGTTTTATGAGAAGTTCACAGTTTACAGTTCACAGTTAACAGCTGAAGCAGTTCAATTGATGTTAGCCGTGCTATTCGTATTTTTTCAAAACTTCTGAAATAACAGGAGGAATTCGAATCAAGGAAAAAACGGCTGTGAATTGCGAACCGTGAACTGTGAACTATAATCCGAAAAGCAGAATCATAATACGATAGGATATCAGCCTGAAGGGAGTCCTCAAAACGGTGAATCCTGTTCCTTAGACATGTGGTTAAAAACCATTTTATCCATAAAAGCGGGGAAAAACTTGTTCAGCCAAACCGTCATTTTACCTTCGGAAGTTAACACCAGGTCCCGCTTACGATTCATTACGGCTTCGTAAATCCGGGTGGCTACCTCTTCAGGCTGCATCATTTTTTTCTCATTGCGGGGAGACTCACCCTGGACAGAGCCGTCTTTGGATAATGCCGTATTCCTGATATTGGAACGGGTAAAACCCGGACAGGCTACCAAAACATGTAAGCCCTTTTTCAGGTTTTCTGTACGCAGGGTTTCCAAAAACCCTTCCAGGGCGAATTTGGAGGCTGAGTAACCTGTACGTCCCGGCAGACCTTTCTTGCCTGCAATAGAAGATACGCCAACAACACTTCCCCTATTCGCCAGCAGGTATGGTATGGCAAACCTCGTACAATAAACAGCGCCCCAGAAATTGGTATCCATCAATTGTCGCAGGACCTTGAGGTCCAGGTCTGCAAATAAAGCCCGCATCGAAATGCCGGCATTGTTAATCAATATATGGATGGTACCGAATTCAGCGACCGCCCTTTCAATAAGTATCCTGCAATCGTCTTCCTTGCTCACATCACAGGCAACCGTTATTACCGAAACACCTTTCGATGAGCATACCTGGCGTATTTCATCCAACTTCTCCACATTGCGGGCCGCCAGCACAAGTTTGGATCCCCGTGCTGCAAAAACTTCAGCCAAAGCCTTTCCGATACCTGAAGAAGCACCGGTAATGACAACTATTTTATCCTTCATTATCAGGATGTTATACGTTTTATATCAAGCAAATAATCGATTCGTCAATTTTGAATCCAAAATCCAGAGTCCAACGTCCAGTGTCTGGTGTCCAGAGTCCAGTAGCTAGAGTCCAGCGCCTGGCATTCGTTCACGGAAATATCTTCCCCGGATTCAGAATATTATTCGGGTCAAACAACTTCTTAATCCCTTTCATCAGGTTGAGCTGAACGGAATTAAAAGGAATGTCCATATAGTTCTTCTGCACAAGGCCAATGCCATGTTCGCCGGAAATAGTGCCACCCAATTTCACGCACAACTCAAAGATCTCACGGATTCCCATGGGCACCTTTGTATTCCAGTCTTCTTCGCCCAGGTTTTCCCGGATAATATTCACATGCAGGTTTCCATCGCCGGCATGTCCGTAACAGACGCTTCGAAAACCGTATTTCGCCCCAATAGATTTGACGCCTTTTAAAAGATCTGGAAGACAAGCACGTGGAACGACCGTATCTTCCTCCTTGTAAACGGAATGCGATTTAACGGCTTCGCCTGCACTTCTGCGGGCCTTCCATAAGTCGGCCTTCTGTTGGGCCGTTTCGGCAAAGAGAATTTCATCACAACCGTAGGCAGTCAGGACTTCCGTGATTTTTTCACATTCCCTGAACAGAACTTCCTTGTCAAAGCCATCGACCTCCACCAGCAAATGTGCGGCAATACCCTCTTTCAGCGGAATGCGGACATCTACATGCTGCATCACGTATTCGATACAATCACGCTCCATAAATTCCAGCCCGGATGGCGTTACGCCCGCTTTAAAAATAGCCGAAACCGCCTCACAGGCCCTGGCGGCATCTGCGAAAGGAGCCAGCATCAGCAGGTTTTCCGTGGGCAGAGGAATCAGCCGGAAAACAATCCTGGTGATTACTCCTAATGTGCCTTCACTGCCGATCATCAGCTGGGTAAGGTTATAGCCTGTAGAATTCTTCAATACGTTGGCACCTGTCCAGATCACCTCCCCCGTTGGAAGAACGACTTCCATATTCAGTACATAGTCCTTTGTAACGCCATACTTTACAGCCTTTGGGCCGCCGGCGCATTCAGCCAGGTTTCCGCCCAGGAAACAACTGCCTTTGCTGGCAGGATCCGGTGGATAGAACAGTCCTTTAGCCATGACCGCTTCCTGGAATACCTGGTTGATAACTCCGGGCTCTACGGTAGCCTGGAAGTTTTTTTCGTCGACAGAAAGTATCCTGTTAAACCGCTCCATGGACAGCAATACGCCTCCATGCACAGGCAAAGCCCCTCCGCTCAATCCCGTACCGGCGCCGCGTGGCGTGACAGGCACTTTCAATTCATTGCAGATCTTCAGAATTGCCGAAACCTGTTCCGTTGTGGATGGCTTTAAAACCACTTCAGGGAAGAACTTAAGATCTTCCGTATAGTCATGTGAATACGGCTCGAGTTCATCCCTTTTTACCAGGACATACTCCTTTCCCGTAATGGCGGCTAATCGTTCTAATAATGGAGGGTCAATCCTGGAATAGTTCAACAGCATAAATTTTCGATACGGAACAAAGTAGCGAAAAAGAATTAAGAGCGGCAACGGCAGGAACCAGGCCCGGGTATGAAAGTTATCAAAAGTCAATTGCCATTCCGATCACAAGATTATCTTTGCAGAAAAGAAAATAAGATGTACCAGATTTCCGGAAAAATTCACCTCATTCGGCCTGAACAGGTGGTCAGTGAGAAATTTCGCAAACGCGAATTTGTACTTGTTACGGCAGGTACCTACCCGCAATACCTGTCTTTTCAGCTCACGCAAAACAATTGCGCTCAACTGGATTCCGTATCGAATGGCGATATGGTAAAAGTTAACTTTGATGTCCGCGGCCGTGAATGGAAAGCTCCTACAGGAGAGATTAAGTATTTCAATTCGCTGGAAGCCTGGCGACTTGAACGTGAAGGCAGCGCTTCTGCCCAACAGCCCGAAGAAACTTTTCAGGACCTGAGCTCAGGCTCTGCTCCGACAGACGATCTGCCGTTTTAATGCGCTCCATGCCTGACCGCATGGAGACCCGGCATTGATTTCTGTTTTTGCAATTCCTGGAAATATGCTTTGGCAATGATTATCCGGCCTCACGTCAGTGGGCCGGCCATGCCATGTTTTGCCCTGTTTTTTTCTTTTGCCAGACTGAAAAATAAGGCTGGCTCCGTTTTGGAAATATTTATTATTTTTAAAACGCATTCCGGAAACCCGATTCTGGACTCTGGATTCTGGACTCTGGACTCTGGATTCTGGACTCTGGACTTTGGATTCTGGACTCTCGACTCTGGACAAATCTATTATCTAGTATTATCCAGTATCCAGAGTCTAGTGTCTAGGGTCTAGTGTCTAGTGTCTAGTGTCTAGTGTCTAGTGTCTAGTGTCAAGCGTCTTGTTTCTATTATACCTTAGAACCATGGCAAAAGACCAGCGGATAGATCTTTATATTTCCAAAGCTCAGCCCTTCGCACGGCCTATCCTGAAGAAGCTAAGGACGCTCGTTCATAAAGCTTGTCCGGGCGTCACGGAAACCATTAAATGGGGCATGCCTTCGTTTGAATACAAAGGCCCCATGTTTGGTATTGCTGCGTTTAAAAATCACTGCACGGCAGGATTCTGGAAGCATAAGCTGCTGAAAGACCCGGAAGGATACCTGGGCGAACGTTCTGCCCAGGGCGGGGAAGCCATGGGTAACCTCGGACGCATCACCTCCGTCAAAGAACTTCCGCCTGACGACATCATCCTGAATTTTATGGTCCAGGCAGCCCGGTTAAATGAACATGGCATCAAAATAAAACGAATACCCTCTGAGCGAAAAAAAGAACTCATCATACCCGATTATTTTACCGCTGCCATTGAAAAAAATAAAAAGGCTGCCGCCACTTTTGAAAATTTCAGTTACTCGAACCAAAAAGAATATGTCGAATGGGTAACGGAAGCAAAGACAGAGGCCACACGGGAAAAAAGATTAGCGACTTCGCTGGAATGGCTTGCGGAAGGAAAAACACGGCATTGGAAATACAAGTAATCCCAATTGCCAAACAGCTAATTATTCGCCTGCACTTCTTTCTTTAAAGCAGATCGCGACAAAGCACATTTCGTACGCACATTTTTTACGTTTACCAGACAAATTCCCTTGCAGCTTCCTGAGAACTTCCCCATCTTTGTAATCCTCCGATTTTCGTAACTAGCTGTTGATGAACTCCTTCGCTTGAAGGGTTCCGAATTTCCCAAACAACAACTACAGGCCAATGGCTGGAATGGGAAATACGAAAAGAGTGAATGCGACAGAATCCACTGTTCCTACTATTTATAAATGACTGAATTTACCATGTATCAAATGAAAAACTACCTGAAAAAATTAGTACTCCTTTTTCTTGTGATCAGTTCCTGGATGTCAGCCCCCCATACACAGGCTTCTGCCGGCGACACGACCGTGGTACAGACTTTCACATTCGACACCACCCTGCGCGCGGGTATGTTCCTCTTTCCAGACGACACCACTAAAAAATATGAGAAGATTACCATGCTCTACAGCATGCGTTGCAAGAACGGTTTGATCTCGCCACCCATCACCGGACAAACCAACATTGGCTGCGGCGAGTGGGATTACAATTGTGATACCTACATCGTGGATTCTTCACTTACCGATTCCCTTTTAACCCGGCAGGCATCGCATGTCATATCCAACTTTACCGGTACTACTTTTCCCTACACTTCCGTTCCTGTTTGGACCTACACCCAATCAACCCAGCGGGAAATTATTTATACGGGCGTTATTTCCGAGAGTACGGCTACCGTAGGCGCCGGGCTTGATACACTGACCCATCCGCTGGGTACGTCCGTCAGCATGTGCCGTTCGCAATACCTTTGGACGGCTACTGAGCTGGCTTCCGCAGGTCTGACGGCAGGAAACATTTCCGGTCTTCGCATGGATCTGCTATTACAAGGCAGCGCGATTGATAACCTGAAAATCCGGATCAAGCACACTTCAGCATCCGTATTAAATCCCGCCAGCCCCGAGGTGAGCGGCTTTACGGAAGTATATTATTTGAATACACTATTTGCTTCCACAGGAAGCCAGTCGTTTAATTTCTCCACTCCTTTTAACTGGAACGGCACGTCAAACCTGCTCGTTGAATTCTGCTACAATACCGCCGCAGGAACGGATAATAAGGTAGCCGCACACAATGCCGGCTTCGATGCCTCCATGACTACCACAGGTCCGGATGCATACCTGGGCCTTAACGGCAATTTCTCCTACATGAAAATCAATCCGGCATTGAACGATTCCATTGATGACCAGATCAGCATTGCATTCTGGGCTTACGGGGATCCAGCAAAATTACCGGCGCAGACTTCCATTTTGGAAGCATACGACAGCGCAGGCCGGCGGCAGGTTAACATACACTTTCCATGGAGCGACTCAAAAATTTACTGGGATTGCGGTAACGACGGAACCGGTTACGACCGAATCAGCAAGACTGCCACCGTTGCGAATTTCGAAGGGCAATGGAATTTCTGGGTGTTCACCAAAAACGCCATCACCGGTTATATGCGCGTATTCCTGAACGGCGCCCAGTGGAACTCCTCGGCAGGCAAAACCAAGCATATCGATATCGCTAATTTTGAAATCGGCCGGGGCATGAATGGCGCCTTCCCCTATTACGGATACCTGGACGAGCTGAGCATCTGGAACAAAGAACTCAGCGCCGCATCCATCCAGCAGATCATGAATCAGCAGATTACTCCGTCCCATCCTGACTATGCCTATCTCCTTGCCTATTACAAGCTGAATGAAGACAGCGGCATGACGGCCTATGACTCCTCTCCAAACGGTTTTAATTCCGGGCTGGTCGTTCCTTCATGGCGCCATCACAAGAGCACCACCTTGTTCCGGAATTTCAGCAAATCGAACTTTCGTCCGAACACCACTTTCGTAAAAGGAGTCTATACCTCCAATACGGTGAATCACATCGTGCGGGACTCCGTGCAAAACTATATTTCGTCCATGGTCCGCTACCAGGTAATCTCCAATACCCCGATTATCATCGATACGCTCCTGGTATGGCAGGCAGGCTATTCCTATGTGCTTGACACCGGTGGCGCACGCATCGATTCCATTCCTGTGCCTGCCGAGGACACTGCAAACATTTCCACGCTGACCTATTTCCGCTTTCGTCCGATGCGCCTGGAACTTCTGAATTTTATTACACCGTATGGTATTAACCTGGACATGGATGGCCTGAATGGCAAGACCTGGGAATTTGACGTCACCGATTTCGCTCCTGTGTTACGCGGCTGGAGATACCTGGTTATGGAAGGCGGCGGACAAAACCAGGAAGACAACGATATCAAATTCGTTTTCAAAGAAGGGACACCGCCGCGCGACGTGAAGTCCATCGCCCAGATATGGCCCAGCGGCACATGGGTTTCTCCTTCCTATAATGAAATTGCAAACAACACCTATTTTGAACCCCGCAGCATCACGCTCGATCCGGCTTCTTCCGGCTTTAAGGTCAGAACGGCCATCAGCGGCCATGGCCAGCAGGGCGAATTTATCCCGAGGGTTCATACCATCAGCCTGAATGGCGCAACCAATTTCAGCCGTTATGTCTGGACTTCCTGTTCGGCTAACCCGATCTACCCGCAGGGAGGAACCTGGATTTACGACCGTGCAGGCTGGTGCCCCGGCAAAGTTGTAGATATGAAGGAATACGAACTTTCTACCCTCGTAACTCCCGGGCAAACGGTGACGCTCGATTATTCCCTGCCGGCCAATCCAACGCCTGCTGCCGGCACTTCCAATTACCGTGTCAACAACCAGCTTGTGTCCTATGGCGCGGCCAACTTTACACTGGACGCTACAGTAGATACCATTAAAACTCCATCGAAACGTACAGAGTTTATCCGGTTTAACCCCATTTGCAATGGTCCGCTTATTACGATCAAGAATACCGGTTCCACAACCCTTACCTCGCTGGATATTACATACGGACGTGAAGGCGCTGTTCTCAGCACCTACCACTGGACGGGCTCACTTCCATTCCTGCAAAAAGCAGATGTCAGCCTTCCCACGCCTGCCTGGATTGGATCTTCCACGAACCGGTTTGTGGCCTATGTAAGCAACCCCAATGGCGGCACCGATCAATATGCCTGGAATGATACGGCCAAAACGGAGTTCAGCATACCCGTACAGTTTCCTTCGGCTTTAATTTTTGAATTGCGTACCAATCACCTGGGCAACGAATCGTCTTATACCCTGAAAGACAGCCAGGGCAATAACATCATCAACCGCTTTGGGCTTGCCGGTGATACGTATTACAGGGATACCGTTTACCTGGCTACCGATTGTTATACTTTAAAGCTTAATGATTCAGGAAATGACGGCCTTGAATTCTGGGCCGACACATCCACCGGTGCCGGCACCTTTAAAATCAAAAATCTGAATGGCACCGTCTATAAAAACTACGAAGTCGATTTTGGAAATAATATTTATGAGCAGTTTACTGTCAACTATGTATTGAATACCTATGAAGCGCCTGCCAATGACATGGTTGGACTGACTGTTTTCCCGAATCCGTCCAAAGAATCTTTCACGGCGCGTTTCGACGTTCCGTTGTTATCGAAAGTGAAGGTAAAGCTTTATAATTCACTTATGCAGGAGGTGCTGAGCGAAACACTGATGATCAGTACGCCTTCCCAGACTTTCCTTTTTGAAACGGTCGGTTTTACTCCCGGAGTCTATATGCTGGTTGCAGATGCCGGCGGAAAGAAAATCTCCACCAAGGTGGTCATCACAAAATAGGACTCCGCGAAAATGTTAATGACAAAAAAAGGCCGGTAATTATCGGCCTTTTTCTTTATCCTATTTGAGAGCCATACAGGCCCAAAACTCTGACTTTAATCTTCATCCTTCTATCTACTATCTTCTATCTACTATCTACTATCTACTATCTTCCATTTTCTGATTTCCGTCTTCCGCCTTCCGTCCTCCAACTCCAAATTCCCGGCTTATTAATGATGCCCCATCCCATCAGGATGTGCATGCCCATGGCTAAGTTCATCTTCCGTAGCACCCCTCACTTCCAATACCTGTCCCTGGAAATGCAATTGATGCCCTGCCAGCGGATGATTGAAGTCCATCTTCACCTGGCTGTCGTCGTAAGAAATTACCTTGGCATTGAAACGATTTCCTTCCTGGTCGGTTAAGGGCAATACACTTCCTATCTTGAGGACACTGAAATCAACGACATTATCAACTTTAAAAATATCCAGCGGCAGATTTAAAACGGCCTTTTCATCCAGTTCGCCGTAGGCGTCTGCCGGCTCAATTGAAAAATCAAAAGAATCACCTTTCGAAAGGCCGCTGAGCGCTTTTTCAAAGCCGGCAATCATACTTCCGGCGCCAAACAGGAATACCAGGGGTTGTGTGGCATCGGCCGTTTCAATGTGTTCCTTTGCTGCTTCGGGAAGATTCGCATGCAATTTGTAAGAGACTGACACTACGGTGTTTAAATCGATTTTCATGAATTAGATTTTTTAGCGTGCAAAGCTACTCAATTTACCACCTCCGGCTGCCGGACGAACCGATTAAATTTCTGATCTTCGAATACACAAATGGATTCTTTAACGCATGTAGTCTTCGGAGCGGTAACAGGCGATCTGATTGCCGGAAAAAAGATCGGCAAAAAAGCGATGTTTTGGGGCGCCCTGGTTAACAGTCTTCCTGACATCGATGTGGGATGTATGGCATACATGACCGTTCCGGATGGCCTTATTGCACACCGTGGCTTCACCCATTCATTTGCCTTTGCAGCCCTGGCGGCCCCTTTGCTGGCCCTGGCCATTGGAAGACTCAAGTCCAATAAGGGATTTGGGTTCAGGAACTGGACACTTTTTTTCTTTGTTCAGATGTGCTTGCATTGTGTCCTGGATGTCTGTACGGCCTATGGTACGGCATTAGGTGAACCGTTTACCCACCAACGTTATGCGCTAAATATTTTATTTGTTGCCGACCCGCTTTTCACCCTGCCGTGGGTCCTTGCTTTTATAGCGCTTCTCATGCTTAAATCATCTTCCGCAATTAGGCAACGTTGGTCGATGATGGCAGTCCTGCTGACGGGTGTCTATATGTCTTTTGTGCTTTACAGTAAATCGCAGGCCGTCCGGGTGTTGCATAATAACCTGGAGGCGCAAAAAATATCCGCTGACCGTCATTATACCACACCCACTCCATTCAATTCCATCCTGTGGTATGTTACCATTAAACAGGATACGGGTTTTCTGACGGCGCATTATTCCCTCCTGGACAGGAATGAAAAACTTGCTTTCAATTACACACCAAATGGCGATTCACTGGCTTATCACCTTAAAGACCAGGCGTCGCTGCAAACGCTGATTCGCTTTTCCGAAGGGTACTACTGCCTTCGCATGATCCACGACACACTGGCATTCCATGACCTGCGTTTTGGACAGGTCGGCGGCTGGTACAGGAATGACGCCCCGTATGTTTTCAGGTATAACCTGGAGCCGGATGGCAACAACAACAGCGTGATGGGCAGCGGACGGTCACAGGCGTCCACGCGTGAAGCGCTGCGCGAAATGAAAAAAAGAATTTTCAGGGACATTCATTGAGTGAGGGGAACTTTCGTGGAATTGGGTAGTCAACAGGGAGTTTTTTATTTCGCACGGAGTTCACAGAGAAGAAACACGGACCACAGAATCCTATCTCCGTGCAACTCCGTGTTCAAACTCCATGAGCTCCGTGCGAAACCGCAACATCCTACTGTCTTGCAAACAGAAAATTAACATCCGCTAACTCTTTGTCCGTAAACTCTTGCTATTCACTACTCCCAACTCACTACTAATTTCTATATCTTTAGGGCCAGGAAACGAGGAAAAAACATGCCCGATATTATTCAATTATTGCCCGATTCTGTGGCCAACCAGATTGCCGCCGGTGAAGTGATTCAGCGGCCTGCTTCGGCACTGAAGGAGCTACTGGAAAATGCCGTGGATGCGGGTGCTACATCTATCCAGGTGATCATTAAGGATTCGGGCAAATCGCTGATCCAGATCCTGGACAACGGGTGCGGGATGAGCATGACCGATGCAAGGCTGAGCTTTGAACGTCATGCCACCTCCAAGATCCGGAATGCAGAAGATCTTTTTGCCATTCGAACCATGGGATTTCGCGGAGAAGCGCTGGCTTCCATTGCCGCCATTGCACAGGTAGAGATGAAAACCCGCAAGCACGACGAAGAGACCGGCACGTTGATTGAGATTGAAGGCGCGCGTTTCATCAGGCAGGAAACCGTTACCTGCCCTCCCGGTACTTCCTTCAGCATTAGGAACCTATTCTTTAATGTCCCTGCCCGGAGAAATTTTCTCAAGTCCAATACCGTAGAAGCGCGGCATATTATTGAAGAATTTGAGCGCGTGGCACTGGCCAATCCCCAGGTTGCCATGTCGCTGCACCAAAACGGTCTTGAAGTTTTTAAACTGCAGGCCGGAAATCTCAGGCAACGCATCGTTTCTGTTTTTGGCACCCCTTATAACGAACGCCTCGTTCCTGTTGAAGAATCGACAAGCCTCCTGAATATTTCCGGTTTCGCGGGCAAACCTGAATTTGCGCGCAAAACCCGCGGCGAGCAGTTTTTCTTCGTCAACCACCGGTTTGTAAAAGATCCGTATCTCCATCATGCCGTAACCGGCGCTTTTGAAGAGTTGCTGCCTCGCGACAGCTATGCCAGTTATTTCCTGTACCTTGACATAGACCCCGGCCGTATCGACATCAACATCCACCCTACCAAAACTGAAATTAAATTTGACGACGACCGTTCGGTGTACGCCATCGTGCGTGCCGCCGTGAAACGGTCGCTCGGGCAATTCAGCGTGGCACCCGTCCTGGACTTTGAACGGGAAACAAATTTTGATTTGCCCTATTCCATGCGCAACGCACCGGTACAGGTACCCACCATAGATATTGATTCCAGCTACAATCCGTTTCGTCGCGAAACCATGCCGCAGCGACCGGACGGATGGCAGCGCCTTTACGATGTAGTCAAACCGGATGTGGCCCCCTTGCTTTCTTCCTCGCAGCCCCCCGTTGAAGAAAGCCAGCTTTCAGCGCTACCGGAAGAAACCCCCGATGTGGATGAGCAGGTGCTTGTACAAATTCACCTCCGGTATATTCTGAGCCCGGTGAAATCCGGACTTATCCTGATCGACCAGCAAGCCGCCCATGAACGCATCCTCTATGAGCGCTACCTCGATAACCTGAAAAAAAAGCCGGGCGCCATTCAGCAAAAGCTTTTTCCGCTGACCCTGGATTTCAATGCAACCGATGCGGCAGTCCTGCGTGAACTGGGCGATGACTTTAAAATGCTGGGCTTTGATTTGTCAGAATTCAGCGCCCAAACCTTCGTAGTACAGGGCACGCCTCCGGATCTCGCCGAAGGCCAGGAGAAAGAAATCATTGAGTCCATTCTTGAACAATATAAAATCAACAAAGATGAATTCCGGAATCACCGTCAGGAAACCGTCGCCAAAGTAATGGCGAAGAAGACGGCACTGAAACCGGGGCAGAAACTTTCACGGCAGGAAATGAAACACCTCGTTGACGAATTATTTTTCTGTCAAAAACCATCCGCCTCCCCCGACGGTAAACCGGTCATGGTGTCCCTGTCCCTTGAAGAACTGGCTGGAAAATTCAGATAACCCGGAAAGCTACGTATGAGCTACGAACAATATCGCCCTGCACGTTTTAACTTACTTCCGGAAGTAGTTAAAAACCTGCTCATCATCAATGGCATTTTTTACCTGGCTACAAAAGTCCTTGAAAACCAGGGAATCAACCTGGTCGACTTATTAGGCCTTCATTATTTTACGTCCGAAAAATTCAGGTCCTACCAGTTCATTACGTATATGTTCATGCATGGCAGCTTTGCGCATATTTTATTCAATATGCTGGCCGTATGGATGTTTGGAGCAGCCATTGAAAACGTATGGGGATCTAAACGCTTCCTGACTTATTACCTGATTACCGGCCTGGGCGCGGCCCTGCTTCACTATGGTGTCGTGTATGTTGAAATGCGGCCAGCGCTGGCGGAAGTAGACGATTATATTGAAAGTCCTGACCTGGAAAAACTACAGAGTTTTACGAATTCGGAAGCATTCCGCAGCTTTTCTTCCTCCGAGATGGTAGAAAATTACAATGCCTTCCGGGAACGTTTTAACGAAGCCTATGCTACCGACCCCAGCGGGGCGCTGGCCATCAGCGTGGATTACATGAACAGCTTCAAGGCGGATCTCCTCAATGCACCTGTGGTTGTAGGCGCTTCGGGCGCGATCTTCGGGCTGCTGCTTGCCTATGGAATGCTTTTTCCAAACAGCCTGATCTTTATTTATATGCTGATTCCAATTAAGGCCAAGTATTTCGTTATTATTTATGGCGCGCTTGAATTATTTTCCGGAATCCTGCAAGTGCCCGGCGATAACGTAGCGCATTTCGCGCATTTGGGAGGCCTCGTTTTTGGTTTCCTTATTATCCAATACTGGAAATATCAGAACAGGAACCGGTTTCGATATTAAAGTCTTATGAGTCCGGCAGCGTTTCCAAATACTTCGTGGTCACGGCTTACCATCGTACAAAAACTGATCGTGGTAAATGTGGTGGTATTTGTACTGATCAACCTGTCCAATGCCATCCTTGGACTTTTCCTGTCCTCTTTGGACGAATATGTAAAAGTGGTGTCCTGGCTGTCGGTGCCTGCAAGCCTCGAACGCCTGGCAACACGTCCATGGACACTTTTCACGTATATGTTCCTGCATGAAGGATTTATGCATATCCTGTTTAACATGCTTTGGCTCTATTGGATGGGAACTATCTTTTTGGAATACCTCGGACCGCAAAAGCTCTTTTCGACGTATGTGCTGGGTGGCATCGCCGGAGCCTTGCTGTACATCCTGGCATTTAATGTTTTCCCGTTATTTCAACCTGTCCTCACGCAGTCCTTTGCATTGGGAGCATCCGCAGCGGTCCTGGCTATTACCGTGGGAGCCGCCACGCTTTTGCCGGATTATTCACTGAGGCTCCTGCTCCTGGGCAACGTACCGCTGAAATATATTGCCGGGGCTACGCTTTTGCTCGACTTGCTGAGCATCAGCGGAAGCAATGCCGGGGGGCATATTGCCCACCTCGGTGGCGCCCTGTTTGGTTTTCTTTATATTGTCCAGTTGAAAAAGGGAAATGATTTGGCTTCGGGGTTCAATAAACTAATCCATGGCCTGACGGGGTTATTTAAAAGAAGTGAATTTACATACAGGCGACAGGCACACAAGAGAAGAGCTGTCTCCGACGAAGATTATATCATGGACAAAAGAAGCCGCCAGGAACAAATTGACAGGATCCTCGATAAGATCAGCAAATCAGGTTACGGCAGCCTGACACAAAAAGAAAAAGATATCTTGTTCCAATCGAGCAAAGAAGATTAAGGATGGAGGAAAAGCCGAAACCGCGGCATTCGCTTGCGGGCAGACTAGTTTTCTGGATCAACATCGCCTTTGCCGGCGGCCTCTTGTTAGCCCACCTGGCCTCATATGTTAATCCGAAAACAGCCTGGTGGATTGCCATATTTGGTTTAGGACTGGGTGTTTTTGCGTTGGGCAACCTGATTTTCCTGGTCTTCTGGACCCTACGGCGCGATTTGCGGTTGCTCCTATCCCTGATCACGCTCCTCGTTGTTTCCGACAAATTGCTGGGTATTTATGAATTTAACTTTGGCAAGCAGCCCGAATTAAAAAATCCCATCAAGGTCATGTCATTCAATGTACGGTTGTTTGACTTATACAACTGGTATCACAATTTCGAGACGAAACAGAAAATCTTTGACCTGCTGAAGAAGGAATCCCCGGACGTGATCTGCTTCCAGGAATTTTTTACTTCGGAAAGTCACGATTACGAATACGATATCAAGGACACCTTGCGTTCCATACTGTCCTGCAGGTATTCACACCTCTACTACACGATCAGCCTGCATGACAACAAGGACCACTGGGGCATTGCCACCTACAGCCGGTACCCGATTATTAACAAGAAGTCGCTGGTGTTTGACAGCAAACGGAGAAGAGCCTTTCTTTATTCCGACATGGTAGTTGGTAAGGATACGTTGCGCGTAATGAATGTGCATCTCGAAAGCATTGGATTTAAAGCCGAGGATTACAAGTTCCTTGAAAATCTTGGCGAAGAAGACCAGGAAGAATTGGAAGGAGCCTTGAATATTACCCGGCGGCTCAAGCGCGCATTCGAAAGGCGTTCCACGCAAGCCGACATGGTGCAGGCTGAAATCCGAAAAAGTCCGTACCCCGTTATTGTTTGCGGTGATTTTAACGATACGCCGTCGTCCTATACGTACAGGACCGTCAGTGAGGGAATGGAAGACGCATACCGCATCAGCGGAAGCGGTTCCGGAAAAACGTACATCGGTGTTTTCCCTTCTTTTCGGATCGACTACATCCTTCACAGCAAGTCGCTCCTATCTTCCGGCTATACACGCCTCGATGAAAAATTGTCAGACCATTGTGCCGTGTATTGTTTTATCCAGCCACCTGGGGAAATTAAGTAGTTAACGTCTTCAAGTTAAAAATGTCCATCGTCTGGTGCCCATTGTCATTGCTCATCGTTCATTGTCAATTGTCGATTGTCCAGTGTCCCTCCTTCGCCTGTCTATTTTCATAGACTCAAATTAGTAGTGCAAGGCTTCGGAGTGCAAAGCCAGTGTCGAGTATCCGGAATCCCGTGATTCAGGGTTCGAAATCAGCCAAAAAAGTTACCTTTGCAGCCGATGAAAAATCAACCGACAGTTGCCTTTCATACCCTTGGCTGTAAGCTCAATTTTGCGGAATCTTCCGCCATTGGCCGCCAGCTGATGCAGGATGGCTTTTCAAAAACCGATTTTGACCAGCCGGCCGACGTCTATGTCATCAATACCTGTTCCGTCACTGAAAATGCCGACCGCGAATGCCGCAAGATTGTTCACAGGGCCATGCAGCAAAACCCATCCGCTTTTGTTGCCGTGATCGGCTGTTATGCGCAACTGAAACCGGACGAAATTGCCGCCATTGAAGGGGTAGACCTGGTACTCGGCGCCACAGAGAAATTCAAGCTGTCGGAACACCTTTCCTCCTTCACCAAAAAAGAAAAAGCAGAAATACATTCGTGTGAAATTGAAGACGCTGATTTTTTTGTCAGCTCCTATTCGGCAGGAAGCCGCACCCGTGCATTTTTGAAGGTCCAGGATGGATGCGACTACACATGCAGCTACTGCACCATTCCGCTGGCACGCGGAGCCAGCCGCAGCGATACGTTGGAAAATGTGACCCGGCAAGCCGCTGAAATAGCAGCCAAAGGAATAAAGGAAATCGTGCTGACGGGCGTCAACATCGGCGATTTTGGCACGCGTGAAGACGGCTTCCTCCGGTTGATACAGTCCCTGGATGCCCTTCCCGCCTCCGGTGCCGGTGAAAATGACATTGAACGATTCCGGATTTCTTCCATTGAACCGAATTTACTTACGGATGAAATGATCCGGTTTGTCGCATCTTCTCAGAAATTTGTCCCGCATTTTCATATCCCGCTTCAGTCGGGAAGCAACAAGATACTGAAGCTGATGCGAAGAAGATACCTCCGTGAGCTTTACGCGGCGCGGGTATCGATGATTAAAAGCGTGATGCCTGATTGCTGCATCGGCGTCGATGTCATTGTCGGCTTCCCGGGAGAAACAGCGGACGATTTCCTGGAGACCTACCGGTTTATCCAGGAACTGGACATCTCCTACCTTCATGTATTTACGTATTCAGAACGGGATCATACGGATGCGGTGAAACTTCCCGGTGTCATTGCCATTCCTGAACGGAAGAGAAGAAACAAAATGCTGAGGATCCTCTCCGAAAAAAAACAACGGTTGTTTTACGAAAGCCAGGCCGGAAAAATCGCCCCGGTATTGTTTGAGAGCGATCAAAAAAAAGGACTTATGCATGGTTTCACCCCCAATTATATTAAAGTGAATACGCCCTTTGATGAATCGCTGATCAATGAAGTAACAGAAGCGCGGCTGCTGACAGTCTCGGACGATACTTCCATGTCCTGCGAGTTGCTCCGGGAAGAGGTGGTAACTTACTAATTATATTACGTGAACAGTGCGTGGCGTTTATTCAGCCGCCGCCGGGACCTGAGTTGCGCTGAATAGCAGTATTTCATTCTCACCCTTTACAACCTAGTTTGTGTATCCAACACTCTCTGATCTCCTGAACGACCTTTTCGGCATCCACGTGCAGTTGCCGATACAGACCTTTGGTTTTCTCGTGGCGCTTTCCTTTCTTGCTGCAGCAGCTACCCTCTCGCTTGAACTGAAACGAAAAGAAAGAGCCGGATTGCTTTCCGCCACCACCCGGCAGGTCTGGACAGGCAAGCCGGCGTCCATCGGTGAACTTTCATTCTCTGCCTTCATCGGCTTTATCATCGGTTACAAGCTACTTTTCTTTGCCCTGAATTATTCCGAACTGGTAGCCGATCCGCAGGGATCTTTGTTGTCAACGAAAGGTAACCTGTGGGGCGGTATCCTTTTCGGCGCTGGTTCGGCCTGGCTGAAATTCCGTGAAAAAGAAAAACTGAAGAAACCCAAACCCGAGCTGACCACGGAAACGGTTTACCCTTCAGACCTCGTCTCCAATTTCACCATGGTGGCCGCCATTGCCGGTATCCTGGGCGCCAAAGTATTCCATAACCTTGAATACCTCGATAGTTTTTACAAAGATCCGGTGGGGGAACTCCTTTCCTTTAGCGGGCTTACCATGTACGGAGGTCTCATTGTAGCTTCTGTGGCCGTTATATGGTATGGAATAAAAAACAAGGTGCCGCCACTCCATCTTTGTGATGCAGCGGCGCCGGGACTGATGCTTGCTTACGGTACGGGAAGAATCGGCTGCCAGTTGTCAGGAGATGGCGACTGGGGCATTGTCAATACAGCTCCGAAACCCTCTGCGCTGGGATGGTTGCCTGACTGGGCCTGGAGTTTCAATTACCCGCACAACGTAGTGAATGAAGGTATCCCTATCCAGGGATGTGAAGGCCGGCATTGCTTTATGCTGGAACAAGGTGTATTCCCTACTCCGTTGTATGAAAGTGTGGCCTGCATCCTTCTTTTCTTTGTGCTATGGTATTTCCGAAAAAAAATATCGGCGCCCGGCCTCCTTTTCTCCCTCTACCTGCTTTTAAATGGAATCGAACGGTTCCTCATTGAACAGATTCGTGTGAATTCAAAATACCATGTGGGTGGCATTGCCTTTACGCAGGCGCAATTGATTTCGGTAATCCTGGTAATCCTGGGATTGGTGGGCATCTGGTATTTTCACAGGCGTCATCAGAAAGAAAGTCTCGTTCCGAATCATGGTTGAACTGGAAAAAGTGTGCATGGCGGTTTGCAGCCTGGCCCGCGAAACGGGTGCCTTCATCCGGCAGGAAAGGACGACGTTCACCTTTTCAAAAGTGGAACATAAAGGTCATAACGACTTAGTGAGCTTCGTAGATAAGTCGGCTGAGAAGATGCTTGTTACAGGTCTGAAAACGCTCCTGCCTGCCTGCGGATTCATTACCGAAGAAAATACCGTATCCCGTTCGGAATCCGAGTACCAGTGGATCATTGATCCGCTGGATGGCACAACAAATTTCGTGCATGGCATTCCTTGTTACTGCATCAGCATTGCATTGACACGGAACAAAAAACTGGTGCTAGGTGTGATCTATGAAATAAACATGGACGAGTGCTTTTATGCCTGGGAACAAAGTCCGGCCTGGCTTAACGGAAATGAAATCCGCGTATCGGGACAATCAAAAATTTCGGATAGCCTGGTGGCTACAGGATTTCCCTATACCAACTATTCCCGTTTGGTTCCTTA
>Ga0315912_10002021_pt1 | contig 22677 bp, 33 predicted proteins | sample VfabasoilMG_FD_204469 | JGI IMG/M metagenome (GOLD analysis project Ga0315912, IMG submission 204469) | Garden soil microbial communities collected in Santa Monica, California, United States - V. faba soil | ecosystem: Environmental > Terrestrial > Soil > Garden | place: USA: California...
AACCCCCATCAAGCCCGCGCCATTCGGTACGAACGGTCTCACACGGTGGGTCCGATCCCCCAAACACGATCCGTGACCACCGTCATGAATAATGCGGGTTAGGGCGGAGGCTTGTGAGCCGGCCCCGTATCCTGGCGCGTTCCAAGTGGAAGAAGACGGTGGGTGTGTGCGGGGACCAATCGCGTGGGTGGGAGGAGGGCCGCCGAGCGTGGGGCAACGTATCCAAGCATATATGGGTAGCCTAGAACGCCATAGGCTACCCATACAACCACCGGTCACTACAAAAGCCCACGCCCCAGCCCGATTTCCTCATTGACGCCGCTGCGGAATCGTCGTATCTCTCAACAACATCTCGCAACATGGGAGGACGTCCGATGGACCCGAACGCACTCACCACTAGTACGCTTCGCTCAGAGACCACCCGCCAGGCGTTTAGCCGCTGGTTGCGTCAGGAGGATCGGACAAAGGGCACGGTGCAGAGCTACTGGAAGCAATTTCTGCCCTTTGTAGACTGGTGGGAGGCACACGGCCGACCAGCCTGGACTCCGTCGGTGTTTGACCGGTATCGGAGCTTTCTGGAATCGGATGAGGCCGGACAACACGGGGCGCTCTCGATCAAGACGATCAAGCTCCGTGTGCTAGCCGTCCGAGCCTTCGCGGCGTTCCTGACGAGCCAAAGCCATTGGAAGGTCAATCCGGCCCAATATCTCTCGGCGCGGACGCCGATGGATCCCCTCCGCTCGGATCCATTAGAGGCCCCGGCGATTAAGCACCTGGTGGCGCAGTTTGAGACGTCGGAAGGGGGATTGCGGGACCGGGCGATTGCCTTGTTGTTGGCCACGATGGGTGTCCGGATCGTGGAATGCTGCCGGTTGAATTGTGGAGACTATATCTTTGATCGGTATCTTGATGGAAAGAAACACTGGCTCTTGCGGGTGCCGAGCCGGAGCTATCGCTGGCGGAGAAAACGCTTAGTGGTGACCGATCCGGTCAAGGCCTCTTTGGACCGGTATTTGGCCTGTCGCCCGCCGGGCGAACCCGAGGAACCGCTGTTCATTGTCTCCGACGGCCGCTTCAGAGGGCAGCGGGTGGATCCCGGTGGGGTGGGCATTCGGTTGTCGAAAGCGTTTCGCGCGACCGGGATCGCACATGCCTCGAGCGCCGGACATAGTTTACGGTTGTCAGCCGTCCAGTTTGCCATCGAGAATGGGGCGACGGAAGCCGAGGTGCAAAAGATGCTCCGCGTCCGGCATCGGGAGAGCGCCAGGAAACATTTTGACAAAGCGGGCTCGAAACAACCGGTGATTTTGGGAGCCGAGCGGCTCGTGACACAATTATCGGATTTATCGTAACGGTCAGGGCGAGCACGATCAGGGCATTTTTATAAGCCGTTTTGCCCGTCGCGATGGTGCGATGCGTTTTAGTGGTGAGAGGTGGGCGGGAGCCAGCCCTCGTCGGCAAAGCTCACATAGCGGTCGTCCCCGACGACAATGTGATCGAGCACGGTGATGCCCAAGAGCGCTCCCGCTTGGGAGAGGCGGGTGGTAAGCGTGCGGTCTTCGGCGCTGGGCGTGGGATCTCCGCTCGGATGATTGTGGGCGAGAATGATGGCCGCGGCATTCATGACGATCGCGGCTTTGAACGTCTCGCGTGGATGGACAATGGACAGCGTCAGAGATCCGATGGAGACGGTATGCAGCCCGACGATCTTATGTTTGCTGTTTAGAATGACTGCCAGCATTTCTTCCCGGTCATGGCCGTGAAAGTATCCTCGGAGAAACTCGAAGATCTTCTGGCTGTCAGAAATCGTTCGAATAGGGCTTGGTTCATACCCTTCTCGAACGACGGTCAGTTTTATTTTGGGCAGACGGTACTGGTAGACGGTCGTGTGGGGTGCGGTCCTGTTCATGGTGTGTCCTCGATGAAGGGTGGGAACAGACGGTTCGCTCTCTGTTGTCCTAAGGCTCTTGGGGAATCAGCTCGCGCCAGTGGTCCGGCAAGAGGCGGAACCTCAGCGCAGGGTCGCGAGCATGTCGGACAAGGAGCGGCCGAATGGAAACGCCGACACAGCGATGTAGGGGGATCTGATAGCCGCCAAACAAGTGCGCGACAGCGCTCCCGGCCTCGACAATTATTCCGCCAACACGTACCTGAATCACGGTCGGGACTGGCTATATCGGCACAATTCGGCAAGTACGACTTGTCTAATCACACAGAAACCACGTGAGAGCAACTACAAGACATCGCCCCACGTTGTTCCCTCCCTGTGACCTGGAAGTAGAAGGCTTGACCGATTTTTACCTGATCGATTGTTTGACCCATACGGTACAAATAGGCAATTGCGTGAACTCTCCAAAATCCGGCAACTGATCGCAAAGGAGATGAGAGCATGGCCAAGGCAGGCAAACACATCATCACCGGCGCGAAGGATGCGCTCGGCATGCTGCACGGGAAAGCGTCAGCACGCGCTGACCGCACAGGTTTTTTCCGTTGCCCGCCATTGGGGCAAACACGGAATATAGTCCTTGCAAATATGATATGATATGACATAGTTACAAGGATGATAAAACGCCACACGGAGACGGAGCTGTTGCAGCTTCTGGAACAATTTCCAGCAGTCGCAATGTTAGGACCGCGCCAGATCGGTAAGACCACCCTGGCTCAACAGATTGCTGCCCGTACCAAACCTTCTCCTGTGTATCTTGACCTTGAAAATCCTATCGATCTTGCAAAACTTGATGATCCTGGCCAGTATTTCCAGACCCACACCGATCGCTTGATCATTCTTGATGAAGTACAGCGCACCCCCGGGCTGTTTCAGGTTCTGCGTGGTGTCATCGACCGCCGCCGCCGCGCCGGGCAGCAAGCTGGACAGTTTCTCATTCTGGGATCAGCGTCGCTTGACCTGTTGAAACAATCCTCGGAGTCGCTCGCCGGGCGCATTGCCTACAAGGAACTCACAGGATTGACCGTGTCCGAGATCAAAAGCAAAGATCAGGAGAATCTCTGGCTGCGCGGCGGATTTCCCGATAGCTTTCTCGCCCATGATGATAGGGCCAGCATGCGCTGGCGAATGAATTTTATCAGCACCTATCTGGAGCGGGACGTGCCGCAGCTGGGACCGCGCATTCCTGCCGTCACCCTGCGGCGTCTATGGACCATGCTGGCTCATAGTCAGGCAGAACAGGTCAATGTCGCCAAACTGGCGGGCGGCCTTGATGTATCGGTCCATACAGCCAAGCGTTACATCGAATTGCTTGAAGATCTTTTGCTGGTGCGGACGCTGCGCCCCTGGGCAGGAAATATTAAAAAACGCCTCGTCAAAGCACCGAAGATTTACATCAGGGACAGCGGCATTACCCATGCCCTGTTACACCTGACAACGATTGATGATGTATTGGGGCATCCCGTCGCGGGAGCCAGCTGGGAAGGATTTGCGCTGGAGAATATCCTGTCCGTCATGCCGGATGGGGCGACAGCCTGGTTTTACCGAACAGCGGCAGGCGCGGAGATCGATCTGGTGATCGAGCAGGGATTGCGTCAACGGGTGGCGATTGAGATCAAGCGGTCGCTGGCGCCATCCGTCTCCAAAGGGTTCCATCTGGGGTGCGAGGATATCAAAGCCAAACACCGCTACATTGTCTATCCAGGCACAGAACAATACCCGATATCCAATGGCATAATCGTGATGTCGCTGGTTGACATGATGACTGAACTTCGGAAAATTCTGGGCTGATTAATACACCAGCCGCCCAGCTTTCAAAGCCTCACACCAGACCATTCCTTTGGATCGCACCGCTCGCGGATCTGGTAGGGGACGCCGATCCGCTTGGGCGCGCTGGCCCTGCGGTGCAAGCAATGCCGGACAATGGCGGCAGCATCGTCCGCTGCGGAGTAGGTGACCGATCGCCTGCGGCGGCCGATCCGTCCATAGCTCACTTCGATGCTCCACTGGGCATTCAACTGAAAATGAAGACAAACATGCTGTCTGATAATAAAGAAGGGTAGTGGACGGGCCTCTTGCTGAAATGTGAGAGGAAAATATACATTAGGACAACGAAATTCAAAACACCTGTCTGTCAGACCTCGTACGCGACACTGCCGTATCATGATTTCAGACCCACATCTGCGAGGGATCATGAGCAGAAAAACAAAAGTCCACCAGCTAGGTGAGGGCGCTCCCAAGTGCGACGCAACGCTTCGCGTCATTGCAAACGGGGATATCGACGTGAACGTAGTCCGCGCCGAGCGGCGCGATGCACTGTCGGTCGCGAAAACCTATCGTATTGAGCAACGCGGTCGCTCGATGGAGAAGGTCGAGGCTGCCGAGGCGATGCAGCTCCAATCCGCCGACTCGCTTCGATGGCACGCTAAACCGCCGCGACCACCCGCCAAGGGAAAAATCAAGACTGTCACATCCGACATTTACGCCAATGTCTTTATCTCGAAGTACGGGGCGGAACCTCTGCCCAAGCAGCTCAAGGTGGTAGAGACGGCGCAGATGGGAACTCTCTCGACGGCCAAGGTGCCGCTCTCGGAACTCAAGCAACTTACCGCCCATCCGCTCGTGCGGCAGGTGGCGCTGGGCCAGGGCCTGCGCGATCCTAACCCGGTGATCTCGACCGGGAAGTTCGCGAATCCGGGCCCGATGCTTCGCGCGGTGAGGCACGCGAACCTGCACAAGAACGGCAAGGGAGTGCTCGTTGGGATCATCGATGTGCAGGGCTTTGACTTCGCACATCCCGATTTCGTGGTCAATGGAAAGACTCGCTTCGAGGCGATCTGGGACATGGGCGCCGAAGCTGACGGGACTTCGCCGAAGGACTATGGTCGGGTAATTTCACGGACGCAGATGAACAAAGCGCTTGCGGCGAATGTTGATGCTCCGGCCACGCAACTGGAACCTCCGTCTCAGATGGACTTCGGCTCGCACGGGACTCATGTGGCGAGCATTGCCGCGGGCAACGCCGGCATCGCGCGCGAGTCGACGATCGCGGGGGTGCTGATTTCGCTGGGGCCCGAAGATGGGGATCGCCGAAAATCCTTCTACGATTCCACCCGCATTGCGCACGCGGTTGACTGGCTGATGAAGGTTGGAGAGGACCTCAGCATGCCGGTTTCAATCAACATCAGCCTTGGCACCAACGGCCACGCACACGACTCGAGCGCACCGATCAATCGCTGGATCGACGCGTGGCTCGCGACCCCGGGCCGCAGCGTGTGCGTGGCGGCTGGAAATGCCGGGCAGGAGAAGGCGGAGACGCCTGATGACGTGGGTTTCATCATGGGCCGCATCCACACCAGCGGCAAGATTCCTGCTGCGGGCCTTGATCTCGACATCGATTGGACCGTAGCCGGCAGCGACGGGCGCGACTATTCCGAGAATGAGATCGAGATCTGGTTCAGCGCACAGGATAAGATCGGTGTATCGGTTCGCGATCCTGCAGGGCGCACCTACGGGCCTGTAGAGCCCCTCGAATTCATCGAGAACCAGCGACTTTCCGACGGCACGTTCATCAGTATCTACAACGACCTCTATCATGAGGCAAACGGCGCCAACTACATCGGCATCTTTCTCTCCCCCAATTTCAAGGCCGAAAAACTGATCGGCATTGCGGCTGGCCAATGGACCGTGCGCCTGCATGGCGGCGATATCCGCGACGGTCGCTTCGATGGTTAGATCGAGCGCGATGATCCCTCACCATTGCCGCCGGAGCCCGAGCAGCCGAAGCGCTGGCGTTTCCCCTCGTTTTTCTCTGAACGTAGGAACGTTGATCGCTCCTCAATCTCGACACTTGCGTGTGGTGAGCGCGTGGTCGCAGTGGCCAAGGGAAAGCTTCACCTCGATGTGCTTAAGGTCCAGCATCACGGTTCCGAGCACAGCCACAAGGTGGACATGGCCGAGCGCGTCACCGCAGACAATTATGTATTCTGCGGCAACGACAAGCATGACAACCCCGACACGCGAGTCGTAAAGCTCATCTGCGAGTCTCACCGCAAGGTCCGTCCCAAAGACACATTCACGTTGTGGTTCAACTGCGCGCCCGACCAGACGCCGGCGGGCAAACCCAGAGCCTAAGTTAAGAGAGTTGAAAAAGAGGTTGATGATCAGATCGCGGTTTCGGGTGGGAAGATCAAGGCCGAGTATCTCAGTAAATCATTTTTCGATCTCACGATATGAAGCGCACAGCCATCTTTATCGGCGTGGACAAGACCGGCGGATTGCCCGTCCTTAAGGACGCAGCGATACGGATGAATGGTGTCGGCCGGATGCCGCCGACTGAGATGCGGTTTCCGGTACAGCGCCTCAATCCCCATCCTGCGCATCAGGGTGACCACCTGGCGTCGACCAATGGCGTGGCCCTCCTGCTGCAAGAGATCGCGTAGCATCCGCGCCCCGGCAAAGGGATAGTGCAGATGCAGCTCATCGATCCGCCACATCAACGCCAGCGTCGGCTGGCAACAGGCCATTGAGCAGGCCAGCTTCAGGAGTCGGCATTGCCGCACGATGGGCAAGGGGTGCGTACGGGCGATCATCGTTTTGCGCTCAGCAAGCCGGCCTTGCTGAGCGCGCCTTCTAAAAAAGTGTTCTCCAGTGCCAGTTGCCCGATCTTTGCGTACAGCGTCTTGAGATCCGGCGTCTCTGACGGAGGTTTCGCCCCGCCAAACACGTCCCCAGCCCGAGCCGGGAGTTGCTGCTTCCATTCGATGATCCGGGTGGGATGGACATGGAAGCGCTCGACCAATTCCGCCACCGTCTTGTCTTCTTTCACTGCGGCTAACGCCACCTGGGCCTTGAACATGGCTCCGTGATTCCGTTTCGCGCGTTTCATCGCCTCCTTCCTTTGGTTCCGCATCTCCCGGTGCCTTGGTGAAGCCAGGCCCCCAATTGTCATGCTGGCCAAAGTTCCGGAGCCTCCTCGAGTGATTACTCGAACTAACATGATAATCACTCGTATATAGATCCATTCGGCTCTATTGACGAAAGGAATACTGAGGAGTAGATGTGCGGCACGTTCGTAATCCTGAGCAGATTCTTGATTCGCGCATTCTTCGGTGTCTTCTTTTGATCCTATGCGGTGCGTTCCAGGAAAGATCGGTTGCATCAGAACAACTTAACCGGGGAAGGAGGTGCAAGTAAGGCGGCAGGACACTGTGCCCATCAAGGCTTTCCAATGAGCATTCATCACACAGGAGGTGTCGCATGCGCCGGTATTCCATTTTGTGGGCTACGATGGTTTTCGTGTTGCTTGGGGGCGGTTCTATTGCTTTCGCAGGGACGAACTTCATTGCAGGAGGGCAGGGGACTTCTGGGGGGTCCTGGGAGAGGCGTAATAGCGGCGGAGGGTTCAACAACTCAGGCACCTTGTGGGCGACACGAGTGAGTCATTGCGCAGTCCGACTCCCTAACGGCAACACGTTTCTTGCCGGAGGATCTGCATCTGGAGGGACGTGGGAAATTCGCAACTCAACAGGAGGTTATGTCAGTAACGGGACATTATCGGCAACGAGAGATTGGGCTTTTACTTGTTCCTTGCTCGGTAATGGCAATGTGTTCATCGCAGGAGGAGGCACTTCTCCTGCAACCTGGGAAATCCGCAATGGCACCGGTGGCTTTGTCAGCCAAGGAACGCTTTGGACAAGCAGATACGGTCACAGTGCCTCGGTGCTTTCTAGCGGAAACGTGCTGATTACTGGTGGTTTCGGCTCACAAGGAACGTGGGAAATTCGAGGTACAAACGGGAGTCTTGTATCCGGCACTAGCACTACGGGCATTTATCTGTGGTCTGGCCGCGCCGGTCACTGTTCCATTCAATTGAATAATGGCAATATTCTCTTAGTTGGTGGTGGTGCAGGGTATATCAGCTGGGAACTTCGAAATAGCAGCATGACTTTGATTAGTGCCAATTATACTTGGGCCTCTCGAGATGGTTCCACGTGCACCAAACTCCTAGACGGGAACGTCCTTATCGTTGGCGGATCGTGGAGCCCTGGGACATGGGAGATCCGAAATAGCACGGGGGCTCTTGTTTCCAATGGGAACCTGTCGTTTGGCCGTGACGGACATCAAGCCGAATTGCAAACGGATACCGGTAATGTCTTGATAACGGGAGGAACCACGAGTCCTGGGACATGGGAACTTCGTTCAGCCACTGGCGCACTCATCAGCAGTGGTAATCTGAACGCATCGCGTAGTGCACACACCCAGAATGAGCAATAGATCTGGCTGAAACTGTAGATGGAAACTGGGGCAGTCGTTTTCGGGCTGCCCCGCATAAGCAGTTGTACGAGACCGACTAAGGAGAGTTTATGCAACCACTCTGTCTTCCAATAAGGTCAGTGGCCTGGTGGATTGCACTCTGCTTGTCGTTCATCCAGGCCGCGTGCACCCAGGATCCGCAGTCCTCATTAGGGTCTCCCGCAGTCACTGTAATTTCATCTGCTTCAACCAATGACGCAACGTTGCCAATTCCTCGTTCTAATACAAACGATCTCAACGACCTCCTTGTAGCCAATCAGAAGCCTCCAGCGTTTTCTCTGTTCATCGGAGAAACAAACGATGACGGTCTGCAAGAAGAGATATCCATTTGTGAGTTCAACAAGATTTGCGTCACGACGCTCGATACGAGGGACAAACGTGTCTACCAGCATAGCGCTTGGCACAACGTGGAGCTCATTGCGGTACAAGATACTGACGGCGAGCCCGGGGCGGAAATCGTTCTGTTAGCCCACACGCATGAAGGGTTGCTCGCGTGTGTTTGTGTCATTCATGACAAAACCACATCGATCGAATTCTACCGTGGTCTTGGGTGGAGTTCGGTTGATAGCACAACCCTGGCGAATACGGACGCGATAGATGGAGATGAGATTCTTGTCCAGGTAAAAACTGAGGAGGGAACATTACGCTGTTTATGCCTCATCCGTGATCGTGATCGGACGGTGAGGGAATATGCGGATCAGTCTTGGAGAACCATACAGATCAAAGAAGTTGTCGATACAGATGGAGCGCTTGGGAAAGAAGTCATTTTTGAAAGTCGAGATGCGAATGATCAGCTCATATGCATCTGTATCCTCCGAGGCCACGAAAACGAATTGACAACCTACAGCAATTCCCAATGGAGGACGGGGGAAATCCAACTGCTCGCCGATACGGATGGCCAACCAGGCCTAGAAATCGTGGTTGCTTTTAGGAATGGTACGGACAGTGGAATCACGATCATCCATGATGTTTCACAGACATCCAAAACCTATCTCTTTGAAGAAGAGCATACGATTCAACAAGTCCGGAATTATGATCGCTCCTCAGGGGATGAAATATGTGTGCTCTTGCCAAGCCGTGAAAAGTTCGTATTGATCACCGACCGTGAGAAAAAAAAGGAAGCCATAGACTCATGTGAAGATATCGGAAAGTCAGGGGGTCGTGCCTGAAGAGGCTTCACTTAGGGATGACATTCGTCCAACCCACCGGAGTACTCCCTGTACGGTATGGAGAGCAAAATCAGGAGAGTAGCTGGCGGTGACATCAACAACGACTTCAACACTGTCGCCCACAGCAAAGTCCGTCATCCGAGGTTTCCCTGCGCGAACCCTCGGTCTTCCAAGACCGTGACAAGTCACAAGGTCGAAAATTGAGAGTTCACCGGTAGGGTCAGTGAGGATGAACACATACCCAGCGTATTGCCCGTGTACGCGACAAGTATCCCCGCCCGGAATCACTTCTAACGTTTTAATAATTCCTTGGAGTCGTACTGGCCGCATATTGAAGGTTTGAGGGTTCGCGATAATCGTTTGGATGGGGATTAGCTCTTTGCGCACCAAATCAGTAGCCGACATGGTCGGCACGTGCAGAAACATGACTAAGAAATAGGCCGCCACTACAGTGATGTGGTGTCTAGGTTTCATATTAATTAAGTATACCGCCAAGCCTTGGCAAGTCCAGGTGACAATGTCATGGCGGCACGAGTACTACTTCGCTCTGATTCCGACGTGATTCAAGAAACACGCTTAGCTTGACTAATGGGTGTTGCCATAATACGTTTGGTGTTCAGGAGGAGGACGATTCATCATGATAAGAGCCATCCTTCCGGTTCTTGTGTTACCGTTAGTTCTAATACTTACCGGATGTCCGAGCGGCGGGGGTGGCAGTGAAGGCTTCACGGAAACGTCTGGAATTGCTACTCCAATACTCTACACTGCTAACGATGGCTCCAATAACGTCTCTGGATTTACCATAGGAACTGAAGGCCTATTGACCGCAACAACACCGGCAGCATTTTCTACGGGTGGTGCGAGTACAGAATGGGTTGCAATTGCACCAGACGGCCAATTCCTGTATGTATCAAATCAGAATTCTGCCAATATATCAGCTTTTACGGTCAATGCCATAACCGGAACTCTAACACCAACTGTTCCGGCAACGTTTTCGACAGGGGGAGGGTCGTCTCCACGTGGGATAACCGTCACTTCCATCACTCCCAATGGACAATTTGTATATGTGGCCAATAGTGCGACAAACACCGTTTCAGGATTTACTATTGGTTCAGGAGGGGTGTTGGCCACGACCACTCCATCAACCGTTCCGACAGGCGGAACATTAGCGAGGGGGATTACCGTATCACCTAACGGACAGTTTCTCTACGTCGCCAACTCCGGTACTCATAATGTATCTGGCTTTACGATTGGTGCTGGTGGAGCGTTGACCGCAACAACTCCGGCAACGTTTTCAACTGATGCTGGCTCTCCAAGCCCAGAAGGGATTGCAATCTCTCCGGACGGCTCATCTCTGTATGTTGTGAATAGCGGAACGAATACCATCGCAGTCTTTTCTATAGGCGCTGGAGGTGTGCTCACACCAACGGTGCCACCAACCTTCTCCACTGGGGTGCTGGGATCAAGCCCAAAGAGGATAGCAATTGCGCCGAATGGCTTGTTCTTGTATGTCACAAATAGTGGGATGAATGAAGTGGCTGCTTTCACTATTGGGGCAGGAGGATTATTAACACCGACAACTCCGGCGACGTTTTCGACCGGAGCGACTTCTGCACCGATAGGGATTACAATCAATCCCAAAGGGCATTTCCTCTATGTGGCCAATTCAGGCTCCACCAGTGTGGGCGGATTTACCATTGGGACCGGTGGAGTCCTTGCCGCAACAACCCCCTCGACCTTTTCGACGGCTCCCTATGCTCCGATTGGAATTGCCACTCCTGGGCGACCATAAATCTCTCCCCATAATGTGAAAATGGTGATGTGATCGCTCTCGCTCGGAGATCGAGACACTATGAAAGCCTGCCCTCGCTGTACCAGACCGAACGGTGAACGTGCCAGAGTCGCGGAACGCCGCTTAGCTGGATCACCGTTGTCCACGCGATCTTCCCGCGTTTGACAGCGACAATTTTACGGTCAGGCTCGTGCCGGTTCACGATGTCAGGCACCATTGGTGGTTGGAACGATGTGTATCGCCATCCCGAAATTGGGGACAGGGTACTCAACCGCCAAGCGCGTGTGCGACGATTGCTATCAGGAAATCTTAAGAAAGACTTATGAAGACCTCGAAGCAGTCAAGGCGATATAGGCTTAAGAGTTAAAACTTTTGTAGCCCTGGAAAGGAGTATCACATGGCAAAGAACAATGACCGCTACGTTGTTAAACATGAAGATGGGTGGGCCGTGAAGAAGCCGGGTGCCGACCGCGCCAGCAGCATTCACGACACACAGCGCGAAGCCGAGCGAGCGGCAAAGGAGATTGTCTCAAACCTCGGCGGGGGAGAGGTTCGTATTCAGGGCCGTGGCGGACAGTGGCGCGACTCGGACACCGTGCCGCCCGGAAACGATCCCATGCCGCCGCGCGACCACAAGCACTGAGGGCCGCGATTTAATATCTGACGCGGAACGCAGAGGGGTCCTCGGGCCTCGTCTTGCGCCCGTCGTAGAGGCGTGTTGCAGACACGTTCACGCCTTTTTGCGCCACCTACGCACGCTGCCGTTGTTGCATCTGGACTGGCGGGCATTTTACAGAGCCATAGGAACAGAAAACGCAGCAGTCTCCGGCTTTGGGCCGTAGCAGCGCTTTACATTGCAGACACTTGTAAAAGTACAAACACGCATCGGTCGGCATCGTTTCTTCCTCGGTGCGCTGGCACTGCGGACACGTAAGAACCGATTTAAGCGTTACTTCAGGCATGTCACTCCTTTTCCACCACCGACGACGGATAACCCGCTTCGGTCGTGGCCTTTGTAAGCATCTCCGGCTTAGCCTTGTCAGGATCGAAGGTGACAGTGGCAGTTTTCTTCTCGAACTCCACCTTGACGCTGCTCACCCCCGGCACCTTTTCGAGCGCCTTCTTAACGGTGATCGGGCAAACTTCACACGTCATATTCTTTACGACGAGCGTAACCGTTTGGGGTGAAGCGGCCAGCGCCAAGGCACTGCACCAGTAGAAGGATGCAGCGAAAAACACCAACATGACTATTTGACGCATGGGTATCTCCTTTCAATAAAATAATGGTGCTGCCCACGGCACTAACAGCAAGACAAGCAGCAGTCCCGTGACGGCCCAGAAGATGAGACGCTGGTGCTTGACTGTGCGCGGGTCGGCGCATGGTGTGTCCGGCGCGCATGCTTGTGGAACCAGATAGAGCTTGCGAAAAGACAGGCCGAGGAACAGCAGCGTCAAACCGATGAATATGGGGCGATATGGTTCGAGCGCGGTCAACGTGCTGATCCACGCCCCACTGATACCGAGCGCCAGCAGCACGAGCGGCCCGACACAGCAAATAGACGCGCCAACGGCGGCCAGCACGCCCGCTATCAGTGTTCCCCTTCCATTCTTTGAAACCATGCCTTTTTCTCCAAACCTATCCTATTGATCCAGTCTAAACCCTGTACTAAGGTACGGAATCAAGGGGAAACTTATATGGCTAAGGAGTTGACGATAGGCAAGGTGGCGAAGATGGCCGGGGTCAACGTCGAGACCATCCGTTATTACCAGTGGCGTGGGTTTATCGCCGAGCCGGACAAGCCGCATATGGGCTATCGGCGATATCCGGCAGACATCGTAAACCACATCCGCTTCATCAAGCGGGCTCAAGCTCTCGGGTTCACTCAGAGGTGGCTCCGGTTGGTTGGACAGTGTAGACCATTCCTTAAGTGGCGCCTGGCAGATTGCTGACTACGCAGCGGTCCGCCGTGTCGTCAGATTGTCAAAATAGACTCCATCGGGTGTCTGGCCGTCAAGTGCTTGATGCGGCCGGGTCTGATTGTAGAACATCAGATACCGTTCCAGCCCCTGCTGCGCAGCCCCAACCGTCTCATAGGCGTGCAAATACACCTCCTCGTATTTGATACTTTTCCAGAGTCGTTCCACGAATACATTATCCCGCCAACAGCCTTTGCCATCCATGCTGATCTGAATCCCCTGGTCGTTCAAGAACCCCGTGAACTCCTGGCTGGTGAACTGACACCCTTGATCGGTGTTGAAGATCTCGGGGCGGCCATACTGTGTGATCGCTTCCCGCACCGCGTCGAGGCAGAAGTCCGTCGTCAGCGTATTGGAGAGCCGCCAGGCCAGCACCCGGCGACTGGCCCAGTCGAGCACCGCGAACAGATAGACGAAGCCTCGTGCCATTGGAATGTAGGTAATATCGGCCGCCCAGACGCGATTGGGACGACTGATCGTGAGATCGCGGAGGAGATACGGATAGATGGTGTGGGCCGGATGCCGCTGACTGAGGCGCGGTTTGCGATACACCGCCTCAATCCCCATCCGTCGCATCAGCGTGGCCACCTGGCGCCGTCCAATGGCGTGGCCCTCATGCCGCAAGAGATCGCGCAGCATGCGCGCGCCAGCAAAGGGATACTGCAGATGCAGTTCGTCCATCCGCCGCATCAGGGCCAGCGTCGTGTCGGAGACCGGCCTCGGGTGGTAGTAGGCCGTCGACCGAGAGAGCTCGAGGAGCTGACATTGCCGGACGACGGGCAAGGTATGTGTGGGGTCAATCATCGCTTTGCGCTCAGCAAGCCCGCCTTGATGAGCGCCCCTTCTAAAAAATCATTCTCCAGCGCCAGTTGCCCAATCTTGGCGTGAAGCGTCTTGAGGTCGGGCGTCTCCGACGGCGGGGTCGCCCCGCCAAACACGTCCGCCGCCCGGGCTAGCAACTGCTGCTTCCATTCCGTGATCTGGGTGGGGTGGACGCTGAATTGCTCAGCCAATTCAGTCAGCGTCTTGTCGCCTTTGATGGCCGCCAACGCGACCTGCGCTTTGAAGGTGGCTCCGTGATTCCGTCTCGTTCGTTTCATCGCCTCGCTCCTTTGGTGCGCCACCTCTCAGTGGCCGTGGTGAAGCCAGGCTACCACTTATCACACTGTCCGAATTTCCGGAGCCCCCTCTTTGCAAGGAGGCGGAAGACCTAGTGGCCAGCTCGTTCAAGAAGGCCAAAGAAAGAAGAGACAAACTCGAAACCGATGCAGACTTCAGGACGATCCCGGTCGGTGTCGTCCTAGACAATTTGCGAAACCACGCTCAACAGTTGCGAACTGAACTTCAGAAGATGATGAATCAACGGCACGTGTTGAAAAAATGAAAGAGAAATATCCCGGTTTTCGCGACCACTCCAGGTCAAGTTTCTGATGCCAAGAAGATTCCTTTATTCACATAGCTGGTTGGCCTACAAAGTGGGTGCAATATATCAAACACGCACCCCCGCCCATTCCTTCGGATCGCAGAGCTCGCGGATCTGGTAGGGGACGCCGATCCGCTTCGGCGCTGACGCCCGTCTATGAAGACAGTTGCGGACGATAGCGGCTGCGCCGGCATCATCCGTAGCGGAGTAGGTGACCGATCGCCCGCGACGGCCGATCCGTCCATAGCTCACTTCAATGCTCCACTGACCAAACAGATCCTGCCCGGCATCAATCCGGTAAGCCCGCAGATGGCCTTTCTCCGGATTCTTTGCCTCAAGCCTGATACGAAACGTCTCATTCACCATGGTTTTCTCCTTTCAGATTTTAATTCTCTTGGCCAGATCAAGCGCCTTGCGCTGATCGACCCCCAGGTAGTGCGCCGTGCTGCCGATGCTCTTGTGCCCGAGCAGGTGCTGACAGGCGGCCAGGTTCTGTGTGGCGTCGTAGATCGCGGCTGACTTCGAGCGGCGCATCGAGTGCGTGCTGTGCCGCTTGGGATCCAGCCGGGCGAGGGATGACCATCTCTTCACAAGGTTTGCATATTGTTCGCGGGTGAGCTGGCGTCCAGTTTTGCGGTTGCCGATGCTGGTCCACAGGAAATCTTCCGGGCCTTTTCCTGAAGCGATCATCCAGTCGCCAATCGAATCCCGCGTATGTGGTGATAAGGCAACCAGGTGTCCGCGCCCGGTTTTTTTCTGCTTCACCATAAATTCCTGCACGACATCGCCGTTGTGGTCGGTGATATCGATCACGCGCAGCGGCAGAAGATCGGAGGCACGCAGCATGGTATCGAGTGCCGTATTGAACAGAGCCAGGTCGCGGATTTTCTTTTCAGCTGTGAGCAGGGAGCGGATTACACCGGCTTGCTCGGGGGTAAAGGGAGCCATCTGGCCGACGGCTTTGTCCTTGTTCCACGGGCCTTCCTCAATTTTGGCTTTCTGCTTCTTACTCATAAAAGCAAAAATAGCATAGGCTGAAATGAATGTAAAGCCTTGTTTTATCATGTGTTCCTATTTTGGCTTTTATCAAAAGCAGAAATTGGAGCGCATCGCCCAGCCCGGTTATTGCGTAGACTTTCGGACTCTCCACAAAACCTTAAGGATTGCCTATCCGTAGAGCCCGGTGAGATGGGCAATGTGCTTTCCGTAAAATGAACGGTAAATGACTATTCTTCGACCGTCAGCAATCGGCCATGAGCGGAAGTTCGGCGCCGAGATCTCACCGCCGTAAAGCGGTCCTCAGTCCTGTCGCCTTAACGTCTGAATTCACCAGCCTGCGCGGCTTTTCGCGCAGGTCCGGTGGAATGATGGGTTCGTCGTCATTGCCACTGGATACCTCGCAGACGCTGTGCGATGTCGTTCACCCCGGCGAAACTACCGAGTAGCTCGCGAAGGTTTACAAACCTAGCGCCCTGTATCCCGCCCGAGGTCAACTTTCGAAAGTCAGTATCAATCGCGGTTCCGCAGAAAAACCGATGCCCAGTGGCAATCTCATACCCGCAAACATCCTTTGCGGCCTGAACGATATCACGGAGGTGAGTATCGAATTTGTCGGTGTTTTCGCCAGTGACAAGCGTTTTCTCCAGATGCCCATTGGTGAGGTCTATATCGAAGACGCTTTCTATGGCAAGGATTGCTTGAACAGTCCTTTTGGCGTAGATGCCGACAAATGCGTGCGGCGTGTAACCCCGATCGGAGGGATGAAAGTAGATTCCGTACCTCTTGTTGATGTCAACGCTCTCGCCGCAAGGGACGATCCGTAGCAGATATTTGGACTGGTCGAAAAGGCTCGCGTCGTTGCAGTACTCAATGTAGTCCTCAATCAGGGCCGTCATTGTTATCTCGTGCTCTTTGAAAAGGCCCTTCGTGGCATTGCATATCGATTCGTAGGTAACGTTCTTAAAAACGATGTCGGGATGGGCGGCGCGGATAAGGCCGGCAATTTCGTTCTCTGAGATACCGATTGATTGCTTCGTGAGCAAGACCAAAACTTTCTGAGACTCAACGCCGAACGTGGCTGCGTGACGAAGAAGTTGCTCAGAGTCTGGTGGTGAGTCAACTTTTGCCTCAATGAGAATTTTGAAGCTGCGTTGGATGATCGCTCCATCAGGTACTGCATTCCCGATGCGCTCTTGTTGGGTGATTTCGATGCCTATATCAATGGGCTGGCCAGTGATATCAGTGAGGAACCTTGAAGCGGCAGAAGCTGAGTAGTCATAGATGCGCGCCAGAAGCTGAAGCGTGTTATTCGTAACGGTATTTTCAATTGAGGAGTACCGTTGAAAATAGTGAATCTTCGACATAGTGTGCTCTCCGTGACTATGATGCCCAACAATGTTTAGACGGATCCACGTAAGAGTTGGACCTGACCATTTCTGTCCGTATAACACGCCACTACTGATCGTGAAGAATACGCCATGCTCGGTGTCGTTTCAATGAGTTGCGACGGGGGGACCATGTATCACGGGTTCTTATGCGGATCAGCATAAGCCCCCCTCTGATGGCGGTCGGTCGTGTACTTCTGCTTTGGGTCGAGGACTGCCATCGGCCAACTGCGGAAGTTCGGTACCGAGATCGCACCGCCATCAAGCGGTCTTCAGCCCTATCGCATTAACGTTTCGGCTTCAGCCGCGTGCGGCTTCTTGCGCGTCGGCTGCATGTTGTTGTTAGGCAGGGCGCTCCTCAAACTCCACAGCAACAAAGAACGACTCGCCAAGTACCAGCGTGTTCAAGTGTGCCTCCGTCTCTACCCAGGTCCTTCCATCGAACCATTTGGCTGGACGGGCTGGCAAGAGACTTGGGGAAACGCCACTTGGCTCCAGGACGGCCGCATAGGCGGCAACCAAGAACTCTGGACCATCAGCAAGCTTCCCGTACCCGCCATCTATGAGGGATTCAAGATCGACCTGGTTGTTTAGGTATCGGTCAAACGGAATCCAATCCGCTACGAGACGATGATGAGCCAGATAAAGTTGGCCAACCAGCTCAGTTATGGACCGTGGTCTCCCACGGAACGATAGATCAACGCGCCTGTCCGTATGTTGTCGTGCCAGGACGTGGTCCGAGTGAACTGTCAGATCGCCATGGGGTTCCCTCACGAGAAAGTCTCGCAGCCCGAGCGCACACACTTCCCAGATGCACCACGTTTGATCAGCGTCGTAGCTCATGACCCGTAGAGTCAGCGTGGCGTCGTGTCCGTCCAATGCGAACGAGTCAAGGCGTACAAACGAGTCGTCGTGATCGGGACTCTCAAGGAATCGACGAAGCTGATCCAACATCTTCTCTGCCTAACAATGTTTAGGCCGATCCGCATAAGAGCTGAATCTGCCATTTTCTATCCGCGTAATACACCTTCAATGATCGTGAACAATATCCCATCATCAACGGTGGTGCAAATGGCTGCTTTTAAATTCGGTGATCGACTGTTTCGGGTCGAGGACTGCCATCGGGCCAATGCGGAAGTTCGGCGCCGAGATCGCACTGAGCTGCCCCTTGATTCCTATGCGAGAGTTTTCGAGGGTGCATCGGAAATGCTCAATTCAGCTCTTGACTGAAAAGACAGTTGCTGTCCCCTTATCTTCTTCCGAAGTTTACGGTGTGGGTGTCTGCAGCAGGAAGGTCCTATAGCGCCAAGCCCAGAACAGAATCGCCGCGATTGAAATGCTCGCGAAGCACCAAAACTCGGTGATAGAGGTGCCAAGCATATACAAAATCATTCCTACAACTGTACCCGACGTGCATTCAGTGGTTGTGATTATAAAACCTATTTGTTCAGGATCCATTCCCTTCTTCCTAAGCATGTCCGCAGTCCTTGGTTTCACATGATGCTCATAGCGCCATGAACTCCACAGCATAAAGAGAACAAGTGCAGAGCCTATGACTCGACCAACAGGGATCCAGCCAGGGGATTGGATTAGACCGCGAAGTGGCTCCCACGAAGGGTTAAGAAATATTATTCCCATAAGAATAGGTGCTGCGAGGAACGAAATGAGAAGAACTTTAGGAGTTACCTTTGCTGGAACAGCAGTTGGTGGGGTCATGGGATGCGAGGTACACTAATATTGCTGCGGGAATGTGTCAAGGGTGCACAGATGGCGCGGGCCGAGCGCGCAGCGCGAGAACCGTCGCGTGGAACCGCTTGTTAGGAGTGCTCAATGAAATTGGCGAGAGCTTCTTTGTAGACCCTACTCTCGTCCATGGTAAAGAACGATATCCAGAACACCGGAAATAGAATCAGGTGGTTAAACGATTTGCTATCGACTGAATATGAATGCGACCTGCCGGTCGGTTTGTCCTTGAACGTGTATATGTATGTAGAGCGTCTAGTGCCCCAACTCGGAATCAAACCGAACGATAGGCCAGTGAGCCATTCCTGCGGCAGGGCGCTGAGGAAGGCCTGATGCTGAACGCTCACGCCTAGCGTTGCCTCGTTCTCGGTTTCAGCCAATGCCGCTTTGCATGCGCGTTTAGTTAGCAGGTCTTGAGTCGCCGTGACGTAATGCGCTTTCTCCTCTGCTAAGTGTTTCTGGGCTGCTTCTTTTTCACCGAATGTATTTGTGTAGCTGCTGCTCTCAAGTGCTATGAAATATTTTATATCGCAGGGCGCTTTCGAAGTCAGGGCGGTCTGCAGTTCGCCGTGAAGGTCGTAGTATCCGATGGTGCAGCCTTGTAAGGCAGTAAGTGCGACGGCGGTTGCAACAGCAAAAGCGCTATTCCGCATTAAGCATCCCTAACAATGTTTAGGCCGATCCGCATAAGAGCCGGATCTGTAGGTCCCTGTCCGTATAACATGCCACTACGGTTCGCGAACGATACGCCATAATCACTGTTGTGTCAATGGGCTGCACCTACGGTATCATTTATCGCGGGATCTCGTGCGGATCGGTACCACAGTCTTTCCTGAATGGACTCGCATTGCCTCGATTGACGCCCTGAAGCTGGCCGACCTTCAATGGAGTACATTTGTATAGATCATTGTCGTTTTGACATCGCGATAGCCCAACAGCTCCTGGACCGCTCAAATGTCAGAGCCAGTTTCACGCAGGTGGGTGACACACGAATCTGGAAACAAGTGGGAACTGGTGGGCTTGGCGATACCAATTTTATGGATTGCTTTTTGAATGACATGACTGGCCGGCAGTTTTGCCCATCTCTCATCTGAGCTTTCAACTCGCAAGCTGGAAGGATTCGTGGGATGACAGGCCCGTGTGATGTGCAATGACCGGACGGTTATTGCACACCCCTGAAGGAAGCCCCCGGAGGGCCAGAGGCTTCCCAAGAATCCGCTCAACGCTTTAGGGCATGCGTGGCGATCCACTCCTTGGCTTCAAACGCGACATTCATAAGCGCCTCAAGGTCATTCAGACCGAACGAGGTGCCATTGCGCCACATTCCGGACTGATCCTTGAATGGTCGAGAGAACGTGGTGGCAATGAGACTGTGAATAGTCATAAGAATAATCAGGCAAGAATAGGCAGGAAGGTTGTGTTGGAGTGTACCGTTAAGTCATTTCTGATACTCTGGGCGTGAGACGGCGATAGCAGCAATCGTGATAATGTTCTCTCCTCGTTTAACCTCGAGAGTAGTGGTGACCCCAACCTCTGACTTACAATCCAGACTAAACTGCAATTGTGTTTGAAGCCGTGACTTTCCATTACAAGACAATATTACATCTCCCACCTTCAATCCTTCCTGTTCTGCCGGGAAGTTGGGCCTAATAGCGGTTACCACCCACTGTTTGTTCGCAGATGTTGTTTTTCTCTCAACCTTGAAACCAATAATTCCTGATCCGGACACCTTGGCCCAGTCACACCCCTCCGAATCGTTCTTCCACCCCGTGCCAAGACAGAGTCCCCTATTGATTGCCGACTGAGTTAGATAGACGATTCCTTCCTCAGGATTATTGATAGGTTTGGAGTAGTAGGCTGCCCCACTCCAAATCACGCTACTACTTTCTACATCCACTCCTCGGGCAGAGACGCTGACGTTTGTGACCGTATTGGAGTGCATCCCTCCACGACTCGTCTGACTGGACGAAGTCTCAATCTCGACAAATACAATCGAGCCAGCTCCAAGAACTTTCCCAACCTTGAGTAACTGAGCAGTATCGTCGGTTGAATGCGTCAACATAATTTTCTGTTCATCAAGCACCTGCTTCACACGAGACCGATCAACTATCCTATACCCCAGCTGTTGAAGAGTCGTGACGGCTTTGTTGACTGCGCCGTTATGTGGCCCCCAAACAACTATAGAAGACTCTGGATCGGGCAAATCATACTGGGAGCCGTTAGTAACGGGCATTATAATCCCGGCACATCCTGAAACTGATAAGATGAAGAGCAGTGTTGCTAATAGAAGCAATTGCATTTCAGGACTCCAAGTTTTCGGCTTCCACACTCGCGGCCATCTCCCACATGTTAGAGATGGTCGCTTCTTCGAGGGACATGGTTTCGCGTTTGGGGCGTTGGTCGCTCATGGACCGCACCTTTGCTGCCTCATACACGAGGCATCTTGACGCTCTCTATTTGGTTGCTTCTATTCCGCGGTCTGCCGTATTAACGCGCCCGTCTGATTCCTGGCTACCTGCCCTAACCGTTGGGCAATTGTCATTTGCCAAACAAGCTCGCGGCGTAATCAGATAAGGGCTTGGGCAACAAGTGCTCAGGACGATCACCACCGAATGTCCACCAGCTGCTCTTGCCGTAAACCACGGCGCTATCAAGCACTTTTGCCCCTTCGGTTGCAACTAGCGACACCTTCACGGACACTACATCGGGCTTCCCCGTCGATTCAGTCGCTCGATCCTCCCAGCGTAAAATCTCCGGGTACAGGAGATAGGTATAGCCGCCTGCTTTCGCCGTCCCGAGCGCACTGTCGAAGGCCTCCATCTCTATCCCCACCGTAACTCTTGAGACATAAGGGGCGAATGCGGCAGCGACCGCCTGGGCGGCAAGGGCGCCGGAGCGGTGATACGTCGTCGATCCATCGTTCCCGTTCTGCGGGACGCCTATGTAGGCCGTTGCCTGACGCGACAAGGGGCTTGTGGCACCTGCAGCGCGCTGGACCTCATGGATCTCAGTACAGCCGGTAATGGCCATCAACAAAGCAAGGAGAAACCAGGCAAGACGCATATGTCCTCCTATCCTGCGGGTGGCTGCGATGTATCGTGATGGCCTACGTCCTCCCGCTTCTGCCTGCAGTGGAAGGTACTACCGTTGTAGGTGACGTGGCGCGGTAGCAGGAAGCGGAAGAAGGGACGAATCGTGTGGGCCATGGGAGCCTCGCAGAAAGGCTCATTCTAGGCGGGTTGATAAAGTGGGTGCAAGAGCCAATCGAGAAACGATTGCAGCAGCGGAGCTCAGACGATCACGTAGCGAAGGAACTCTTGATGGGAAGATGATTCCTGTGCAATGACCGACCGGTTATTGCACATAACGACTGACTTTCCACAAGACCTAAAGGCTGCCTATCTTTACGGTCTTGAAATTTTGGCCCGGTGCGGTTGGCAATTCGCTTTCCCCAAACGGACGGTATATGGCCATTCTCGACCGTCGGCATCCGGCCAGGTACGGAAGTTCGACGCCGGGATCGCATCGTCACAAAGCGGTCCTCAGCCCTGCCGCATTAACGTTTGAGCTCACCGGTGGCCGTAGGCCACCCCATGGAGCGACGGGTTAAGCCGCGACCCACAAGAACTCCCAGATACAGAAATCAAAGAGACACCTATTCATATATAAGGTGTATAAGGAGACTTATTGGCATCGAAAGATAACCAACAATAGCGAGAGGCACCGCGATTACTACGGCAGGAACTTGCCATATAAGGTTCATCGGATGTTCGTACCAATGATACTCAATATTTTGGTGCACCCAGGATTTCCCTCCGTCCGCCGTGTGAACAATTCCTGTGCCCGGAAGAATGGACCAACCATGGTTTTGATCAAAGAAATAGACGAACTGGTAATGTCCACTACTACGCCCCGGATCTGACCATGTA
>Ga0315912_10002022_pt1 | contig 22673 bp, 13 predicted proteins | sample VfabasoilMG_FD_204469 | JGI IMG/M metagenome (GOLD analysis project Ga0315912, IMG submission 204469) | Garden soil microbial communities collected in Santa Monica, California, United States - V. faba soil | ecosystem: Environmental > Terrestrial > Soil > Garden | place: USA: California...
CGCAGGCGGCGCGCGCTGCGCGCGCCGCCTGCGATCAGGTTAAGAAGTGTCCTGGCACCGTACTCACGCGGCCCCCGCGTGAACGTGGCGTGCGTGTGGCGCTTCAGTCGAGCGTGAAGCGCAGCTTGCGTTCTTCCTTGCCGGAGAGCGTCACGGGCTTCTTCTTGGTCTGGCCCGAGGGGTCGGTGATCACCACCGTGTACTTGCCCGCGGGCAGCGGGCCGAAGCGCTGGTCGGTGGAGTTCAAGCCCTCCGACATCATGCGCATCACCGCATCCATCCCCAGCCCCGCACCCTGCTCGACGCCGCGCTCGTCGAGGATCTTCACCCCCGCGCGCACCGGCCGGTCCTCGGCGTCCGTGATCGTGACGATCAGCAGCGTGCCCGCCTCGAGCACCAGGTCGCAGCTCGCCGTCGCCCCCGCCTGCACGCTGACCGGGGCCGATTCGCGCGAAGCGCTCGACGACGTGCGCGCGCTCAACGTGTAGCGCCCCTCCGCCAGCCCGGAGTGCGTGAACACCCCGGTGCCGTCGCTGGTCACGCTCGACATGCGGTGCAACAGCTCGCCCTGTTCGTTGCGCACGTAGATCGTGGCACCCGCGATCGGCACGCCCGCCGCGTCCTTGACCGTGCCGCGCACCTGACCCGGCTTGCCGAGCACCAGCTCGATGCCCTCGACCAGCCGATCGGCCGGCACGTCGATCCCGCTCTTGACCGCGCGCGCGTGCTCGGGCGCCGCCTCGTCGCCGAAGGGTGTCGAGCTGTTCCCGCCCGCGGCCAGCGTGTAGCGGCCCGGGTGCAGGTTCTCGACGAAGAAGCGCCCCTCCTCGTCGGTCAGGTTCAGCTCCGCGCTGCCCAGCATCATCAAGCTCAGCGCCGAGTTCTCGCGCCGCACTTCGATCGCCACGTTGGCCAGCGCCTGACCGGACGCGCCGCGCACCACGCCGCGGATCCCGCCCGCGGGCAGGCTCAGGTCGACCCGGTGCTCGGCGACCTTGGGGATCGTCAGGTGGAATTCGACCGCGCCGCGCTCGTTGAAGTCCTGGCCGACCATGAACACCACGTTGCCCGGCTTGTCGAGCGTGATCTCGTAGCGCCCGTCGTCCTCGACCTTGCCGAACTTCATGTTCTGCATCAGCGCCCCGCCCTCGTGCACCACGGCCAGCATCGCCTTGGTCACCGGCTCGCCGCCGCGCGTGATGCGGCCCGAGACCTTGACCGGATCCTCGGGCGGCGCGCCGAGCGCGACCTCCGTCACCTGCCCCTCGGTCACCACGCAGGCCGTCATCTTGATCTGCGCCAGCATCGCGGCCGGGTTCGCGTCCTCGCCGGCGCTGTTCGAGAGCTCCTCGATCACCGCCTGGTCGGGTTGCAGCACGACCTGGTAGTTGCCGGGCGTCAGGTGCTCGGCGCGGAAGGTCTTGGCCTCGTCGATCGCGACCGAGCGCATGTCGCCCGCGTCCATCGACATGATCTGCACTTGCCGGCCGCCAGCCTGCTCGCCGGGCTTGAAGAACACGCGCCCGGCGATCGTGCCGCCGCTGCGCAGCTGGATCACCAGGCCTTCGAGCGTCTTGCCGGCCTCGACCTGCACCTCGAGCGGCGCGCTGTGGGCCCAACCCTCCTTGCGCGCCGAGAGCTTCCACGTGCCGCGGCCGACGGGCTTCAGCTCGAACTCGCCGCGCTCGTTGGTCGACGCGTCCTGCTCGCCGCCGAACATGGCCATGAAGGGATTGCCCTCGCCGGAGCTCAGCTTGGTGACCTCGGCCCCGTTCACCGGCCGGCCGCTCGGGTCGAGCACCACGCCGCGCAGCGTGCCCGCGCTCGAGAGGCGCACGACGAGCTCCTCGGTCTGCGGCACGACGACCGTCACGGAGTCCTCGTTCTGCACGAAGCCCTCGGCCAGGAACTTCGCGCTGAAGCGGCCCGCCGGCACGCCCGCCAGGCGGAAGCGGCCCTGCTCGTCGCTGAAGGACTTGGCGTGCGACTGGGGGATCGTGATCTGGTCGCCGCTCCAGTCCGGATCGACCGCGATCGAGAAGTCGACCACCGGCGCGTCGTTCTCGTCGACCACGCGCCCCGCGAGCCCGGGCGGATCCGCCAGGCGCAGCACGAGATCGCGCGCGCCGGCGACGAGGCCCTCGAGCCGGCCGACGTAGACGCGCGGGTCGCCGCCGACGATCACGTGCTCCTCCGTCAGGCCCAGCGCCGCCTCGACGGCCGCACTCGGTTGCGCGGAGGGGCGCGCGGGTTGCGCGGCCTCGGGATCGGCGACCGAGTGCCAGGCGATCAGCGTGTACGGTCCCTCGGGCAGCCCGCTGATCTCGAAGCGGCCTTCCGCCCCGCTCTGCGCGGTGTAGTCGTCGGAGGGCCGCCAGCTCATGCGCCGCGTGCGCTTCTTCTCGACCTGCACCTGGGCCCGCAGCGTCGCGCCCGCCACCGGCTGGCCCTGCGTATCGAGCACCACGCCCGCCAGGCTGCCGCCGCGGCCCAGGCGCAGCTCGATCCCTTCCTGCACGCCGTTCTTCGCCAGCTCGAGCTCGCGGCCCTCCGAGCGCAGGTGCCCGCGCTTCGACGCGTCGATCGTGACCTTGCCGTCGGGCAGGCCGCGCAGCACGAACTCGCCCTGCGCGTCGCTCTGCACGGCGTCGCGGTCCATGCCGCGCATCCAGCTGCCCATGCCCATGCGCATCGGGTTCGAGAACTCGGTCGAGATCTGCGCCTCGGCGACCCCCGCGCCGGCCTCGTCGAGCACGCGGCCGCGCACGACCGCGCCGCGCTCGAGCACCAGCTCGACGTCGGCGCGCCGGCCGGCCTGCGTGTCGAACGCCTCGCGCCGCGCGCCGTACAGGCCGTCGGGCTCGACCTGCAGCGCGTACTGCATCGCCGGCACGCCGCGCAGCTCGAAGGTCAGCTCCTCGTCGAGCTGCGCCTGGCGCGCTGCCGAGCGGCCGCGGCCGCCGGGTCCGCCGCCCATGCTGTAGCCCCAGATGCTGACCGGGATCTTGGTGCCGAGCTCGCTGCGCGCCAGGCCCTCGCCCAGCGTGCAGCGGCCGAGGATCCAGGCGCCGAGCTCGGGCCTCAGCGCCAGCTGCGCCGGCGGCGCGAGCACCTCGACGTCGATGCGCTCGGGCAGGAACAGGTAGCGGCCGTCGACCAAGAGCAGCACGTGCCCCGCGTCGGCGGGGGCGGGCACGCGGAAGGTGCCGTCGGCCGCGGGCCGGCGGTGCGCCCAGCGCGAGCCGTCGAGCTCGGACAGGAGCCCGTTGGGGTCGTCCCCCATGCTGAACGCCAGGCGCGGCCGGTCGGGCGCCTCGCCCATCAGGTCGAGCGACCACACGCGCAGCGTCTCGTCGTCCGGGCTGCCGACCGGGAAGTCGACGCGCCCCTCGATCCAGGCCGCGTCCGCGAGGTCGAAGTTCTGCTCGCTGGTGCGCGGATCGCTGCCGATCGCGACCGCGGCGCGCGCGTCGACCTCGCCCGTGGCGCTGGGGCTCGCCTCCGGCCGGGCGAGCGCGGCGCTCGACTCGGGCGCGGCGGGGCGGCTGGCCTCCTCGGGCGCGCCACCCGGCCCCGAGCTGGCGATCGGCGGCGACTCGAGCAGGCGCGACAGCCCGAACAAGAGCCCGCCGAACAGGACCAGCAGCACGACCAGCAGGACGACGCGGCGTGAGTTCATGGATCGATCGCTCCTCAGAAGCGCACGGTCAGCTTGCGCTCGTCCTGGCCGCTGAGCGTCACGGGCTTGACCGTGCTGCGCCCGTCGGGGAGTTGCGCCCGCACACGGTACTTGCCGGCCGGCAGCGGTCCGACGCGTTGCGTCTCGCCGCCGCCCGCCTGGCCCGAGAACATCTTCATCACGTCGGCCAGCGAGACCAGCCCGCCGACCTCGCGGCCGTTCTCGTCCTTGACCGACAGGCTGGCGGACGCGGGCGCGCCCTCGGCGTCGAGGACCTCGACCAGGAGGTAGGTCCCCGTGCCGACCGTGATGCGCAGCGGCGTCGTCTCGCCGGCGCGCACCTCGACCTCGGGACTGTCCGCGCTGGCCAGCCCCTCGGCGCGCGCGCTGGCGCTGTAGCGGCCGGGCGACAGGCCGGCGTACTCGTAGCGGCCGTCGGCGCCGCTGACCGCCATCGAGAAGCGGTCGAGCGCCTGGCCCGCGCCGTTGCGCACGAAGAGCGCGGCACCCGCCACGGGTTGTCCGTTGGCGTCGACGACCGTGAGCATCAGCGTGCCGGGCGACTTCAGCTCGAAGTCGACGTCCTTCAACCACGTGCCGGCGGCGAGCACCAGGCCGCCCTGGATCTCGCGCCCGTGCTGCGCCACCGGGCCCCCAAGGAGACCCGCGCCGCCGGCCAGGACGCTGTACGTTCCGGGCTTGAGCGCCGTCAGGTCGAACTCGCCCTGCGCGTCGGTCACCGACTCGTTGTACTGGCCGCCCCACAGCGTGCCGGCCTCGTCGGCGCCCTCGCTGAGCAGCGTGATGCGCGCGCCCGCGACCGGCTTGCCGCCCGCGCGCACGCGGCCGCTGATGCGCCCGGTCGGCAGCTCGAAATCGAGGCGCGCCGTCGCGGCCTCGGGCACCGTGCGCGCGTACTCGACCAGGCCTTGCTGCATCGGCGAGGCGCCGAAGCGCTGGATCGAGACCGTGTACTGCCCGGGCGCGTCGAGCTTGAGCGCGTAGCCGCCGTCGCTCTCGACCGTGGCCGACTTGAACAAGCCGTCGCCGGACTTCCGGCCGCGGCGGACGAAGGAGATCATCGCGCCCGCGTAGGGCGCGCCGGCGAGCGTGACCGTGCCGCGCACCTCGACCGGGTCCTTGGGCGGCGCGCCGATCACCAGGTGGTGCTCCTGGCCCTCGACCAGGTCGACGGTCGTCATCTTGAGGTTCGAGACGAACTTGGACATGTCGCGCGCCGTGGCCTCCGCGTCGGAGGCGGCGCCGCCGGCGCCCTGGCCGTCGTCTGCGGGCGCGCCGGCCGGCATCGCGACCACCTGGCGCGCGCCGGCGTCGAGGTGCTCGAAGCGGAAGCGGCCCTCGCCGTCGGTGAACTTCAGCTCCTGGTCGTAGGTGCTGGGGTTCGTCACCTGCACCATCCAGCCCGCGGCGTGCTGGCCGTCGTCGAGGAACACCTCGCCGGTCAGCGTCGCGCCGCGCAGCAGGACCAGCTCGACGTCGCGCTGCTCGAGCGCGGTGGTCAGGTCGACCTGCACCGGCGCGCTGCGCGCGTGCTCGTCGGAGTCGGCGACCAGCGCCACCGTGGCGCGCGGCAGGCCTGCGAGCGTGTAGCTGCCGTCGGCCGCCGTGCGCGTCTCGGGCGGCGGGGGCAGGCTGCTGATCTGGCGCTCCCAGTTGGCGCCCTCGGTCTTGTGCCGCACGCGCGCGCCGGCGACCGTGCGACCGCTGCTGTCGAGCACGCGGCCGCTGACGCGCGCGGCGTGCGGCAGCACGAGCACGAGCTCTGCGGACTCCCCGGACGCGGCGGGCAGCGCGAGTTCGAGCGGGGCCTGCTGCGCGAAGCCCTCGGCGAAGGCGTAGAGCTTCCAGTTGCCGTCGATCAGGCCGCGCAGCTCGAACAGGCCCGCGGCGTCGCTGAACTCCTCGCGCTTGGTCGCCTGGCCGAGCGTTCCGAGCGGCCCGCTGCCCTGGCGCTGCGCGAGCAGCGTGAACTTGGCGATCGGCGCGCCGTCGTCGGCGGCCACGCGGCCGCGCAGACCGTTGTCGGGGCGCAGCACGAGTTCGAGGTCCTGCGTGCCGGGCGCGACGCCGTCGCGGCGCACGCTCAGGTGCGTGCGGTGCTCCCCGGGCGGCGGTGCGGGTTCGCCGCTCACGACGTGCGCATGCGTGTCGGCGCGCAGCGTGAAAGGTCCCTTGCCCAGCCCGCCGACCGCGAAGCGGCCCTCGGCGTCGGTGCGCGCGTGGCCCGCGCCGCCCTTGAGCGCGTTCATCGCACCCGCGCCGTACATCTGGCTCATGTCGAAGGTGACGCGCACCGTGATGCCGGGCGCTGGGCGTTCTCCGTAGAGCAGTCGGCCACTGATCGAATTGCCCGCGCCGAGCTGCAGTTCGAGGTTCTCGACCACGCCGCCGTCGCGCACGCTGTGCTTCTGCTTGTTCGACTCCAGGTAGCTCGGGTGGTCGGCCAGCAGCGACACCTCGCGCGGGGCGACCGCGGCCAGCTCGAAGCGTCCCTGCGCATCCGTCAGAGCGCTGCGCACCGTGCGGTCGTCGAAGCCGAACCACTGGCCCGGCACCGTCGCGCGCACCACGGCTTCGGCCAGCGGCGCGCCGGCGGGATCGAGCACGCGGCCGCGCAGCGTGCCGCCGCACAGGATCGGCAACTCGACCTCGGTCAGGCGGCCGGCCGGCAGGCGCTCGAACTTGCGCTCGCAGGCGGCGTAGCCCGCGGGCCGCCAGCGGAACACGCTGGGCTGCTCGGCGGCCAGCGCGTGGAACTCGAAGGCGCGCTCGGCGCACGCGGCCCGGCGCTGCACGCCGGCGTCGCCCGCGCCGCGCGCCAGGCCCTCCATCGAAGGGCTGTGCTCGGCGACCTCGCCCTCGAGCGGCGCCGCCGATGGACAGGCCTCGGGCAGCCGCAGACGGATCCGCAGCGCGGCGCCGCAGCGGGTCTCGAGCGCCAGGCTCTCGGGCGGACGGCGCGCGTCGACCTCGACGCACTGCGGCAGGTACTGGTAGCGACCGGCGACGCCGATCCAGAGCTTGTCGCTGCCCGCGGGCAGCTCGAGCGCGAAGCTGCCGTCGGCCGCGACCGGCGTGCGGGCGACGATCGCGGTCGAGCGCGGCCGGTCGGGTGTCTCGCTGTCCTGCGAGTCTTCCTCGTCCTCGTCGCCCTCGCCGAGCGCGGCGGCGAGCTCGCCGCCCTCGAGCGCGGAGCGCGGCGCGCGCGGGTCGAGCTGGCGCGCGAGCGCGCCCCAGTCCATCGCGCGCGAGACGGCTAGCACCTCGCGCAAGTCGTCCTCGCATCCCGCGGGCGCGACCAGCGTGCCGCGCAGGGCGAGGCGCGCGCCGCCGGCGGCCGAGCTCGCTTGCGCGTTCGCGCGCGCGGCGGTCTCGGCGCCGCCCTCGAGCGCCGCGTTCGGCTGCAGCTCCGTCGGCGCGACGTTCGCGCCGGACTCGGTCGGCCGCGTGGCGCTGTCGGGCTCGAGCGGGTCGGCGAACTTGTAGAACGCGAGGCCGACCAGGCTCAGCGTCAGGAGGATCAGGATCAGCAGGGGGATCAGGGCGCGTTGCATGGCGTTCCGGGGCCGGAGATTGTCCGTGCCTACGCCGCCGCCGCGCAATCCATTCCGTGCGGAGTGCCGGATCTCGCTCGGCCACCTGACGCGCGACGCCCGCCGACCCGCCCGCGTTGCGCAGGGATGCTCGCGCCGCCTAGAATCCCCGCCGCACCGGCGCTCGGCATGGATTCGCACACCGCACCCCACCGTCCGGGCCAGGACCAGTCCGGAGAGAGCGGGGGGGGCGAGGGACTGCGGCAGTGGCGCGAACGGGTCTGGGCCCGGGCGCGCGCGCGCTTCGCCGAGCGGCGCGAGGAGTTCCGCACCTCCTCCGGCATCGTCCAGGAGCCCTTGTACGGCGGCGCGCCCGACGGCGGCTTCCCCGGCGTCTACCCCTACACGCGCGGGGTGCGCCCGAGCATGTACCGCGGCCAGTTCTGGACCATGCGCCAGTACGCCGGCTTCTCCAGCGCGACCGAGACCAACCGGCGCTTCAAGCTGCTGCTCGACTCGGGCCAGACCGGCCTCTCGACGGCCTTCGACCTGCCGACGCAGATCGGCTACGACAGCGACCATCCCCTGGCGCGCGTCGAGGTCGGGCTGGTCGGCGTGCCGGTCAACAGCTTGCGCGACATGGAGCGGCTCTTCGCCGGCATCCCGCTGGGCGAGGTCTCGACCTCGATGACGATCAACGCCACGGCCTGCGTGCTCCTGGCGCTGTACTGCGCGCTGGCGAAGCAGCAGGGCGTCGAGCTCGCCGCGCTGCGCGGCACGGTGCAGAACGACATCCTCAAGGAGTACGCGGCGCGCGGGAACTACCGCTTCCCGGCCGGGCCGTCGATGCGCCTGACCACCGACCTGATGGGCTTCTGCGCGCGCGCGGTGCCGCAGTGGAACACGATCTCGATCTCGGGCTACCACATCCGCGAGGCGGGCTCGACGGCGGTGCAGGAGCTGGCCTTCACGCTCGGCAACGGCCGGGCCTACGTGCGCGCGGCGCTGGCGGCGGGGCTGGCGATCGACGAGTTCGCGCCGCGGCTCTCCTTCTTCTTCAACGCGCACAACAACCTCTTCGAAGAAGTGGCCAAGTTCCGCGCGGCGCGGCGCATGTGGGCGCGCATCGTGCGCGAGGAATTCGGCGCGCGGGACGAGAAGAGCTGGATGCTGCGCTTCCACACCCAGACCGCGGGCTCGATGCTGACCAGCCAGCAGCCCGAGAACAACGTGGTGCGCGTGACGCTGCAGGCCTTGGCGGCGGTGCTCGGAGGCACGCAGTCCCTGCACACCAACGGCCTCGACGAGGCGCTCTCGCTGCCGACCGAGCGCTCGGCGCGCATCGCGCTGCGCACGCAGCAGATCCTGGCCAACGAGGCGGGCGTCGCCGAGGTGATCGATCCCCTGGGCGGCTCGCCCTACGTCGAGGCGCTGACCGACGCGCTCGAGGCGCGCGCGCTGGAGCTGATGGGCGAGGTCGACCGGCGCGGCGGGGCGGTGGCGGCGATCGAGTCGGGCTTCGTGCAGCGCGAGATCCTGCGCAGCGCGCTGACCTGGCAGCGCGCGGTGGAGCGCGGCGAGCAGGTGATCGTCGGCGTCAACCAATACGCGATCGAGGAGCCGCCGGCGTCGATCTTCCGGCCGGGGGGCGACTCGCAGCGCGAGGTGCTGGCGGATCTCGAGGACGTGCGGCGCAAGCGCGACGCGGCGCGCGTCGAGGCGGCGCTCGAGGCGGTCGAGCGCACGGCGCGCGGCACGGGCAACCTGATGGACCCGATCCTGGCGGCGGTCGAGGGCTACGCGACGCTGGGCGAGATCTGCGCGCGGCTGGAGCGCGTGTTCGGCAAGTACCGCCCGCCGGAGGTGTTGTGATGCAGGCTCCCGCAGTGTTGCACGGGCTCGTGCGCGGTCTGCACCACGTCGCGATCGCGGTGCCGAGCCTGGCCGAGGCGCGGCGCGTGTACGAGGCCGCGCTCGGCCTCGCGGCCTCGCCGATCGAGCACGTGCCGGGCCAGAAGGTCAACGTGCTCGTGCTCTACGCCGGCACGCAGCGCATCGAGCTGGTCGAGCCCGCCAGCCCCGACTCGCCGATCACGGGCTTCCTCGCCAAGCGCGGCCCGGGCATCCACCACCTCGCCTGGCGCGTCGACGACGTCGCGGCCGCCCTCGCAGCGGCGCAATCGCGCGGACTGCAGCCGATCGACACCGCACCGCGCCCCGGCTCACACGGCACGACGATCGCGTTCCTGCACCCCAAGTCGACCGGCGGCGTGCTGATGGAGCTGGTGCAGGACCCGCCCGCACACTGAGCGCGCAACGGCGCCCGCGCGACGGTGCCTCGCGCGACGGTGCCTGGCTCTTTTTCACCCAGTGCGCCGCGGCGGAGCGGAGCGACGCTGCGGCGCACTGGGTGAAAAAGTGCCTGGCACCGTACACGTCAGCCGCTCGCCGCGCCGCGGGCCTCGATTCGAGTTCGCAACCTGTCGACGAACGGTCGGGCCGCGGCCACAATGCCGCGCATGGCCCAGTCACGACCGACCGAGAAGCAGCCCTCCGCGCCGTCCGCCGCTCCCGCCACCCCGCTCGAGCGACTGCGCCAGATGCGGGAGAAGACGCTGGTCGGTGGGGGGCCCGAGCGCATCGCGGCGCAGCACAAGAAGGGCAAGCTGACGGCGCGCGAGCGGCTCGACTTCCTGGTCGACGAGGGCAGCTTCGTCGAGCTCGACCGCTTCGTGACGCACCGCTGCACGGACTTCGACATGCAGTCGCAGCAGGTCTTGGGCGACGGGGTCGTCACCGGGCATGCGCTGATCGAAGGCCGGCCGGTGTACCTCTTCGCGCAGGACTTCACCGTGTTCGGCGGCTCGCTGTCCGAGACGCATGCCGAGAAGATCTGCAAGGTGATGGACGCCGCGCTCAAGGTCGGCGTGCCCGTGATCGGGCTCAACGACTCGGGGGGCGCGCGCATCCAGGAGGGCGTCTCGTCGCTGGGCGGCTACGCCGAGATCTTCTGGCGCAACACGCGCGCCTCGGGCGTGATCCCGCAGATCAGCGCGATCCTCGGCCCCTGCGCGGGCGGAGCGGTGTACTCGCCGGCGATCACCGACTTCATCGCCATGGTCGACGGCACGAGCTACATGCACATCACCGGGCCGGACGTGGTCAAGTCGGTGACGCACGAGGTGGTCACCAGCGAGGAGCTCGGCGGTTCGCAGGTGCACGCAGGGAAGTCGGGCGTCGCGCACTTCACGGCACCCAGCGACAAGAGCTGCATGATGCTGGTGCGGCGGCTGTACTCCTACCTGCCGCTCAACAACGCCGAGGACCCGCCCTTCGTGCCGACGGAGGACCGCCACGACCGCTGCGACCCGGAGCTCGACACGCTCGTGCCGGCCGATCCGCAGAAGCCCTACGACATGCACCGGGTGATCGAGAAGATCGTCGACCAGGGCTCGTGGCTCGAGGTGCAGCCCGACTGGGCGATGAACCTGATCGTCGGCTTCGCGCGGCTGGGCGGCCGCGTGGTCGGCATCGTCGCCAACCAGCCCTCGGTGCTCGCCGGCTGCCTCGACATCGACGCCAGCGTCAAGGGCGCGCGCTTCATCCGCTTCTGCGACGCGTTCAACATCCCGCTGGTGACCTTCGAGGACGTGCCGGGCTTCCTGCCGGGCACCGCGCAGGAGTACGGCGGCATCATCCGCCACGGCGCGAAGCTCCTGTACGCCTACTGCGAGGCGACCGTGCCGAAGCTGACGGTGATCACGCGCAAGGCCTACGGCGGCGCCTACGACGTCATGGGTTCGAAGCACATCCGCGCCGACCTCAACCTGGCCTGGCCGGGCGCGATGATCGCGGTGATGGGCGCGGCGGGCGCGGCGAAGATCATCCACAAGCGCGAGATCGACGCCGCCGCCGACCCCAAGGCCGCCGAGGCGCAGAAGGCCGCCGAGTACGAGGCGACCTTCAACAACCCCTACAAGGCCGCCGCGCGCGGCTTCGTCGACGACGTGATCGAAGCCAGCCGCACGCGCCCGCTCCTGATCCGCTCGCTCGATCTGCTGAAGACCAAGCACGAGGAGCGACCGGTGCGCAAGCACGGGAACGTGCCGCTGTGAGCCGCGCGTCCCGCGCCAGGGGGTGACGATGTTCCGCTGGTTCCGCCGCAAGAGCGCGCCGGCACTGCCGCTCGCGGAGCAGCTCCGCGTGCTGGCCGAGCACGGGATCCGTCCGGCAGCGGGCGTGACGGCCGAGACGCTGTTGGCCCAGTTCGGGGCCGCGGACTACGAGGCCGACCCGTTCCGCCTGCTGCTGTGCGTCCTGGGCGGCGAGGACGCGGATGGCTACGGGCGCGGGGAGCGCGCCTGGTTCTCGCAGGACATCTGGCACTTCGACACGGAGTGCATCGAGGATCACGGCGACTACGTCGTCATCGCCGAGCGCCTCGCGGCCTTGTCCAAGGGCGCGCTGCCCCTGACGGACGTCGAGGACTCCGTCGACGTCGAAGATGGCGAGGCGCGCCTGAGCTTCAAGCTCGATGGCCAGTTGCACGTCCTGGAGCCGGCGGTCGACGACGATTGGGTCGACCCGCTGGTCCTGACCCGCATGACGGAACTGCTCGACGGCCGCGGCACGGGCCGACGCTTCACCTATGTCGATCTGGAGGGCCAGGACTGCCTGATCGGCTGCTCGACCGACGCGGAGCGTCGCGCGCTGGCCCAGGCCACCGGGTTGAAGGTGGAGTGGCTGCGATGAGGCCGCGAGTCGACGCGTGGCTCTGATCCGCATCGTCACGCTCGTCCAGGCCCCGCCCGAGCTGGCGTTCGACCTCGCGCGCGACATCGACTTCCACTCGCGCTCGCTCGAGCACACGGGCGAGCGCGCGGTCGCGGGGCGCACCAGCGGGTTGATCGAGCTCGGCGAGAGCGTCACCTGGGAGGCGCGCCACTTCGGTGTTCGGCAGCGCTTCACGTCGAAGATCACCGCGTGCGAGCGGCCGAGCTGGTTTCGCGACGAGATGGTCGAGGGCGCCTTCGCCGCCTTTGCGCACGACCACCGCTTCGAGGCCGTCGACGGCGGGACGCGGATGACCGACGTGGTCGAGTTCCGCGCGCCGCTCGGGCCGCTCGGCTGGCTCGCGGAGCGGCTGTTCCTGCGGCGCTACCTCGCCGGCCTGATCCGCGAGCGCGGCGAGGCGATCCGCGCCGAGGCGGAGCGGCGCACGGCGGCCGCGCGCTGAACGCGCAGCCGGCGCGCTACCAGTCGACGACCCACCCGTTGCTGACGTTGGCTGTCGCGGGCGGGCAGAAGGTGGTCGAGGCGTTGCGGAACCAGGCGGCGTAGTAGCGACGCGCGCCGCTCCCGGGCGTGATGCCGCCGCGCTGCGAGACGCTGGTCGTCGCGTCGTTGGCGAAGTTCGTGTCGGGGAAGCGCGCGATCCCGGCGGCGGCGTTGCGGCCGCGCAGGCGGACCATCGTGCCGCCGCCGCAGAGCACACCGTCGTGGAACGTGCCCTGGGCCGCGGCGTCGTGCTGGAGGAAGAGCGTGAAGGCGCTGGTCGGCAGCGACGTGGCGCGCAGGAGCAGCGTGTCGGGTTGCGGGTCGCCGTCGAGCGCGAGCAGGGCACCGGCCGCGCTGACGCTGTGCGCGCAGCCGTGGCCCGGCGCGCCGCTGTTGGCGCAGGGGCAGGCGGTCGTCACCGCCGGATCGAGGCCGTCGCCGCCGCAGAACGGCCGCAGCGCGCGCGGGCCGAGCTCGAGCTCGAAGGACTGCACGCTCGACAAGCGGCCGTCGTCGACCGAGACGACCAGTGTGACGGTGCCGGAGCCCGCCGACGGCACGACGCGCAGACCGCGGTCGGCGCCGGCGCCCGAGAGCGTCAAACCGGCGGCCGGGACGAGCGCGATGTCGAGCGAGAAGGCCGACAGCGTCAGCGCGCTGGCCGCGCTCTGCGCATCGGCGACCGGGAGCGCCAGCGGTCCGAGCGCCGTGCCGGAGGGGAGCGCGAGCTCGCGCAGCGCGCCCAGCGTCGGCGGCGTGTCGCCCGGATCGCCGAGCACGCCGTGCGCGCTGAACCAGGCCTTGATCAGCGCGTAGACGTCGCTGGCGCGGTCCGCGTGCAGGTTGTGGCCGACCGCGCTCCACAACCACCGGGCGTTCGTCACGCCCGCGCCGTCGAGCAGCGTCTCGAGGTTGGCCGACTGCACCGGCTGGACCGTCGTGTCCGCCGTGCCGTGCAACATCAGGAAGGGTGCGCTGATCCCCGCCACCTCCGCCGGCGTCGGCGCCGCGAAGCTCGTGTCGCTGGTCGCCGACACGCCGCCGGCCGTGATCGCCGCCGCGCGCAGCACGCCCGGCGCCGTCGCGCCGCACAACCCGGCCGTCAGGAAGGCGCCCTTGCTGTTGCCGTAGGCCGCGACGCGCGCCATGTCGACGTTGCCCAGGCTGGCGAGGATCGTCAGACAGGCCTGCGCCCGGCGCTGGTTCTCCGCGCTCCAGCCGTCGGTGCCCGGCGCGTAGCTCAGGTTGACGTGCGTGTAGTCGGGCGCGATGCACACCAGGCCCCAGCCGCGCATCACCGCCGCCTTGGGCGCGCCGAAGCCGGCCGCCGAGCCGTTCTGGCCGTGGCTGATCAGCACCGCGGGGAACGGTGCGCTGCCGACCGTCGGCTGCCACAACCGCCCGCTGATCACGACCCCGCCGTCGCCGGGGTCGTAGGTCCAGCTCTCACCGACCAGCGTGAAGCCCGGCAGGGTCTGGGCGGCGGCCGCCCCCGCCAGGAACAGCACGGCGCACAGACGGGTCAACAGGCGGTCGAGGGTGCTCGGCATCACGGGTCGCTCAACCCTCGAAACCCTACCCGGTCTCGCCGCTACGGGTTGCCGGCACTTTTTGGACCTCGCGCGCCGTGCCGCGGGGGCCTGCTTGCGCGACCATGAAGGAGCCCGTGTTCCACCCCGCCCTCGATCCCGACCTGCTCGCGGCCCAGGCCGGCGGGCTGCGGCGCCTGGCGCTGGCGATCCTGCGCGACCCCTACGCCGCGGAAGAGGTGGTGCAGGAGAGCTTCGCGCGCGCCCTGCGCGCTCCCGCGCCGGCCGGTCCCGGGCTGGTCGGCTGGCTGCGCACCGTGGTGCGCGGCCTGGCGCGCAACCGCCTGCGCGACGACCAGCGCCGCCGCGCGCGGGAAGCGGAGTTCGTGCGCCAGCGCGAGCACGAGCTGCACGCCGACGACAGCGCGCGCTCCGAGACGCTGCGCGCGGTGGTCGACGCGGTGCTGTTGCTCGACGAGCCCTACCGGCGCGTGGTGTGGGCGCACTACTTCGAGGGCCTCGACCCGACGCACATCGCCGCGCGCGAGGGCATCGCCGTGGCCACGGTCGGCACGCGCCTCAAGCGCGCGCGCGCCGTGCTGCGCACGCGCCTCGAGCGGCGCCTCGGCCACCAGCGCGGCGGCCTGGGCGGCGCGCTGGCGATCTTCGCCGGCGTCGGCGAGCTGCCACTGCGGCGCGACGGCCTGCTGGGCGGGATGGGGGCGACGAAGAAGCTCGGTCTCGCGGCCGCGCTGCTGCTCGTCGGCTGGTTCCTGTGGTCGAAGGCCGCGCCGTCGCAGGACGCGGGCGGCGCGGACGGCACGGAGCTGGCGGGCGAGCGCTCGGTCAGCCCGCTGCGCCGCGAGCCGCTGGGCAGCGAACGCCGCGACGAGGACCCCGCGCGCCTGGCCGCCGCGGGCGAGACCGCCGACGCGCAGCGCAGGGCCGCCGCCGCGTCCTTCCGCGGGCGCGCGCGGCGCGAACCCGAGTGGAGCGCGCTGCAGCCGCGCGAGCGCGGCGCCTTCCAGTTCCGCCTGCAGGTCGAGGCGCTCGACGCCCAGGGCCACCCGCTGCCGGGCGCGCAGGTGGTCGGCGCGCCGCGCAATGTCGCGCTCAACGAGCTCGGCTTCACCGACGCCAAGGGCCTCCTCGAACTCGACTGGCGCGGCTTCCGCGACGGGCCGCGGCTGGTGCTCGGGCTGGTGCACCGCGAGCTCGGCGCTTCGCCGCTGGTCGAGGTGACGCTGACGCAGGGCCAGCTGGTGCGCGCGGTGCTGCCGCTGCAGCGCCAGGCCGTGTCGGTCAAGCTGCCCGGCGCCAGCCCCGCGGAGCTGCTGCGCTTCGAGCGCGAGTCGCGCCTCGCGCTCGAGGAGGAGCGCCTGAAGGACGAGCTCGACCCGCTGCCCGAGCGGCTGCCGTTCTTCAGCCTCGACGCCCAGGGCAACGGGGTCTTCCGCGACCCGTACCTGCTGGTCGCGAGCCGGCGCGCAGCGCTGCTCGAGACGCTGCGGCGCTCGCGCGAGATGCAGGCACGCGCCGACACGCAGCGCATCGAGACCGAGAACTACGCGACCGGCAAGGCGGGCCGCGGGCGGCTGGACTGGGGCCGCGTCAAGCGCGCGGCCGGCGACGCGGCCCGCGAGCGCGAGTGGGTCGAGCTGCTGGTCGAGATCTCGGATCCCGAGCACCGGCGCCTGCCCGCCGTGCCGATCTCGATCAGCGTGCCCGACCCGGCGCTGCGCTTCGCCGCGCGCACGGACACCGAGGGCCGCGCGCACTTCCGCGTGCCCGCCGACCTGCCGCTGCAGCTGGTCTGCGGCGGCGGCACGCTGCAGCGCAGCGTCGAGGAGCTGGAGGTGCCGCGCTCCGGCCTGCGGCTCGAGCGCGAGCTCGAGACCGGTCAGCACCTCGAGCTGCGCTTCGCCGGCCCGCCCGAGCAGGCGCCGGACTGGACGGTCGAGGCCTGGTCCGCGGACGCGCCCTGGATCTTCGGCGGGCAGGCGCGCTGCGGCCCGGACGGCAAGGCCCTGCTCGCGCTGCCGACGCCCGGCCCGTGGCACGTCCTCGCGCGCCGGCGCACCGCCGCGAACGACCTCGCGTTGCGCGTCGCGGAATTCGCCTTCGCCGGCCGGACGCCCGACGCGCTGACCTTCGCCGACCCGGGCGAGCCGGGCTCGCTGCGCGTCAGCTTCGCGCGCGCCTCGGGCCCGAGCCTGGACGTCGACCCCGAGACGACCTTCGAGTTCCTCGAGCACGGCGGCCAGCCGAGCCAGGCGCGCCTGTGGGATCCGCGCACCGGGCAGGGGCTGGCGCTGGCCGCGCGGGCCGATCTCGCGCGCGCGCAGGGGCAACGCCTGGCGCTCGAGTTCGTCGCGCCCGAGCTGCGCAGCGGGATCTTCACGCTCGAGGCCGGCGGCGCGGGGCAGCGCTGGGTGTCCTTCGGGGAGGTGCGCATCGTGCCTGGCAAGGCGCTCGACCTCGGGATGGTGCCCTTCCCGCAGGAAGGCCGGCTGCGCGTGTTCGCGCAGCTCGAGCGCGAGGCGGTCGAAGCCGAGCTCGAACTCAGCGTGCGCCGCGACGGGATGGTGGTGCAGGCGCTGGGCCGCAAGCTGCGCGGCCGCGTCGACTTCCTCGCCCAGCCGGGCGAGGCCGAGCTGTGGTTGCGCTACGTCGTGCCGGCGCCGCCCGCGGAGGTGCTCGAGCACTTCGGCACGCTGCCCGCGAACCTGCAGCCGGGCCCGCGCCACCAACGGCGGCGGCTCGAGATCGCCTCGATCGGCGTGACGACGATCGTCCTCCAGCCCGAGGCCGACGCGCCGGGCGAGGGCCGCTGAGCGCCCGGTTTCCGGGAGGTACTTGCATCGAGTCCGCGGCGCGCGGGGGTGATCTCGTGCAGCATGGAGCCCTCGATGCACGATCCGGCCCCCGACGACGGCCGCCTGTTCCTGCGCCACGCGGGCGGGATCCGGGCCCTGGCCTTCGAGCTGCTCGGCGACCGCCAGGCGGCCGAGGACGTGCTGCAGGACACCTTCGTGCGCGCGCTGAGCGCGCCGCCGGCGTCGCGCGAGCGCCTGGGCGGCTGGTTGCGCGAGGTGGCGCGCGGGCTGGCGCTCAACCGCCACCGCGGCGAGGCGCGGCGCCGCGCGCGCGAGCACGCGGCCGCGCAGGACGAGCGCTCGACGCCGCACGACGGGCCCGAGCGCGCGGAGACGCTGCGGCTGGTCACCGACAGCGTGCTGGCGCTCGACGAGCCGTACCGCACGGTCGTGCTCTTGCGCTACTTCGAAGGCCTGCCGCCGCGCGAGATCGCGCGCCAGCGCGCGCAACCGCTGGCGACGGTGACCAGCCAGCTGGCGCGCGCCCACGCCGAGCTGCGCACGCGCCTCGAGCGCCGCTTCCGCGGGCGCAGCGGAGGCCTGCCGGCGGTGCTCGGCAGCTTCGTCGGCGAGCGCGCCGTCGCCGCGGCCTCCGGGGCAGCTGCAGCGGGCGGGGCGGGTGGCACCTGGTCCGGGATCCTGATCATGAGTTCGAAATCCCTCGCGGCCGCCGCGGCCGGAATGCTGGCGCTGGTCCTCGTGTTGTGGTTGCTGCTGCGGCAGGAGCCGCCCGCGCTCGACGCGCAGGGCGGCCTGGCCACGGCCGCGACGGAGGGCGCGGCGCGCGAGCTCCACGACCTCGAGGCGCAGCCGGCGACGCCCGAAGCTCGGCACGCCGCGCAGTCGACCGCGCCGATCGCCGCGCTTGCGCCGCTCGCCGGCACGCCCACGCTCGAGCCCGGCCCGCACCTGTTCGAGCTCACGATCGTCGCCCGCGACGGCGCCGGCGCGACGCTGGCGGGCGCCGAAGTCCTCGGCGCGCCGGAGGGCCAGCCGCTGGTGCGCCTCGGGCGCACGGGCTGGGACGGCGAGCTGCGGCTGCACTGGCGCGGCTTCGCGGCCGAGCTGCCCTTCGTCCTGACGGCCGAGCACGAGTCGCGCGGGCGCAGCGACCTGCGCAGCGCGACGCTGCGCGCGGGCCTCGGCGAGCACGTCGAGCTGGCGCTGGTCGTCGCGCCGCCGACGCCCGGGACCTTCCTGCTCAGCCTGAGCTTCAGCGCCCTGCGCGGCGCGACGGAGCAACCCGTCTCGGCGCCGGAGACCGAGTTCCGGCTCGACGAGGCCGGCAACGGCGTGTTCGTCGACCCCTACCTCGGCGACCGGCCGAGCGCCGGCGTGCCGATCCTCGACGGCTTGCCGATGCTCGGCGCGCTCTTCGTGCGACCCCACCTCGGCCCGGCGCCGGTCGCGGAGCTCGCCGACGCTCCCCAGCCGAGTCCGACCGGCGCGGGCGGCCCCGACGATCCCGAGCGCGCCACGCTGCGCTTGCGCGTGCTCGACGCCGCCGGCCGGCCCGTGGCGGACGCGGTCGTCGAGCTCGCGACCCGCGCGCTCGAGTCGCGGCCCGTCGGCGTCACCGACGAGCAGGGCCGCGTCGAGTTCGCCGACCAGCCCAGCGGTGCCGCGCTCGTGACGCTGGCCGGCGGCGAATTCGGACGCCTCGAGCGGCGCCTCGACCTGGCGCCGGGCGTCGCGCAACACGAGCTGCGCCTGGCGAGCGGAGCCCTGCTGCGCGCGCGGCTCGCCGACGAGCAGGGCCTGCCGCTGCGCGGCTGGTGCGTGCTGGTGTGGAGCGTCGACGGGCGCGAGTTCCTCGGCAGCGCGACCAGCAGCGACGAGGGCCTGGTCAGCTGCCGCCTGGCCGGTCCGCGGCCGGTGCGCATCGAGGCGCGCCCGCATCACGAGCCGCGGGTGCCGGCGCTCCTGCTCGCCGACCGGGCCTGGCCCGCGGACAGCGAGCTCGCGCTGCGCGTGCGCCACGGCAACCAGCCGGCGAGCTTGAACCTGCCGAACCTGGTCGACGCGCGCGGGACCGCGCTGGACGAGGCGGTGGTGCGCCTGTGGAGCCCCGACCGCCGCAGCGCGATCGAGCTCGGCGGCGAGCACGGCGCGGAGCAGCGCATGTGGAGCGCCGAGCTCGTGCCGGGCAGCTACGAGCTCGAGGTCGGCGCGCCGCAACACCCCTGGACGCAGCTCGGGCGCGTCGAGCTCCCGCCGCACGCGACGATCCAGCTCGGCACGCGTCGCCTCGGCGCGCCGGGGCGCGTCGAATGGCTGCCGCCCGACCCGGCCGGCGCCGAGCGCGTGGTCGCGGTCTTCGAACAACGGCGCCACGGCGCGCGCGTCGTGTCGGCTCCGACCGCGTTCGTCCTGCCCGCCGTGCGGGAGCTGCCGCCCGGCGTCACGCGCGTGCACTGGACGCGCCACGCGCTGGTGGCGCGCCTGCCGTCGAGCGCGGAGGGGCTCGCGGACGGCCACGAGCTCTTCGAGTTCGCCGAGCAGGGCACGGCGCAGCACTTCGAGCTGACGCTGGATGCCGCGCAACCCGCGCAACGCGTCCTGGAGCCTCTGCCGCCGCGTTGAGCCGCTGCGGCCGTGGCCGGTGCGCAGTCGCCCTGCTATCCTCCGCGCCCCATGTTCCAGCGCATCCTGATCGCCAACCGCGGCGAGATCGCCCTGCGCGTGATCCGCACCGCGCGCGAGATGGGCATCGAGTGCGTCGCGGTCTACTCGGACTTCGACAAGAAGGCGCTGCACGTGCGCATGGCGCACGTCGCCGTACCGCTGGGCGGCAACCTGCCGTCCGAGAGCTACCTGGTCGCCGAGAAGGTCATCGCCGCCGCCAAGCAGACCGGCGCGCAGGCGATCCACCCCGGCTACGGCTTCCTGTCGGAGAACGCGCGCTTCGCCCGCGCCGTGACCGAGGCCGGGCTGGTGTGGATCGGCCCGCCGCCCGAGGCGATCGAGGCCATGGGCGACAAGATCAAGAGCCGCCGGCGCATGAAGGACGCCGGCGTGCCGGTCGTGCCGGGCCTGGTCGATCCGGTCGAGGACGCGCGCGCCGCGCTGGCCGCGGCCGAGACCATCGGCTACCCGATCGCGCTCAAGGCCGCGGCGGGCGGCGGCGGCAAGGGCATCCGCATCGTGCGCGATGCGGCGGGCATGGAGGGCGCCTTCCGCACCGCCAGCGGCGAGGCGCGCTCGTCCTTCGGCGACGGACGCCTGTACCTCGAGCGCTACCTCGACCGGCCGCGCCACATCGAGGTGCAGCTGCTCTTCGACCGCCACGGCCACGGCGTGCACTTCGGCGTGCGCGAGTGCTCGATCCAGCGCCGCCACCAGAAGCTGCTCGAGGAGTGTCCCTCGGTGGTGATCGACGACGCGACGCGCGAGGCGATGGGGGCCGTCGCGCTGCGCGCCGGCGCGGCCGTCGGCTACCAGAACGCGGGCACGGTCGAGTTCCTGTGGTCGAACGGCAAGTTCTACTTCCTCGAGATGAACACGCGCCTGCAGGTCGAGCACCCTGTGACCGAGATGGTCACCGGCGTCGACCTGGTGCGCGAGCAGCTGCGCGTCGCGGCCGGCGAGCCGCTGGGCTACGAGCAGGGCGCGATCCGCTGGACGGGCTGGGCGATCGAGGTGCGGCTCAACGCCGAGGACCCGATCAACAAGTTCCTGCCCTCGACCGGCACGATCCACAACCTGCGCATGCCCGGCGGGCCGTGGGTGCGGCTGGACCTGGGGCTCTACCGCAACATGGAGGTCGGCGTGAACTACGACCCCATGCTGGCCAAGGTGATCGTGTGGGGCGCCGACCGCGCGCAGGCGATCCAGCGCATGCGCCGCGCGCTGCAGGAGCTCAACGTCGGCGGCGTGCGCACCTCGGCGCCGGCCGCGCTGGCGGTGCTCGAGGACGAGCGCTTCCAGCAGGGCGATTTCGACACGCACTTCCTGGAGAAGCTCGACCTGTCGCGCGCGCGCGGCGACCTCGACGAGCTGGTCGCGGCGGCGGCGGCGATCTACCGCCACCGCATCGCGCGCCAGCGCGCGCTGGAGACCAGCTCGTCCGAGCGCGCCGCCTGGCTGGCGCGCAGCCGCAGCGCGCTCTCGAACCACGTCGCGGGCGCCGCGCGCCGCGAGGGAGGCGGCGCGTGAAGTACTTCGTGTCGGTCAACGGCCGCGAGCACGCGGTCGAGCTGGTCGAGCGCCTCGGCCAGCTGGTCGTGGCCGTCGACGGCAAGACGCTCGATCTCTCCTACGAGGAAGTCGACGACCTCGGCCAGGTGATCGTGATGCGCGACGGCAAGAGCTACGGCCTCTCGATCGAGGGCGACGCGGCGCGCGTGCAGGTCACGCTGGCCGGCCACCTCTACGACATCGCGCTCGAGGACGAACGCGAGCGCGCCGCGCACGCCGCGGACCGCGCCCAGGGCAAGGGCGGCGGCGTGCTGACGGCGGTGATGCCGGGCGTGGTGGTCGAGGTGCTGGTCGCCCCGGGTGCGCGCGTCACGAAGGGCGAGCCGATCCTGATCCTCTCGGCGATGAAGATGCAGAACGAGATCGGCGCGCCGGCGGACGGCATCGTCAAGGAGGTGCTGGTCGCCAGCGGCCAGGCCGTGGCGGCGGGCGCGAAGCTCGTGGTGCTGACGCCGGCCGAGGGCGGTTGAGGGGCTGGAGCGCGCCATGGACGCCTGGATCCGCACGCTCTGCGATTGGGTCGCGATCCCGTCGGTCACGGGGACGGAGGGCGGCTACGGCGACGCGCTCGCGCGCCGGCTGGGTGCCTTGGGCCTGGGCGTCGAGCGCCAGGAGCTGGCGCCCGGGCGTTTCAACGTCCTGGCGCGCGCCGGCCGTCCGCGCGTCGTGTTCTGCACGCACCTCGACACCGTGCCGCCCTACATCGGCGTGCGCGAGGACCGCGAGTTCGTCCACGGCCGCGGTGCCTGCGACGCCAAGGGGCCGGCGGTGGCGATGCTGGCGGCGATGGAGCGGCTGCTCCACGCCGGCGAGGAGCGCGTCGGGCTCTTGTTCACCGTCGCCGAGGAGACCGACAGCGCCGGCGCGGCGCTCGCGAATCGCAACCTGGCCGAGCCCTGGGAGCCCGCGTTCGTGATCGTCGGCGAGCCGACGGACCTCGAGTACGTCGCAGCCGGCAAGGGCTCGTTCAAGGCGCGCCTGTGCGCGCGCGGCGTCGCGGGCCACAGCTCGCAGAGCGTCGGGCCCTCGGCCGTGCACGAGCTGGTCGGCGCGTCGCAGCGCCTGTTGAACGAGAGCTGGGGCACGCACCCGCTGCTCGGCCCGGGCACGATCAACATCGGCACGCTGCGCGGCGGCGTCGCGGCCAACGTGGTCGCCGACCAGGCCGAGGCCGAGGTCTTCGTGCGCACGGTCGAGCCGGTCGAGCTCGTGCGCGCCAAGGTGGAGCGCGCGCTCGGGCCGCACGTGACGATCGACGTGCACGCCAAGGCCTGCGCGCCGGTCGAGTTCTGCGTGCCCGAGGATCGGCGCGGCATCGCGATCGCCTTCGGCACCGACGTGCCGCACCTGCCGCGCTGGGGCCGCCCGCTCCTGATCGGCCCGGGCTCGATCCTCGACGCCCACACCGAGCACGAGAAAGTGCGCAAACAGGACGTCGAGCGCGCCGCGGCCGAGTACGAGCGCGCGGCCCTCTGGGCGCTGCAACGCCTCGCGACCTGATCGTCGAACGCGTCGTACGGTGCCATACGCGTCGTACGGTGCCAGGCACTTCTTCACCCTG
>Ga0315912_10002023_pt1 | contig 22672 bp, 17 predicted proteins | sample VfabasoilMG_FD_204469 | JGI IMG/M metagenome (GOLD analysis project Ga0315912, IMG submission 204469) | Garden soil microbial communities collected in Santa Monica, California, United States - V. faba soil | ecosystem: Environmental > Terrestrial > Soil > Garden | place: USA: California...
CGGCGTTCTTGTTGACGGTGATGTGCGCGCGATCCAGCGCGGCATCGACGTCCTTGCCCGTGATCTTCTTCGCGATCAGGTCGACCAGGAACAGGTGATTGTCGGTGCCGCCGGAGACGATCCGGATGCCGCGATCCATGATGACCTGCGCCATCGTCTTCGCGTTCTTCAGGATCTGCGCCTGGTAATCCTTGAACTCCGGCTGCATGGCCTCCTTGAAGGCGACGGCCTTGGCGGCAATCACATGCATCAGCGGGCCGCCCTGGTAGGCGGGGAACACCGTGAAGTTGATCTTTTTCTCGATGTCCGGGTTGGCCTTGCCCATGATCAGGCCCGCGCGCGGGCCGCGCAGCGTCTTGTGCGTGGTCGTGGTGGTGACGTCGGCGATCTGCAGCGGGCTCGGATAGAATCCGGTCGCAACCAGGCCCGCCACGTGCGCGATGTCGGCCACGAGAAAGGCGCCGACCTTGTCGGCGATCGCGCGAAACCGCTCCCAGTCGATGAAGCGCGAGTAGGCCGAGAACCCGGTCATGATCAGCTTCGGCTTGTGCTCGAGCGCGAGCTTCTCCGCCGCGTCGTAGTCGATCTGCCCCGTGGCGGAATTCAGGCCGTACTGCACCGCCTTGTAGATGCGGCCGGACACGTTGACCGAGGCACCGTGCGTCAGGTGACCGCCGTGCGCGAGGCTCATGCCCATGATCGTGTCGCCGGGATTGCACAGCGCGAGGTACACCGCGCCGTTCGCCTGCGAACCGGAATGCGGCTGCACGTTCACCCAGGCCGCGCCGAACAGCGCCTTCGCGCGATCGATGGCGAGCTGCTCGACCACGTCCACGTGCGCGCAGCCGCCGTAGTAGCGCTTGCCGGGATAACCCTCGGCGTACTTGTTGGTCAACACCGAGCCCTGTGCTTCCAGCACGCGCGGGCTGACGTTGTTTTCGGAGGCGATCAGCTCGATGTGATCTTCCTGGCGGCGACGCTCGCCCTCCATGGCCTTCCACAGCTCGTCGTCGAAACCGGCGATCTTCATGTTCCGCTCAAACATCAGTTGCTTCTCCGGATGGAATGGGGGGACAGCGGGATCGGCCCGCGCGCCCGCGGCGCGCAACCCGGATCCGGGGCCGTCAGTATGCCATAAGAAATTGATATGTTTGGAATTTTCATCTTCCGAGCCCTCCGCCCGATCGCCGACCGCGGCGGACCGGTGCATTTTAGCGCCGTGCCCGCGCCCGCGCGCGCCGGAACAGTCCGCATGGCTTGACGCGGCGGATCGCCACTCGCTAAGTTAGCGGCCGTTCCGTTTCACGCCTGCCGTCGCCATCCCGGAGAATCCATGCAGGACACTGCCAGTTTCATGGCGCGCGCCGGCGCATTCCTGCACCGTGTCGGCGAACGCCTGCAGGGCCGGGCCATTCCGCCCGGCCCGACACTGCGCTGGCGCCGACGCAACGGGACTGGAGGGCTGGAAGCGGTACCCGCCGTCGCCGCGATCCGCCTCGACGATCTGCAGTGCATCGACCGGCAGAAGGATGCCGCGCTCCGGAATACGCGCCAGTTCATGGCGCGCCTGCCCGCGAACCACCTGCTGCTGTGGGGACCGCGCGGCACCGGCAAGTCGTCGCTGATCCGCGCATTGCAGGGGGAGTTCCAGGCGCAGGGACTGCGGCTCGTGGAACTGCCGCGCGAACACCTGCAGGACCTGCCCGACCTCGCGGCGCTGCTGGGTGGATCGGCGTCGCGCTTCATCATCTACTGCGACGATCTCACCTTTTCCGCCGAGGACCAGGATTACAAGTGGCTGAAGACGGCGCTCGATGGATCGGTCCGCGGCCTGCCTGACAACGTGCTCATCTATGCCACCTCCAACCGCCGCCACCTCATGCCGGAATCCATGCAGGAGAACCGCGACAGCCGGATGATCGACGGCGAACTGCACTTGAGCGAGGGCATCGAGGAGAAGCTCTCGCTCGCCGAGCGCTTCGGCGTCCGCCTCGCCTTTCACCCGTTCGACCAGGACCAGTACCTTGCGATCGTCCGCCACTGGCTGCGCCGACTCGGCGGCGCGGATCCGGATTCGGAGGAGACGCGCCGCGAAGCGCTGCAGTGGGCGCTGGAACGCGGCTCCCGCAGCGGTCGCAGCGCCTGGCAGTTCGCGCGGGATCGCGCCGGCCGGCAGGGACTCGACAGATGAAAGTCGTCGGCGTCATCGGCGGTTCTGGACTGTCCGAACTCGCGGATCTCGCGCGCGCCGAGGGGGTCGATCGGGATACCCCGTTCGGCTACGCCTCGGGACCGATCACGCGCGGCCGCATCGGCGATTGCGAAGTGATCTTCCTGCCCCGGCACGGCCGGCCGCACGCCGTGCCGCCGCACCGGATCAACTACCGCGCGAACCTGTGGGCGCTGCGCGAAGCGGGCGCGAGAGACGTGCTGGCCGTCAATGCAGTGGGCGGGATCACGGAGGAGATGCGCCCGCGGCGGCTGGCGGTGCCGGATCAGATCATCGACTACACCTCGGCGCGTGCCCATACGTTCTTCGACGACACGGGGCACGCCGGGATGCACGTGGACTTCACCCGGCCCTACACGGAGACGCTGCGCGCGCTGCTCCTGGCGGGCGCGCGGGAACTCGGACTGGATGCGAAGGATGGCGGGACCTACGGCGCGACGCAGGGGCCGCGGCTCGAATCGGCCGCCGAGATCCTGCGCCTGGAGCGCGACGGCTGCGACCTCGTCGGCATGACCGGCATGCCGGAGGCGGGTCTGGCGCGGGAACTCGGGCTGAACTACGCCTCGCTGTGCGTGGTGGCGAACTGGGCGGCGGGCAAGCAACCCGGCCCGATCACCGGCGAGGACATCGAGACGAACCTGGCGGCGGCCATGCAGGACGCGCTGAAGCTGCTGCGGCGGGTCATTCCCAGGCTGGCCGGCACCGCCTGACCCGGGACTCGGGAAGGACGGTCAGTCCTTTACCCTACCTTCTACCTTCCATCTTCCATGTTTTGATTCTTCCTTTCCCCATCCCCCATCTGCCGTCTACTGCCTTTCCGGCTTCTCCTGCAACCGGCTCACCTGCACGAGCACGCCGAACAGCGGGTGATCGAAGTAATTGAGATCGTTCAGCAGCACCTTGCGCCGCGTGCGCAGGCGCATGGACCCGGCGGCGGCGCCCGCCGGGATGGCCGATGGGCCGGTCGGAAAATAGGCGAGGTCCACGGCAACATGCAGGAACCGCCCGACGCGCAACTGCACGGTGCCGTCGATAAGCGCGTCGGGTGCGGCTACGAGGGCCGGATCCGTGCCCGTTGCTGTTGCAGCCGCGGCGGCCACGGCAGCAGCGGCCGCGGGATCGCGCCACTGCACGAGGTGCACCGCCTGCTCAGAGCCCGGCCCTTCACCCGGCTGCTGCCAGGCGACGTGGAACACCGGCCGGTATTCCTTTGTCGTTCGCAGCGTGCGGAACACGCCGTCCAGCCGGTACCACGAGGGATCGAGCGCAAGGTAGGGTATCAAACCTCCTCCCGCTGCCGGCGCGACCTCCGCGGCCGGCACCACGAGTTCCACCGCGCCGGCTCGATCCGGCACGCCCGGATCTCCTGCCAGAATTTCGCCGTCGGCATCCGGGCTGAGCGCCTCGAACACGACGACCTCCACCTGGTACCACGCCGCCTGCGCGGCCCCGGCCGCGAACACACAGCACAGAGCGAACAATCGCGGGAGCAGGCGCGTACCGATGCGGCAAGGCGTCATCACAGTCTCGTTCCCGGTTTCAGTCTCGTGAGCGCCGGCGCGCCGGCTCAGGCGGCGTCGCGGGCGGCAATCTCGTCAAGCAGTCCGTCGAGCGCCGCGATGCGCGCGGCCCCGTCGCCGAGTTCCGCGGTGATTCTCAGTCTATCACGGCCATCGAAGCGGAAAGTCTGCGGCCGCGACTGCACGAGCCGGATCACGCGCGCCGGATCGATCCCCGACGCTTCGCCGAACTGCACCCGGCCGCCCTTCGGGCCGATGTCCGCCCGCCGGATCCCCACCCGCCGCGCGCGCTGGCGCAACCGCGCGATGTCGAGCAGGTTGCGCAGATATTCCGGCAGCGGGCCGAAGCGATCGACAATCTCCTCGCGCAGCGCGATCAGCGCTTCGTCGTCCTTCGCGCCGGCAATCCGCTTGTAGAGAATCAGCCGCGTGTGCACGTCCGGCAGGTACGTGTCGGGGATGAGCGCGGGCACGTGCAGGTCGATCTCCAGCGACTGGTCGGGCGGCTGATCGAACTGCGGCGGCTTGCCGCTGCGCAGCGTGCGCACCGCGCGATCCAGCAGTTCCATGTACAGACTGAAACCGATCTCCTGGATGTGGCCGCTCTGCTCGTCGCCGAGGATCTCGCCGGCACCCCGGATCTCGAGATCGTGCGTGGCCAGAGTGAAGCCGATCCCGAGTTCCTCCAGCGATTCGATCGCCTCCAGCCGCTTCACCGCGTCCGCTGCCAGCGCCGCGCGCGGCGGTATCACGAGGTAGGCATAGGCACGGTGGTGCGACCGTCCGACGCGGCCACGCAACTGGTAGAGCTGGGCGAGGCCGAAGCGATCCGCGCGGTTGATGACGATCGTGTTCGCGTTCGGCACGTCGATGCCGGACTCGATGATCGTCGAGCAGACCAGCACGTTGAAGCGCCGATGGTAGAAATCCAGCATCACGCGCTCCAGCTCCCGCTCCGGCATCTGCCCATGCGCGACGCGCACCATTGCGTCCGGGATCAATGCGTGCACCTCGCGGGCCTTCGCCTCGATGGTCTCGACTTCGTTGTGCAGAAAGTAGACCTGCCCGCCGCGGCGGATCTCGCGGAGCAGCGCCTCGCGCAGCAGCGTGTCGTTCCATTCGCAGACGAAGGTCTTCACCGCCAGCCGACGCTGCGGCGGCGTTGAAATGATCGACAGCCCGCGCAGATCGGTCAGCGCCAGGTTGAGCGTGCGCGGGATCGGCGTGGCCGTGAGCGTGAGCACGTCCACCTCGGCCCGCAGCGCCTTGAACTGTTCCTTCTGGCGGACTCCGAAACGGTGCTCCTCGTCGATGATCACCAGCCCGAGACGCGCGAGCCTGACGTCCTTCTGCAGCAGCCGGTGCGTGCCGATGAGGATATCCACCTTGCCGGCCGCGGCATCGGCAACGATGGCGTCCTGTACCTGCTTCGGCACGAAGCGCGACAGGACCTCCACCCGCACCGGCCAGTCGGCGAACCGATCGCGGAAATTCTGATAGTGCTGCTGCGCCAGCAGCGTGGTCGGCACCAGCACCGCGACCTGTTTGCCGGCGTGCACCGCTACGAAAGCGGCACGCATGGCCACCTCCGTCTTGCCGAACCCGGCGTCGCCGCAGATCAATCGATCCATCGGCGCCGTTTCCCGCATGTCGCGCAGCACGTCGTCCACGGCGTCCGCCTGCCCCGGCGTTTCTTCGAACGGAAAGGCCTGCGCGAAACCGCGGTAGGCGTCCTCGTCGACCGCGAAACTGACGCCGGTCCGCGCCGCGCGTTTCGCGTGCACTTCCAGCAGTTCCGCGGCGACGTCGTAGACCCGCTCCGCGGCGCGCCGGCGTGCCTTGTCCCACTGGCCGCTGCCCAGCTTGTGCAGCGGCGCGTGCTCGGGGTCGACGCCGGTGTAGCGGCTGATAAGGTCCAGCGAGGCGACCGGCACGTAGAGCAGATCACCGCCCTCGTACTCCAGCTTGATGAACTCCCCGGGCAGGCCGCCGGCCTTCAGCAGCGTCAGTCCCAGGTAACGGCCCACGCCGTGCAGTTCGTGCACCACCGGTGCGCCGACCGTCAGCTCCGTGAGGTTGCGGACGATCGCGTCCGACTCCTGCTGCCGCCGGCGCCGCAGGCGCCGTTGCTGCGCGCGCTCGCCGAACAGCTGCGATTCGCTGATCACGGCGACGCGCGGATCGTCCAGGATTGCGCCCTGCTCCAGCGGCGCCACGGTCAGCGCCAACCGCTCGCCGCCCGCCAGAAACTCGTTCCAGCCGCCGGCCGGCGTCAAATGCAGGCCATGGCGCCCGAACAGTTCCAACAGCGTCTCGCGCCGGCCGGCGGACTCGGCGGCGAACAGCACGCGGCCGTCGAAGCGGTCAAGGAACGCGCGCAGCGCCACCAGTGGATCGCGCGCCCGCGCATCCACCGGCAACTGCAGCGGCGTGCGGGTCGCAAACACCTCCGTACCACCGCCGGTCGTCAGTCCCGCGGCGTGAACCTGCGGATGGCGGGCGGCCAGCGCGTGCAGTTCCGCCGGCGAGTAGAACAGATCGGACGGCGGCAGCAGCGGCCGCTCGCGGTCGTGGCGCCCCTGCTCGAAGCGCTCCTCGACGTCCCGCCAGAACGAATCGGCCGCCGCCAGGGCGCCGTCGTCGAACACGACGATGCACTGCCCCTTCAGGTAATCGAACAGGCTCTGCGTGGATTCGTAGAACAGCGGCAGCCAGGATTCAACGCCGGCCGGCGCATTGCCGGTGCTGACCTCGCGGTACACCGGCGAATCGCCGGGATTCCCGGAAAACCGCTGCCGCCAGCCCGCGCGAAAACGCGCGATGGTCTCGTCCGTCAGCACGACCTCGCGCGCCGGCAGAATTTCCACCTGCTCGAGACGATCCTGCGATCGCTGGGTCTCCGGATCGAAGGCGCGGATGCTGTCGACCACGTCGTCCAGCAGATCGATGCGGAGCGGCACGTCCGTACCCATCGGAAAAAGATCGATCAGCGAGCCGCGGACGGCGGCGTCGCCGTGTTCCTCCACCTGCGGGACGAACCGGTAGCCGCTCTCGGTCAGTTCACGCCGGAATGCGGCGAGTTCCACCCGATCGCCCGCGGCCAGCAGCAGGCTGTGGCGGCGCAGGAAATCGCCGGGCAGCAGCCGGTGCATGATCGTCGCCACCGGCGCGACAAGCAGACCGCTCCGTGCGCGGCCGAGTTCCGAGAGCGTCCGCAGTCGCTCCGAGACGATGTCCTGGTAGGGGGAAAACAGGTCGTAGGGCAGTGTTTCCCAAGCGGGGAAATACGATACGGGCACGCCGCCGGCGGCGGGACTGAAGAAGCGGATCTCTTCGAGCAGGCGCTCGGCCGCGGCCGGATCCGCGGCCAGTACCACCAGCGGCAGTTCGCTGCGGGCGGCGGCCGAGACGAAAGCCAGTGCGCGCGCCGCGCCGTAGAGATGTTCCCAGGTCCGCAACTCGCCCGGCTTGCCGGGCAGCGGCGGCACGAGCGGACTGATCGCCGCCGCCGGAGGTTCCGTGCGGCTCAACGCCGATCCGCGCGCCCGCGCGCGTCCCGCGTCGCCACGGCCCCCTGTGCTTCGCGTTGCAGCTCGCGCAGCGCCGCGATCGGGTCCACGGCTTCCGTCACCGGCCGGCCGACGACGAGGAAATCCGATCCGGCGGCGATCGCCTCGGCCGCGCTCGCGGTGCGTCTTTGATCATCGGGCGGCGCCCCCGCCTGCCGGATGCCGGGCGTGACCAGCATGAAGTCGCCGCCGGTGGCAGCGCGGATCGCGCGTGCTTCACGGGCGGAACACACCACGCCGTCCAGGCCGCAATCATCCACGAGGTGTGCAAGCCGCAGCGCCTGGTCCGCGGCCGGGGCGGCGATGCCGATCTCGGCCAGGTCCGCGTCACCCAGGCTGGTCAGCACGGTGACGCCGATAAGGTGCGGCGCCTGCGCCGTCGCCGGCACGGCCTCGCGCACGGCTTCCAGCATCCGGCGCCCGCCGGAAGCGTGCACGTTGATCATCCAGACGCCGAGCGCAGCCGCGGCGCGGCAGGCGCGCGCCGCCGTCTGCGGGATGTCGTGAAACTTGAGATCGAGGAACACGTCGAAGCCGCGCTGCACGAGGCGCACGACCAGGTCGGGACCGGCCGCGGTGAACAGTTCCTTGCCGACCTTCAGCCGACAGAGCGCGGGATCGAGCCGGGCGGCGAATTCCTCCGCCGCAACGCGTCCCGGAAAATCCAGGGCGACGATGATGCGCGGATCACTCGCCTTCGACGCCATGTACGGGCTTGACCGTATTCCAGTTCTTGCAGCTCGGGCACTGCCAGTGCAGGCGCTTGGCATCGAAGCCGCAGCGGTTGCACCGGTAGATTGGACGATCCTCGATCAGGCTGCTGGTCAGTTCGCGGATTGCCCGCAGGTCCTCCAGCGCCTCGCCGCTCGCCTTGTTCATCGCGTACTCGATCAGCCGGTTGACGCCGCGCACCGTGGGCCGGCGCCTCAGCTCGGTCGAGATGAACTTGATGGCCGCCGCCTCGCCCTCGCGCTCGGCGATCAGGTCGGTAAGGGCCAGCAGCGGCGTGATGCCGCCGTGGCGATCGATGATCTCGCGCAGGTATTTCATGAACTCGTCGAGCTGGCCGAGCTCGCGGTAGCAGCGGCCGAGCGGCGCGATGACGTCCGGCAGGTAGTCGGGATCCTGCAATTCCGTCCGGCGGTAAGCCTTGATGGCGGCCTTGGTGCGGCCGGTGTCGACCGCGATCTGCGCCTCGATGAGGCTGGCGCGGACACACTTCGGATCGGTGTTGAGCGCCCGCCGCAGGCCGTCGCGCCCTTCCTTCTCGCGGCCGGCCGCGAGGTGCTCGCCGGCCTGCTCGCAATGGAACTGCGCGATCAGCGGGTCGAGGCGCTCGCCGGAAGACGAACCCAGCCGGCGTGCCGTGTGGATGGCGTTGTCCCAGTCCCGCTCCTGCTGGTAGATCACCAGCAGCTGCTGGAGCGCGGCATGCGTGTGCGCGCCGATCTCGACCAGTTCCTTGAACAGACCCTCGGCGCGATCCAGCAGGCCGGATCGCATGTAGTCCATGCCGAGTTCGAGCAACGCCATGGAACGGTAGTCGCGGTTCAGCGACGGGCGCGCGATCAGGTTCTGGTGGATGCGAATCGCGCGATCGACCTCACCGCGGCGCCGGAACAGGTTGCCGAGCGCCAGGTGCGTCTCGACCGTCTCGCTGTCGACCTCGAGCATCTTGACGAACACCTCGATCGCCTTGTCCGGCTGCTCGTTGAGCACGAAGTTGAGACCGCGGAAGTAATCCGGGTGCAGGAGCGCGCCGCCCGACTCGGCTCGCCGCGCGCCGCGCCGCGCCGCCCACCAGCCGGAGATCGCGGCCACCGGCAGCAGCATCGCGACCAGCATGAACCAGCCGGCGTCCATCAGGGCAGATCCTTCATCGGCACGACCCGCAGGTTCTTCAGTTCCTGCTCGTTCATGCGCAGCTTGCGCGCGAGGCGCGCCGCGTCGCGCCGGTAGCGGACCACGAGCGGCAGCGACGCCAGGATGCCGAGCAGCGCGCCGGCGGACAGGGCGAGGAATATCCAGAGCGAAAACGGCAGGCCCACCGCGCCGACGTAGTAGTCGACCTCGAAGAACTCACCGTTGCGGAGGTGAAACGCGAAGCCGAGCGCCATGACGATCAGCACGATGGTCAGACTCAGCAACCGCCACATGGCTCCTGCCTGCAATGGGAACGGACGGCGGCCATTCTAGATCATTGGGAGTCGGCCGGCTGAAGCCGGCCTCGCGGGGCGACTACGCCGACTCGCGGGAGATCGGGGCGCAGGCTTCAGCCTGCCGCGTCAATCATCATCACCGCCGGGGGCTTCCTGGATGGGCGAGCCGAGCCGCGCCTCGTCGACGCGCTCGCGCAGCTGCTTGCCTGGCTTGAAATGCGGGACATACTTGGCGGGCAGGGACACCGGCTCGCCGGACTTGGGATTGCGGCCGACGCGCGGCGGCCGGTAGTGCAACGAGAAGCTGCCGAAGCCGCGGATCTCGATGCGCTCCCCGTTCGACAGCGTCTGCGCCATGTACTCGAGGATGGTCTTCACCGCCAGCTCGACGTCCTTGTACGCCAGCTGCGCCTGCCGCTTGGCAAGTAGCTCGATCAGTTCTGACTTGGTCATGCTCGCGCTCTCTTCAGGCACCGTACGACCTATCGATCCGTGCGCGTGCCCCCGCGCGCCCGGCCGGCACTTCAGTCGTTATCCAGATGTTCCTTCAGAATGTCGCCCAGCTTGGCGCCACTGCCGGAATCCGGGGCGTACTCCCGTACCGCCGCCGACTCCTCGTCGGATTCCTTCGCGCGCACCGACACGGTGACCGTGCGTTTCTTGCGATCGACCGCCGTGATCTTCACTTCCAGCTCCGCGCCTTCCTTTATTGCGTTGCGCGCGTCGTCCACTTCCTTGTCGAGCGACAGCTCGGAGGCCTTGAGCAGGCCCTCGACGCCGTCGGCAAGAAGCACCACCACGCTCTTCTCTTCGACCGTGGTGACCTTGCCCTTGACCACGCTGCCCTTGGGATTCTCCGCCACGTAGCTCGAGAACGGATCGCGCTCGAGCTGCTTGATGCCGAGCGAGATGCGCTCGCGCTCCGCGTCCACGGCCAGCACCACCGTTTCGATCTCCTCGCCCTTCGCGTACTTGCGGATGGCGAGGTCGCCCTCTTCCGTCCACGACACGTCGGACAGGTGAACGAGACCGTCGATGCCGCCTTCGAGCCCGATGAAGATGCCGAAATCGGTGATCGACTTGATCACGCCCTTCACGCGGTCGCTCTTGTTGTGCATGGCCGCGAACTGCTCCCACGGATTCGGCTGGCACTGCTTCATGCCGAGCGAGATGCGGCGGCGCTCCTGGTCGATGTCGAGGATGACCACCTCGACGTCCTGGCCGACGTGCACCAGCTTGCTGGGGTGCACGTTCTTGTTGGTCCAGTCCATCTCGGAGACGTGCACGAGACCTTCCACGCCTTCCTGCAGTTCAACGAAACAGCCGTACTCGGCGATGTTCGTGATGCGACCCTTGACGCGCGTCCCTTCCGGGTAGCGCCGCGTCAGGTCGTTCCACGGATCGTCGCCCATCTGCTTCAGGCCCAGCGACACGCGGTTGCGTTCGCGATCGAATTTCAGAACCTTGACGTCGACCTCGTCGCCGATCTTCACGATCTCGGACGGGTCCTTGACGCGCTTCCAGGCCATGTCGGTGATGTGCAGCAGGCCGTCGATGCCGCCGAGATCCAGGAACGCGCCGTAATCGGTCAGGTTCTTGACCACGCCCTTGACCACGACGCCCTCGGTCAGCTTGCCGAGCAGCGCCTCGCGCTCGGCGGAATTCTCGCGCTCCACCACCGCGCGACGCGAAACGACGACGTTGCTGCGGCGGCGATCGATCTTGATGACCTTGAATTCGAGCGGCTTGCCTTCCAGGTACGTCGTATCGCGCACCGGGCGCACGTCGACCAGCGAGCCGGGCAGGAAGGCGCGGATGCCCTCCACGTCCACCGTGAACCCGCCCTTCACGCGCTCGGTGATGATGCCGGTGATGGTCTCGCTCTTCTCGAAAGCCTGTTCGAGTTTGTGCCACGCCATCAGGCGCTTGGCTTTCTCGCGCGACAGGCGCGTTTCGCCGTGACCGTCCTCGACGGCATCCAGCGCAACGTCCACCAAATCGCCGACCGCGACTTCCAGCTCGCCGCGTTCATCGAAGAACTGCTCGATGGGGATGATGGCCTCGGACTTGAGTCCGGCGCTGACAACCACGCTTTCACCGCGGATATCGACCACGGTGCCGCTGACGATCGTGCCGGGCCGCATCTTGGCCTCGACCTGGCTCTGTTCGAACAGCTCGGCGAAACTTTCACTCATACTCAAGGCAAGTCCTCAAAAAAAACCGCTCCCGGCCGCCCTTGACGGTCCCGGATTCGGGTCGATGTATTTTGCCCGGGGCCCCAAATGGAGCCGCCCGGCGCTCAAATGAATTCAGACGCCTCAGGAAACTTCTCGCGCACCAACTCCAGAGCCCGCTTTCTGACTCCTCCCATATCCAACGCCGTGGTATCCAGCACCACCGCGTCCGGGGCAGGCTTCAGAGGTGAAACCGCGCGTTCCTGATCCCTTTTATCCCGTTCGGCTATGTCCACCGAAAGGCGGGGCAGGCTAACACTAATTCCTTTTCCTATCAACTGTTTATACCGCCTCTCCGCCCGGGCCGAGGGACTGGCGGTCAGGAACAGCTTGAGACCGGCATCCGGGAACACGACGGTACCCATATCCCGGCCATCGGCCACCAGCCCCGGTTTCCGCCGGAAAGCCCGCTGCCGGGCCAGCAGTACCTGCCGCACTTCGGGCCAGGCCGCCAGCCGCGACGCGGCATTGCCGCAACCTTCCGTGCGGATCGCCTCGCTCACGTCCCGGTCTCCCAGGAAAGTCCCGGAATCCCCGGTGGCGGCATTGGGCCGGAAGTACACGGCGATACCCTCGGCCAACCGGGCAAGCCCCGGCCGATCCTCGAGATCCACGCCGCCCTCGGCGGCCAGCAGGGCCACCGCCCGGTACAGCGCGCCGCTGTCCAGAAAATGCCAGCCGAGTTGCGCGGCCAGCGCGACACACAACGTGCCCTTGCCGGTCCCGCCCGGCCCGTCGACCGCGATCACGGGAATGTCCTTCATGCGACGGCGATCTCCCCGCCCAGGGAATGCACGGCCGCCGGGAATCCCGGGAACGAGGTATCCACGTTAGCGCAGTCCCGGATCCGCACCGGTCCGGATGCCGCGAGACCGGCCACGGCAAAAGCCATGGCAATCCGGTGATCCGCCCGGCTGTCGATCTCGCCACCCCGCGGACGGCCGCCGATGACGCGGATCCCGTCCGGTGCCGGCTGGTTCTCGATGCCGAGGGCGCTGAGACCATCGGCCACGGCCTCAAGCCGATCGCTCTCCTTTACGCGCAGCTCGGCGGCATCGGTCAGCACGGTCTCGCCTTCGGCAAAGGCCGCGGCCACGAGCAGGGCCGGAAATTCATCGATGGCGATCGGCACCAGCGCCTTCGGGATGCGCACGCCGCGCAGCGGCTGATGGCGGACGCGGATATCCGCCACGGGCTCGCCGGAGATCTCGCGCGGATCGCCGATCTCGAGATCGGCGCCCATGGCAATCAGGATGTCGATGACGGCGGAACGGGTCGGATTGATGCCGACCGCTTCCAGCGTCAGGTCCGAGCCGGGCACGACGCTGGCCGCGACCAGGAAGAAGGCCGCCGAGGAAATGTCGCCGGGCACCTGTACGTGGCGACCGCGCAGCGGGCGCGGTTCCACGCAGACGCGGTGCTCCGTGCGTTCCGGCGGACAGCCGAACCACGCCAGCATCCGCTCGGTGTGATCCCGCGTCGCCGCGGGTTCGGTCACGCAGGTGCGGCCTTCGGCGTAGAGACCCGCGAGCAGCAGGGCGGATTTCAGCTGTGCGCTCGCCACCGGCAGCGTGTAATCGATCCCGCGCAGTTTCGACCCGCCGTGGATGCGCATCGGCAGCGTGCCGGCGGGCGTGCAGTCGATGCGCGCACCCATTTTCGACAGCGGCTCGGTGACGCGCCGCATCGGCCGTTTCGACAGCGACTCGTCGCCGATCAGCGTGGATTCGAATGCCTGGCCCGCGAGGATGCCCGACAGCAGGCGGGTGGAGGTGCCGGAATTGCCGAGATCCAGCGGCCGCTTCGGGGCACGCAGTCCGCGCAACCCGGCGCCGTGCACGATCACCTTGGTCGCGGCGGGCCGCTCCACCGCGATGCCCAGTTCCCTGAACGCCGCCGCGGTCGCGTTCGTGTCCTCGCCGTCGAGGAACCCGCTGATACGCGTTGTTCCCTCGGCGATGGCGCCAAGCATCACGGCGCGGTGCGAAACCGACTTGTCCCCGGGGACGGCCAGCGTGCCGCGCAGCGGACCGCCGGGCGTGACCCGAAATTCCACCGCCCGGCCGCTCATCGTCGCCGCACAGAAAAATCGGGGACTGTCCCCGATTTCGCGCCGGAAATCGGGGACAGTCCCCGATTTTGCCGTTGGTTATTCATGGTCGTCGCGGCGGGCACGCGGTGGACGCGTGCGGCCGAACTCGTCGCGGGCGTGCTTGGCGCGCGAGAAGATCTCGAGCAGTCGCGCGCTGTCGCCGCGCTCGACCGCGAGCCGCACTTCTTCCAGGTGCTGGCCGAAGCGATCCACCATCCGCAACAGCGATTCGCGGTTGGCGAGACAGATGTCGTGCCACATCTCCGGATTGCTGGAGGCGATGCGCGTGAAGTCGGCGAAACCGCCCGCGGCAAAGCGGAAGATTTCCTCGCGTTCCTGCATCCGCGCCAGGCAGTCGACCAGCGCGTAGGCCAGCATGTGCGGCAGGTGGCTGGTCGCGGCCAGCACCTCGTCGTGCCGCTCCGCCGGCATGTTCACGACCTCCGCGCCGGCCGCCCGCCACATCGCGCCGACCCGCTCGACGGCCGCGGGCGCGGTTTCCGGCACGGGCGTCAGGATGACCAGGTGCTTCTCGTACAACTCGGCGAAGGACGCCTCCACGCCGCTCTTCTCGGTGCCCGCGATCGGATGCGCCGGCACGAAGTTCCGGAAATGCTGTGCCGGCAACGCCGCGCGCGCCGCGTCGATCACGCTCATCTTCGCGCTGCCCGCGTCCGTCACGATGGCATCGTCCTTGAGTCCCGGCGCCAGCGCGCGGCACAGCGGGCCCGTGGTCGCGAGCGGCGTTGCGAGCAGTACCACGTCCGCGCCGCGCACCGCCTCCGCGGGATTCAGGTGGAAATCGTCGATAACGCCGAGGGCGACGGCCTTTTCCAGGTTGCCCTGGTGGCGGCCCGATCCGGTCACGCGCCGGCAGTATTTCTTCCGCTTGAGCGCGCGCGCCAGCGAACCGCCGATGAGGCCGACACCGAGGACGGCCAGGTGGTCGATCGCCATGGCCGCCGGCTAAATCTGGGAACGGGGATAGGAACCGAGCAGCTTCACCATCGAAGTGCTCGTTTCCAGCTGCTTGCACGCGGCGGCCACCGCGGGTTCATCCGCGTGCCCGTCCACGTCCACGAAGAACACGTAATCCCACATGCCGCGCCGCGACGGGCGCGATTCGATGCGCACCATGTTCACGCCGTTGTCCGAGAAACACTTGAGCGTCGCGTGCAGCGCGCCCGGGCGGTTCGCGGTCGAGAACAGGATCGAGGTCTTGTCCGATCCGCTCGGCCGCGTGGCGTGTCGACCGAGCACGAGGAAGCGCGTCGTGTTGTCCGGCTCGTCCTCCACGTTACGCACCAGCATCGGGATCTTGTACACGTCGGCAGCCGCCTCGCCGGCGATGGCGGCCGTGGCCTTCATCTTTGCCGCGCGGCGCGCGCCTTCTGCGTTGCTGCTGACGGCGATGCGCTCCGCATTCGGCAGGTTCTTGTCCAGCCAGCGCCGGCACTGCGCCAGCGACTGCTGGTGCGAGAACACGCGCAGGATGGCGTCCTTCTTCCGCGCCCGCGTCAGCAGGTGCTGGTGGATGCGGAGTTCCACTTCGCCGCAGATGTTCAGCCGCGAATTGATCAGCATGTCGAGGGTGTGGTTGACCACGCCCTCGATCGAGTTCTCGACCGGCACGACGCCGTAGTGACAGGCGCCGGACTCCACTTCGCGGAATACCTGGTCGATGCCGCCGAAGGCCGAGGTCCGGACCGAATGGCCGAAATGCTTGTGGACGGCGCTCTGCGTGAACGTGCCGGCGGGCCCGAGGTAGGCGACGTTGAGCTGCTCCTCCAGCGCGAGGCAGGCGGACATGACCTCGCGGAACAGCCGGCGCATCTCCTCGTCGGCCAGCGGGCCGCGGTTGCGCGACACGACGCGGCGCAGGATCTGCGCCTCGCGTTCCGGGCGGTACAGGGAACCATCGCCGCCGCCCTGCGACTTCTTCACCGTGGCAATGTCCTGCGCGAGCTGCGCGCGGCGGCTGATCAGGTCGACCAGGTCGATGTCGAGCGCGTCGATCCGGCCGCGAATCTCGTCCACGGACAGCGTCTTGCGCGGCTTTTTGGCGGCCTTCTTCATGGGCGGCGATTATACAAGCAAGGGAGACGGTCCCGTCGTCCGGGACTGTCTCCCTCCTTAGCTGGAGGGCGGCCGTCCCCGGCCGCCAACATTGTCAGCCGCAACGGCGCTGGAAATCCTTCATGAAATCGACGAGGGCGTCCACGCCCGCATCCGGCATGGCGTTGTACAGGCTGGCGCGGATTCCGCCGACGGCGCGGTGGCCCTTGAGCGCGAACAGTCCGGCCGCGCCGGCCTCCTTGAGGAACATCCCGGTGAGCGTCTCGTCGGGCAGCGTGAACGGCACGTTCATGCGCGAGCGGAACGGCGGCTCGACCGGGTTGCGGTAGAAGCCACTCGCATCGATCGCGGCGTAGAGCTTGCCGGAACGGCGCCGGGCGTTCCGATCCATGCCTTCCACGCCGCCCTGCTTCGCGATCCATTTAAAGATGAGCCCGGCCATGTACCAGCTGAAGGTCGGCGGCGTGTTGATCAATGACTGCGATTCGGCAAACACCGAGTACTCGTAGAGCCGCGGCGTCGCCGGCTGCGCGTGCCCGGCGAGGTCCTTGCGCACGATGGCGACCAGGAAGCCGGACGGCCCGAAATTCTTCTGCGCGCCGGCATACACCACGCCGTGCTTCGCGACGTCGATGGGCCGCGTCAGGAAATTCGAGGTCATGTCGGAAACCAGCGGTACGCCGCCGACGTCCGGCGTGCCCGGAAATTCCACGCCGCCGAGCGTCTCGTTCGACGTGTAATAGAGATAGACCGGATCGCGGCTCAGCTTCCAGGTCTTCGGCTCGGGGATCGAAGTGAACTTCTCCACGCCCTCGCCCGCCGCGACGTGCACCTTGCAGTGCCGCCGCGCGTCCTCGATGGCCTTGTCCGACCAGTGGCCGGTACGCACGTAGTCGGCGGTCTGGTCCGGGCGCGCGAGGTTGAGCGGCACGGCCGCGAACTGCGAAGTGGCGCCGCCCTGGAGGAACAGCACGTGGTAATCGTCGGGCACGCGGAGCAGCGCGCGCAGATCGCGCTCCGACTCCGCCGCCATCGCCTCGAACTCCGGCGTGCGGTGGCTTATCTCGAGGACCGAGATGCCGGTGCCCCGCCAGTCGAGCAACTCGGCCTGCGCCTGTTCCATGACCTCGCGCGGCAGCATCGCGGGGCCGGCGCCGAAATTCCAGACGGTGTGTGACATGGCAATCGAACCAGGGCCAGGGAAATCGGAGGGCGATTCTAAATCGGGTGGCGGGATAAATCCCGCCTTACACGGAGCATTGCAGGGCCGGATTCATCCGGCCAACATCGATCAGGCAGCAGTGGTCTCGCTGGCTTCCGCTTCGTCGCCGCTCTCGACAATGGTCTGGAGCCCGGCCAGCGTCTCACCATCGTTGAGGGACACGAGGCGCACGCCCTGCGTGTTGCGGCCCATCACAGAGACCCCGGCGACGGAAGTGCGGATCAGCGTGCCGCCGTTGCTGATCAGCATGATCTCGTCCTCGTCCTTCACGCTCACCGCGCCGACGACGAGGCCGTTGCGGTCGCTGGTCTGGATCGAGATCACGCCCTGCCCGCCGCGGCCCTGCACCGGGTAATCCTCGACCGGCGTGCGCTTGCCGTAGCCGTTCACCGTCGAGGTGAGCACGGTGGTGAACGACGCGACCTTCAGCAGCGAGATGACGTGCTGCTTCTCGCCGATGCGTATCCCGCGCACGCCGCGCGCCGTGCGGCCCATGGGCCGGACGTCTGCTTCCTTGAAGCGGATCACCTTGCCGGTGTCGGAGAACATCATGACTTCGTCCTCGCCGTTCGTCAGTTCGACGCCGATGAGGTGATTCCCCGCGTTGAGGTCGAGCGCGATGATGCCGCTCGGCCGCGGCCGCGAGAAGTCCACGAGCGGCGTCTTCTTGACCGTGCCGTCCGCGGTCGCCATGAACACGTACTGCCCTTCCTTGAATTCGCGGATCGGCAGGATCGCGGTGATGCGCTCGCCTTCCTGCAGCGGCAGCAGGTTGACGATGGGCTTGCCGCGCGCCGTGCGGCTCGCCTGCGGCAGTTCGTAGACCTTCAGCCAGTACACCCGCCCGCGGCTCGAGAAGCAGAGGATCGTGTCGTGCGTGCTGGCGATGAACATGCGCTCGACGAAATCCTCTTCCTTGACGCTGGTCGCAACCTTGCCCTTGCCGCCGCGGCGCTGCAGCCGGTAGGTGTCCACCGGCTGCGACTTGGCGTACCCGGCGTGCGAGAGCGTGACCACCACGTCCTGCTCGACGATCAGGTCCTCCATCCGCATTTCCTGGTGGTCCAGGATGATCTCGGTACGGCGCAGATCGCCGTACTGCTCGTCGAGCGCGGTCAGCTCGTCGCGGATCACCTTCATCATGCGTTCGGGGCGCGCGAGGATGTCCAGCAGGTCGACGATCGACGCCAGCAGTTCCTCGTATTCCTTGATGATCTTTTCCTGCTCGAGCCCGGTCAGTTTCTGGAGCCGCAGATCCAGGATCGCCTGCGCCTGGCCCTCGGTGAGCCGGTACCCGCCCGCCTGCATGCCGAACTCCGGCGCGAGATCATCCGGCCGCGAAACGCTCGCGCCGCTCTTCTTCAGCAGCTCCGTGACGATCCCCGGCGCCCACAGCTTCGCGGTCAGGGCGACCTTCGCCTCCGCCGGCGACGGCGACTTCTTGATGAGCTCGATGATCGGATCGATGTTCGCCAGCGCGATGGCGAGGCCTTCGAGGATATGGGCGCGGTCGCGCGCCTTGTGCAGATCGAACAGCGTGCGCCGCGTCACCACGTCGCGGCGGTGCGCGATGAACGCCGCGATCAGCTCCTTCAGGTTCAGCGTTCGCGGCTGACCGTCGTCGAGGGCCACCATGTTGATGCCCCAGACGGTCTGCATCTGAGTAAATTCGTAAAGGTTGTTGAGCACCACCTCCGGCACTTCGCCGCGGCGGAGCTCGATCACCATGCGCATGCCGTCCTTGTCCGACTCGTCGCGCAGTTCGCGGATGCCCGTGATGCGCTTTTCCTTGACCAGTTCGGCGATCTTCTCGAGCAGCCGCGCCTTGTTGACCTGGTAGGGCAGCTCGGTGACGACGATGGTCTGGTCGCCGTTCTTCTCCTCGGTCTCGACGTGCGTGCGGGCGCGCACGAAAATGCGGCCGCGGCCCGTGAGGTAGGCCTCGTGGATCCCCTGCGAGCCGTTGATGATGCCGGCGGTCGGGAAATCCGGGCCGGGCACGAGCCGCATCAATTCCTGGATCGGCGTCTCGGGGTTGTCGATCATCGCGACGCAGGCCGAGATCACTTCCTTGAGGTTGTGCGGCGGGATGTTGGTCGCCATGCCTACCGCGATGCCCGAGGAACCGTTGACCAGCAGGTTCGGGAACCGCGACGGCAGCACGTTCGGTTCCTTCTCGGAACCGTCGTAGTTGGGACTGAAGTCGACCGTGTCCTTGTCGATGTCGGCGAGCAGCTCGTGCGCGATGCGCGTCATGCGCACTTCCGTGTAGCGCATCGCCGCCGGTGCGTCGCCGTCCACGGAGCCGAAGTTGCCCTGCCCGTCCACCAGCGTGTAGCGCAGCGAGAACGGCTGCGCCATGCGCACGATCGTGTCGTAGACCGCCGTGTCGCCGTGCGGGTGGTACTTGCCGATCACGTCGCCGACGATGCGCGCGGATTTCTTGTAGGGCTTGTTCCACTCGACGCCCATCTCGCTCATCGCGTACAGCACGCGGCGATGGACGGGCTTGAGGCCGTCGCGCACGTCCGGCAGGGCGCGCCCGACGATGACGCTCATGGCGTAGTCCATGTAGGACTGCCGCATCTCGTCCTCGATGTTCACCGGCAAGACGGACTTGGCGAATTCGGTCTCAGCCATGGGGCGTCTGGGGGGTCTCTTTCAGGGGTTTCCGGAAACGGACTTTCGGGGTCGTTTTCAGGGTCGAAATTCGGTGTCTTTCAGGCCATCAAAACTGCGGCGAAATCCTATCACAGGGCGCCCGGGTGCGACAGCGCTAAGTTGCTAAATTTCCGTGGAAAAATGCCTTGACAACCCCGGTCGAAGCCGGTTCGGCGGACACTGGAAAACGGGTCGAAAAAAGGGCTATTTATCAGGGGCCTGGAGCGGCCCCGTTGCAGGGGTGAAAAACGGCTCCTCAGGCGGGGCCGAACAGGGCCGCGATCCGGGCCGGATCCGGGTGCTCGGCGACGCCCTTTTCCGTCACCAGCCAGCGCACGAATCCGGCCGGGGTGACGTCGAACACCGGGTTCAGGATCCGCGTACCGGCCGGGGCAATCGGCCTGCCGCCGAAATGCGACAACTCGGCGCCATCGCGCTCCTCGATCGGCACGTCTCCGCCCGAGGCGGTCTGCGGATCGATGCTCGAGAGCGGCGCCGCGACCATGAACGGGACGCCGTGCTCGCGCGCCAGCACCGCCAGGGTGTAGGTGCCGATCTTGTTGATCACGTCGCCGTTCGCCGCGATCCGGTCCGCGCCGACGATGACGCAGCCGATCCTTCCTTCGCGCATGAGCATGCCTGCCGCGGAGTCCACGCACAGCGTGGCGGGCAGGTCGTCGCGTTCAAGTTCCCAGGCCGTCAGCCGCGCACCCTGGAGCCACGGGCGGGTTTCGGGCACGTAGACCATGCCCAGGCGGCCGGCCGCGTGCAGGCTTCGAACGACACCCAGCGCCGTTCCGTACCCGCCGGTGGCCAGCGCCCCGGCATTGCAATGGGTCAGAATTCCGACGCCGTCGTCCCTGCTTCCCGGCTCCCCTTGCGGGAGCGGGTCAGGGAGAGAAGTCACAGAACGCGTTCGCGCCGCCTGGCCCCGGCCCTCTCCCGCGGGGGTAGAAGGCGCAACCAGAAGGGCCGCACCAAGTTTGCCAATCGTCCGGTTGGCGGCAATGTCGTCATCGTGGATGCGCTTTGCCGCCGCCAGCAGCGCCGGCTCCGGATTTCCCTGGATCCCCGCAAACGCAGTCTGCATGCGCCTCACAGCCCAGCGCAGGTTCACGGCCGTGGGCCGGCAGGCCGCCAAAGAGTCGAGCGCGGGGCCGATTTCCGAACGCCAGTTCTCGCCGTGCCGCTCGTAATGTCCGCGCGCGGCGAGTACCACGCCGTAGGCCGCGACGATGCCGATCGCGGGCGCGCCGCGTACCGCCATGTTGCGGATGGCATCCTCGACCGCGGCGACCGAGCGCAGTCGCAGGTATTCCTCCGCGGCCGGCAACCGGCGCTGATCGAGGATCACGACGGCGTCGTCCTCCCAGCGCACGGCACGCACCCCGTCGCGGGCACGTTCCTTCCGGTTGGCGGTCATGCGACGATTATCGCCATGAATTCGTGCGCAGTCATATCCACGGCCACCGGGGACATTGCACAGGGACGTGCAGGTGCCGCCGCAGGCCATGGATGGCCGGAGGCGGCCGGCGGCCCTCCAGTGCCATGCAGATAGACACGCTGATCAGCGCGCGCTGGGTCATCCCGGTGGAACCGGAGGTGCGCGCGCTCGATCACCACTCGGTGGCGATCGACGCCGGCCGAATCATCGAAGTCCTGCCGACCGAGGCGGCGACGGCGAAATACCGGCCGCGGGAGCTGCACGAGTTCCGCGGGCACGCGCTGCTGCCGGGACTCGTCAACGCGCACACGCACGCCGCGATGACGCTGTTCCGCGGACTCGCCGACGACCTGCCGCTCATGGAATGGCTGAACGCGCACATCTGGCCGGCGGAGATGAAATGGACATCGCCGCGGTTCGTCACGGACGGCAGCGCGCTGGCGGCGGTCGAGATGCTCCGCGGCGGGACCACCTGCTTCGGCGACATGTATTTCTTCCCGGATCAGACCGCGGAGGTCGCCGCGGCAGCCGGCATGCGTGCGGTCATCGGCCTCGTCGTCATCGATTTCGCGACGGCCTGGGCGAAGGACGCGCAGGAATACCTGCACAAGGGTCTCGAAGTGCACGATCGCTGGAAACAACATCCGCTGATCCGCACGGCCTTCGCCCCGCACTCGCCCTACACCGTGTCCGACGACGCACTCCGGCGCATCGGCACGTACGCCGAGGAACTCGACATCCCGATCCAGCTGCACCTGCACGAGTCGGAAACCGAGATCGACCAGAGCATCGACCTGCACGGCAAGCGGCCGATGCAGCGGCTCGAGGAACTCGGCCTGCTGAGCCAGCGCCTGATCGCCGTGCACATGACGCAGCTGGATCCGGACGAGATCGCGCTCGCCGCGAAATACCGGATCAACGTCGCGCACTGCCCGGAGTCGAACCTGAAACTCGCGAACGGTTTCTGCCCGGCGCAGGAACTGCTGAACTCGAGCGTGAACGTGGCGCTCGGCACCGACGGCGCGGCGAGCAACAACGATCTCGACATGCTCTCCGAGATGCGCACCGCCGCGCTGCTCGCCAAGGGCATCACGGGCGATCCTCGTTCGCTGTCTGCGCGAAGCGCGATCGCGATGGCGACGATCCGCGGCGCCCGCGCGCTTGGTCTCGACCAGGTGATCGGCTCGCTCGTACCCGGCAAGGAAGCGGACCTGATCGCCGTCGATCTCGATCGTCCCGAGACCACGCCGGTCTACGACCCCATCGCGCAGATCGTCTATTCCGCGGATCGCTCGCAGGTCACGGACGTGTGGGTGGCCGGCCGCCAACTGATGGCGAACCGCGAACTGCTGACGATCGATGCCGAAGCGGCGGCCGCCGGCGGCCGCGAATGGGCGGAGAAACTGCGGCGCTGAACGCGGCTCAGTCTCGACGAAATCGACTTTCCCCAACCCCCATCTACCAT